>WBZO01006020.1_pt1 | contig 11969 bp, 13 predicted proteins | sample 5204261 | NCBI WGS metagenome assembly WBZO01 (sample SAMN12412400, study PRJNA552823) | activated sludge metagenome | isolation source: activated sludge from anammox sidestream of wastewater treatment plant... | place: USA: North Carolina | collected 2017-09 | reverse complement strand
TGGATTGAGAGATCTCGGGCACCCAGCCGGCTGAAGCCTCGAGGAGGAAGTAGCGGACGAGGGCGTCCCCATCGGGCCCACGCGAGGTGACCTTGCCGAGGTCGACGCGGCGTTCCAGACCGGAGGCGATAGCGCGAAGGGCCGCGGCGCCACGGCCCACGCCGAGACACTTGGCGATGTCCTTCCCGGTGCCCATCCCGATCGTTCCGAGCCGGACGCGATCCTGGGCGGTGAGCGCCATGATGCCGTTTGCGACTTCGAACACGGTGCCGTCGCCACCGCAGGCGACGAGGAACTCGCGGCCCGCCTCGATGGCTTCCCTGGCCAGGTCTTCGCCGTGCCCGCGATGGGTGGTGAACACCATGTCGGCTTCGAGGCCTGCCCGTTCGATCGCGTCGACCAGTGTGCCGATGCGGCGCCGGGTGCGGCCCCCGCCCGACATGGGGTTCACGATGAAAAGGGGTTTTGCGGCGGCTTCGGGGGATATGCTGTTGCTCACGGACCCACGGTAGCGAGAGACCGCGGAAAGGTGAAGGTGGCGGTGCAGTTCTCCGAGCATTTCCGCGCGATGAACACGGACGTCGACATCGTCATCGGCGCTTCGGAGGCGCCGATCGCCGCGTTCGTCGAAACGCGCCTGTTGTTCGAACAACAGGAAGGGCGGTTTTCACGGTTCCGCGAAGCGAGTCTCCTCTCCCGCGTGAACCGGGGAGAGACGGTCGACGACCCGTGGCTGGATACGGCGCTGGAACTGGCGTTCGAGGCACACGCCCAGACCCGGGGACTGTTCAACCCGATGGTCCTCCAGGCGCTGGTGCTGGCCGGGTACGACAAGAGCTTCGACCTGGTCGCCGGGGGGGCCCCGGCCGGCATCGAGGTGCCGTCGCCCGGGGGCTGCCTGGAGCACGTGGCTGAGGGGTGGCGGCTCAGGGCAGGCGCGGTGGACCTTGGCGGGATCGTGAAGGGGTGGACGGCCGACCTGGCAGCGGAGCATTTGCTCGCCCGGTACCGCGATGTGTTCCTCAACGCCGGCGGCGACATCCGTTGTGCGGGGGCCGAGGATCGGGCGCCCGGATGGAAGGTGGAGGTGGACGCGCCCGGCGGAGGGGTCGCCTGGGCCGGCACCGTGGAGGGCGCCATTGCCACCTCGAGCACCCTGAAACGGCGCTGGCGGACCGACACGGGAGCCATCGCCCACCACCTCATCGATCCCCGCACCGGTCTGCCGGCCCGGACGCCGTTCGTACAGGTGACGGTGCGTGCGGAGAGCTGCACGTGGGCGGAGGTCTGGGCGAAGGCCGTGCTCATCGGGGGCGACGAGGGCCTCGTGCTCGCCGAAGAGTACGGCCTCGCGGTGCTCGCACTCGGCCCGGCAGGGGAACGAGCCGCGACCCGTGCGTGGTAACCGTGGAAGGTAAAGGCGCTTAACGCTTTTTCGGTACGTCCGCGACTCTTTTCGGGCGCGACCGGCGATGTGCTTCCCGCAATCCAGGCAGGAGGAGCACATGAATCGACTGAGTTCACTCATCACGGCCGGGCTGACGACGGGACTTTCCGCCGCCGCGCTCGGGGCGACGGCGATGGCGCAGGGTGTCTTCGGCGGCGGAGACACCGCGCCCGAAGACACTGCCGCCGTCCAGCAGGTGGCGGAAGCCACAACGGACGCAACCGCCGCGGCCGCCGCCGCCACAGCGACAGAGAGCCCCACACCCCGGGTCGTGTACGTGGACAAAGAGCCCATCGTGGTGACCCGCCAGGTGCAGGTCCCCGGCGCCAGCGCCCCGGAGAGCCCCGAAGGTGCCGGTGGTGCGGCCGCCGGTGGAACAAGCGGCACGGCAGCCACACCCAGCCCTTCGGCTACGAGCCCGTCGACGCCCGCGCCGGCGGCCGCACCGCCCCAGGTCCGGTCCGCGGCACCCGAGCCGGCGCCAGGTTTCGCGCCCCCGCCAGTGCAGACTGGCGCCCCGGCCGGCTCCAGCGATGTCTCGACCGCCGGGACGTTCGACGACAACGGCGGCGCCACTCCGCGCGACAATCGGTTCGAGGCCGGGGACGACCGGGATGACGGTCGCGACGATGACGATGATGACGACGACGGCGAAGACCGGGAGGACCGCGAGGACCGTGAGGACGATGACGATGACGACTAAGCGCACCGCGGCCCAGCAGATCAAGTTCTTCGGCACGAAAGTCGGCATCGGCGGCAGCGCGGTCGCGGTGTTCCTGGGGTTGTGGGGCGCGGTGGCCGCCGGAGCAAGGCCCGATACCAGCTGGGAGCCGGAATCCGGCGCCGCCGCCGAGGAGGCTCCCATCGTCCAGGACGGGTGGCAATGGGACGCCGCCCGCGGCGAATGGGTCATGATCGAGCAGGCAGCAGAGGCACCGGCCCCGGCACCCGCCGAAGCGCCCGTTGTGATCGTTGAGCGCCAGCCCGTGTACTACGTTACGCAGTACGTGGAAGCGCCCGCGCCCGCGCCGGGCAAGCCGGCCGCGCCGGTGGCGGGAGCCTCGAACGGTCCGCCCGCCGCGGCAGGAACGCCGGGCTCGCAGGCGAGCCCTACAGCGGCACCCGTTAGTCCGGATGCATCCGCGGTGGTCGAACCACCCGCGCCAGCACCCGCCCCCGATGCGCCTGCCGCCCCGGCCGATACGTTCGTGGCGGTCGTGCCGGAGCCCGTGGCGCCCGCCCCGGTGATCCCCGCTCCCGCGCCCGCGGCGCCTGCAGCACCCGCACCGGCACCGGCTCCCGCGCCTGCACCTCCGCCGCCGCCCGCGCCCTCGGCACCGCCAAAGCCGGCCGCCGCGCCGAGCAAGTCGAAGGCGTCATGAGCAGGGGGATGTTGCTGTTCCTCGTTGCGTTCGCTGCCGGTGGCGCGGCCATCGGGGCGACCATGGGGAACGGCTGGGCGGAGCGGCTCCTGCCGGAAGCCGGCGCGCACGGGGCGTGGTACGCCTCGCGCGCGGCCGGGATCGCCTCGTACCTGTTTCTCTGGTTGGGCCTGGCTGGCGGGCTCATGATGTCCTCGGCGTGGTTCGATGGGCTGATCGGGCGGGCCAGGCTCCTGGCGATCCACCAGTCCGCATCGATTGCGGGTGTGGTCCTCGGGCTCGGGCACGGCCTGGTGCTCATCCCCGATGGATGGACACAGTTCGGCCTGGTCGACGTGTTGGTGCCGTTCGCGTCGTACTACGAACGCGCCGACGTAGCCCTTGGGACTATCAGCCTGTACCTTGCGGCCATCGTGTCGTTCTCGTTCTGGTTCCGGAGCGCCATCGGCACCGCGATATGGCGCTGGGTCCACCGGTCCGCGTTCATCGCCTACGCGGCGGCACTCTGGCACGGGCTCCAGGTCGGCACCGACAGCTCTGAACCATGGCTGGTTGGGCTGTACCTTGGGACGAGCCTCCTGGTGATCTTCGCGACCACCGTCCGGCTGACATTCTTGAAGGCGCCGCGGAAGCGGGTAGCCCCGGGAGCCACCGTTGCCTGAACTACCCGTCTCGCCGCAGTTGCTCGAAGACCTGATCGAGCGGCGCCTTTCGGTGACGCCCGCGATGGGCGAAACGGCGGCGCTGGCCCGGCTGGCGTTCGACTGCGGCGGGATTGTGGTTGCGGGCCCGGATGCCCTCGCCCGGGACCGGATGCGCGCCCGATTTGCCGGGACGATCATGGGCGGACGGCGCAGGCGGGCCCTGGGATGGTTCGCTACCGGGATTGGCGCCCAGGGACTGCAGCGAAAGCTCGCGGCAGCAGCCCTGGCCGCCACTGTGGTGGGCGGCGCCACCAGCTACAGCACGGGCGTGAGCCCTTTCGAAGCCATCGATGGCATAACCGGCTTCGTACGCTCGGTGGCCGTGAACCTCCTGCCGAACGACGGCGGCGGGAGCGGCGGACTGGTCACGCCAACAGCGACACCGTCCCCGTCACCCGCGGCGACGCCGGGCGCCTCGCCTTCTCCCGCGGCGGGAGCCACCACCACCTCCGCCGGGACACAGGCGGCCGGCAGCCAGGACACGCGGGAACCAGCGCTCCCGGCCGGCACCGGGCAGCCATCCGGCCCCGAGTACACGCCTGAAGCCGGTCAAATCGGAGAAGCCGCGACCCCGGAACCCACGCACACGCCGACGCCGACGCCGACGGCCACGGCGCGAGTGGAGCCAACACCCGAGCCCACAGTGGAGGCTGACGACCCACCGGAGACTGTGACTTCCGAGCTTCCCGGGACGCCGTCTCCTTCGCCCACCGCCACGCCCGAGGGAGACGACGAGCCGGAGGGTGACTCGCACGATGACGATGAGGACGATGACCGGCTCGGTTCGGGCCGGGACCGCGGCGAGGACGAGGAGGAGGACGACTGATGAGCGCGGCGGCGACGGTGCTGCCGTGGCGGGTGGCGGGCTTCGCGGCAGCGCTGCACCGTGCGGCGATGGAGGTGCCGCGGGCCGCTGGCGCGCCGTCCGGCACCCAGATCCGGGCGATCCGGGAGCGCGAACCGGGCGCCTGGCACGAACTGTTCGACCGCGAAATGCCCGCCATCTACCGGTACGCGCTCTCACGCCTTGGCGATGCGGGAAGGGCGGAGGACGCGACGAGTGAGGTCTTCGAGCAGGCGTGGCGGCACGCGGAGACGTTCGAGGACCGGGGACTGCCCGTGCGGGCGTGGCTGTTCGGGATCGCCCGGAACGTTGTGGGCTCTCACCGGCGGTCGTGGTTCCGGCGCGCCCCGCAACTCGCGATCGAGGCGTTCGACGGAGCCGGGGACGACGCGGCCCTGAGCCCGGAGCGGCTCGACCTGGCGCGGGCGGTCGCAGCGCTGGAACCAGCGCACGCCGAGGTCATCAGCCTTCGCTTCGTGCATGGGCTCTCGCTACAGGAGGCTGCGGACGTGATCGGCGCCTCCGTCGATGCGGTCAAGGGACGTCAGGCTCGGGCGCTGGCCGCGTTACGCGAGCGCCTCATCGAACGTTGACCAGGTGCGCAACCGGCGCGGACACGGAGCAACAGTGACTGAGATCCTCGATCACCCGGGCCCGAAGGGCATTGCCATCCCAACGCCCTTCCGGAGCACACCGATCGCACTGGAGCCGGAGTGGCTCGACCCCAATGGCCACCTGAACATGGCCTACTACCTGGTCCTCTCCGAACGAGGCCTCGACCAGGCGTGGACCGCCATGGGAATCGGATGGGAGTACGCACGAGAGACGGGACTCTCCACGTTCACCGCGGAGGTCCACACGCGCTATCTACGGGAGCTGCTGGCCGGCACGCAGGCTGTCGTCACGTTCCAGGTGCTGGAACTCGACGAAAAGCGGCTACGCGGCGTTTCTGAAATCCGGGACGCGGGAGACGGAGCCGTCGCGGCCACGACCGAGCAGGTCTGGCTGCACGTCGACCTTGCGACCCGGCGCGTGACCCCCTGGCCAGGCGCGGTGCGCGAGGGCCTGGAAGGGTGGCGTAGCGCCCACGCCCGCCTCTCCGTCCCTGAGTGGGCCGGCCGGGGGATCGCGATGCGGCGGAGTTAGTTCCGCAGGCGCGAAAGGTCGGCGACGAAAAAGACGGTGGGCCCTTCGCGGACGGGGCTGCCGCCAGCCCGTTCGATGGTGACGACGGCCGTCTCATAGGTATTCAGGCCTTCGGGCACGACGGTCTCATAGCGGGCGAAGCCGGCGTCATCCGGCGTGAAGGTGCCGAGACTGTAGTAGCGGCCGCCGGAATTCACCCAGATCTGGTAGGTCTCGCCGTCGGGGCGTTTCGGGAGTTCGCTGGCGACGAACCAGACACGCTTCTGGTCGGAGTCCCAGACGAGGCGGCCGATGGCGTTGCCGTTTTCGTCGAGCGAGGTGACGGCAGCCACGTCGGTCGTCGGAGACATGAACGCGAGGTTGAGTTCGCGGTCATCCTTGAAGCGCTCCTCGAGCTGGGCAGCGAGCTTCTCCTGGTCATCGAGCTTACGCGTGAGGGCGGCCAGTTCGACCTTCTGGGAGAGAGCTTCGTCGATCTGCAACTGGAGGTCGGAATTCTGCTGGCGGAGGTCGCCAATCTGACCTTTCAGCGAGACCATCCCGCTAAAGGCTGCGGCGGCGACGATCACGGCGGCGAGGCCGGCTGCCGCGCGGCCGACGGTGAAGACCCGCCGGAATGGGCTTGGGCGGGTGATCCCGGCCGCGGCGAATACGCGGTGGCGGAGGCGTGGCGAGGGCTGGACTCGCGGGGACGTCATAGCGACGAGCGAGGCCAAGCGCTCAGCATCGCGGGCCATGTCCCGGCAGGCAGCACACTCGGCAAGGTGCAGGGCGATGGCACGTTCTAACACCGGTTCGAGCGAACCGATGGCGTATTCGTCCGCCTGCTCTTGCGTGATGTGTTCGGCTGCCATGGCGGGGCCGCCCTATACCTTTTGTTCGAGCGCCCGGCGCAGCTTCTGCATGCCGAGGCGGATACGCGTCTTGATGGTCCCAAGCGGCTCGTGGAGCCGGGTGGCGATTTCCTGCTGGGTGAGCCCGCCGAAGTAGGCGAGTTCGAGGCAAAGCTTCTGGTCGCGGGGGAGCGCGGCCAGCGCGCACCGCACGATGGCCTGCTCTTCGTGCAGCTGGGCGGAGTGCAGCGGATCGATCGCCTCGGTGGAGAACACCGGTTCGGCGGCTTCGTCGGGTTCGCCAAGCGAACCGCCTTCGCGCTTCCGGCGTCGCCCGCGGGCGCGGAGTTCATCGACCGCCCGGTTGCGGGTGACACTCATGAGCCAGCTGAGAAACCGCCCACGCTCGGCGATGAACGTTTCGGGGCGCTGCCAGAGCCGGACGAACACGTCCTGAGATGCGTCCTCGGCAAGCTGCGCGTCCCCGAGCACGCGGAACGAGGCCGAGTAGACAAGGTCCACGTAGCGGTCGTAGAGGACAGCGAAGGCGTGCTCGTCGCGGGCGACAATGGCAACCATCAGAGCTTCATCCGGCCAGTGAATGCGCGAGGCCAGTTCGGCCTCGGCGGGACGGGTGAACTCGACCGTCCTGCCTAAGTTACGTATACCAGGAGTATCCGGATTCCCGTTCCAGGCCATAGCTGCTCCCGCTGGGCATGATACACCCGTGCCATGGGCGAACCAGCCTCTTTACCGCGCCATGTGAAAGGAGCTTTGCCGTTTACCGGGGGCTCCCCCTGCATGCCCGACACTGCAGGCGACACAAAGAACCCAAACGCCTGGAGACACATGCATGTCCCGAATGATGCGTCCGGCCGGGGCCGGCCTGCTCGCCCTCACACTCCTCGTTGCGGCCGCCTGTTCAGACTCGAGTCCGGCACCCGCCGGAAACGGTGAAGGCGACGCTTCGACCGCACCGGCATCTCAGACTCCGGCCGCCTCCCCACCCACCCAGGTCCGCCAGAGCAACCTGATGACGGCTGCCGAGCTGGTCGCCTTCGCCGAACCCGCGGTCGTCCGGATTGCGACCGGAACGGGCGTGGGCACCGGCTTCGTCGTGGATGGGAACGGCTACATTCTGACGAACAACCATGTCATCCAGAGTTCCGTCACGGGCAGGGTGGCCTCCAGCATCGAAGTGACGTTGAGTGACGGCGGGACCTACGCGGCGAAGGTGGTCGGGACTGACGCGAGGTCGGACCTGGCTGTGTTGAAGATCGACGCGACGGGGCTGCAGGCACTGGCTTTTGCCGACCTGGACGACGTGGTGGTCGGGCAGGATGTGGTGGCTATGGGTTTCGCGCTCGACCTGGACGGAGGCGAAGGCGGCTCGTTCAGCGTGACGCGGGGGATCGTGAGCCAGAAGAACCGGGCCATCCGGGAGAGCACCCAGATCCTCGGCGCCATCCAGACAGACGCCGCGATCAACCACGGCAATAGCGGCGGTCCCCTGTTGAACATGTTCGGGCAGGTGGTGGGCGTCAACACAGCCATTGCCCCCGACCCCACCACGGGGAGCCAGGCCGTGGGCATCGGCTTCGCCGTTGGCTCGGATGTGGCGAAGGCGGTGATGGAGCAGCTGAAAGCCAACGGCCAGGTGAACCGCGGCTTCCTGAGCATTTCGGGGTTCGAAGCATTGCGCCCGGCCAGGGCGCGAGAACTCGGGATCCCGGATGAAGGCGGTGTGATCCTGGACGTGGTCACCGCTGGAGGGCCTGCCGCTTCGGGGGGCCTCCGCACGGGCGACGTGATTGTCCAGATCGGAGGCGTGGATATCAACACGGAGGCCGACCTCGCGGTCGCGCTCATCGAGCATGGCGCGGGGGAGACAGTGTCCGTGGAGTTCTACCGTGATGGGACGAAGCGGACGGCCGAGGTGACGCTGGGCACGCCACCGAACTAACCTCCGCGACCGTGCGTCGTATACGAGAAGGCCTCCCCATGGGAGGCCTTCCGCGCATCCGGGGAGTAGGCTTTGGGCGTGCGCGTGGTATCGCTCGTCCCAAGCCTGACCGAACTCGTCTGGGCGCTTGCTCCGCACGTGCTCGTCGGACGCACACGGTTCTGCCTGGAACCCGAAGCGGTACGCCTCACTCCCGCCGTGGGGGGGACGAAAAACCCGGATGTCTCAGGCATCGCCGCGATGCTTCCGGACCTGGTCATCGCCAACCGGGAGGAAAACCGCCGCGAGGATGTCGAAGCGCTGCGCCTGGCTGGCCTCGAAGTGCTGGTGACCGACCCCAACACGGTCGAGCAGGCAATGGTGGTCGTCGTCGAGATCGCGACGAGGCTGGGTGTCGCCGAGCGCGGCTGGGAGATCGCCAACCAAACCGCCGCCACGCTGGGCGCACCGTTGCCGGAGAGCAAACCGCGGGTGTTCGTGGCGGTATGGCACGAACCGCTGATGGGGCTGGGGAGCCAGAGTTACGGCAACGACCTGATCGAACGCTGCGGGGCCGTCAACGTCCTCTCGGGGCAACCGCGCTATCCGGAGGTGACGCTGCAGGAGTTGGCCGGTCTGGCACCGGAACTGATCCTGTTGCCGGATGAGCCGTACCCCTTCAAGGAGAGGCACCTTGAGGTCTACGGAGCGATCGCGCCCGCCCGGGTGATCGATGGGAAACTGTTATGGTGGTACGGCCCCAGGATGGCTGAGAGCATGCACATCCTGCGGAGGATGTTCAGCGAGGCAGGCAGGTGAAACGCAAGGCGATAGTGCTTGGGGGAGCCCTGGCGGCCGTTGGCGCTGGAGGCTGGGTCGCCTGGAAGCGGCGCGCGCCCTGGCAGGCGCCGCTCCCCGAGGGAATCATCCGGGACGTCGCGGGCGCGAAAGTCCACTACATCGACGAAGGGTCAGGGCCGCCCGTGATCCTCATTCACGGGTTTGCCGGGAGCACGTTCAGCTGGCGGCTGGTGATCCCGGACCTGGCAAAGACCCACCGGGTGATCGCCGTCGACTTGCCGGGCTTCGGATTCAGCGACCGCGAGCCGGAAATCGACTATAGCCATACGGCCCAGGGGGAACGGATCGTCGCGCTCATGGACCTGCTTGGCATCCGGCGGGCCACGCTCATCGGGCATTCGATGGGCGGCGCGATTGCTCAGCGCGTGGCAGCACGCCACCCGGAGCGGGTCGAACGCCTGATCCTTGTGGCCTCGGTCAACGCGGCTCATCCGCCAGATGTTGCGAAGCGGGGCCGGGCAGCAGGGCCGATGTTCGCGCTCGTGGGGGTGGCCCAGCGGTCGCCGCGGGCGATGTACGCGCTGGGCCGGCGATCCCTGGCTCGCATGGTCCACGACCGGGAGTACGCGACGGAGGAGGTGATGCGCGGCTACGTCGACCCACTCCTGCTCCCGGGCACCGTGGCCGCCGTGCGCAGGATGACAGAGGCGGCGCGTGAAGAGCCGGCGGCGGACCTCTCCGCCATCAGCGCGCCAACCCTGGTCCTCAGCGGCGCGAGCGATGCTGTCCTGCCGCCAGACAAGGGCCTCGAACTCGCCGGGGCGATCCGGGGGGCACGCCACCTGGTCATCCCGGAAGCGGGCCATCTTCTGGCGGAAGAGCGGCCCGATGCGTTCCTGGAAGTAGTCCTGGCCTTCCTCCACGAGCCCGTCACCGCCTGATGCCGATGCGCGTGGAGATCGTGCCGGCCGCGCGCTTTGCCCGGGCCTCGGTAGAGACTCTGCTGGAACTGGCGGTGCGTTACCCCGAGCCCGCGATCGGGCTGCCGACTGGCAGGACCCCGGTGGGCATGTACGAAGAACTGGCGCGGATGGTGGCCGGAGCGAGGGCCGACGTACGATCGTGGCGGCCGTTCGCTATCGATGAGTACGTGGGGCCGCGGGCCCACGCCTGTTCGAACAAGGCGTTTTTCGGTCGCTATTGGAAGGGGCAATGGGGGGCGCGGCCGGTCGAGCAATTCGACCCGGAAGCGCCCGATCTCGCCGCCGAAGCAGAGGCATTCGCACGGCGGCTCGGCGAAGCCGGGGGCCTCCAGGTCGCCGTCCTCGGCATCGGCGCGAACGGACACGTTGCCTTCAACGAACCGGGGAGTACCCGTGAATCCACGGCCAGGGTGGTCGAACTGCACGCGGCCTCGCGCGCGAGCGCGGCGAGTTGTTGGGGGAGCGAAACGCCGACACACGGGCTGACGCTGGGACTGCGGGAGCTGCTGGCGGCGCCCGCGATCATGCTGCTCGCGGACGGGCCGGCCAAGGCGGGGGTGGTGGCTCTCGCCCTGCACGGCGCCGTCTCGCCGGAGTGCCCGGCATCATTTCTCCAGGAGCACCCGGACGTGACGGTCGTGCTGGATGAGGCCGCGGCCGCCGGGTGACCCATCACGGGCCAGCGCGAGCACCCGTGGCGGTGTTCCGGTATCGTTGCGGGGATGATGGTGCCGCCGGAGGCGAACGACGACACGGCGCACCATGCACGGACGCTCCGCCAGGCGGGGATCGGCCCACTCGTGGTGCTGTTCATCCTCAACGCGGTCGATGAGTTCGACCGGGCGGTGCTGGCCGTTTCTCTCGACCGGATACGGGAAGACTTCGGGCTCTCGGACGCTACGGTGGGACTGCTGCCCCTGGCGGTGGTATTGATCACGGGGCTCCTCTCGTTGCCTGCGGGCAACTGGGCGGATAGCTGGAGCCGGCGGTACATCCTCTCGATCGGGGCGGTGGTGTGGGGGTTTGCGGGGTTGGCGGCGGCGGGCGCCCAGAACTTCCTCCAGCTCTTCCTGACACGTGCCTTGCTTGGGGCGGGGCAGGGGACCATTGGGCCCACGCACGGGAGCCTGATCTCTGACTATTACCCCATCCGGTTGCGAGGGCGGGCGCTGGGCTATCACCGGGCGGCAAACCCGCTTGGCCAGGTGCTCGGCGCCGTCATCGGCGGGGCCATCATCGCGGCGGCGAGCTGGCGCTGGGCGTTCCTTGCGGCCGCGATCCCGGGGCTGCTGATGGGACTGTATGCCCTGCGGCTCCGCGAGCCTGCCCGGGGCGAGGCCGACCTGAAGGACGCGGCCGCGGAAAACCCGTTGCTCAAGGAATTCCTGACCGACCCCGAGGACAAGTGGGGCTTCCGCCGCAGCCTCGGGACGATCGCGCGGAACAAGACGCTTCGCTACCTGATCCTCACGAACGCAGCGTTCGGGTTCATGCTTTCGGGCGTCGTATTCTGGATCCCGGCGTTCTACGAGCGCCGCTACGGGTTTAGCGGCCAGGAGGCGAGCTACGCGCTCGCGGGGTTGGCGCTGTGCGCGTTCATCGGCACCTGGTACGGCGGGCCACTCGCCGACCGCTGGCTGAACCGGGGGATGACATTCCTGGCGCGCATGGGCCTGGTCGCGACTATCGTACTGACGGTCACCTGGACTATTGGTTTCAGCATCCAGAACGCCGCGATCTCGCTTGCCTTCTTGCTCGCGGGCGCATTCGTCACGTCGCTGGGCATCCCGGGGCTCATCAACATCATCGCGGCGGCATCTCCGCCGCACATCCGGGCGCAGGTTTTCGCCGCGTTCGGGCTCGCCCTGGCGGTGCTCGGCGGCGCGC
>WBZO01005157.1_pt1 | contig 11969 bp, 13 predicted proteins | sample 5204261 | NCBI WGS metagenome assembly WBZO01 (sample SAMN12412400, study PRJNA552823) | activated sludge metagenome | isolation source: activated sludge from anammox sidestream of wastewater treatment plant... | place: USA: North Carolina | collected 2017-09 | reverse complement strand
GACCGCCACCATGTCCTCGATCTCGGCGGCAATGGGCAGGTCGCGCAGCGCCGCGAGGTCCGTTGGCGCCAACTGGCTGCGCGCCAGGAGCAGCGGCTGGCCAACCCGCGGGTCCAGGGCCCGGAGGTTCTCCGCGCTCAGCGCGAACAACATCGCCTCGTGGTTGCCCATCACGGTCACCAAGGCTCGCTGCAGGACCTGGCGAACGCATTCCCCCGGCTCGGGACCGTATCCCACGATGTCCCCCAGGCAGACAATCGTCTCGATATCCAGAGCCTCAATGTCGCGCAGGACGGCATCCAGCGCGTCTATGTTCCCATGAATGTCTCCAATAAACGCCAATTGCATTACCGCCGCTTTTTGCCTCCCCTCCGCAGGCATTTCAAATGACGCTCGAAGGCCTCGAGCGTCTCCGAACTCACGTGGTGCTCGATGCCCTCGGCGTCCGCGCGCGCCGTCTCCGAAGAAATGCCCAGGCTCTCGAGGAGCGCCACAACCGCCTCGTGGCGCACCTTCGCCTTGTCGGCCAGCTTCCGGCCCTCGCCCGTCAGAAAAATCGAGCGATAGGGGCGCGTCGTCACCAATCCCTCCCGCTGGAGGCGCTGGACGGTCCGGACCACGGTCACATGCGTGACCCCCAGAACGCGCGCCACCTCGGTCGCGCGCGCCTCGCCAGTCTGCTCGATCAGGTCCGCGATCACCTCGACATAATCCTGCGCCCGCTCCTGGGAATGGGCCTGACGCGTCCGACGCTGGTTCGCGGCAGCCTCCCCCAGGGAGCGCATCCGGGATGGCGAGGTTTTGGGACTGCCCTTCGCAGGGGAAATCATGAGGGGATCATGACACACGCCAGCGCCATTGACAACCCTGCGGACGAAGTGTAGATATTGACACGAATTGTAGCCAAGGCTACATTTCGGGGAGTTTTTCATGTTGCGCGGAGCTTTGTTTTTGGTGATGGGCTGCTGGCTGGCGCTTGGGGTGGCGTCGGCGGACGGATCTCCGCTGCGGGCCGTGGCGACGACTGGGATGGTCGGCGACCTTGCGCGGCGGGTGGGCGGTCCGCAGGTGGAGGTGACGGTCCTGATGGGTCCCGGCGTGGACCCCCATCTTTACAAGCCGACGCCCGCGGACGCCCGGGCCCTCGCTTCCGCGGATGTGATTTTTCACAGCGGGCTGCGGCTCGAGGGGCGCATGGAGGAACTCTTCGGAAAATTGCGGGCCCAGGGGCGTCGGGTTGCCTCGCTGGGCGCGGAACTCGCCCCGGAGGATCTCCTCCACCCAAGGGAATTCAAGGACCAGCCCGATCCTCACATCTGGCTCGACGCCTCGCTTTGGGCCAAGACCATCCCGGCGGTCGTGCGCGGACTCTCGGAGGCGGATCCCGCGAACGCGGAGACTTACCGCCGGAATGGAGAGGCCGCGCGCGCCGACCTCGAGGCCCTGCACGCGTGGAGCCAGGAAGCCGCCGCAAAAATCCCCGAGGCCGCCCGGATCCTTGTGACAAGTCACGACGCGTTCAATTATTTCGGGCGCGCCTATGGATTCCAGGTGGTGGGATTGCAGGGCGTCTCGACGGTCTCCGAGGCGGGGCTCTCCGACATGGCCAATCTGGCGGATTTCCTGAGGAGGAACCAGGTGCGCGCGATTTTTGTCGAGACGAGCGTGAATCCGGCGGCGCTGCGGCGGGTCTCCGAGGATTCCGGGACGCGCATCGGCGGGGAATTATTTTCCGACGCCATGGGCGCGCCCGGTGAGATGCGTCATGGCTTTGACGCGGGGACCTACGAGGGCATGCTGAAGGCCAATATGACGACCATCGTGGAGGCGCTGCAATGACCCCCTCCCCACCTCCGGATGATGGAGAAGACGCGCATTCCCCTCCCTCCCTCGAATTGCACGACGTCAGCGTCGCCTACCAAAAAAAGCTGGTCCTCTACGGCGTGGACGCGGTGATTCCCACGGGGAGTCTGACTGGAATCCTCGGACCGAATGGCGCGGGGAAATCCACGCTCATCAAGGCGGTGATGGGCATTCTGCCCCTCTCCACTGGCTGGGTGCGAATTTTTGGCGGGACGCTCTCCGAGGAGGGGCGGCGGGTCGGCTACGTGCCGCAGCGGGAGTCCGTGGACTGGGATTTCCCCGTGAATGTGATGGATGTCGTCCTCATGGGGCGTTACGGGCGGCTGGGACCCGGCCGGCGCCCAGGGAAGGCCGACCGCGAGGCGGCGGCGGCCAGCCTGGAAAAGGTCGGGATGCTGCCCTTCGCCAGACGCCAAATTGGGGACCTCTCCGGTGGCCAGCAACAGCGCGTCTTCCTGGCCCGGGCCCTCGTCCAGGAGAGCGACCTGTATCTCATGGACGAGCCCTTTGCGGGCGTGGATGCCGCGACCGAGACGGCCATTGTGGCCCTGCTCAAGGAATTGCGCGCGCGCGGAAAAACCGTCCTCGTCGTGCATCACGATCTCTCGACGGCCACGGATTACTACGACCGGCTCATGCTCCTGAACATGCGCCTGCTGGCCTGCGGGCCCACCCGGGAAGTCTTCACCCCGGAACTCCTGCAAAAGACCTACGGCGGACGGTTGAACATCCTGACCGAGGTGGCGGGCCTGGTCGAAAAATCCGGAGGGCGATGAGACCGCGCGCGCGCGCAACGGTCGCAGCAGTCGTTTGCCTCGCCGCGGGGATGGCCTCCACGCCGCTCCACGCCGCGCGCATTGCCGAGGTCAGCGCGATGGGCATCGGGGAGCGGGCCGCGCGCTTCTTTTTCCTGGGCGACCCCTCCCTGCGTTACGCGCTGGCGGGCTCGGTCTTCCTCGGCCTGGCCTGCGGGCTGATGGGATCCTTTCTCGTGGTCAGACGCCTGGCCCTGATGAGCGACGCGCTCTCGCACGCGATCCTGCCGGGCATCGCGCTGGGATATTTGTGGTCCATGACCAAAAACCCGCTGGCGATTTTCATTGGCGCCACGCTGGCGGGCCTGCTCGCCGCGGCGACCGCCCACGCGATTGTGACGACGACCCGGCAAAAGGAGGATGCCGCGCTGGGGTTTGTCCTCGCGGCATTTTTTGCGGTGGGCGTCTGCCTGCTCACGCGCATCCAGAGCCTGCCCGGCGGGGGAAAGAGCGGCCTGAATTCATTTCTCTTCGGCCAGGCCGCCGCGCTGGGGCGCGGCGATGTCCTGCTCTTGGGCATTGTCGCGGGCGCGGCAATTCTCATTCTGGGCGTTTTTTACAAGGAATTCCTCACGGCGAGTTTTGATCCGGGATTTGCGCGGGCCACCGGGATGCGCGTGGCATTTTTTCAGGGCCTCCTGATGTTGCTGCTGGCGCTGGCGATTGTGGCGGCATTGCAGGCGGTGGGCGTGGTCCTGGTGTCGGCGATGCTGGTCATTCCCGCGGCCTCCGCGCTGCTCCTCACGGACCGCTTCCACTGGATGCTCATCCTCTCCTGCGTCTTCGGCATGGCGGGCGGGCTGGCTGGCGCCTTCTTTTCGTACATGGGCGGCGGCCTGCCCACGGGGCCAATGATGGTCGTCTCGGCGGCGGCCATTTTTGTGACGGCCCTGCTGGGCGCGCCGCGACATGGCATCCTCGCGCGGGCGTGGCAGCGAACGCGCCGCGATCGGAGGATCCGCCGCGAGAACACGCTCAAGGCCATCTACCGCATTCTCGAGAATCGGGGCTTCCAGGGCGGGACCGTCTCCCTGACCGAGCTGACCGCCGAACGCGGGGACGCAGGCGGGGAGTCGCCCGAGCGTATGGCGCGTCCGCTGCGGGAACTCGAGCGTCATGGCCTCGCCATCCGCGGAGAGGATGCTGCCGAATTTGCGCTGACGCCCGCGGGCTGGCAGCGGGCCTGCGAAATCGTCCGCAACCACCGCCTGTGGGAATTGTACCTGAGCCATGCCGCGCAAATCCCGGCGGACCATGTCCATGACGAAGCCGAGGAAATCGAGCACGTACTCGGCGAGGAGACGGTCCGCCGACTCGAGCGCCGCCTCAATTACGCCCGGCGCGACCCTCATGGCAAACTCATCCCGGGCCTTGAGGACATTCATGGCGGCCCCCTGCCCGCGGCACCGGAGCGAGCGACGGGTTTTGGCCGCCCCCCGGCATGAGCGCGCTCATTCCGCCCTTTGATTTTGCGACGGTGTTCCTCGAACCCTGGAAGGCCGACGCGATGACTTCCTTCTGGGTTGTTTCCATGGGGACGCTCGTGGGAGCTTCGTGCGGCATCCTTGGCAATTTCCTCCTCCTCCGCCGCATGGCCCTCGTCGGCGACGCCATCAGCCACAGCATCCTGCCGGGGCTGGTCCTGGTCTTCCTCGTCTTCCGCTCCCTCTCCACTCCCCTCATGTTCCTGGGGGCTCTGCTGGCGGGATTGGTGACAGTCGTTCTGATCGAATTCATCCACCGCCAAAGCCGGATCAAGGCCGACGCCGCCACCTGCATCACTTTCACGACCCTCTTCGCGCTGGGAGTCATTCTCCTCTCGCTCGCGGAATCCTCGGGCTCGCTCCATATTGACGCCGACTGCGTCCTCTTCGGGGAAATCGCCTTTGTCCCGCTCGAGCCTCCGTGGATCCTCTTCGGGCACCCCGTTGGCCCGCCTTCGGTCCTGCGCATGGCGGTCGTCACGCTCGGCGTTGGCGCGCTGGTGGCCGTCTTTTACAAGGAACTCGTCCTGACCTCCTTCGATCCCGCGCTGGCGCGCTCCATGGGATACCGGACGGGACTCTGGCACTACGCGCTCATGGCCGCCCTCTCGCTTGTGATCGTGAGCGCCTTCGAAGCGGTCGGCGCGATCCTCGCCGTAGCCATGCTCATCATTCCGGCCATGTTCGCGGCTCAGCTGGCCCGGTCCTCCCTCCCCGCGCGCCTGGGCCTCACCGTCCTGCACGCCTTTGCAAGCGCCCTCGCGGGATGGCATCTCTCCATCTGGCTGGAATGCTCCGCCGCCGGCGCCATGGTCGTCTGCGGAGCGGTATTCTTCCTCATCGCCTGGCTGGCGACCCTCCCCCGCCGCCACTTGGTCCCTGTGGGCTGATCCGGCTCAGGCTCCTGCGCCCTCCCTCACGAGACGGGGAACATCCTCCGCCGCGTCAACGCGGAAGGGATAACCCGGCTTGAAGGCCTTGCCGTCGCTCTTGTTGCGCTTGCCTGTGCAATCCCTGAAAATATTACCACTCGTAAAAATCCTTCCCCCATCCTGCTCGACGAGTGGATTGCGGATCTCCTGGTAGAAATTCCGCTCACTGCGGATTTCCGCCCGCCCCCGCGCATTGGTCGCGTAGTCGTTCCCCTTGGAATCCACGAAATTATTGTACATGTGGACGCGCGCCTTGCGGGCCATGGGCATCCTCGAGGTGCAATTGCCCGCAAACCAGTTGTGGTGCAGCGTGACGTGGGCCTGACCCTTCGCCTTTTTCTTTCCGGATCCATGAATGAGCATGACGAGCCGATGGGACAGCTTGCGCGAGGAATACTCGAATTTGCACCAGGAGACCGTCACCCGATCAGCGCCGTTGGTGATGTCCAGCGATCCATCCGCGCAGTCCTGGAACGTGCATTTCGTCACAAAGACATCCTTGGCCCCACGAATGGTGATCCCGTCAAAACCCTCCGCTTTTTTTTGCTTGGACGGATTGGTGAGAGTGAGATTGCGGATGATGACATTCGAGGTGCCCGGTCCACTCAGAAACAAATTCCCGGTGAGCTTCGTTCCGCGCCCCTCCCCCGCAGGGTCTTGTTGGCTACCACCGGGATTTGTCCGATGAGGAAAGCGCCCCGGATGGTGATCACGAGTGGCTCCGGGGAGGCGGCAAACGCGCGCAAGGCCTCCGCCGTCGTGGCAACCACCTCCCGCCCGCCCTTCCCTCCGGTCACTTTTGCGGCATATCCATCCTGCGCCCAGGCCGACAAACCGCATGTCAAAACAAGGAGCAACGCGACTCTCAGGGATTTCGTCATGCCGGATTGTCGCTCGCGGGTCGGAGCCTGTCGAAAAAAATTCTGGAATCGGAGGCAATTTTCCGCGAGTCTGCCTCCCTTATGGCGCTCGCAAACGATCTCCGCAGAGGAATGGCCATCCGCTACAATGGAAACCCGGCCATCGTCCTGGAAGTCCAGCACCGGACCCCGGGCAATCTCCGGGCCTTTGTGCAGGCAATCATCCGCTACATCAACACCGGAAAATCCGCGGACGTTCGCTTCTCCTCGACGGAGAAGGTGGATCTTGTGGACGTGAACCGTCAGCAGCTCGAATTCAGCTACAGCGATCCGCAGGGATTCCATTTCATGGATCCGGAGACCTACGAGACAATCACTCTCCAGAAGGATCTCATCGGAGACGCCGGAGATTACCTCGTCGAGAACCTCAAGGTCGAGGTCCTGAGCATCGAGGGACGCCCCGCACAGCTCGAACTCCCCGCCTCGGTCGCGCTCCGCGTCACCGAATCCGCCGAAGGCGTTCGCGGCGACAGCGCCAACAATGTCCAAAAGCCCGCAACACTCGAAACAGGCCTGATTGTCCAGGTCCCCCTGTTCATCAAGGAGGGAGAGACGATCAAAATTGACACCCGCACCGGCGCCTACATGGGCCGGGCCTGAGACCCAACAACGCCTCTTCCCAGGGCTCGACCTTATCGGCTCTGCGGTTTCTGCTCCTGAACGCTCCTTTTATGTGAGCGATTTCGCTCCACCAGCCGTGCTCGGGTCATACGCTCACGCAATCCTCCTTCGGTCAGGAAAGCCCGTTCGCGATGTCGGATTTGCTGATCGAGGAGATAATTGGTGAGTTTCGGTTTCCTTGGACGTTCCCGAGGCTTGGCTGCCTTCGAGGATGTTTTGTTTTCCGGAACGAGCGGCCTGGACCATCTGATCAATCGTGCGGTCGCCTTTGCGAAAAAAACGTTCGCAAAATCTCACCGTACCGTCGTAAACGATGCGGGCTTTCTGGAAAGTAAGAAGGTCTTGGTAGCCGCCATGAGGTGGTATGAAGCGTTTAGGCATGTGGATGTAGGGACAAATGAGACATAAAGGCCCCAAAATCGCCATCGTTGGTCGGTCAGCGCATTTTAGTCCTTTGAGTCCTTTGGGTCACTTCGTTTTTTGCGAAGCTCAGCGGCAAACTGATCTTCCCCGTCCGGATGATTAGAACTTTCCCATCCTCCCCGACCTCTTTATCTATGGGAGCCCGATTCACCGCCGCTGATGGTCTCTTTTGATGGTTTTCTGATCCTGGTCGCCGTATTCCTTCCGGCGATTGTCGCGCCTGCCGTCATTTTGGCGGGCGCGGGGCGGCGCGCGCCGCTGGCATGGATGGCGGCCCTGCCGATGGCGGCATCCTTCTTCGCCCTGGCGCTCCTCACGGGATCCCCCGCGGACGCCCTCGAGCCGCGGACGCTTTCCCTCCCGTGGATCCCCTCGCTGGGCGTCGAGCTTTCCTTTTTGGTGGACGGGCTCTCGCTGTTTTTTGGATGGGTCATTTGCGGGGTGGGCCTCCTGGTGTGCTGGTATGCGGCGCTCTACCTCGAGGGCTCCAACCGGGAGAACCGGCGCTTTTACGCGACGCTGCTCCTGTTTGTGACGGCGATGTTGGGGACGGTCTTTTCCGACAATCTCCTCCTGCTGTTCGTCTTCTGGGAGGTCACGGGCGTGGCCTCGTTTCTGCTCATCGGATTCTGGCACGAGGACCCCGAGGCGCGAATCGGGGCGCGCAACGCGCTCATTGTGACGGTGGCCACGGGCCTGTGCCTCCTCGTGGGAATCATCCTGCTGGGATTGTCAGCCGGGACATTCTCCCTGGCCGCGCTGACGACCTCCGGCCTCCGGCACGGATCTTGGGCGCTTGTCCTGGTGGCCTTGGGAATCTTCGGAAAATCGGCTTTGTTTCCGTTTCATTTTTGGCTGCCCGGCGCCATGGCCGCCCCGACACCCGTGAGCGCGTATTTGCATTCCGCCACAATGGTCAAACTTGGGGTGTTCCTGACGGTTCGGATGCTGCCCATCTATGGGGATACCGGCCTCTGGCTCATGCTGCTCGGCGGAACGGGATTTTTAACCATGGTCCTGGGAGCCTTCCTGGCGTTCCGGTCCAATGATCTCAAAGCCATCCTGGCCCACGCCACGATCAGTCAGCTCGGCTTCCTGATCGGCCTCTATGCCCTCGGGGCCATCGAGGGATTGCAGGCGGATTTTTACCACACGCTGAGCCATGTCTTTTACAAGGCCTCGCTCTTCATGGTTGTCGGAACCGTCCAGCACGCCACGGGAGCGCGGGACATCCGGAGTCTTGGCGGGCTTGGACGCCTCATGCCCCTGACGGCCGCAGCGGGCCTCCTCGGCGCGGCGGCCCTGGCGGGGCTCCCCCTGACAACAGGGTTCATCAGCAAGGAATCCGCGCTCTCGGATTTGTTCCTATTCGGTCATTCCAAGCCCGCCCTCGGCATTGCCTTCCTGTCGGCGATGCTCCTCGCGGCAATCCTGAACACGGCGGTCGCGGCGCGCTTCTTCAGCGGGATTTTTCTCGGCGCCCGCCCCACCGCACTCAATTTCCACGCTCCCCCCAAGGCCCTCGAATGGCCCCCGGCCCTCCTGGCGGCGTGCGTTCTTGTCTTTGGGACATTCCCCGGACTGCTGCATCCCCTGCTGGGCCACTTGGCCGCAGGCAGCCTGCCGGAGGCCTCCACGGATCCACTCGCTCTCTGGCATGGATTCACGCCCGGGTTGTTCCTGAGCGCGGGCGTCCTCCTTTGCGGCGCGGTGGTCTTCTGGCGCTCGGAGAGGGCGCGTTGGCGTCGGGCGCAAATCCCCGTCTGGCTCCGTTTCGACCTCTGGTTCAATCGGGGGCATGACGCGCTCCTCGTGGGATCCCGGCGTCTGACCCTCGCCCTGCAGGCCGACTGGCCTCCGGCCTACCTTCCCATTCTCATGGGATTCCTCCTGATCGCCGTGGGGGGCGCCGCCCTGCCGACCCTCCTCACAATGGATTGGGGAGCGCTGCCCTTCTTTTGGGGTTCCAACCCCTGGAGGAGTCTCGTGGTCCTCCTCATCATCTTCTCGATGCTGGGAGTCGTCTTCCTGCCGCGCTGGAGCGCGCAATTGATCGCGCTCTCGATCTCCGGATTTTTCATCACGCTCTTTTTTGTGCTCTACCACGCCCCGGACCTGGCCATGACCCAGATCCTCGTCGAGTCCGCGTCGGTGGTCATGATTCTCTTTCTGCTGGCGCGGTTCCCTTCCTCGTCCCAGCTCGGCGTGCGCTTCGATTTCGGATGGGACGCGCGGCATGTTCTCCGGCTGGTCCTGTCCGTGGGCATTGGCCTCCTCATGGGGTCGCTGGTCCTCTTTGCGGACCTGCACCGCAATGCTGACTCCGTCGGAAGGCAATTCCTCCGCCTCTCCCAGCCCGCCGCGGCAGGCAACAACGCGGTCAATACGATCCTTGTGGATTTCCGGGGATTCGACACCCTGGGGGAAATCACGGTCCTGTTCGTGGCCATGCTCGGATGCCTGGGTCTGATGATGCGCTACCGGCGCGCGAAATCCGCTGATTCCTGCGCCCGGCTGCCGGGATTTCTTCTGGGAGGAAAGGATTCGCCATGAAGATTGTGGATTCCTTCATGTTGCGGATGGTGATTGGGCTGGTCTTCCTGCTCGCCAATATCATTTCGATCTACATGCTCCTCCGGGGCCACAATTTTCCCGGAGGCGGATTTATCGGCGGCCTGACGACCGGGATGTCCTTCATCCTGCTCGGCTTGGCGCGGGGCTGGGATGAAATGCAGCGGGAATTGCCCCTGCCTCCGCTCCGAATGGCCGCCTTTGGGCTTCTGCTGGCCATCCTCGCGGGGATGATTCCCACCGCCCTGGGTGAGCCCTTCCTCACACAGTACAATTTTCATTTTTTCCACGCGCCCCTTTTCGGGGAATTGCATGTCGGCACGCCGCTGCTTTTCGATTGCGGAGTCTTTTTTTTGGTCGGCGGGATCACGGTCAAGTTGGTGATCGTCCTGGCGCGCTCGACCTCCGGCCTGCCCGCCTTCACCCCCGGCGAGACCCCCTACTACGCGTCCACGCTCGAGGAAGCCCTCGAGGAATCGGAGGAGAGCGATGCAAATTGAGACAGCCATCCTCGTTGGGATTCTGTTCATGATTTCGACGTACCTTCTGCTGCAGAAGAGCTTCGTCCGCATCCTCTTTGGGTTCGTGGCCCTCTCGAACGCAGCCAATATTTTCCTCCTGGCCATGTCCGGCAATCCGGATGGAAAGCGCGCGCCGGTCCTCACAGACTCTGCGCTGCCGATGGTGGATCCCGTGCCGCAGGCCCTGATTTTGACGGCCATCGTCATTGGTTTCGGCCTCACGGTCTATCTGATCATGCTCCTGTATCGCATTTTCCTGGACGCGAAGACGACCAACGCGGAGAGCCTGTTTAAGCCGGAGACGGGGGATGAATAGCCTCGTCTGGCCATTCCTGTTGCCGGTCCTCACGGCGCTCATTTGCAGCCTCATGCTCGGACTGCCCACTGTGGGACGGCGCATTTTCATTGCCGCCTCAGCGCTGACCCAATGCGGCCTTGCTGTTCTGCTTGCCTGGGAGGCCTTCACCGGGCCGCCCCTCGTCCTGGGCCTCGGCGGTTGGTCGGCCTCCCTGGGCATTGTCCTTGTGGTGGATCCTCTGGCCGGCATCATGCTTTGCCTGGCCACATTCGTGTCCCTCATCTGCATCCTCTTCGGCTACGCGGAAACACCCGTGTGGGCCGAACAACCCCTCCGGCTCCCGCTCATGCAACTCCTCGTCGCGGGCATCAATCTCACATTTCTTACGGGCGACCTTTTTAATTTGTTTGTCGCCTTCGAGATCATGCTCATTGCGTCCTATGCGCTCCTGACGCTCGAGACCAATGACCGCGACATCAAGGAGGCCTTCCCCTATCTGGCGGTTAATATTTTCGGCAGCGCCCTCTTCCTGTCGGCGGCGGGACTCGCCTATGCGCTCTTTGGCACGCTAAACCTAGCCCACATTTCCGAGCGCGCCGCGGCCATGGGAAACCCGCTCGCCGTCCAGATCGTCGCGGCCCTCCTGCTGGTGGTCTTCGGCGTCAAGGCGGGCATTTTTCCCCTCTACTACTGGCTGCCCAACAGCTACCCGATTCTTTCCTTTTCGCTGGGGGCCTTCTATTCCGGTCTGCTGACCAAGGTGGGAGTTTACGTGATGTTGCGTGTGCTCTGCACTGTCTTCCCGCATACCCTTGATGGCATTTATGGGATGCTCGCCGGACTGGCCGGGCTCACAATGCTGCTCGCCGTCCTGGGCGCGGTCTCGCGCAATTACATCCGCGCGATCCTCTCCTTTCATATCATCAGCCAGATCGGCTACATGGCCCTGGCGATCGGATTTTTCACGCCCGTTGCCATCGCGGCCTGCATTTTCTACGTCATCCACCACATCCTCGTGAAGTCCTCCTTGTTCCTCATTGGCGGCGTGTCCCTGTTTTACAATCGGACCGATTCGCTTCCGCGCATGGGGGGGCTCGCCGGGGCGAGTCCGTGGCTGGCGGCCCTCTTCCTCCTGCAAGCCTTCTCGCTGGCGGGCATTCCTCCGCTCAGCGGATTCTGGGGAAAATACATGATCATCCTCGAGGGCATTGGACTGGGCCGATTCTGGCTGGTGGGCGCAGCCATCCTCGCCTCCATTCTCACTCTTGTGAGCATGTTGAAAATCTGGCTGGCCGCCTTCTGGCACCCCGCTCCGGGAGGGACTCCACCGCGGCCGGCGGCGCCCGTCCGCGGCATGTTGATCCTGGCGGGAGTGGTGACCCTCGCCTCGGTCTCGATCGGTCTTGGCGCGGAACCCGTCCTCCGACTGGCCCACACAGCGGCCAATTCCCTGATGAATCAGTACGAGTACCGCCAGGCCGTCTTTTCCTGCCTTGGGAAGGAGGGCGCGCCATGAAGAAT
>WBZO01006018.1_pt1 | contig 11974 bp, 5 predicted proteins | sample 5204261 | NCBI WGS metagenome assembly WBZO01 (sample SAMN12412400, study PRJNA552823) | activated sludge metagenome | isolation source: activated sludge from anammox sidestream of wastewater treatment plant... | place: USA: North Carolina | collected 2017-09 | reverse complement strand
GTTCTTCCCGGATAACGCGCGAGCGTTGTTGAACGCCATCGTCGTCGCCGGCTCGCGATACACCGGCCCCGTTGGGGATGTGTCGTTAGGCGCGTCGTTCTCGGGGGTGTCGGTCGCCTTCGCCGCTATATTGCTGGAGGCGTTGCAGTTTGGCGGGTTGTTGCTAGGGCTGGCGCTCTATATCTGGTGGTTGCGCCGCACGCCGAACGACACGCCAACGACCAAGATCCGGCGCCGCCATTGGGGCGCGGTGGTGGCGCTTACCCTCGCCATCTATATTCTCATGTGGCCGTTGGCCAGTTTTATTAGCCGGCTCTGAGTATTTTCGTTGCGCATGATCAATAACTCGCCGCTCCCCGATCCCGACACCCAGGCACCCGCCATTGCGGCCGTCTCATCCGGTCGATGCGCCACGCGCAGAGCCGGTTGGTTGCTGGCCGTGATCACGACAGTCATGGTGGGAGTGATTGTCGTGATCCCCACTTCCTCGCCGGGTGTTGGGTTATTCCTCATCAGCCTGGTCTTGTTGTTGGCGTTGGGGATGCTGATCGCCGCCGGACTACTCATTGTGGGCTATCATGAATTCTTCGGGCGGGCGCGCGGTGTGACGCTGTGGGGGGCGATCTTCCTGCTCTCGATATACCTCAACAGCGAGCCGACATTTCTCGTCAGGGGGCCGGCGCTCTCGACCATCGTGACAATTTTGTCTCTCTGGGGGATTGTCGCTGCCCTTGCGGTGGGTCCATCGCTGCTGTTATACTTGATTCGCACCGATAGGGGCGTGGCTGCCTTCGCGATCACTTACCTGTTGTTGGTCTGGATGATGTTCTCACTGGGGCAGCGCCTGGGTTGGGATGTGTTGTTGCAACGTATTATCTCCGGCACCACCGGCGGTTTTCTGTGGCCGTTTCAGGGGTTGCTTTGCGGCTCTATCTGGGTGACGATCGCGGCGACTGTGGCGTTTATCTGGAATTCGGCCGTTTATTTGAAGCGTGAGCGGGAGGGTGTTCGGCTGGCCAACGATGAGCCGCCATCCATCCTGGCGACAGGTGACGCGACGGTTCAATATTCCGAAGAGGGCGACGTATGACCCAACGTGAATGGCTTAAAGACAAAGATAACCAGGATGCGGTCTATGCGATCGTGGAGCGTGCGTTGACGGAATTGCAGCCGGACGAGGTTCCATTCCTGGAAGGGTTCTACGACAACTATATCGAGTTGGCGCGCGAAGGGGACGTCACCCTCGACAGTGACGGGCAGCCGTTTAACTTCATCGGCGGCGAAGAGTTTGTCGCGATGTGGCTTATCCCTCTGGTTATCCAGATCGTTGGTGAGCTGATCACCGCCGGAGGCCGCCCCCTACTCAAGCGGCTCATTGACCGGCTACGGGCACAGGGTGGGACGGTCGAGTCGCCGGAGGAGCCGGCGCCGGTGTTTGAGTCGGCCGAGCGGCCGGATTCGGCGAAGCCTCTGCCTGGGGCGGATGAGATCCGTAATTGTATACGATCGTCGCTGAATAGCTTCACGGTAGGTGATGCCGACCGCGAACGACTCGAGGCGACGTTGGTGGCTTCTCTATCGGCATTGTTATAGCCCCTGCTTGCCCGGGCGGGCATCTTGTCGTGCCTCGAGTGCTCTTTCTATCGAACACCTATGCGAAGTAATTAGAGTGCCCTGCCCCTACTCCTCCTCAAACCCAAACGTGTCGAACTTCAGTGTCCGGCCGTTTTCGCTGATCGTGCGCACGATCCCTTCGTCGAACCCGTCCGGCTTGCGTGCCGCGATCTCCACGACGATCTCCACCTCGCAGCCGGCCAGTTCGGTCAGTCGCTGGATGATCTCTTCGACGACGACGTCCATCTCTTTCGTCACGCGCTGCGAATCGAGGCGCGCGCGGCCGTAGTAGCGCACGGGCCGGCGGGCCTGGGCCGGCGCCGGGGCGTCGACGACGCTGGCGTCGGCGCCCTTTCCGTTCTCGAGAGGCGACGAACGGTCTGGCTCGGGCGCGGGCGGCGCAACCGGGACCGGCCGCCGCAGATGGTCCGGGTGGACGAGCAGGCTGGCTTCGTCGAAGTACACCGCGCCCAGTTGGCGGAAGACGACGCCGGTGTGGTGGCCGTCGCCGTCCGTGCCGGTGGCGTAGGCGAACGGGGCGTCGATGCGGTTGACACCGTCCCGCACCGCCTGCAGCAGCACGTCCTGCTCCAACAGGCGCGGCAGATAGCAATATTGGGCGAAGTAGCCCCATAGTTGCCGCAGCCCGACTTCATAGCCGCGTTCGTCGTTCCAGATGTAGTTGTCCAGATCCATTTTCAGGCTGTCGGGCGAGAAGTCGCGGATGAGCGCGTCGTTGGTGCGCAGCCATTGCGCGGCCCGGTCGTACAGGCTGTCGCTGCCGCTGATGCGGTGGGCCTTTAGCGCGATGGGGCCGAGCGGCTCGGGTTGCTCGGGGACGATGAGCCACTGGTACGCCTCTTGCAGCCGGCTGCTGATGGTGTTGTCGGCCGTCTTCAGGCTGTTGCCGACCTGCCGCCGCTGTTGGGCGTCCAGGTTGAGCGTCTCTTCGTCGTCGCTGATCGAGCGCCAGGCCAGGTAGTCGCGCACGGCCGTTTCCAGCCCAGCCATGCCGTTTTCGTCGGGCGCGATGAAGATTAGCATGTTTTTGTATAGCCGCTGGGCGTTGCCGCGTTCGCTCAGGATTTTGGCCGCCTGCCCCATGGCCTCGCTGTCGTCGCGCTGGCGCCGGTGGGTTGCGTCGGGGGGCAGCACGACGATGCGCGCCCGGTCTTCGTCGGCCACGTCGCCGCTGCCGGGGGGCGCGACGTGGAAGGCGGCGAAGTCGCGATTGCGGGGCGCCTTCTGCAGGCGGTTGACGATCTCTTGCCGTACTTCGGCCGGCGCTAGCGCCTGGGCGCGGTCCTGGGCCAGCCGGTTGACGGTCGGTCGGGTGTCGTACCAGTAGCGGCTGCCGTCGCTGTAAAGATAGGTCAGCTGGCTGCTCATTCGTCGCAGCGCGTCGCCGAAGATGGGGGCCGATTCGCCCGGCTGGGCGCACCCCAGGCGGATGCGCGCCTCTTCCAGGCCGCGCACGCGCTGGGCGGCCACGGAGGGGGCGCTGCCCATGAACACGGTGCGGGCCACGCGCCGCGCCGCCATGAGCCGCCCGAGCGCCGGCACGTTGCCGTCGATCTGCAGGGGCAGCGAGTCGTCGCCGTCGACGTCCCTTTCGAGGACGGGCGTCCAGCCGTCGGGCAGGTAGCGCAGCAGCTCGTTGCGGACGGGCGTCTCGGCCAGCGGGATGGTGCCGGGCAGGATGAGCAGCGACGGGTCGTTGTTGACCCATAGCTCGTGGATGACGGCGGCCATGAGACGCAGGACGCCGCGGGTGCGCTGGAACCGCTCCAGGGTCGACCAGTTCTCATACAGTTGGTCGAACAGCTCCGGGTGGATGGGATAGGCGGCCGCCAGCCGGTCGTGGTATGTCTTCTCGGCCTTGCCGGCGGGGAATTCGCTCGGGCTGGCGCGGTACATGTCGCCGAAGGCAGCCAGGACGGCGTCGCGCGCGGCGTGGTCGACCTCGGGCGCGAACAGGCGCCGGCGGACGATCTCGAAGCTCTCCGTGGCCGTGACCGGCTTCCAAACCGATTCGATGCGGCCGACGACGTGGGCCAGTTGCTCCAGCACGTTTGCGCCAGCTTCGCCGCCCATTTCGATCTTCGATTCGGGCAGAGAGATGAGCAGCATGGAGTCGGTCGTGCGGCGGACGGCTTCGGTGAGGGCCTGGACGAAGGTCATCACGGAGTTGAAGCTGCCGGCGGGCAGGCCGTCGACGTTGTAGATGTTGCGGGCGTAGGCCACGAGTTCGTCGATGATGATCAGGCAGGGGCCGAACCGATCGAGCAGTTGCTTGAGGGCGTCGCTGTTGGGGCTGACGCCTTTCTGGTCGGCCAGGGCGACCATCTCATAGCCGGCGGCGCCGCCCAGCTGGTAGGCCATCTCGCCCCACAGCGTGCGGGTGGTGGCGTCGGGGTGGTCCTTGGGATTGGTCGGGCTGATGGCGGTGCCGACGAGCACGGCGCGGTTGGCCTCGGGCAGGTCGACGTTGCCGATCAGGCGGGCGATGCGCTCGCCGCCGACGAAGTCGCTCAACTTCACGCCGCCGCCGCTGAGGTGGTAGAGGGCCAGCATGGAGTGGGTCTTGCCGCCGCCGAAGGCGGTTTGCAGCTGCACCACCGGGTCGCCGCCCTGGGCCGTCAGCCGCTTGATGCCGGTGACGAGCATGTCGAGCAGCCCTCCGGTCAGATAGGTGCGGCGGAAGAACTCTTTGGGGTCCTGGTATTCACGCTCGGCCGTCCCGGCCAGCACTTGGGCCATGTCGGCGGCGAATTCGGCCTGTAGATATCGACCGCTGGCCACGTCGGGATGGGGCTGGACGACCAGCCGCCACGCCTTGAGGCCGGCCGGGGTGGTGCCTTCGACCAGTGGCCCGGTCTCGGCTTTTTTCTTTGATTTCCGCGCTTCTTCTTCGTAGCGCAGGCGCAGCAGGTCGCCGCTGATCTTCTCGACGGCCGCGGCCGCTTCGCCGGCGCTGATCATCTTGAGCAGGCGAGCGGCGGTGTCGGCCACGCGGTAGGCTTCGTCGTTACTGAACGCTTTCTGGTGGGCCCAGTCGTTGCGCGCGCCCATCAGTTCGCTGACGTAGCTGCGGCCGGGGTAGCCCAGTTTGTCCTGGAAGACTTCGTTCCAGCGACGCCACATGAGGTTGAGTGTGTTTTGCGTGTCGAGGTGTGCGAGCAATGTCGGGATGTCGTCGAGCGCCTCGCGGGGCAGTTCGAAGGCGCTGGTGGTCAACGCGGCATCGATCTCGCGGGCGAAGTCGTCTTTGTAGACCATGCGGTATTCGCGCAAGACGTAAGGGGCCAGCCCGGATGCCAGTAGGTCGAGCACGCGGCCGACGCGTTCTTTGTTACTCAGTGCCATTAGTCAGTCCTTTAGGGCGATTGTATAGAAGCTTTTCACGGAGATACACAGAGGATTCACAGAGATACACGGAGAAAACATTTTATATCTCTGTGCATCTCTGAGTCTCTCTGTGTTTCTCAATGTTCCTTATACTGTCCTGATTTTTCACGGAGATACACGGAGGACTCACAGAGATACACGGAGAAGACATCTTAAATCTCTGTGCATCTCGGTGTCTCTCTGTGTTTCTCTGTGTTTCTCTGTGTTCCTTATACCTCTTTGAATATTTCAGGGAGATACACAGAGGATTCACAGAGATACACGGAGAAAACATTTTATATCTCTGTGCATCTCTGAGTCTCTCTGTGTTTCTCTATGTTCCTTATATCTCTTTGAATATTTCAGGGAGATACACGGAGGACTCACGGAGATACACGGAGAAAACATTTTAAATCTCGGTGCGTCTCTGTGTCTCTCTGTGTCTCTTAGTGTTCCTCAGTGTTCCTATGTGTTCCTATGTGTTCCTTATATTACATACCGCTTGATGCCGTCCCGCATTACCTTACCATTGAAGTTCATGAGCAGGCCAACCCGGCAACCAGAGAGCCTGAGATAGGATAACAACTGCGCTCGATGAACATCGGTGATATGTTCGACGGCCTTTAGTTCTACGATAACCTTGCCTTCGACCAACAGGTCGATGCGATAACCTTGATCAAATTGTAACCCCTTGTAACTGACGGGCAGCGCTTTCTGGCGTACGACTTGTAAGTTGGCCTGAGTCAGCTCGTAGGCTAGGCAAGCCTCATAGACCGACTCCAATAGTCCTGGGCCAAGGTGGCGGTGGACTTCGATCGCCGCACCAATGATTCGCCCCGTCAATTCATCATCCATGGTGTCATATTTTCCGGGATGTGGAGGTATGCAGAAGGTTTTTCACAGAGATACACGGAGGATCCACGGAGATACACGGAGAAAACTTTTATATCTCTGTGCATCTCAGTGTTCCTCAGTGTTCCTCAGTGTTTCTTATGCCATCCTGATCTTTTCACAGAGCTACACGGAGGATCCACGGAGATACACGGAGAAAACATTTTATATCTCTGTGCATCTCTGTGTTCCTCTGTGGCTTTCAGTGTTTCCTTCTTCATGCTTCAAAAAGCTTTCCTTGTCTCGCCTCCGTCCGTATCGTCGCCGCCCGCTCCCGGCTGGCGCCCCAGGAGACGACCAGCGCATTATACTCCCGCGCATACTCCGCCCATCCCTTGCGCTCGCAGATATTATACAGCCGGTAGGCCAGGTCGCGGGCGTTGGCGGCCAACTCGGCCGGCATCTCGGCCAGCATCCCGGCCGCGCCCTCCTCGCCATAGACGCTGAGCCGCTCGATCAGATGATGCGTCGCCTCCCAGACCGTCGGCCGCTTGTCTTCGCGCGGGTTCCAGCCGGGGTCCATCTCCCGCCAGGGGATCAGCCGCACCTTGCCCGCGCCGGAGCGCGCCACGCCGGCCTGCACCAGCCCGTCGACCGACGTATTCTTGGCCCGGGCCAGCACGTCGGCATCGCCGAACGCCCCTTCCTTGAAGGCGTACTGCTCGAACCAGGCCACGGCGAAGCGGGAGTCGCCGTCGAGGTCGCCCTCCTGCTCGGCCAGGTATTCGTCCAGTGTCTGGTTGATGAGTTGCAGGGCGGCGCGGACGGTGAGGGGCTCGCCGTTGGCCTCCAGCACTTGCCGGTAGCGGCTGTAGACGGCCATGCCCGGGCCGATCGACGCCTGCGCCAAATCGACGGGGGCGATGTTGCCCGACTGCATCTCCTTCAGGGCGGCCGGCAGGGCGGTGTGCAGCTCGGCCAGGAACGCCCGCCGCGAGACGGCCGGCGCGTCGTCGGGGCGCGGCCGGCAGACGAGGACGATGGAGGAGGCCAGGGCGTTAGTGCCTTGGCCGACCATCCGCGATCCCATCTCGGTCCGAATAGGCCAGGTTCCGACAATTGCATACCCTGTACTTATCAACCCGCTCAGCATCGTCTCCCATCCGGTGCTGGCAGTCCCCTTTTCTGAAACGATGTCCTGTTGTTTGAAAGCATAATAGATTGAAATCGGGATATTTTCATTGCCGAAGGTCTTGAAATTGCTGAATACCTTGAATAGACCGGTCTCGAAATGTTCGGTAGCTTTTTCATTGCTTCCTCCGTGTCTGTACGGACTGGCAATGAGTTCTTTTGCTTTTGGCACTAACAACGTTCCGAAAACTTCGGGATAAGTATCCTTAAGAGAAGACCTCAACCAGATATAGAAGAAGTCGGATAAGTCAGCATATCCGATGTTATCGTAATAAGGGGGGTCAGTTGAAATTGCTGGTTTGACTATAGGCCGAATCGCCGTAGCGTCAGATTGACTCGAATGGCCCGGAATTGTTCGAGGGAAATTAAAGGCGCCGGCTTGCATGCTATGCAATTGGTTTTGCAGAAGGATTAGCCAGGAACCGGAGCTGTTGCTAAAGATATTTCCCTCTGCATAATCCCAAACCATTGGAATGGCTTGCCTTGCGAAGAGGTGTCGTGGGCATTGAGCGTTTGGCTCCCATGCGTTTAGATTATTGCCAAGATCTGCCTGTTTGCTAATCAGCATCGCCAAATACACACTCACCGCCTCGGCGTAGGCCTTGGCACCGCGGCCGCCGTCGCGCAGGGGGGTGTCGTCGGCGGGCAGCCCGGCGGCCAGCGCGTCTCGCTCGATCTGCGCCCGCGCCTCGCCCACCAGGTCGCTGAAGGTCGTCAGCGCGACGAGCTGGCGGGGGGTGAAGAGGTCGGCGAAGTCGGTCAGGCCGTATAGCTTGCACCAGATGGCGCGTGGCTCGTCGGCCAATTCGCCTACTGGTTTCCATTCCGGCTTCGCGGTCGCGGCGATAGCGGCGTGTTCCTCGGTGGGCGCGTGGTAGTTGCGGCCGTTCTTGCCCTCGGTGACGATGGCCATGAGTTGGGCGCCCATGCGGCCGGCCATCCCCTCGTCCTTCAGATGCTGGTCGGGGGCGACTTCGCCGCAGACAAGGCAGCGGAACTTCGCCCCACGGCTGACCTTCGGTGGATCGGGCGCCTTGCCATTGCCCGTCTTGACGGTGAACGACACCGTCTTGGCCCTGGCGTCGATCACCGGCTCCACCCAGGCCCGCTTGCCCTTCTTTTTGCTCAATTCAAAGCTGCTGACGAGGGGCATCTGCGCGCCACAGGCCGGGTTGGGGCATTTCACCGTCCGCGCCCAGAGCCAGGCGATGACCGTCTCGCCGTTGAGGTCGGGGTAGAGCCGGCCGATGCGCTCGGCGGCCCGGTCGCGCATCCACTCGCCGTAGTGGCGGACGTCGGCGGCGAGGCCCGTCGCTCCGGGCCAGTTGGTCGTGGCCCCCACCCCGCCCCGGTCGCGAGGGTTGATCGGCGACCTTCCCGCAAAACGCGGCGGAATCTCGATCAACGCCTTGTTGATCATCACCGCCACCGGGTTGAGGTCGCTGGCGTGGGCCTCCAGGCCGAGGCGCTGCGCCTCCAGAGGGATGCTGCCGCCCCCGGCGAACGGGTCGAGCAGCGGCGGCGGGTTGTCGCCCGTGCTCAGGCGGATGAGCTTGCGGGCCGTGGCCAGCGTCGCCTCGTCGGTGGTCGACTCCCACTGCACCAGCCGCTCGATGAAGTCGAACAGGCGCATGCGCGGCGTGTCGTGATCGGCGGCGTTTTTGCCCCGCGGCAGGGCGCGGCAGGCGGCGACGAAGTCGGGCGGGGCGTCGGGGTCGTCGGGGTCGTCGACCAGCGAAGTGAAGATGACGGCGCGAGCGGCGGCCAGGGGGCGGCGGGCCCACCAGAGGTGGAGCGTGCTGGGGTGGCCGTGGCGGATGGATTTCTCGCGCGCGCTGGCCTCGTTGATCGCCTCCAGCGGCAGCGCGACTTCGATCAGTTTCTTGCGGTAGGTCATAGTCTTAATGTTACCCGGTTTGCTCCAGAGATACACGAAGGGAGTACACAGAGCTACACGGAGGATTCACGGAGATACACGGAGAAAAATTTTATATCTCTGTGCGTCTCTGTGTCGCTTCCTTCATCCTTCATCCCTCATCCCTCATCCCTCATCCTTCATCCCTCATCCCTCATCCTTCATCTTTACGACGGTTCTTCGCCGCGAGCGAGCAAATCATCCAGATCATAATTCACGCTGATCACGTTCAAATCCGGCGGGGTCTGGAACGGCGCGCGCACATAGCGCGGCTCGGCCGCCCGCCCGCCATCGACGACCACCAGCGCCAGAATAAACCGCTCCGGCGAATTGATGCAGCGCATGACCTCGTTATGCGTCACCGTCACCGTCTGCGCCCCCGGCCGCCGCCCCTTCACCTCGATGAAGCGCAGATGGCCGCTGCGCGGGTCCAGGCTCTCGATGTCGTAGCCCACCTTGTCGCCGCTGACGTCGCTCGGGTGATTGCCGAGGGCGACCTCCGCCTCCATGACGGCCCGCATCGCCGCCATCTCCGAGGCGCGCGTATCGATGACGTCGGCCGGGGCGTCGTCGCCCAGCAGCCGGCCGATGGGCACGATCAAGGCGCTGCCGATGACCACCGGCGGATCGGCGGCGATCTGCTTCTCCTGAGCCAGTTGGGCCATGCGCGCCGCGCGCCGGCGTTCCAGTTCGTCGGCCCGTCGCTGGGCTTTTTCGGCATTAAGCGCCGCGTTGGGTTTGCCCTGTTGCGCTTTCTCGCGGAAATCGCGGGCCTGTCGGTCGAGACGGTTGATCTCCGCCGTGAGCCGCTTCTGCACGGCCTGCTCCGTCTTGGCGATCAGCTCGTCGCGCCGAGCGCGCACCCGCTCCAGATGGCGCGGCGCCAGCTCCAGGATGGCGTGATTGACGGCCGCCTCGGCCGCCCAGTCGCCATCGTGGGCGGCAACAGCCAACGCGGATGCCAGCGCGCCCTCGTCGTCCCGCAGCGGGCGATAATCCAGATAGGGGGCCAGCCCGCCCAGGCTCACCCCGCCCCGCTCGTCAATCTCGACGAAGTGCACCTCCTGCGAGATGGTGCGCTGGCCGGCGTCGCGGATGCGCTGCTCCAGGAAGAACAGCGTTCGCGGCTCGCGGCCGGGGTCGGCCTCATCCACCAGGATCGCGCCGCGCTCCAGCAGCAGGCGGTGCTTCTCCAGCACGATGTCGACCACGGCATCCAGCAGCGGATGGCCGGGGCAGATGAAGGCCGCTGGTGACCGGCCAGGCTGGTCGATCAGATCCTTGTCGAACGTCACTCGCTCATATTGGGTGAGAACCGGCACCGTCGTTTCCATCTCCCGGGCGCGGTCGCGGATGAGCGCCGGCACGTAGGTGATGGCGAAGCGGCCCGGCTCGCGCGGGTTCATTGTGCCGCCCAGATGTTTGAACGCCTCCAGGAAAAACGCCTGGATGTGGTGCGGTTGCAAGCGCAGCGCCTGATAGCGTTCCATGTCGCCGCGAATCTCCTGAATCTGGCTCAGGTCGAGCGTGTCGGCGGCCAGTGACTGCGCCTCGATCAGCTGCTGGATATGCTTGCGGTCGACGGCGTCATCGACCGCCCGACCCAGCCGCTCGCGGACGGCCGGATCCTCGCCTTCGCGGATGGCCTCGATGAGCATCTGGCGCAGAGGTCTTTCGGCGAGCAATTCGCCCAGGATGTCGAAGACCTGGCCGTTGAGGGCCTCGCTCTCCGTCTCCAGCTTGCGCAGCAGCCGCTCGTAGACGTAGCCCTCGCGCGTCTCGGCCGCGACCAGGCTCCACAGGTGGCACATCTCCGTCTGGCCGATGCGGTGGATGCGGCCGAACCGCTGCTCCAGCCGGTTGGGGTTCCACGGCAGGTCATAGTTGACCATCAGATGAGCCCGCTGCAGATTGATACCCTCGCCGGCGGCGTCGGTGGCCAGCAGATAGTGGACGTCGGGGTCGTTGCGGAAGCTATCCTCGATGGCGCGGCGTTGCGTGTGGGGTACGCCGCCGTCGATGACGACGATGTTCTGCTCGCGTCCGAACAAGGTCGCGATCTTCTCGTGTAAATAGCGCAGCGTGTCGCGGTGTTCAGTGAAGATAACCAGCTTGCGGCGGGCGCCGTTGCTATCGACCATGTGCTCGTCGTCCTGGAGCAACGAGGCCAGCTGGAGCCACTTCTGGTCGTGCCCGGCATGTCGAGCATGGTAAGCCCGGCGCTCCAGGTCAGTCAGGATGAGTATCTCGGCCTGCAACTCCTCGGCCGTCTGCGCGGCGGTGGCGTTGTCCAGGACTTGCTCCTCGAGCTCCTCCACTTCCTCGGCCGTCGCCTCGTCGAAATCCTGCCAGAACGCGTCGTCGAAAGTGTCGTCGTCTTCGTTGGTGGCTTCGCTCGGCCGCGGCTGCCGCAGTTCGTCAAGCTGCTTTTGCAGCCGCTCGCGACGGCGCTTCAGCGATTGGTAGATCGCCTCCGGTGACGAGGCCAATCGCCGCTGCAGGACGGTGAGGGCGAAGCCGACGGTGCCGCGCCGGCCGGACGCCAGGCTATCGGCGCGGTTGAACTCGCTGCGCACGTAGTCGGTGACCTGCTCATACAGGTCGCGTTCGTCACGCGATAGCGGATAGCTGACGGTGTGGGCGCGGCGCTCGGGGAACAGGGGCCGGCCGTCGAAGCGCCGCAAACTCTCTTTTTGCATGCGTCGCATCATGTCGTCGGCTTCGATGCGCTCGCCGGGGCGTGCTTTGCCCTCGAATCGGTCGCGATCCAGCAGGCCCATGAACAGATGGAAATCCTCCTCCTTGCCGTTATGGGGGGTGGCGGTCATGAGGAGAAGATGGCGCGTCAGCTGGCCGAGCATCTCGCCCAGGCGGTAGCGCTGGGTACGCTTCAGCTCTGTGCCGAAGTAGGACGCCGACATCTTGTGTGCTTCGTCGACGACGACCAGGTCCCACTCGCTATTGCCCAGCCGCGCCTTCCATTCGTCGTTGCGCGCCGCCTGATCGAGCCGCAAGATGAGCAGGTCCCTCTCCTGG
>WBZO01006017.1_pt1 | contig 11976 bp, 11 predicted proteins | sample 5204261 | NCBI WGS metagenome assembly WBZO01 (sample SAMN12412400, study PRJNA552823) | activated sludge metagenome | isolation source: activated sludge from anammox sidestream of wastewater treatment plant... | place: USA: North Carolina | collected 2017-09 | reverse complement strand
GAGCCGCGGGCGATGTTCCCGGGACTCGAGACGCAGCTCGACCGCGTGTCCAAGGTCACCTACACGCTCGGCCGCGGCATCAGGGGCGTCGACAAGATCACGCTCGAGCGCGCGCCCGGCGGCAAGTGGACGGTTGCCAACCGCAAGAACTATCCCGCCCAGCAGGATCTCGTACAGAAGCTCCTCATCGGCGTTTCGGAGATCAATCTCTACGAGCCGCGCACGGCGCGGGCCGAATGGCACCGCAATCTCGGCCTGCTCGCGCCCGAGGATCTCGGCACGGCGACGCGGGTCGAGTTCTTCGATGCCAAGGGCGAGCGCATGGCCGCGCTTCTCGCGGGCAAGGTGCCCGATCAGACGGGAGATGCGCGCGGGCAGGGCATGATCTATGTGCGGCGCGGCGGCGAGGACCAGACCTATCTCGCACGGGGGCGGCTGCCGCTCTTCCAGTCGGCGCAGGAATGGCTCGATACGAAATTCCTCGACATTGCGCGCAGCGAGATCGCCCGCGTCACGCTCTGGGCGGATACGGACAATCCGATCGTCATCAGCAGGGCTTCGGCCGACGACAACGACTTCGTGCTGGAAAACATTCCGAAGGGCCGCGTCACGCGCGGCGCGCCGATCGTCAATGGCGCGGCGACGACGATCGTCGATCTCACATTCGACGATGCGGTCCCCGCAGGTTCGCTCGACTTCACGGCGATTTCGCCCAAGGCCGTTTTCGAAACCTTCGACGGGCTGCGCCTGACGATCGAACTCACGGGCGGCGGCGGCGCGCTGTGGGCGAAGATCACGGCGGCGGCCGATCCGGCGATCGCCCGGCCGGGCGCCGACCTGAAGGCCGCCGAAGCCAAGGCCGCGGAGATCAACGCGCGGGTCAAGGACTGGCTCTACAAGCTGCCGCAGCAGGCGGGCAATCAGCTCACCCAGTCGATGGATCAGCTCACGCATGAGGCGGGGCTCGGAAACTGATACCGGCCACTGGCATCGCCATGGCGCGAGGCAGGTCTTCCGGTTGCCGCAAGCGCGCAGCATGACAAACAAAAAGGGCGCTCCCGAAGGAGCGCCCTTTTCATTTTCAGATGATGTGCGCGTTACGCGGCGAGGCGACGCAGCACATATTGCAGGATGCCGCCATTGGCGTAGTAGTCGAGCTCGTCCTGGGTGTCGATGCGGCAGAGGAGGTCGATCGCCTTCTTCGTGCCGTTCTTGAAGGTGATGACGGCCTTGACCCTGGCGCGCGGCTTCACGCCCTTGAGGCCCTCGATCGTCACCGTCTCCGAACCGTCGAGGCCGAGCGACTGCCAGCTCTCGTCACCGACGAACTGGAGCGGCGCAACGCCCATGCCGACCAGGTTCGAGCGGTGGATGCGCTCGAAGCTCTGCGCGATGACGGCCTTGACGCCGAGAAGCATGGTGCCCTTCGCCGCCCAGTCGCGCGACGAGCCGGTGCCATACTCCTTGCCCGCGAAGATGACGAGCGGGACGCCACGGCGCTTGTACTCCATCGCCGCGTCGTAGATCGGCATCTGCGTGCCTTCCGGCTCGAGCTTCGTCAGGCCGCCTTCAATCCCCCTCAGCATCTGGTTCTTGATGCGGATGTTGGCGAAGGTGCCGCGCATCATCACTTCGTGATTGCCGCGCCGCGCGCCATAGGAGTTGAAGTCCTGAGCGCCGACCTGCTTGGCGTTCAGATAGGCGCCGGCCGGGCTCTGCACCTTGATGTTGCCGGCGGGCGAGATGTGGTCGGTCGTGATCGAATCGGCGAAGAGGCCGAGGATGCGCGCGTCCTTCACATCTTCCATCGGCGAGAGATCGCGCGACAGATGCTCGAAGTAGGGCGGGTTCTGGACATAGGTGCTGTCGCCGTCCCAGTCATAGGTGAGGCCGCCCGTGACCTTGATCGCCTGCCAGTGCGCATCGCCGTCGAAGACGTTGGCGTAGCGCTTGCGGAACATCTCCGGCGTCACGCAGCCGCGCACCGTCTCGACCACTTCGCTCGTGCTCGGCCAGATGTCCTTCAGATAGACCGGCTGGCCATTCGAGCCCGTGCCGAGTGGCTCCTTCGTGAGGTCGATCCGCGTCGAACCGGCGAGCGCATAGGCGACCACCAGCGGCGGCGAGGCGAGATAGTTCGCCTTGACGTCGGGCGAGACGCGGCCCTCGAAGTTGCGGTTGCCCGAGAGAACGGCCGAGGCGACGAGATCGTTCTTGTTGATCGCCTGGCTGATCTCGGTCGGCAGCGGACCCGAATTGCCGATACAGGTCGTGCAGCCATAGCCGACGAGGTTGAAGCCCATGGCGTCGAGATCGGCCTGGAGCCCCGACTTCGTCAGGTAGTCGGTGACGACCTGAGAGCCCGGCGCGAGCGAGGTCTTGACCCAGGGCTTCACCTTGAGGCCGAGACGGCGCGCATTGCGGGCGACGAGGCCGGCGGCTACGAGCACGTTCGGGTTCGAGGTGTTGGTGCAGGAGGTGATGGCGGCGATCACCACGTCGCCATGACCGATGTCGAAGTCCTTGCCTTCGACCGGCACGCGCGTCTTCGCCTGACCGGGCTTGCCGAATTCCTTTTCGAGCGCGGTGGCGAAATTCGACGCGACGTCGGTGAGCGCGACGCGGTCCTGCGGGCGCTTCGGACCGGCGAGCGAGGGGACGACCGTCGAGAGATCGAGCTCGATCGTGTCGGTGAAGACCGGATCGGGCGTGTTCGTCTCGCGGAACATGCCCTGCGCCTTCGCATAGGCTTCGACCAGCGCCACGCGCTCGTCAGAGCGGCCCGTGGCCTTGAGGTACTTCAGCGTCTCGTTGTCGATCGGGAAGAAGCCGCAGGTCGCGCCATATTCCGGTGCCATGTTGGCGATGGTGGCGCGATCCTCGAGCGTCAGGTTGTCGAGGCCCGAGCCGAAATATTCGACGAACTTGCCGACGACGCCCTTCTTGCGGAGCATCTGCGTGACGGTGAGCACCATGTCGGTCGCGGTCACGCCGTCATTGAGCCTGCCCGTGAGCTTGAAGCCGATGACTTCAGGGATGAGCATGGAGACCGGCTGGCCGAGCATGGCGGCCTCCGCCTCGATGCCGCCCACGCCCCAGCCGAGAACGGCAAGGCCGTTGACCATCGTGGTGTGGCTGTCGGTGCCGACGCAGGTGTCGGGATAGGCGATCTCTTCCTTGCCTTCCTTCTTCGTCCAGACGGTCTGCGCCAGATATTCGAGGTTCACCTGGTGGCAGATGCCGGTGCCCGGCGGCACGACGCGGAAATTGTCGAACGCCTTGGAGCCCCAGCGCAGGAATTCGTAGCGCTCGCGGTTGCGCTCATATTCGATGTCGGTGTTCTGCTTGAAGGCGAGCGGCGTGCCGAACTTGTCGACCATGACCGAGTGGTCGATGACGAGGTCGACGGGCACGAGCGGGTTGATGCGCTTCGGATCGCCGCCGAGATTCTTCACGGCATCGCGCATCGCGGCGAGGTCGACAACGGCGGGAACGCCGGTGAAGTCCTGCATCAGCACGCGGGCCGGGCGATAGGCGATCTCGCGGTCCGACGTGCGATCCTTGAGCCACTTCTTCATGGCGCGGATGTCGTCGGCGGTGACGGTGCGGCCATCCTCGAAGCGCAGAAGATTCTCAAGCAGCACCTTCAGCGAAAAGGGCAGGCGCGAAATGCCATTGAGCCCGTTCTTCTCGGCCGCCTTGAGGCTGTAATAGGTGTAGCTGCGCTTGCCGACCTTCAGCACCTGCCGGGCGGCGAAGCTGTTGCCGCCGGACTGCGCCTTCTTCGCGGGCGCGGCCTTCCTTGCGGCGGGTTTCTTTGCAGGCGCGGCCTTCTTTGCAGCCGGCTTCTTCGCGGGAGCCGCCTTCTTCGCGGCAGGCTTCCTTGCGGGCGCGGCCTTGCTGGCGGCTACTTTCTTCGCCGCAGGTTTCTTCGCAACGGGCTTCCTGGCGGGGGCGGCTTTCTTTGCCGGCGCTGCCTTCTTGGCGGCGGGCTTTTTCGCAACCGGCTTCTTGGCGGGCGCGGCCTTCTTCACGGGAGCGGCCTTCTTCGCAGCGGGCTTCTTCGCGGGAGCCGCCTTCTTTGCCGGAGCAGCCTTCTTCGCAGTCGGCCTCTTCACGGCCGCTGCCTTCCTGGCGACGGGCTTCTTCGCAACGGGCTTCTTTGCCGCTGCTTTTGCCTTCGCCACGGGCTTCTTCCGGGCTGCGGGTTTCGTCGCTGCAGGTTTTGCAGACTTCGCTGCGGGCTTTTTCGCGGCAGGCTTCTTCACCGCCTTCGCTTTAGCCGGGGCTTTTCTCGCCATTCCAAAGTTCCTTGATGCTGCCGGCCCGGGCTGGCGGGAGAGGGGCCTCGAGGGGTGCCCGCGCGGAGAATGCGCCGGGGCCCCGGATCGCCGCCGCTTTACGCCGATGGGCCTATATGCTTAACGCGCGAGACTATAATGTCTTTCGAGTGTGAAGGCTATGCTTCGCCCGCCGGATGACGGGTGATAATGAATGTGCGGTTGAGAAGCGGGGAGAGCGCCATGGCAGCGGTTCGTGTAGAGAAAGATGGTCCGGTCACGACGGTCATTCTGAGCCGCGCCGACGTGAAGAATGCGGTCGACAGGCCGACGGCGGTGGCGCTTGCCGATGCGTTTCTCGAATTTGAAAAGGACGAGGCGGCGCTGGTCGCCGTCTTCGCGGGCGATCACGGTACATTTTGCGCGGGCGCCGATCTCAAGGCGGTGTCCGAAGGCGCCGCCCAGGGGCGCGGCGGCGACGGACTGCCCCGCAGCAATCGCACCACGCCGCCCGGAACCGGCCTCGACTTCGACCGGCTCGCGGCCGACGGTCCCATGGGCCCGTCGCGCATGGTGCTCTCGAAGCCGGTGATCGCGGCCGTTTCGGGCTATGCGGTCGCGGGCGGGCTCGAACTCGCGCTCTGGTGCGACATGCGGGTCGTCGAGGAGGATGCGCAGATGGGCGTCTTCTGCCGCCGCTGGGGCGTGCCGCTCATCGATGGCGGCACGGTGCGCCTGCCGCGCCTCATCGGCCATTCCCGCGCCATGGATCTCATCCTCACCGGCCGCGCGGTCGGCGCGGAGGAGGCGCTCGCCATGGGGCTTGCCAATCGCATCGCGCCGAAGGGGCAGGCCCGCGCGGAGGCCGAACGCCTCGCCGCCGACATCGCGCGCTTCCCGCAGCTTTGCCTCCGCCACGATCGCATGTCGGCCTATGAGCAATGGGACCTGCCCTTCGATCGGGCGATGGCCAATGAATTCGAGCATGGCCGCAAGGTTCTGGCCTCGGGAGAGACCTTCAAGGGCGCGGCGCGCTTCGCAAGCGGCAAGGGGCGGGGCGGAAGGTTCGATGAAATCTGAGAGCGGCGTGCCCGTTTCCCCCCTGCGCCTCACGGCGGAGAACCTTGCCTGCCAGCGCGGCGGGCGGGTCGTCTTCCGGCGCCTGTCCTTCGAGATCCAGGCGGGCGAGGCGCTTGTCGTGACGGGCCCCAATGGCGCGGGAAAATCGAGCCTCCTGCGCCAGATCGCCGGTCTCGTCGAGATCGCGGAAGGCCGCCTCGTGCTCGCTGGCGGCGATGCCGACCGGAGCCTGCCGGAGCAGGCGCATTATGTCGGCCATCTCGATGCGCTGAAGCCCGCCATGAGCGTGCGTGAGACAGCGGAATTCTGGTCCGATTTTCTCGGCGGCGATGAAGGCGATATCGGCCATGCGCTCGAACGGCTCGATCTCGCGGGCCTGACGGCGCTTCCCGTCGCCTATCTTTCCGCCGGCCAGCGGCGGCGGCTTGCCCTGTCGCGTCTTCTGCTCGCGCCGCGCCCGCTCTGGCTCCTCGACGAGCCGAGCGTCGCGCTCGACCGGGCGAGCCTTGCCCGGCTCACCGCGCTCATGGAGGCGCATCTCGCGGAAGGTGGGATCATCGTCGCGGCGACCCATCAGGAACTCGGGCTTGCGAGCGCGCGGCCTCTCGTCCTCGGTCCGCAGCGCGCGGCCGCGGAGGCGCCGGCATGATGCGCGCCTTTCTGAGCCTCATCCGGCGCGACACGAAACTTGCCATCCGCATCGGCGGCGGCGGCGGCATGGCGGTCTTCTTTTTCCTTGTCGTTATTTCCATCGTGCCGCTCGGCGTCGGGCCCAATCTGAAGCTGCTGGGGCAGATCGCGCCGGGGATGCTCTGGGTGGCGCTTCTGCTTTCGGCGCTGCTGACGCTCGACCGGCTCTTTCAGGCCGATTTCGAGGATGGTTCGCTCGATGTGATGATGGCGGGCGCATTGCCGCTCGAATTCGTGGCGGCGGCGAAGGCGGTCAGCCACTGGCTCACCACGGGCGTTCCGCTCGTCATCGCGGCGCCGCTGCTTGGGCTTCTGCTCAATCTCGATGTCGCGGCCTTCTGGCCGCTGATCCTCGCCATGCTTGTCGGGACACCCGCCTTGAGTTTCCTCGGCACGGTCGGCGCGGCGCTCACCGTCAGCGTCCGGCGCGGGGGGCTTCTCGCCTCGCTTCTCGTCATTCCCTTCTATATCCCCGTGCTCATATTCGGCGTCGGGGCGGCGGGCGGCGCCTCGGCGGTCGAGGGCGCGGGGCGGCAGAGCCTTCTTCTCCTTGCCGCGGTGGCGCTTGTGAGCCTCGTTCTCGGGCCGGTCGCCTCGGCGGCGGCGCTCAGGGCCAATCTCAGATGAAGGGCTCGCAAGAGCGCGACATGCGCGGCAAAATGACCGCCGCCATCCCTTGCCCTTGAAAGGATAGGACAGCTAAATGGCGGGCATGTCCGAGCTGACCGCGATCCAGAGGTTTCATGCCTTCGCCAATCCGGCGCGCTTCATGGCGTTGTCGGACCGGCTGATCATGCCTTTCGGCCTCATCACGGCGGCGCTGCTCGCCGCCGGGGTCTATCTTTCGCTCTTCGTCGCGCCGCCCGACTACCAGCAGGGCGAGACGGTGCGGATCATGTACATCCATGTGCCCGCGGCCTGGCTCGCCATGTTCGGCTACATGACCATGGCGGGCGCATCGGCGGTGGCGCTCGTCTTCCGCCATCCGCTCGCCGACATGTGCGCGAAGTCGGCCGCGCCGCTCGGCGCCGCCTTCACCTTTCTCGCGCTCGTCACCGGCTCGCTCTGGGGCCGGCCCATGTGGGGCGCATGGTGGGTGTGGGACGCGCGCCTCACCTCGATGCTGATCCTGCTCTTTCTCTATCTCGGCTACATGGCGCTCTGGGCGACGATCGAGGAGCCGATCCGCGCCGGGCGCGCGGCGGCGGTGCTCGCGCTTGTCGGCTCGATCAACGTGCCGATCATTCATTACTCCGTCGTCTGGTGGAACACGCTGCACCAGCCGGCAAGCGTCTTCCGCATCGGCGGTCCGACGATCGCGACCTCGATGCTGGTGCCGCTTCTCGTCATGGCGCTCGGCTTCACCTTCTTCTTCGTGACGCTGCTTCTCGTCCGTATGCGTGCGGAAATCCTGAGGCGGCGGGTCAGGGCGCTGCGCCTCGCGCGGACCGAGCCCGCGGGCGAGGAGGGCTAGGCGATGGCGGCGTTTCTCGACATGGGCGGCTATGCCGTCTTCATCTGGCCCTGCTATGCCATCGCGGCCGTCGTCATGATCGGCCTCGTGGTGCAGAGCCTCGCCGATCTCAGGACGCAGCGGCGGCTGGTGAGCGAACTCGAAGCAGGCGAGCAGGTGCGTCCGCGCGCTCGCGCTCGCTCGGGGAGCGGCCGTCCATGAGGCTTTCGGCGCTCATCCCGGCGGGGCTCTTCATTCTCGTCGCGGGCTTCTTTCTCGTCGCCATCTATCGCGGCGATCCCTCGCAAGTGCCTTCGGCGCTCATCGGACGCCATGTGCCGGAGTTCACGCTCGCGCCTGTCGAGGGGCTCGATCTGCCGGGGCTTTCGGATCGCGATTTCGGGCAGGGCAAGCCCGCCATCGTCAATGTGTTCGCTTCGTGGTGCGTACCGTGCCGGCAGGAGCATCCCGTGCTCGTCGAGCTGAAGCGGATCGCCGGCGCGCCTCTCTATGCGATCAACTACAAGGACAGCCCGGAAGCGGCGCGCCGCTTTCTTGGCGAGCTTGGCAATCCCTATGAGCGGATCGGCGCCGACCGGGCGGGCCGCACCTCGATAGACTGGGGTGTATATGGTGTGCCGGAGACCTACATCGTCGATGGCGAAGGGCGCATCGCTTACAAGCATGTAGGTCCGCTGACGCCGGAGATCGTCAGCGAGAAAATCCTGCCGGCGCTCGAAGCCGCCCGCGTTGCGAAGGCGGGAGACTGAGCGCCGGCTCGATTCGATCTCAGGACGCCTTGCGACGCCCGCCCGCGGCGCGCTTCGCCGCCGGAGCCTTGCGCGGCGCTGCCGCCTGCCGCTTCGCCTTGGGCGTCGCCGGCTTCTCTGCCGTCTTAAGCTGCTCGATCGCGCCGGCGAGACTGCTCAGGCCACGAAGCAGCTCGGTCTGCGCTGTCTTGGGCAACAGATCGAGCAGAGCCTTTTCCGCCTGGAAGGCACGCGGCATCGCGCTCGTCAGAGCGCGACGTCCCGCCGCCGTCAGACGCACGGCGTTGGCGCGCGCATCTTCCGCGGTGCGCTTGCGGGCGAGAAGACCGTTGCCGATCATGCGGCTGATCATGTCCGCAAGAGTCGAACGGTCGATGCCGGTCCTGTTGACGAGATCGGTCTGGCTCAGGCCCTCTTCCTCGTTCACCGCGAAGAGCACGATGAACTGGCGCGGCGTGATCGTGCTGGCGCCCATATGCTGGACGAACTGATCATAGGCAAACTGCTGGGCGCGCCGCAGAAGATGGCTGAGAGAACTCTCAAGCTCATAACTACCCGACGACTTTCTGGCTGCCATTTTTGAGAACCTCCGGTACAAGTGCGGGAACCTCGTTCACTGGACCGGGTTCCATTCGCATGAAGAACAAGCCGCGCGGACTTCATTCGATCCTGCCGCTTCGTGGAGCCACGCCGTTGGCTCAATCCTGCGCGCAATAATATGCTCATATGTACCCGACTAATGGCTTGATGCAAGAGGCGGCTGAGGGGCAAAAGGCGCATCGTGCTCTCCGATGTCGGAAGATGTCGGTCCATGGCGCGATTTGGACATAATGTACGCTCAACACGGCGAGCCGGCGGGCATATTCGGCTGAGTTCCGTGGACGGATCAAAGGAAAGTGAAATGCCGGATTTTCCCGAAAAGGGCAGCCGTCCGGCGCCGCAGGGCGCCATGAAGCATCACGAGCCGGGATCGGAACGCGAGATGCTCTTTGCGCGGCGTGTGCCAACCGGGGACAGCCAGCCGCGCGACATCTGCGGGCATTGCGGTTTTATCCATTACGATAACCCCAAAATAGTCGTGGGCTCGGTCGTCACTCACACCACCGGGAGCGATGGCGAGCGCTTCCTGATGTGCCGGCGCGCCATCGAACCGCGCAAGGGCTTCTGGACGCTGCCCGCCGGCTTCATGGAACACGGGGAGACGACGGAGGATGGCGCAAGGCGCGAGGCGAGGGAGGAGGCGAACGCCGACATCCGCATCCGTGACATGCTGGCGATCTACAACATTCCGCGCATCGGACAGGTGCAGATCATGTATCGCGCCGAGCTTGCCTCGCCGAGCTTCTCGGCGGGTCCGGAAAGTCTCGAGGTCGCGCTTTTCAAATGGGAGGACATCCCCTGGGGCGAGCTTGCTTTCCCCAGCGTCCATTGGGCGTTGACGCAGTTTCGCGCTGCCGCGGGACAGACGGTGATCGCGCCCTTCACCAATCCGGAAGGCGAAACCGGCGGAAGGTTCCCGCCGCGCGCGCCCTGATCCTCCCCAGAATATTCTGGCTCCAAAGCTCCGTTCACGGCATCCTCCCGCTCGGGCCGGCGGGGGCCGGCCCCGATATCGTTCGATGGCGGGGAGGGGAAGATCGTGGCGGAGAGCATCTTGTCGCGCGCGCGGGCACGAGGAATGTCGCCGGAAGAGCGGAAGGTCGTTTTCGCCTCCTCGCTCGGCACCATGTTCGAGTGGTACGACTTCTTCGTCTATGGCGCGCTCGCCGCCATCTTCTCCAAACAGTTCTTTGCCGGGGTCAACGACACTGCAGCGTTCATTTTTGCGCTGCTGGTTTTTGCCGCCGGGTTTGCCGTCCGGCCGTTCGGCGCTCTCGTCTTCGGGCGGCTCGGCGATCTCGTCGGGCGCAAATACACCTTCCTCGTCACCATCCTCATCATGGGGTTTTCGACGGTCTTTGTCGGCCTCCTGCCGACATATGAGACGGCGGGCATTCTCGCGCCTGTCGGTCTCGTGGCGCTCCGCATGCTGCAGGGCCTTGCGATCGGCGGCGAATATGGCGGCGCGGCCACCTATGTCGCCGAGCATGCGCCGCCCGGCAAGCGTGGCGCCTACACATCCTGGATCCAGATGACGGCGACGGCCGGTCTCTTTCTCTCGCTGCTCGTCATTCTCGGCTGCCGCGCCGTCATCGCGCCCGAAGCGTTCGACGCCTGGGGCTGGCGCGTTCCGTTTCTCATGTCGGCGCTTCTGCTTGCCATATCGGTGTGGATACGGCTGAAGCTCGACGAGTCACCCATCTTCAAGCGCATGCAGAAGGAGGGGAAGGGATCGAAGTCGCCGCTGCGCGATTCATTCGCCAAATGGTCCAATCTCAAGATCGTCCTTCTGGCGCTGTTCGGCCTTTCCATGGGCGAGGCGGTGGTCTGGTACACGGGCCAGTTCTACGCCCTCATCTTCCTGACGCAGGTGCTCAAGGTCGAACCGCAGACGGCGAATATTCTCGTCGCGGGCGGGCTCGTGATCGGAACGCCCTTCTTTGTCATCTTCGGCTGGCTCTCAGATCATATCGGGCGCAAGCCGATCATCATGGCGGGCTGCCTTCTCGCCGCGCTCACCTATTTCCCGATCTTCAAGGCGATCACGCATTACGCCAATCCGGCTCTCGAGCTTGCGCAGATGAGCGCGCCGGTAACGGTCGTCGCCGATCCGAAGGGATGTTCCTTCCAGTTCAATCCCGTCGGCACGGCTGCCTTCACCTCGTCCTGCGATGTCGCCAAGAGCGCCCTCGTCAAGCGCGGCGTGCCCTATGACAACGAGGCAGCACCCGCAGGCGCGATAACGCAGATACATGTCGGTGGCGTCGTCATTCCCTCGTTCGATGCGAAAGGCGAGAACGCGAAGGCAGAGGCGGCCGCCTTCGACGAAGCGCTCACCCGCGCGCTCGCGCAGGCGCGCTATCCCGCCAAGGCCGATCCGCATCGCATCAACGAGGCGATGGTGATCCTTCTCATCGGCATTCTCGTGATCTTCGGCGCGCTGACCTATGGGCCGATCGCGGCGATGCTGGTGGAACTTTTTCCGGCGCGCATCCGCTACTCGTCGCTTTCGCTTCCCTATCACATCGGCAATGGCTGGTTCGGTGGCTTCATGCCGCCCGTCGCCTTCGCCGTCATCGCGGCGACGGGGAACATGTATGACGGGCTCTGGTATCCGGTGATCATCGCCGCCGTGACCTTCGTCGTCGGCATGCTCTTCCTGCCAGAGACGAAGGATCGAAGCATCCATCACGAGGGTTGATGTGAAGCACGCGACAGCGGCGGCGCTCGACCGTCTCGAACCGCTTCTCGCCTCGTTGCGGAAGATTGAAGGGATGAGCGAGCGGTCGCGCGGCGTCTTCTACCGGAAGGGCAGGGCATACCTGCATTTTCACGAGGACCCGGAAGGGCTATTCGCCGATCTGCGGGAGGGCGGCGAATTCGTGCGCCATCGCGTCTCGACCGTGGCGGAGCGGAAGCGGTTTCTCGCGGCGGTGAAAAAGAGCGTCTAGTCGGCCGCGGGCGAATCCGGCGCTTTTTCCGTTTCCGGCGCAGCGTATTTCCTGAAGACCGGAAGCTGCGTCATGGCGAAGGCCATGGTGAGCGGCATGATGCCGAAGAGCTTGAAGCCCGCCCAGAACTCGGTTGAGAAATTCCGCCAGAC
>WBZO01006016.1_pt1 | contig 11978 bp, 12 predicted proteins | sample 5204261 | NCBI WGS metagenome assembly WBZO01 (sample SAMN12412400, study PRJNA552823) | activated sludge metagenome | isolation source: activated sludge from anammox sidestream of wastewater treatment plant... | place: USA: North Carolina | collected 2017-09 | reverse complement strand
CTCCGACCTGGTCGCCACGATCCCGGTGCTCTGCCTGGCGCGGCCGCGGGGGTATGATGCGCTCGGTGCGACGGTGGACCTCATCTCCCACCTGACGCGAACGAGAGGGACGACGTGAGCGAACGACTCGCGGAGAACACGGTCGTGCGGCCGCTGCCGAACGTCTACGCGCGCGCGTTCGGCGCGGAGCTCGTGCTCCTCGATTTCAGCCGCGGCGAGTACTACGGCCTCGACGAGGTCGGCGCCGTCGTCTGGGGACGTATCGAGTCAGGGGATGCGATTGGGGTGATTGCGGACTACATCGTCGATCGCTACGAGGTGACGAGGGACGTCGCGGTGAACGATGTCGTCCTCCTCGTCGAGCAGCTCGTTCGCGACGCGCTCGTCGCCGTATCATGAACGGACCGAACGCACGCGCGGGTCGGCATCCGCTCGAACCATGCTAGTCTGGCTTCTGGGGTACCCTACATGAAGAACCTTCGTCTTTTGGCATTCGCCACGGGCGGCCTGATGGTTGCCACGGGCCTGTTGGTCGGGGCTTGCAGCAGCGACGACACGGTCGTGACCGCGCCGGGAACGGACAGCGGAACGGACACGTCGAAGCCGGACACCGGGACGCCCGACGTCAGCGTGCCCGACAGCGGTCCGGACGCGCCGTTCGACGGAGGGTTCAAGCCGCCGACGTACTCGAACACGATCGCCGAGGCCATGTGCAAGGCGCTCGCGCGGTGCTGCTTCGGCAATGCCAACGTGCCCGAGGGCGGCGCCGTCGACGGCGGCACGTTCGACCGGCAGGAGTGTCTCAATCTCTACGGCGATCTCGGATTCGAGAGCTCGAACGACGGCTACGACGAGGTGGATGCGGGGAGCGTCTCCCTGGATCAGGCGAAGGCCGCCGACTGCGTGGCGAAGATCGATGCGCTCGCCTGCGAGCTGACGGGGACCGCGATGCAGACGATCCGCACGGCCTGCTTCGGCGCGCTGACCGGCAAGCGCGGCAACGGCCAGTCGTGTCTGCGGAGCATCGAGTGCGCGCCCGGCCACTTCTGCAATCCCGCGGACGACGGCGGCCTCGGGACGTGCACCCCGCTGCGGGGCGAGGGGGAGAACTGCTCGACCGTCAATAGCGGCAACGACGACAGCGACTCGTTCATCGCGGAGGAGGCCTGCTCGTACCGCGCCGGCGGCGACACCGGCCGGCATTGCGACTCGTACGACTACACGAACGGCGTGTACCGCGCTCGTCAGGACTGGACGTGCCAGCCGAACGTCGCGAACGGCCAGGGCTGCAACCTGACCGGCTGGTGCGCGTCGGGGATCTGCGATCCCAACGACTTCACGTGCAAGAGCCCGCTCCAGTACTTCAGCAAGTACTCGTGCGAGGCGCACGTCAACCCCTGAGCGGCCGAGCGATCCGTTGATCTGGCCGGCGGTCGTCGACCGCCCGCTCGTCGAAGTGCTGCGTGCGTATCCGGCGTCGCCCTCGTGGCTCGCCGCGCGCGCAGCCTTCGACGCCCGCGCGCTGCTCCACCGGGCCGAGCTCCACGGCGTCTCCGGCGTCGTGGAGGACGCGCTCGAGGCGGCGGGCGTCGACCTGCCCTCCGACGTCGCGCGGACCATCGCGGCGCGGCGCCTCGCGCGCGAGCTCGACCACGAAGCGCATCTCGGGATGCTCCGGAGGATCGATGCCGCGCTCGCGCGCGCAGGGCTCGTCGCCGTCGTCCTCAAGGGCCCGCTTTTCGCGGAGAGGTTCTATCCGCGGCCGTCTGCGCGCGCGACGAGCGACATCGACCTCCTCGTGGACGAGCGCATGCTCGACGTCGTCGCGGCGAGGCTCGAGGAGGTCGGCTATCGCCGCTCGACCGGACCCGGAGAGGAGCGCTTCCGGCGCGAGCACCATCACCTGCATCTCGAGCACGAAGGGGCGCTCCCCCTCGAGCTCCACTTCCTCGCCTACCGCGGCTTCGGCAGGCGGATGCCGAGCGAGGAGCTCGTCGCCCGCGGGGGGAGCGCGCCGGGCGGGTACGGCGCGCTCCGGGTGCTCTCCGTCGAGGACGAGCTCGCATACCTCGCGGTGCACGCGGCCGCTCATCGGTTCGTTCGTCTGGGATGGCTCTTCGATCTTAAGCTCCTCCTCGCGTCGATGACGCCGGCGCAGATCGAGGTCGCGGCGGAGCGCGCGCGGGCCTGGGGGTTCTCCACGGTCCTCGCGTGGACGGGCGTCCTGCTCTCCGACGTCCTCGCGATCCCGCGCGAGCGTGTCGTACCGCTCGGCGGGCTCGGCCCGATCCGGAAGCCGCTCCTCCGTCGCGTGACCGCGGAGCCCGGCGGCGTCGTCGCCCGCTCGGCGACGCGCCTCGTCTATACCGTCGCGCTCTGCGACTCGGCTCCGTCCGCGGGACGCTACGTCAGGCGCGCGGCCGCAGGGCACGTGCGGCGCATCCTCGGGCTCGCGCCGTGAGCGCGCCGGCGATCACCATCGCGATCCCGTTCCGCGACGAGGAGCGATACCTCGCGGGGGCGATCCGTTCGGTGCTCCACCAGACGTTCGGCGACTTCGAGCTGCTGCTCGTCGACGACGGATCGACCGATCGATCGCTGGCCATCGCGCGCTCGTTCGACGATCCGCGGATCGTGGTGTCCTCGGACGGCGCCGCGAAGGGGTTGCCCGCGAGGCTCAACGAGATCGTTCGGCGTGCGCGCGCCGACCTGGTCGCGCGGATGGATGCGGACGATGCCATCCATCCGACGCGGCTCGAGCGGCAGCTCGAGGCGATGCGCGTCGATCCCTCGCTCGACGTCGTCGGTACCTGGGTTGCTCTGGTCGACGAGAACGAGGAGCCCTTCGCCGTGGCTGAGTGCGCGGAGCTGCCCGCCACCGAGGCACGCGCGCTGGAGCGGGGAGTGCTCGCGCACGCGACCATCCTCGCGAAACGGAGCTGGCATCTCGCGAACCCGTACGACGAGGCGCTCACCCGCGCCGAGGACCGCGATCTGTGGTGCCGGACCGCGTCGTCGACCCGGTTCGGCGTCGTCCCCGAAGTGCTCTACGTCGTGCGCGTCTCTCCACGCGACACGCATTTCCTCGGCGACTACCTGGTGGCCCAACGGCAGAACCGCGCGATCTTCCTTCGCCACGGCCCGCGCATCGTCGGCATTCCACGGACCGCCCGCCTCGTGGCCGCGTCCGCGGCGAAGAGCGCGATCATGCGGGCTGCGCACGCCACGGGGCTGAGCACACGGATCGTTCACCGACGCGGCCGTGCTCCGACGGACGCAGAGCGCGCGCGTGTTCGCGAGACCCTCGAGTCCGGACGTCAGGATCCATAGCGGGTGATCGTCTCGCGTACCTCTTCCTTCAAGGCCGTCCGCAGCGGTCCCTCGGGTGTCGAGGCGACCTCCGCGTCGACGAGCCCGAGCACGGTGTGCTGCCCGTTCATCGCTTCGAGCACGCGCCGGGCGCGCTGTCCGCGCGGCGAGAGCGTCGGCTTGTGAGAGGACGCTTCACGCAGGAGCGCATCAGGTGAGGTCGGCGCACCGAAGAAGGTCGACTGGCGGAAGCGCTTCCCGGACAGCTCGGTCTCCCACGCCCAGCGGCCCCCTCGAGCGTCGACGCGCAGCGTGACGGTTGCGGTATCGCCTCCGACGACCGGTACGGCGTCGAACAGGGGAAGGAACGTCCGCGCATAGGTGAGCGACCAGCCCGGCGCCGTCGAGTACGTGATCCCGTCGCTGACCGTCGCCTCGAACCAGACCGCGAGCCCGTGGGCGATCCCGGCGCGGGTGATGGAGAGGCCCATCGATGCCTCGAGCGCCTCGCCCTCGTAGGTCGTGTAGTCGACCGTAGCCCAGCATTCGCTGGTCGACAGGACGTCGCTCGCGTGGAGGGGGCGCGCGCGGTCGTCGTAGACCGAGTTGAGGATCGACGCACGAGCGGCGCTCGCGCGGACGCCGGCGCGCTCGAATCCCTTCCATCCGCGCGCGAGGGCACTGGCGATCTCTTCGTTCTCCACGACGGCGACGAACATCCGATCGCGCGCCGGCAGCTGTACGCCGCCCGGAGCGAGGAGGCGCGCGCGTGCATCTCGGACCGCCCCGACGTGATCCCCGTGCAGGGGGAAGGAGCCGCGGAGGTCCGAGAGGATTACGTCGGCGCGCTCGGGCAGCTCGACGTCGAGGGACGAGGCGTGGTGCACCGTGATCCGATCGGCAACGCCGTTCTCCGCGGCCAGCTCCGGGAGGAGCCAGATTGCCGGGTTCGGGTCGATGGCATGGACGCGCTTGGCGCCGGCGCGCGCAGCGAGGATCGAGAGGATGCCGCTGCCGGCACCGAGATCGACGACGACGCAGCCAGGTCTCACGGCTGACGCGATGGCCCGCGCATAGGCGTCCATGCGGACGCCGTCGCAGGCCATTCGCCCGTAGTCGAGCACCGAATACATGGCGCGTACGTTAACAGATCGAGTACAAAACGCGCGTGTCGCGCACGGCTCCGCGTCCCCGCCTGCGTCCTGCCGCGCTGGTAGCCGAGCTCTCTCGCACGACCAAGCTCCACATCGTCGGGGTCGCCATCCTCGGGATCGCCGCGCGGTTCGCGGTCGTCTGGACGGCGTTCGAGGTGACGCGCGGCGCGGCGCGGGACGCGACGCTCGCTGTGGTGCTCGGCGCCGCCATCTGGCTCGTACAGCGCGCCGCCATCTCGGCCGCGCGCGTGCGTGTCGAGTGCGATCTCCATCGGTCGACATCGCGCACCCTGCTCGAGAGCGACGTCCTCCGCGTGCCTGCGGAGGACCTCCAGCGCGTCGTGTTCGAGTCGAACGGTCACGCGCGCGGTCTCCTCGCGCAGACCCTGCCGTCACTGGTGGCGGATCTCGTCGCGTCGTTCGCCATCGCTCCTCTCGTCATCCGCGCGTTCCCGGCGCGCGTGCTCGTGCTCGCGCTCGTCGCCTTCGCTGTCGTCGTCGCGATGCTCCTCGCGCTGCGTGGGGTGATGAGCCGCCTCCAGGCGAAGGTCCTCGACGCCTACCAGCGTGTCGCCGAAGAGCTGCTGGTCTCGATCGACGGGCGCCTGGAGGTCGCGGCCGGTGGTCGAGAGCGTGAGCAGGCTCGAGCGCTCGACGGCGCGCTCGGCGCCTACCTCCGCCTGAGCCGTCGAGCGGCGCTCGGGGCCGCGGTGTTGGGCCGGGCTCCTCTGGCGGCAGGCGCGATCACCGTCGCCGCGGCGGTCATCGCCGACGCGTCGTCGCGCGAGGCGCTCGCCGCGACGGTGGTCGCCCAGGCGGTGCTGCTCGCGGCGACGTCGCCGGCATTCCTCGGCGTGCTCGTCGGAGCCAACGAGCTCATACGCGCCGCAGCCCACGTCGAACCGCTCGTGCACCTCCTCGCGGCGCAGCGTCGTCCCGAGCTGGCGCGTCGTGGTGCGCCCGTCCCCGAGCTCCCGACCGAGATCGCAGCCGAGCGCCTGGTGTTCGCATACGAGGCCGACGGACCGCGGGTGCTCGAGGACGTCTCGTTCCGGTGGGCCCCCGGCAAGCCGCTGGTGTTCATCGGGCCCAACGGCTCGGGGAAGAGCACGCTCCTGCGCCTGGTCATCGGCCTGCGCCCGCCGACGGGGGGGACGATCACCTTCGGTGGTCGGCGGCTCGACGAGGTCGATCTCGTCGCCCTCCGCCGCGCGGTGGCGTTCCTTCCGCAGAGGCCGTACCTCGGCGAAGCGTATTTCTCCGTCCGGCAAGCGATGCGCCTCGCGCGCGGGGACGCTTCGGACGCCGAGATGCGCGAGGCGCTCGAGCGAACGAAGGTCCTCGATGCCCTGCATGGCCGTCATGCCGATCCGCTCGACGTACCGATCGGCGAGGTCTCGGCGGGTCAGCGCCAGCGCATCGCTCTGGCGCGCGTCCTCCTGCAAGGGGCGACGCTCGTGCTGCTCGACGAGCCCGACGCCAACCTCGATCGCGAGGGAATCGCGCTCGTGAGGTCCATCGTGGAGGATCTCTCGCGCTCGGGGACGATGGTCATCCTCGCGGCGCACACGCAGGAGCTCGCGCAAATGCCGAGCGAGAGAGTCGTGCTCGGCTGAGCGACCGGCGCGTTCCGCTACTCACCGAGCGACGACGTGAGGGCACTCGGGACCGACGGGGGCACCCGTCTTCGGTGCGACCGTCGCCTTCTCGGGGGCGCCGTACGCCGCCAGCAGCGCGAAGTGCTCGAACGCGCACGGCGTGACCGTGAGCGACGTCGTCCCTCGATCACGGAGCTCCTTGCCGCGTGCCAGCTGCGCACGGCGATCCTCGGCGGCGCTCGTCCCCGGCGGGTCCGCGTAAACGCGCGCCGCGGACCACGCCCATGCGAGCACGAGCCCGAACGCGGCGGCCGCGCGGCCCTGCGAGGTGACGAGCGTCCTCGGCAGCTCGCTCAACGCATCGACCGCGAAGAGCGCGGCGAGCACCGTCACCCCGAGCAGCGCGCGCTCGGGGTGGTGCGCGGGTGCACCGTCACGGGCGTTGCCGATCGCGAGGAAGGCGATCTGCGCCGCGACGCACACGAGGGGTACGAGCCACCGCTGGCGCACCTCGTCGTCGCGGAGCGCGAGGAGACCGACGCCCGCGGCAACGGCGACCTCGGGGCGCGTCGTGAAGAGCAGGCGCGGATAGAACAGGAGCGCCGAGACCGTGTCGGTGCTGCCTTCGCCGATCGCGCGCTTGAAGCTCGAGACCCGGTGGAAGAAGTGCACCGGCGAGCCGTGGGCGTGCGCGTTCCACAGCATCCACGCGAGCGGCGCAGCGGCGGCGATCGCCGCGGCGATCACGTGCACGCGGCGATCGTCGGCGTCGCGCGCGCGAAGCGCGAGCACGATCGCGAGCGTGGCAGCCACCGGCCAGGCCTCGTAGCGCGCGAGGCACGCGGCCGCGAGGAGGGCGGCGAAGCCGACGGAGGTGCGGGAGGCGAGCGCGATCGCGGCCGCCGCCGTCGCCGTCGCGGTGAAGGACTCGGGCACGGTCGCCGCGCCGAGCCAGAGCGGCCACGGCGAGAGGAGCGCGAACGCCAGACCGGCGAGCGCCCGTCCCCGCGCGACGCCGGAGGCGCGGAGCGCGAGGAACGCGAGCGCAGCGGACAGGGACGAGAGCGCGATGCTGGAGGCGCGCGCGACGGCCAGCGTCCGTCCGAAGACGACCATCGCCGTCCCCATCCACCAGAAGGGGAAGGGGAGCCAGCTCGTGCCGCTCGGATCGAGCCGCGGAGCGTGCGCGAGCGTCTGGGCGATGGTCACCCGCGCGAAGTCGTCGTCCGAGACGTGATCGAACCCCGTCGCGAGGACGATGCACGCCGCGGCGGCGTGCGACGCGGCGACGACGGCGGCAAGGATCCGATCTCGCCGCTCGAGCACGCTTCGATCAGGGCGTGGAGGACGGCGCCTCGGTCGGCGAGGGCGCCGGAGACGGGGCGGGCGGAGGCGTTCCGGCGCCGGCCGTCGTGTCGGTCTTCGGCTGGTCCTTGTCGCGCTTCTGGCCCTTCGTCTTCTTGCGGCTCTCCTCCTCGGTCACCTTCGCGCGCAGGGCGCGGTCGCCGGACGACGAGAGATACGCCAGCGACACGCTCGTCAGCATGAAGATCGCCGCGCAGATGGCGGTCGCACGCGTGAGGATGTTGCCCGCGCCGCGACCGCCGAAGACCTGAGCGGTCGAGCCGCCGAACGCCGCCCCCATCCCGCCGCCCTTGCCCTGCTGGAGGAGCACCACGAGCACCAGCACGAGGCAGACGAAGATGTGGATGATGTCGATGAAGGTCTGGAGCATGTCGGAATCAGGGCTTCAGGAGGATCCGCGCCCTTGGGCGGCCTTGGCGATAGCACCGAACGACGCCGCATCCAAGCTCGCTCCGCCGACGAGCGCGCCATCGACGTTCGGGCAGGCCAGCAGGGCCGCGGCATTGTCGGGCTTGACCGAGCCGCCGTAGAGGATGCGGGTCCGCTGCGCCAGCGCTTCGTCCTTGCCCTCGAGCCACTTGCGGATGGCCGCGTGGACCTCCTCCGCCTCCGCCGGTCCGGCGTTCTTGCCCGTCCCGATCGCCCAGACGGGCTCGTAGGCGATGGCCACGGCGTGCTTCGTGCGGGCGATGACGTCGAGGAAGGCGTCGACCTGCCTCTTCACGACCGCGAGCGTCTCGCCCGACTCGCGCTGGGCGAGCGTCTCGCCGACGCACACGATGGGGAGGAGGTCGTGGGCGAGCGCGGCCGCGACCTTCTCCGCGACGAACGCATCCGTCTCGGCGAAGTACTGGCGGCGCTCGCTGTGGCCGACGATGACCCAGGCGCAGCCGCACTCGGCGAGGAAGGGCGCGCTGATCTCGCCCGTGAAGGCCCCGCTGTCCTTGGGGTAGAGGTTCTGGGCGGCCAGCTTCACCGGCCCGCCGTCGAGCGTCTCCGCGACCGCGGCGAGGGCGGTGAACGGCGGAGCCACGACCACGTCCACGTCGGGGAGGCTCCGCGCGAAGGTGACGACGCCGTGCGCGAGCTCCACGCTCGAGCGGCCGCCATGGAACATCTTCCAGTTGCCTGCGATGAGAGGTCGGCGGGAAGGGTTCATCGGGGCGCGCAGCCTAGCCGAAGCGCTGTCCGGTTCCTACCTCCGAGCGCCTTCCTTCATTCCCCGGAGACGTGCTGCACCACGGGCGGCCTCGCCCGTACGAACGGCGGCAGCGAAGGGAGCTTCTCGCTGCCGGGCACGCCCGAGAGCACCTCGTAGGGCGTCCCCTCGATCGCCTCGCGGGCCGCCTCGGCGTCGACCCAGACCGGCCGGCACGTCACGACGCCGAAGACGAAGTCGACGTCCTGTTTCAGGTAGTAGCTCTTGCCCGCCTCCGCCACGAGGGTCGCCTCGTCGATCTGATCGGTCTCGATCGTGATCTGGTGCGGCCCCGGCTCCACGAGCCAGCAGAAGTGCCCCTGACCGCGCGTCGCGCCGACGAGGACGCCGTTGTCGCGTGTCGGGAAGGTCACGGCCTGCGCGAGAACGCTCGTTCGCACGGTGCAGACGCGCGCCGTGCTCGGTGGCATCGCGCCGAACGCGACGAGCGGCGGCGACGCGGGCTCACGCAGCTCGTAGCTGCTGCAGCCCGCGACGCCCAGTCCGGCGACGATGGAGAGGAGAAGCGCGAGGGAACGCATCGCCCGCGCGCACGAGCAAGGCGCGTGCCCTCGCGCCGTCGCCTATCGGCGGAGGATCTCGATGCCCGGCAGCTTCTTGCCCTCGATCAGCTCGAGGGAGGCGCCGCCGCCGGTGGAGATGTGCTTGATCTTCTTCGCCACGTCCTCGCCCGCCTCCTTGACGGCCGCCGCGCTGTCGCCGCCGCCGACGACGGTGAACGCGTGCGACTTCGCGAGCGCGTGCGCGATGGCGAACGTGCCCTTGGAGAACGGCTGCTTCTCGAACAGGCCCATCGGGCCGTTCCAGAAGACGCTCTTGGCCTTGCCGATGAGCTGCTCGAACTTCTCGATGCTCTTCGGTCCGATGTCGAGCGCCATGTGGCCCTCGGGCACCTCCGAGACGCCGGCCACGCTGCCCTCGGCGGCCTCGATGCTCTGCGCGACGACGACGTCGACCGGCAGCGCCACCTCGACCTTCTTCTCCTGCGCCTTCTCGAGGATCGTGCGCGCCAGGGCGAGCTTGTCGTCCTCGATCTTCGACTTCTGGAGGTTTCTGCCCTGCGCCGCGAGGAAGGTGTTGGCCATCGCGCCGCCGATGACGAGCGCGTCGACCTTCTCGAGGAGCGACTCGAGGACGGCGATCTTGTCGGAGACCTTCGCGCCGCCGAGGATTGCCACGAACGGCTTGTCCGGGCTGGTGATGATCTTCCCGAGCGCTGCGATCTCCTTCTCGAGAAGGAAGCCGCAGCCGCGCTCCTTCACGATCTTCGGCAGCGCGTGCACCGAGGCATGCGCGCGGTGCACGGCGCCGAACGCGTCGTCGACGTAGACGTCGCACAGCTCCGCGAGCTTCTGGGCGAACGTCTCGTCATCCTTCTCTTCTTCGGGATGGAAGCGGAGGTTCTCGAGCAGGCAGACCTGTCCGGCACGCAGGTCGAAGACCACCTTCTTCGCCGCATCGCCGATGCAGTCCTCCGGCATGTGGACCTCGACGCCGAGCAGCTCGGCGAGCCGCGCGCCGCACGGCTCGAGCGAGAGCTTCGGATCGGGGCCCTTCTTCGGCCGGCCGAGATGGCTCGCGAGGATGACGCGGGCTCCGCGCTCCATCGCATGCTTGATCGTCGGCAGCGCCTCACGGATGCGCGCGTCGTCGGTGATCTTGCCGTCCTCGAGCGGGACGTTGAAATCGACGCGCACGAAGACGCGCTTGTTCTCGATGGGCAGCTCGCGGATCGGGGTGATGCGATCGAGCGTGGTCATGCGCGTGCTCCCGGATCAGAGCTTCGAGGCGACGAGCTGCGCGAGCTCGACCATGCGGTTCGAGAAGCCCCACTCGTTGTCGTACCAGGAGAAGACCTTGGCGAAGTTGTCGCCCTGCACCTGCGTCACGGTCGCGTCGAAGATCGACGAGCGCGGATCGCCGATGTAGTCGCTCGAGACGAGGGGCTCCTCGGTGTAGCCGAGGACGCCCTTGAGCGCTCCCTCCGACGCGGCCTTCATCGCCGCGTGGATCGCGTCCTTCGTGAGCGGCTTCTCGGTCTCGAGCGTGAGGTCGACGAGGCTCACGTCCATCGTCGGGACGCGCACCGCCTGGCCGTCGAACTTGCCCTTGAGCGCCGGGATGACCTCGGAGAGGGCCTTCGCCGCGCCGGTCGACGACGGGATCATGTTCTGCGCGGCCGCGCGCGCACGGCGGAGGTCGCCCTTGCGGTGCGGGATGTCGAGCACGGCCTGGTCGTTCGTGTACGAGTGGATCGTCGTCATCAGGCCGCGCTTGATGCCGAAGTTGTCGAGCAGGACCTTCGCCACCGGAGCGAGGCAGTTCGTCGTGCACGAGCCGCACGAGATCACGGTGTGCTTGCTCGCGTCGTACTGCTCGGTGTTGACGCCGAGCACGATCGTGACGTCGTGGTTCTTCGCCGGGGCGGAGATGATGACCTTCTTCGCGCCCGCGTCGAGGTGCGCCTTGGCCTTCTCCTTGTCGGTGAAGAGGCCCGTGCACTCGAGCACGATGTCGACGCCGAGCTCCTTCCACGGGAGCTTCGCCGGGTCCTTCTCCGCGACGATCTTGATGTTCTTGCCGCCGATGGAGAGCGCGCCCTCGCCCGCGCTCGCGCGCGTCTCGGCGCGGCCGTGGACGGTGTCGTAGTTGTAGAGGTGAGCCAGCGTCTTGGCATCGGTGAGGTCGTTGATGGCGACGACCTCGATGTCGTTCACCTTCCGCTCGTTCAGCGCGCGGACGATGCAGCGACCGATACGACCGAAACCGTTGATGCCAATCTTCCTGGCCATGGCGAGACTCCTTCGCTTCCTCTTGTTAAGGGGAGATGCGAGCCTACCTAGTCCCCCCGCGCCTCCGCGGCAAGGTCGGATCCGGCGGCGAGGACGAGCTCCTGGCGAGATCCGGTCGTGCTCCTCCGCCGCGCCGCATTCCGGCGCGGTTGGCGATCGCCGTGGCTTCGCAAAGGCGAAAGGCGCGCCCCGCTCGCCAGCGGTGACGCGCCCTCGTGATCGCCGTCGCTCGGTCAGCGCGGCGCTCGCCTCACGGGCAGGGCGAGAACTCGCAGTTCGGACCGGTGCGAGACACGTACGTCTTGCCGTCCGGGCACAGCTTCGCTTCGGTGGTGCACGCCGTCGGGCTCGGACAGACGAACTCGCACTTCGGGCCGGTGCGCCCGACGACGGTGCCGTCGGGGCACTGCATGGCGTCGCTGGGGCACGCGACCTCGCTCGGACAGGGTGCGAACTCGCAATTCGGGCCCGTGCGCGCGACGTAGCTTCCGTCGGGGCACTGCTTCGCCTCCTCGCTGCACGCCTGGCCTCCGCCGGCCGG
>WBZO01006015.1_pt1 | contig 11981 bp, 6 predicted proteins | sample 5204261 | NCBI WGS metagenome assembly WBZO01 (sample SAMN12412400, study PRJNA552823) | activated sludge metagenome | isolation source: activated sludge from anammox sidestream of wastewater treatment plant... | place: USA: North Carolina | collected 2017-09 | reverse complement strand
GCGCGCCGCGAGACCGACACGATGGACACGTTCGTGGACTCGTCGTGGTACTTCCTGCGCTACACGGCGCCACATCTGTCCAGCGCACCGTTCGAACGCGACGTCGTGGACTACTGGCTGCCCGTGGACCTCTACGTCGGCGGCGCGGAGCACGCGGTTTTGCACCTGTTGTATTCGCGCTTCTGGCACAAGGTCCTTTTCGACTGCGGGATTGTATCCACGAAGGAGCCGTTCCAGCGTTTGGTGAATCAGGGCATGATTCTCGGCGAGGACAATCAGAAGATGAGCAAGTCTCGTGGGAACGTGGTCAACCCAGACGACGTGATCCGCGAATATGGCGCTGACTCCCTGCGACTCTATGAGATGTTCATGGGCCCATTGGAGGCAGTGAAGCCGTGGAGCATGCGCGGCGTCGAGGGCGTGTTTCGGTTTCTCAATCGCGCGTATCGGTTGATTTGCGACGAAGAAACGGGGGCGCTCCTCCCCGCGATTGGCGGCGATGCGACGCCTGAGCAATTGCGCGCGCTGCATCAGATGCTCAAGAAGGTGGGAGATGACATCGAAGGGTTGCGCTTCAATACCGCGATTTCGGCGATGATGGAGTTCACGAATGAAGCGCAGAAGTGGACGCAGCGCCCGCGCGCGGTAATGGATGCGTTTGTTCTCGCGCTGAGTCCGTTCGCCCCGCATGTGGCCGAGGAGTTGTGGGAAAAACTGGGGCATGCGAACAGCTTGGCTTATGAGCCGTGGCCGAACTATGACCCCGCGCGACTTGTGTCGGACACCATGGAAATACCCGTTCAAGTGAATGGGAAGCTCCGGGGGAAAGTCGTTGTGCCTGTTGGGACGGCACAAGAGGCGATTTTGGCGGCTGCGCAAGGGGAGGCGAGCGTTCAAGCGCAGCTTAGCGGGAAGAGCATCCGCAAAGTCATCTATGTCCCCGGTCGCCTTCTGAACCTTGTTGTGACCTAGCACCTGTTCTGATCGCCATGACTCGTTGGCCATTCGATCGCGCGGCGAGGCCCTGATTTGCTTTGCCTGCACTTGTCAGAAAGGTTGGCGCATTTTGTTGATGCGCAATTGAAACAATCCGTTTGACCCGCTTCAGGAAAATCGGCATCGTGTGACACCGGCAGCGATGACATAGGCCAATCTGGAGGAACAACGATGGAACAGTCGTTAGTGTACGGCGGTATCGGAGCGGGGATTTTAGCCTTGCTGTTTGCGCTCTATCGGAGCGTTTGGATTGAGAAGCAGGATCCGGGCAATGAGGCGCTGCGTGAAATTGGGGCTGCAGTGCGCGAAGGAGCGATGGCCTTTCTTGCGCGTGAATATAAGGTCCTCGCTGTATTTATTGTGATCGCAGCAGTGATTCTCGTGGCGATCAATACGCCTGAATTGCGCTTTGTTGGCGTCTCCTTCCTTGTGGGGGCGATCTGCTCATCGCTCTCAGGCTATTTCGGGATGCGTGTGGCGACGCAGGCGAACATGCGCACGGCAAACAGCGCGCGAAAGGGGTTGCAGTCTGCGTTGCATGTGGCGTTCTCCGGTGGCGCGGTGATGGGGTTGAGTGTGGTGGGCTTGGGTCTTCTAGGGTTGAGCTCCCTCTATCTGGTCTACACTCAGATGTGGGGCGATGATCTGAGCACAGTTGCCAATCGCGTGTTGCCTGTTTTGGCGGGGTTCTCGCTGGGCGCCAGCTCTATTGCTCTTTTCGCGCGCGTGGGCGGTGGCATTTATACGAAGGCCGCCGATGTAGGCGCTGACTTGGTGGGGAAAGTGGAGGCGGGTATTCCTGAAGACGATCCGCGCAATCCGGCGACGGTAGCCGACAACGTCGGGGACAACGTGGGCGATGTGGCAGGCATGGGTGCGGACCTTTTCGAGTCCTATGTCGGCGCGATTGTGGGCACGATGGTGTTGGGCGCCGCGATTGACAATGTGAGCTCTCTTTCGCTCGTGACGCTTCCGCTGATTATTGCCGCAGCGGGCATTGTGGTTTCCGTGCTCGGCACCTTCTTTGTTCGCACGCGCGAGGGCGGGAATCCGCAGGTCGCGTTGAACATGGGTACGATTGGCTCGGCAATTCTTCTCATGGTGGTGGCCTATCCCATCATCCAGAAATTTGCTCCTGCAACCTTTGCCATCAGCGGGCAAGAATATACTTCGATGGGAATCTATTGGGCGGTTTTGGCGGGACTGATCAGTGGAACTCTGATCGGCATTTTTACGGAATTTCACACGGCGGAAGGGCGCAAACCCGTTGCCGCCATTGCCGAGGCGTCCACCACCGGTGCAGCGACCAACATCATTGCGGGCATAGGCGTGGGCATGATTTCGACCGTTCTTCCGGTCCTGTGTCTCGCGGCTGCCATCCTTGCTTCGCACCACTTCGCGGGCATTTATGGCGTCGCCATTGCGGCGCTCGGAATGTTGGCGACAACGGGCATTCAACTGGCGGTGGATGCCTATGGGCCGATTGCGGACAATGCGGGCGGGCTGGCGCAGATGGCGAAGCTGGACCCTGAAGTGCGCGAGCGCACAGACAAGTTGGACGCGGTCGGCAACACGACGGCGGCGATCGGCAAGGGGTTTGCGATTGGCTCTGCGGCGCTGACGGCGCTCGCTTTGTTTGCGGCGTTTGAGCACAGCGCGGGGATTCGCGTAATTGATGTCGCGCAGCCGAAGGTGATGACGGGCGTGCTGATTGGCGCGATGATGCCGTTCTTCTTCTCCGCGCTGGCGATTGGCGCGGTGGGTCGCGCGGCGCACACCATGATTGATGAAGTGCGCAGGCAGTTCCGCGAGATCCCTGGAATACTCGAAGGCACCGCACGGCCCGATTATGCGCGGTGCGTGGATATCTCCACGAAAGCGGCCATTCGCGAAATGGTGTTGCCGGGAATCATCGCAATCGCAACGCCTATTCTCGTCGGCTATTTCGGGCGCTTGGAAATGCTGGGCGGGTTGCTCTGCGGTGTGGTGGTGTCTGGCGTGTTGGTGGCGCTGTTCATGGCCAACGCCGGTGGCGCTTGGGACAATGCAAAGAAGCATATTGAAGGGGGCGCATTCGGCGGGAAAGGGTCCGATGCGCACAAGGCGGCGGTCATTGGCGACACTGTGGGCGATCCGTTTAAGGACACTGCGGGGCCGTCCATTAACATTTTGATCAAGCTGATGTGCATTGTCTCGCTGATCATTGCCCCGCTGTTGATTTGAAGCTGAAGAGCCTCCTCGTTTAAGCTTGGCGCGGGATTCGATCGGGCGGTTTCCGCATCGCGGTATCGGTGAAACCCTGATTTTGGGGAGGCTTGGCGCTTCATCGTTTACATGCCGGTTGGCGCCTCGTTTAGTGCATCCGTAGATCGCCGTTTGTGCGGCGCAACGAGGGAAGGATGCCATGACGAAATCGCCGATATGCAGTCGCTCTTCAACGAAGCTATTTTCCGGAGCGCTTCTAGCGGGACTTGTTCTTTCACCCCAGGGCGCGTTTGCCGCCACGCTCGACGTTGCTCGCGTGTTGCCGGGATGGTGGTGGATGGCTCCGATTGCGGGTGCGCTTGCGCTCTTGATGGCATTCTTTTTCTACAAAACCATCGCGGCTGCGAATCCGGGCACTGAGCGGATGCAGGAGATTGCGGGCTATGTGCGCGAGGGCGCCTATGCCTATTTGCGACGCCAGTACAAAGTCGTCGGCATTGTGTTCTTGATTCTGGTGGGATTGCTTTCGTATATGGCGTTTGTGCTGGGTGTTCAGCATCGCCTCGTTCCTTTTGCCTTCTTGACCGGCGGCTTGTTTTCCGGGTTGGCCGGTTTCATTGGAATGAAGACGGCAACGCTGGCCTCTTCGCGCACGGCGCAGGGCGCGAGCGAGTCGCTCAACCGCGGATTGACCATTGCCTTTCGCGCCGGTGCGGTCATGGGCCTCACTGTGGTGGGCCTCGCGCTCATTGATATCACAGCGTGGTTTGTCTATCTCTACAAGTATCATCACGTGGTCTTCGGTGGGCATCCCATGAACTTGGAGACCATCACGGTTGTGATGTTGTGCTTCGGAATGGGCGCTTCAACACAGGCGCTCTTTGCGCGCGTGGGAGGCGGGATCTATACCAAGGCGGCGGATGTGGGAGCCGATCTTGTGGGCAAGGTTGAGGCGGGCATTCCCGAAGACGATCCGCGAAATCCGGCGACGATCGCGGACAATGTCGGCGACAATGTGGGCGATGTGGCGGGGATGGGCGCCGATCTTTACGAGAGCTATGCGGGTTCGATTCTCGCAACCGCGGCGCTCGGCGTGGCGGCTGCGACGGTGGCCGGGTGGGATGGAGTGAAGACCTTTGCGTTCTTGTCCGCGCCGCTTCTGCTCGCTGGCATTGGAATCATCCTTTCGATTTTCGGCATCTTCCTCGTCCGGACGCGGGAGGGAGCGGGCATGAAAGCACTGTTGGGCGCGCTGAATCGTGGCATTTATGTGTCGAGCGCGCTGATCATTGCGGGCGCGTGGTGGATGGTGAAGTTTCTCGGAATGCCAATCGGTGTGTTTTGGGCGATTCTCATCGGCGTCTTGCTGGGCATCGTGATCGGCAAGGGGACCGAGTGGGCGACGGCGGCGGAGTACAAACCCACCCAGTTCATCGCCGATCAGGCCGTCACAGGTCCCGCCACGGTCATCATTGGGGGAATTGCGGAGGGCATGCTTTCCACGTGGATTCCCGTCATCTCGGTGTGCGTGGGCACGTTGTTGAGCTTTGCGGTGCTCGATGGCTTCAACGACCTTCTCGCCGGACTGTACGGCGTCGGCATCGCGGCCGTCGGCATGCTCTCCACGCTCGGGCTGACGCTTGCGACGGATGCGTATGGGCCCATTGCCGACAACGCGGGCGGCAACGCGGAAATGAGCAATCTGCCGAAGGAGGTGCGCCAGCGCACTGACGCGCTCGACTCGTTGGGCAACACCACGGCTGCCATTGGCAAGGGATTCGCAATCGGATCTGCGGCGCTAACCGCGCTCGCTCTGCTCGCCAGCTATGTGGAAGAAGTGCGGATCGGCATCCACCGTGAAGCGGCGATTGAATACGTTGCTCCCGCCCCAGGACAGGATTACGTCCTCACCAGCGTCGGCGCGGATTACAACAAGAAGTGGGCGATTTTTCTCCCCGGCGCCCAGGTGGGCAATCGCGAAGAGCAGCAGTACCACACATTGAGCGCATTTGAAGGGTCGGGTGCGAACGCAGTCGTGTTGCGCGATGACCAGGGGATTGAGCGGAGCCTCATCATCAACGAAGTTGGAGAACTGGTGAAGGATTCGCCTGTGGTGGATCAGGCGGGCAGACGCCTCGCGGCGACGAAGGCGAGCCTCAAGGATTTCATGGCGCTCTACGACGCGACCTTGATGAATCCCAAGGTGCTCGTGGGTGTCTTCGTCGGCGTGCTGGCTGTGTTTGTGTTCAGCGCGCTAACCATGAAGGCCGTCGGGCGAGCGGCCTTTGCGATGGTGCAGGAGGTTCGCCGTCAGTTCAAAGAAAAGCCCGGCATTATGGAGGGCACCGAGCGGCCGGACTATGCGCGCTGCGTCGCCATTTCTACAGCGGGCGCCCAGCGCGAAATGTTGATCCCGTCCATTTTGGCCATTGTGCTGCCGGTCGCGACGGGGCTGCTCCTCAACGTATCGGGCGTGCTCGGTTTGCTGGTGGGCGGGCTGTGCGCGGGCTTCTCGCTGGCTGTGTTCATGGCCAACTCCGGCGGCGCATGGGACAACGCGAAGAAGTATATTGAGGCCGGGCATCTCGGCGGCAAGGGTTCCCTGGCGCACAAAGCGGCGGTGGTCGGAGACACCGTCGGCGATCCGTTCAAAGACACCTGCGGGCCGTCGCTCAACATTCTGATTAAATTGATGACCATGGTGAGCATCGTTTTTGCCGGACTCATTGTGAAATATGCGCCGGCGATTGGCCATTGGTTGAAGCTCGGCAACTGATTCAGGAGGAAACAGCGCATGAAAACGCATCTCTACTTCAACTGCTATCAAACAGAGGCCTTGATTGCATCCCACCTCACACCGGAGGAGTTTGGCGCCTACATGGCCGTTGGAACGCGTAAGCACACAACCGGCAACGTCGTCTTTTTCGAGGTGGATGCGGCGCGAGCCGCAGCGACCGTTCCTGCGGCCGGTCGGATTGAGGAGCTTTGCAAACCGCACCCCGATGGCTCACCGCGCCGGAGTAAGTACTTGAGTACCTACCGAGTGCTCGAACATTTGCCGCTGGAGTCGTTGGGCAAATTGTATTTGGTGACGCGGGATGGGCGGGTTCTGGGACTTGATGGGCAGACGTATGCAGGCGATTCGGAAGCGCGCGGACCGAACCTCTATGCGGAGCTCTCGCCCGTTGCGCCGCGCGTTGTTTCGTTCCTGCCGCCGAGTCGCTTTGTTTCGTTCGTGACGGATCCGGCAAATTTGGTGAGCGTGCCGCGAATCTTTTTTGCGGACCAATTGCTCGACCGCGAGCCAGATGGACGACTGGCGGGCTATCTGCCCTACATGAATCCGGACCATATTGTGGATTGCGTTAACGAAGTGGCCGTCGCGGAGAAGTCGGCCAAGATCGTGGAGCGGAATCCTCGCCTGATCGCGTTCTATCGCACCATCCGGCGGGGCTTCTTTGTCGGCGATCAGACCGGCGTGAAGATCTATCCCTATCCATCTGCGGATGAACTCGATGAACACCACCATCTCTGGTGGCGTTCGGCGTCGCTCGATTAGTCGCGCCAAGGAGGGAGGGGGCCGTTGGTCGCTAGATTTAGCGGCCAGCGGCCCACTCGCTTTCTGTGCCCAGAACGCCCTGTTGCTTGAGAACGCGAATGGATGTGATGCGCAGCCAGCGTCGGTTTCGCAGAAAGACGATTCCGAGAACGAGGCAGGCGAGCGCGTTGACTGTGGTGGCCCAGGAGATCCCGAAATGTTCGGCAATCCAGCCCGTCAACAGACTTCCGAGCGGCATGCCGCCGAGGAAGGCCGCAGTGAAGAGGCTCATCACACGGCCGCGCTTGTCTTCGTCCACCAAGTTCTGAACCAGGGTGTTGTTTGAGATCGCAACGAGCAGACCGCCAAGGCCGGTGAAGAGCAAGCACGCCATGGAGATGGGCAACGAGCGCGACCATGCGAAAACGAGCAGGCCCGCGCCCGCGAGACATCCACCGGTGAGAATGATCCGGCCGATTCCTTTCATGCTCCTTCGGCTCGCCATGTAGAGCGCGCCGGTCATGGAGCCTGCGGCAGAACTCGACATCAGATAGCCGAGTGTGCGCGCGTCGCCGAAGAAGGTTTCCTTTGCATAGACGGGAATTAGCACGGAGAACGAGAAGGCGAACAGGCTCATGCAGCCGTTGAAAAGAATGAAAAAGCGAATTGCGGGAAAGCGATGAACATAGCGAAATCCATTTGCCAGCGCCGCCCATGCGCTCTCGGGTTGGTCGGGCTGCCGCGCGCGTGTGCTGCGCATTTTCATGGCGAAAAGCGCTGCCAGAACTCCGATATAGCTCAGGCCATCGAAGAGATAACAGAGGCCTGCGCCGAAGAACGCGATGACGAAACCGCCGACGGATGGGCCCACCATGCGGGCCATGTTGAACATGGACGAGTTCATTCCGATGACAGCGGGAAGGTGCTCGCGTTTCTCCGCCAGGCTGACCGCGAGCGCGTGTCGCGTGGGCGTGTCGAAGGCGTTGATGGTTCCCTGAACGACAGCGAGAAAGGTTAGCGCGCCGATGCTGATGTGCCCGGTGAGGGTCAGGGTTGCGAGGGTGAGCGCTTGCACCATTGAGAACGCCTGCGTCGCCTTCATCAGCGTGAGCCGATCCAGGCGATCCACCCAGACGCCCGCCATGGGGCTCAGGAGCACAATGGGGGCTTGCGAGGCGAAGGCCACGGCACCGAGCCAAATGGGCGAATTGGTGAGCTGATAGACCAACCAAATTGTCGCGGTCTGCGTCATCCAAGTCCCAACGAGAGAGATCAACTGCCCGCCAAAGTAGAGGCGGTAGTTGCGGGACTGAAAGGCGGTAAATATCTGACTGAAGTGCAAGGGGCAGCGAAGATACTCATCCATGCCGCGCACTGCAAAGCTCAATAAACAGCGCTTGAATCCTTCCCTTTGCCACAGCTTCAGGCGGCGGGTGGCGCTCTGCCTTGCCTTGCGGAGGAGAGTCGCTATCGTTGTTCGCAAGTCGCCATGCGAAAAGGAAACAAGAACGGGAATGAGGGCCTCACGACGCTGCCGGAGCGGTCGCTTCTGCTCGTTGTTTCTGCGCGCACTCAGACGATGGAGCTGCGCGGGCGGGGGCGGCTATTGAAGACCTATCGCATTTCGACCAGTCGAGTCGGGCTGGGCCAGACGCCAAACTCTTATCGGACCCCGACAGGGTTGCACCGCGTTGTGCGGTGGATCGGGGAGGGGCGTCCGCTGGGGGCGGTCTTTGTCGGACGACGATTTACAGGGACGGTCTTGCCGCCGACTGCATGGCGCAGTGACGCGCCGAACGACAGCATCACGACGAGGATTCTGCGGTTGCGCGGTTTGGAGCGAGGCCACAATGCCGGGCCGGGTTGTGACACCTACGATCGCTTTGTCTATATCCACGGAACAAACCACGAGCAGTTGCTGGGGCAGCCCGCATCGGCCGGGTGCGTGCGGATGGGGAATCGCGATGTAGCGGACCTCTTTCGCCGCACACGGGGTCATCCCACATTTTGTCTCATTCAATCCGACGATTGAGATGGCGGCGCGTGTTTGCGGCGCGCTTGGCGCTGAAGCCCCTTGAGGTGTGCCGCGCGCTGTCCGCGCGAGGCCTCGACATCCACGTAGTTGCGGAGGAACGCGGGGCGATTGCGCGGCACGGCGCGGCACATGTCGCGCCAGATTTTCTGCGCTGTTTCCTCTTGTGGATTTCCGAGTTCAGCCGTGAGCCAGAGGAAGAGCGCTTCGGCGGACTCATCAATGGAAATGCTGTGCGCGCGGCCCCAGCGCGCCGTGAGCCAATCGCAAAAGCGATAGAACGCGTGAAAGGGCGAGGGCGCGCCTTGCCAGATGAGGGGCGCGGTATCGAGGTAGTTGCCGCTGTTGACGTAAAGATCCCAAAATCGCGCAAAGCGATGGAGAGCTGCGACGTCATCCTCGCTGAGGTCGCGATTCGAGAGGAGTTCGTAGGGCGGGCCCGGCTGGTAGCGCATTTGGAACTCGGCATCGTGTCGAGCGATCGGCGTGCCGCGGAGTCGCTTGAGGATATAGACTTGGATTTCCTGGGGGTCGAGCGCCAGGAGGCGATCAAACCCGCGCGCAAAGCTCGCCCGATCTTCGCCGGGGAGACCGACGATCAGGTCGGCATGTAGATGCGCGCCGGTTTCTTTGCGGAGCCAGCGCATGTTCTCTGCCGTCTTGGTGTAGTCCTGTCGGCGCTTGATACGCGCGGCGACTTCTTCGTTGAACGTCTGGATGCCGACTTCGAATTGGAGAGAACCGCGCGGGAAGAAGGAGAGGATTTCGCGCAGTTCGGGGGGCAGTCGGTCGGGGATCATTTCAAAGTGCATGAAGATGCCCGGTTCATAGCGCTCGAGGAAGAAGCTGAGCAGTTCAAGGCTGTATTTGATGCTCAGATTGAACGTGCGATCAACGAACTTGAAGTGTCGCACGCCGCGATCCAGCAGGTCTTGGAAAGCGGGAAACAATTTTTCGAGAGGGAACCGGCGCACGGGCACATCGAGGGAGGAGAGGCAGAACTCGCACGAGAATGGGCAGCCGCGCGAGGCTTCGACATAGATGACGCGATGCGCGATATCGTCATCGGTGTAGAGGTGATAGGGCAGGGCCACATTGCGGACGTTGACGAAGCCGCCGCGGATGATGCGGTTTGTCGGCGGGGTCCCATCGAGGAGCTGGCGGCAGAGAACGGGGAGCGCGAGGTCGCCCTCATCGGTGATGACGTAGTCAGCGAGTTGGCAGATTTCCTGTTGATCCGTTTCGTGACTAACCTCGGGGCCGCCGAGCACGATAAGGGTTTCAGGCATTGCCTGCCGCACGGCTTTGACGAGCGCGAGAGAAGGTTCTGCATTCCACACATACACACCCAGGCCGAGGATGCGGGGACGCTGTGCGCGAATGGCCTCCACCGCCTTTCCCGTGGGCGTTTTGATTTCGAATTCGAGCAGGGTTGCCCGCGTTTGCAGATCGCCGAGATTGGCGAGCAGGTAGCGGAGCCCAAAGGAGGCGTGGCTGAATCGGGCGTTGAGCGTTGCCAGAACGATGTCAGCCATTCCGCCTCATCAACCGATGGCGACCATGCGCTGGATGGCCTGCAGGGCGCGCTCGGCAATGGCTGGCGGCACGGTGATCACGTACAGATCTTCGCGGAGCGCGCGGAGGATTTTCGGAAGCGTGATCATTTTCATGAACTTGCATTCGGCGCAGCCGCTGACGGCGTGAAAGGATTTCGTTGGATTCACTTTCTTAAGGCGATGCAGAATGCCGGTTTCCGTCGCGATGACGAACTCGTTGGAGGGCGATTCTTTCGCATAGTTCACCATGCCCTCGGTGGAGAGAATCTTCGCATCTTCCATCGCGCAGCTCTCGTTGAGGCCCTGCATGTAGAGGAGTTGCGAGACGCACCCGCACTCGGGGTGCATCAAAAATTCCGCATGGGGATGTGCCTCGCGCTGCTTCTGAATGTGCTCCGGTCGGATGCCCGCATGGACGTGGCATTCGCCCGCCCAGATGTGCATATTCGTGCGGCCTGTCTGGCGTTTGACGTGCAGGCCGAGGAACATATCCGGGCAGAACAAGACTTCCTTGTCGCGCGGGATGGCATTGACCACATGCACGGCGTTGGAGGACGTGCAGCAGTAATCCGTTTCGGCCTTCACATCGGCAGACGTGTTCACGTAGCTCACGACAACCGCGCCGGGGTGCTCGGCCTTCCACTTCCGCAGTTCGTCGGCGGTGATGGTGGCTGCGAGGGAGCAACCCGCGTCAATATCGGGCAGAAGCACCTTCTTGTCGGGACTCAGAATTGAAGCGGTCTCCGCCATGAAGTGGACGCCGCAGAAGACGATCACTTCGGCGTCGGTGTTGGCAGCCTTTCGGGCGAGTCCGAGCGAGTCACCGACGAAGTCGGCAATATCCTGCACTTCGGGGCGCTGATAGCTGTGCGCCAGAATGACGGCGTTGCGCTTCTCCTTCAGTTCCCTGATTTCTTCGGTGATTTCGGTCGTTGCGTTCATCGGATAGAATGTACCACGGTTCCCACGCACATCAACCAGAGGGGCGGTGTGCAATCGGGACTGCTTAGGCGATTTTCATCGAAATGTCCAGTGCAGGCGCGGAGTGGGTGAGGCGGCCGATGGAGATGAAGTCCACGCCGGTTTCTGCCGCTGCGCGAACCGTTTCGAGTCCGATATTGCCCGAGGCCTCGGTTTGGGCCCGCTTGTTGATGAAGTGGACCGCTTCGCGCATCATGCTCGTCGGCATGTTGTCGAGCATGATGATGTCCGCTCCGGCCTCGATGGCCTCGTGCACTTGATCGAGGTTGGCGCATTCGACTTCAATTCGAAAACCGGCTGGAGCTTGTGCGCGGATGCGGCGCACCGCGGCCCACACGCCGCCCGCGAGGCGAATGTGATTGTCCTTGATCATCGCCAAATCGCTCAGAGTCAGGCGGTGGTTTGTTCCGCCGCCGAGGCGAACGGCATATTTATCCAGAACGCGGAGGCCGGGCGCAGTTTTGCGCGTGTCGAGAATGATTGTCGGGAGTCCTTTCACTGCGTCCACATATTGCGCGGTCAGCGTGGCGATGCCGGACATGCGCTGCATGAGGTTCAGCGCGATGCGTTCGCCCGTCAGCAGGGCGCGCGTTCGGCAATTCACTTCGGCGATGACCGTGTGAGCGGCGAGATGGGTGCCGTCCTCCTGCATGGCGGAGAAATGGACGCGGTC
>WBZO01006014.1_pt1 | contig 11983 bp, 8 predicted proteins | sample 5204261 | NCBI WGS metagenome assembly WBZO01 (sample SAMN12412400, study PRJNA552823) | activated sludge metagenome | isolation source: activated sludge from anammox sidestream of wastewater treatment plant... | place: USA: North Carolina | collected 2017-09 | reverse complement strand
GGCGGCACTCAACCAGGTGGCCATCCCGCAAGCGTTGCCGCAGACGCACCAGCCTGGGGCCCCTCAGCCGCCAGGCGCGGCCCCCGCAGCGGCAGAGTCGGTCACAACGCAGAAGTCCAACTCGGGCTTCATCCTGGTGCTGGGGGCAGTGACCGCAGGCATTGTGTTCGTGGTGGTCGTCGCGACGCTCGTCTACGTGCTGTGGCTCCGCGGGTCGGGCGACTCGCCCCCCTCACCGGAGGAGAACGAGCCGCCGCCTGTCTCTGCTCCTGCGCAAGGGGGCGGATAGAATAGGAGTCGGACGCGGCCGAGTCCAGGATCGCGGCTTGACGCCAACCGGGCCGGGGCTGTCCCCCGTTGCCCGCAAGTCTTGAGACAGAGAAGAGAGAGGTTTGCCCGCATGGATCGCCCCAACGCTCGCGTGGTGTGCCTGGCCACGGTGGTGTTTGCGCTGGTGCCGTCGGTCTTTGGCCCGACGGCGGCCGAGCCGGAAAAACCGGCCCCCGTGGCGGTCCCGATCCTGGTTCCGGCCGTGGCTCGCCCTGCCGCGGTAGCCGCCCCGGTCGAGGAGGCCGCCGAGGCGCCGAAGGAAGCGGCCCCCAAGCCGGCGGCGAAGCCGCAAGCGGCCGAAAAGCCGGAGGCCAAGCCAGCGGCCGAAGGGGCTGGGACCAAGCCGCAAGCGACGGAGAAACCGGAGCCGAAACCGCAAGACGCGCCCAAGCCCGAGGAACCACCCGCGCCGCCGCCGGAGGAGTTGGCCGCGCTGGTCCGGCAATTGGGCGACGCTTCGTACGAAACCCGCACCCGCGCGACCCAGCAGCTCGAGGCCCTGGGGCTGAAGGCCCGAGCGGCAGTGACGGCCGGATTGAAAGACCCCGATCCGGAGGTCCGCCGCCGGGCGCGGTGGGTGCTGGCCGACGTGCTCGAGACCGACCACCGCCGCCGGCTCGAGGCGCTGGTGGCCGATGAAGAGGGCCGGCCGGACCACGACCTGCCGCTGTGGTCCCGCTACCGGCGCGTGGTCGGCTTCGACAAGCCCGCCCGGCAAGTGTTCGTCCAGATGCAGCGGGCGGAGGAAGGGCTGATGGCGTCGGCCGCGGTGGGCTCGTCGCCGGCGGCCGACAGCCTCAAGGTGAGGTTTCAGCAGGTCTTCAGGATGATGAACAACCCGGACCCGTCGCGGCAGACCACGCCCTCGTTGGGCACGATTGCCGCGATTCTGTTCGTGGCCGGCAACACGGAGTTGAATCTGCCGCAGGACATCATCGACAGCCCGTACCTGCAAAACGTCGTCCACCAGCCGGAGTTCCAAAAGGCCCTGGGCGCGGACGACCTCAAGCCGGTGGCCAAGCGGATCCTCGGCCAGTGGATCATGCGGCCGTGCAACCCGGGGATGCTCCCCAACCGGCTCCAGTTGGCCATGCAATTCCGCATCGAGGAGGGGCTCTATCCGGCGGTGGGGGTGCTCAGGAACAAGGACAAGAACCAGGTCCCCTCCTACGTTCGCGTGTACGCCGTGTCCGCGCTGGGCGTGCTGGGCGGAAAGCCCTATGCGGGGCATTTCGTGCCCCTGTTGGACGACGAGACCGAATGCCAGCGGTTCATGGTCAACAACAAGACCCACGTCATCCAGACCCGCGACGTGGCGCTGGCGTGGCTCGTCCACTTGACGGACCAGGCCCACGACGACTACGGGTTCGCCAATGCTAAGGCGGAGTTCGACCGGCTCAAACAGAACCAGCATTACTACGTGAACTTCGGGGCCTTCAACTATAAGGACGGGGCGAGCCGCGAGGCGTCGATCAAGAAGTTCAAGGAGTGGCTTTCCGCCCACCCGCTCCCCAAGGCGCCGGAACCGCCCAAACCCGATCCCGACCCGGCCGCGTCCAAGCCGGCCGAGGCCGCCCCGCCTCAACCGGCCAAGCCGGCCGCGGGGCGGCGCCGCGTGCCGGTCCTCATGCCGGGCGTGGGCATCGTGCAGGTGCCGGAAAAGCCCGACGACTCGAAGGGCCGCGGCCTGGGCGTGGCCGTGGCCGACCGGCTCCAGGTCCGCAACCTGGTCCTGGCCGAGGAGCTGGTCCGGGGCCGTCGCTACGCTGAGGCGGCGCGGATGCTGGGCGAAATCCTGGCCGCCCGCGACGACTTCTCCTTCCAGCCCGACCCGGGCGTGCCGCTGTATCGCTGCCTCAAGTCCGAGGCCGAGCGGATCCTGGCCCAAATGCCCGCGGAAGGGATCGAAGCCTACCGGCTGCAATACGAGCCGCAGGCAAAGCAGGCCCTGGAGGAGGCCGTGCGATTGGCGGACCCGGAGCTGCTGTCCGCGGTCACGGCGCGCTACTTCCACACGCGTTCGGGCACCGAGGCGGCGTACCTGCTGGGGGCCTATCACGACGACCACGGCGAGCCGTTTCGCGCCGCCTTGTACCTGGAGCGGCTCCGCGACCGCTCGCCCGAGGCCGACCGCTTCGAGCCCATGTTGTCGCTGAAGCTGGCGGCGTGCTGGTCGCGCTCGGGGATGCCGGCGGCGGCCGAGGCGGTCCTCCGCTCCCTCCAGGCCCGGGTCCCGCGGGCGCCGGTCTACGTGGCTGGGCAGCCGAAGGAGATGTTCGCCCAACCCGACCGGGCCATGCAATGGCTGGCCTCGCTCATCGGACCTGTTCCCCCCGTCCCTTCGACCGACGGGTGGCTCCTCTTCCGCGGCGGACCAGGGCGGAACGCGTCGGCCGACGTGGGCGGCCCCTACGTCGCCGCGGAGCCGCTGTCGCCGGTGTGCCTCGACCCCCGCGTGCGCGAGACGGCCGACAAGCTCCGCAAGGACCAACAGGCCGCCTTCCGCGCCTCGCTCCCCAAGCTCCACCCCCTGGTCGTCGGCGGCGCCATCCTGTTGCGCACGGCCACCGAGCTCCGGGCGATCGACTTCAGCGACGGGCGAGTGCTCTGGGAGGCCCCGCTGGAGGACCCGTTGCGGTTCTTCCTCCAGCACGCCGACGAGCAGCAGAAGAACGAGCAGAACGACTACTTCAACCGCGGACTGCGGCGCCGCTTCTGGGACGACTCGGCCTTCGGGCTTCTGGCCAGCGACGGCCAACTCGTCTATGGCGTGGAGGACCTCGAGTTTGGGTTCCGCGCCGACTATCAGCGCCTCGTGGTCACGCCCGACGGCCGCCGCCGGTTGGACCCGGCCTTCGACAAGGACTACAACCTGCTGGTGGCCTACGACCTGAAGACCGGCAAGGCGCAGTGGGAGCTGGGGGGGCCGCCCGACGTGGAGTCGTCGCCGCTGGCCGGGGCCTATTTCCTTGGCCCGCCGCTTCCTTTGGGCGGTCGGCTCTACGCGATTGCCGACTTCGGGGACGAGACCCGCCTTCTGGAGCTGGAGGCCAAGACGGGGCGGCTCTTGTGGCAATTCACGCTGGCCACGCGGGAGATCGATCCCAACGCGCGGCGGATGGTCATGTTCATGCCCTTCGGCGCGATGCCCGACTCGAGGCCGCCGCGGAGCGCCGCCACGCCCTCCTATGCCGACGGCGTGCTGGTGTGCCGCACCGCCAGCGAGCACTTCGTGGGCGTGAACCTCACCACCCGCTCCGTGCAGTGGATCTACGAGACGGGGCAGCACGAGGAGAACGACGACGGCATGGGGATGATGTTCTTCGGCAATCCGTGGATGCGGCGGATGTACGAGGCCGCCATGTCCGACCGCGACGACCGCTGGGCCGACGCCAGCGTGACCATCGCCGAAGGGCGGATCCTGCTCACCCCGCCCGAGGCCGGAAAACTCATCTGCTTGGGCCTGGCCGACGGGCACCTGAAATGGTCCATTCCGCGTCGGGACGGCCTGTACCTGGCCACGGTCCACGAGGGCCGCGCCGTGGTCGTGGGCCGGGGGAGCGTCTGGGCGGTGAACATGGCCGACGGCAAGCCCGCCTGGCCGCCGATCCATTTGCCCGCCGGGGCCCTGGCCAGCGGAAGGGGCTTCGACCACGGCGGCACGTACTTCCTGCCCCTGACCACGGCCGAGGTGGCGGCCATCGACCTCCGCGAGGGGCGCATCGAGGCCCGCTCCCGCTCGCCGTCGGGCATCGTCCCCGGCAACCTCGTGGCCTGCCGCGGGGTGGTGCTTTCGCAGGACGTGGACGGGCTGCGGCGTTTCGCAACTTTGGAGGATCGCGGCGCCCAGACGGCCGCCGCTCTGGCCGCGAAGCCCGACGACCCGCAGGCCCTGGCCGACCGCGGCGAGGCGCTCGTCTGCCAGGGAAAGCTCCGCGAGGCGGTCGACCTCCTGGGGCGGTCCCTCAAGGCCAGGCCCGAGCAGCGGACGCGGCAGCTCCTGATCGCCGCCGTGGAAGACGGCCTTCGCACCGACTTTGCCGCGTTCGGCAAGCTGGCCGCGGACCTCGATCCGCTGATCGAGAGCCCCGACCTCCGCGTCCGCTACCTCCGCCACCTGGCCGCGGCGCAGCAGCAGGCGGGGCATGCCGAGACGGCGTTCCAAACCTATTTGAAGCTGATCGACGCGGCGCCGGACCAGGAGGAGCTGGAACACGCCACGGCCACGCGCATGGTCCGCCGCGACCGGTGGATCGCGGCCCGGCTGGCCGAGCTCCGCGAGGCGGCCTCGCCCGAGGTCCGCCAGAAGCTCGACCGGGCGATCGCGGCCCGCATGCGCGACGACAAGCTCGCCGAGTTCGTGCGCTATTTCGGCCCGCACCCCCTGGCGCACGAGGCCCGGCTCCGCCTGGCGCGGCAATTGGCCGACCGCAAGGAATGGGGCCAGGCCGAGTGGCACTTGCGCGAGGTGCTGGAGTCGGGCGACGAGGCGCAGAAGCGGCTGGCCGTGGCCCGCCTGGCGGAGATGCTGCGGACCGCGGGGCGCGCCGAGGCCGCGGCCCGCTTCTACCGGCAGTTGAGCGGCCCGCTGGCCGGCGCGGTATGCGCCGAGGGCAAGACGGGCGCACAGATCGCGGCCGCGCTGGGCGCCGACGATCCGGTGCGGCGGGCCCTGGACCCCAAGTCGCCGTGGCCCGAGGGCGAGGTCAAGGTCGAAGTGGCCAACCGCGGCCAGGGATTCAACCAGCGCTACCCCGTCACGCTCTGGGGCGCCGGCGGCCCGCTCGACGTGCCAATGCGCCTGGAGATCGACGGCGGCGGCCAGCAACTCGTGGGCATGGACGACTCGGGCCGCAAGCTGTGGGAGGTCTCGCCTCCGCAGCGGCCCAGCCGCTGGGGCTATAACGGCACCGTCTTCAGCTATGCCCAGGGACGGGCCACCGGTCACACGCCGGTCGTCTGGCTGGGCACGCGCGTGTGCGCGGTCGACACCCTGGGAGGCGAGGCCAAGGTCCTGTGGGCCGAGCCGACGGTGACGGCCGATCCGCCCGTGCCGGGCATGGCCGTCTTCATGCCCTGGCGCATGCAGCAGTTCCGCCAGGCCCGGCCGTCGATCGCCACCGAGAGTCTGCCCTTGGTCGTCACCTCGCACTGCGTCTGTTTCCAGCAGGAGCACAAGCTCGTGGCCCTCGACCCGCTCACCGGCAAGCTCCTCTGGAGCCGCAGCGACGCGGACCGCAACTCCGACCTGTTCGGCGACGGGGAACTGATCTTCGTCACCGGCTCGAACACCACGGAGGCGGCCGTCTATAGCGCCCTGGACGGGAGCGAGCGCGGCTGGCGCACGGTGCCCGACCTCCGCCGCCGCCTGGCCGTGTCGGGCCGCCGCGTGGTGACGTGGCAGACGGCGGGCGACGGCTGCCGCCTGGAGATGGTCGACGCCTGGACCGGCGAGGTCGCGTGGACGCGGCCGTTCGACCCCAAGGCCCAACCCTGGATGCTCGGCGACGACCAGGTCGCCGTGCTCGACCCGCAGGGCCGCCTGGCGATCGTGGACGCGGTCACCGGAGAGAAGGTGGTCGAGTCGCAGCTCGACGCCGAGCCGTCGCTCGAGGGCGTCGTGGTGCTCCGCTCGGCCGACCGCTACGTGGTCGTGGCCAATCGGCCGGGCCAGCAGGCCGGGCCGATCATGATGCAGATGGCCCCCGGCAACGTCGACGTCCACGGCCGGGTGACGGGCGTGGACCGCAAGACCGGCAAGAAGCTGTGGACCGCCGAGGTGAGCGAGCAGTCGTTGCGGGCCGACCAGCCGGGCGGCCTGCCCGTAGTCGTGTTTCACAACATGTACCATCGCCAGGAGAACAACCAGTTCAAGAGCTATGAGGCGACGCTGGTGCTGGACCGCCGGGACGGGAAGAAGCTCCACGACAAGAAGTACGACGGGGCGAGCGGCAACCTGTACGAGTTCGTGCCCGATCCGCAGAACGGCAAGCTGGAGGTGCGCACGGTGCGGGAGTCGATCACGCTGACGTTCGCCGCCGACAAGAAGTGACCATGGCCGAACCGCCCCAGGAAACGCTCGTCGACGCCCGCGGCCTGGCCTGCCCACAACCGGTGGTCCTGGCCCGCAAGGCCCTCCTGGGCGCCGGGGCGGGGGGGGTTCGCGTGCTGGTCGACAACCAGGTGTCGGTCGAGAACATCGGGCGCATGGCCCGCAGCCAGGGGTGGGAGGTTTCGGTCGAGGGCCAAGGGGCCCAGACCGAGATGCTATTGCGGCGCGTGGAAGGGCCGTCGCGCGAGGGAGCAGCCTCGCCCGTTCCGCAGGCGGCGCCCGCCCCGCCCGTCGCCAAGGCGCGCGTGGTCGTGCTCTTCTCGTCCGACCTGTTCGGCATGGGGGATGAGACCCTGGGCCGGGTCCTCATGCGGTCGTTCGTCAAGACGCTCGCCGAGGTCGAGCCGCTGCCGTCCAAGATGATCTTCGTCAATTCGGGAGTGCGCCTCACCACCGAGGGCTCGGAGCTGCTCGACGACCTGGCCGCCCTGGCCGACTCGGGCGTGGAGATCGTCTCCTGCGGCACCTGCCTGGACTACTACAAGCTGATGGGCGCCCTGCGAGTAGGGACGGTGACCAACATGCACGACATCGCCTCGTCGCTCTCGGCCGCCGACCGGATCGTTCGCCCGTGAGCGTTGGCTTTGCGGCCCCCCAAGCTAAGCCGGATCCTGTGGCAACTCGAACCCCTGTCACTCATTTAGCCGGCGAGCTTGCTCGCCGTGCAAGTCGCGGGGCCGGCGTACTTGCGGACACGGCGAGCAAGCTCGCCGGCTAAATGGTCCTGACGATCAACACGCACCTACTCGCCACGCACCACGGAGCAACTGCGATGAGCGACGGCGGGCCCATGCCGGTCGTCCCGGGCGGGCGTGACGCGCGGGGGCGGCGCTGCCTGTTGCTCTTCGACTCGATCCACCAGGTGCTGGCTGCGGAACAGGTCTTCAAGGAGCGGGGCACGTGGTGCGACCTCGTGCCCGTCCCCCGCGGACTGAGCTCTGATTGCGGCATGGCCATCGCGTTCGCCGAGGCGGACCTTGCCGCGGTCGGGGCCGTCCTGGCCGATCCGCGTCTTGCGCCCGGCCGCGTCTATCGCTCGTGCGCGGCGGGGTTTGAGCCGGTCGCCTTGTCCTGCCCGCAAGGACCGGACCGCGGGTGAATTCCCCATCCACCAGGCCAATCCGCCGCGGGGCCGCTGGGGAGAGCGCCACCCCTGCGGAACGCCCATTCAGGCCGCGAACCGCTGGACGATGAGCGTGATGTTCTGCCCCCCGAATCCGAAGCTGTTGGATAGGGCCGTGCGGCAGGGGGCCTGGCGCGCGGCGTTGGGCACGTAGTCCAGGTCGCACTCCGGGTCGGGCTCTTCGTAGTTGGTCGTGGGCGGCAGGACGTTGTCGCGGATGGCCAAGAGGCAGATGATCAGCTCCGTGGCCCCGGCGGCGGCGATGAGGTGGCCCATCATGCTCTTGGTGCTGGAGACCGGGATCTGGTAGGCCCGCTCGCCGAAGACCCGCTTGATGGCCAGGGTCTCAACGCGGTCGTTCACGGCGGTGCTGGTGCCATGGGCGTTGATGTAGTCGATCTGTTCGAGGCCCAGGCCCGCGTCCTCGAGGGCCATGCGGATGCAGCTAATGGCGCCGCGCCCCTCGGGATGCGTGTCGGTGATGCGGTAGGCGTCGGCCGTGGAGCCGTAGCCCACCAGCTCGCCGTAGATCTTGGCGCCGCGGGCCTTGGCCCGGTCGAGGTCTTCGAGCACGACCATGCCCGCCCCTTCGCCCAGCACGAATCCGTCGCGCTTGCGGTCGAAGGGGCGGGAGGCCTTGGTGGGCTCGTCGTTGGCCGTGCTCAGGGCGGTGAGCAGGTTGAAGCCGGTGACGCCGAAGGGGTGGATCATGGTGTGCGTGCCGCCGGAGAGCATCACGTCGGCCTCGCCCCGGCGGATGATCTCGGCCGCCTCGCCGATCGCCTGGCTGCTGGCGGCGCAAGCGGTGAGGCAGTTGACGTTGGGCCCCTCGGCCCCGAAGAGGCTGGCCAGGTGCCCGGCCGGCATGTTCGGCTCCTGCTCCAGCTCGGCGATGGGGTGAAGGATTTCCAGGCCCACCTTGGTGAACTTGGCCAGGTTGAGTTGGTCGCCCTCGATGGCGGCGACCATCATGCGGGTGAAGCGGCCAAAGTCCTGCTGCCCCTCGCCGCTTCCCAGGTAGACCCCGAAGCGGACCGGATCGAGCCGTGCGTCGAGGACCCCGGAGTCGGCAATGGCCTTCTTGGCCGCTCCCACGGCGAAGTGGGTGTGGCGGCCCTGGTGTTTCCACTCGTCCGGGTCCTCGCCGACGTCCGAGAGGTCCCAGTTCTTGACCTCCGCGGAAATCCTGGTGGGAAAATTGCTGGCGTCGAACAGCGTGGTGTAGCCGATCCCGGAGCGGCCTTCCAGGAGCGCCTGCCACACCGGCTCCACCTCGACCCCCAAGGGAGTCACCCAGCCGATGCCGGTGATCACCACGCGTCGTCTGATGTCCTTCAAACCCGACATTGGTCCCTTTCCCGCCCCCTATTCCCGGGCCTCGGCTTCGAGCATCCAAGCCGGCTCGGTCAGCGGGCTGCCGTCGGCCGCCCGGCCCACCTCGAAGATCCCCAGCATCCTCAGCATGTACAGGAACGTCGCCGGCTCGAAGAGCGTCTTGCCCTCGAACTCGCCGTTGAGGTGGGCGAAAACGATCTCCATCTCGGCCAGCAGCATCTCGCCCTTGTGTACGGTGGCCTGCACCATGGCCCCGTCCTTCTTCACCGCCTCGATCGTGGCCGTGTAGAGAAGGGAGTCGCCGGGCAGGGCGTCGCCGTAGAAGCGGACCGTCGCGACCTTGGCCAGGATCACCTTCTCGGTGAACTGGTTGACCTCTCCCACCAACAGCCCGGCCGTCTGCGCCGCCCCCTCGATGATGAGGCTGGCGGGCATGGTCGGGTAGCCGGGAAAGTGATCGTGCAAGTAGCCCTCGGCCAACGAGATGTTCTTGATGGCCTTGGCGTACTTGCCGCTATGGAACTCGACAAATCGATCGATCCAGTACCATCGCATGGGCAGGGCCCTTCCACGACTTCCGGCCGGGACCGGGCTAGCCGGTCACCTCCACCTTGGTCTCCACGTATCGGCACATGTCGGCGACGGTCATCACGTTGGGGAAGTCCTGGACGACCGGGTTCTCGGCGAACTTGTCGAGGTCCACGAAGGGGATCCGCTCGCGGAGCTTGGCCAGGCCGGCCTCCGAGAGACGGCCGTCCTTCACGTACTCGGCGCTGGTGAGAATGTCTTGCGGCAGCAGCTCGCCCTGGGGGATCTTGATGTCGAACGCCTTCTCGAGGCGGAACACGATGTCGAGAAAGTCGATCGACTCGGCGCCCAGGTCGCCCACCAGCGTGGCCTCGGGCGTCACCTCGTCTTCGTCCACCCCCAGGGCATCCACCAGGGCGGTCTGGATCTTGCTGAAGATCTCTTCCTTCGTCGGCATGTCACTAAACCTCCAAACTCGGTTGGCAGCAATTGCTCAGTATCCCCCCAGGCTCAGCCCCCCGTCCACCCGCCACACCTGCCCCGTCACGTAACTGGCCTCGTCGCCGGCCAGAAAAGCGACGACGCTGGCGACTTCGTCGGGCTGGCCCACGCGCTTCATGGGGATGATCTCCTTGAGGCGGTCCCCCACGATCCCGCGGACCACCTGGCTCATGTCGGTCTCGATCATCCCCGGGGCCACGGCGTTGACGCGGACCTTGCGCGGGGCCAGCTCCTTGGCCAGGCAGCGGGTCAGGGCGTCGATGCCCCCCTTGCTGGCCGCGTAGTTGACCTGCCCGCGCGACGCGAACTCCGACGCCGTGCTCGAGACGTTGACGATCGAGCCGCTCCGCTGGAAAGACATGTGCTGCGAGACCGCGCGGCAGTAATTGCAGGTGCCGCCCAGGTTGGTCTCGATCACGTCCCGCCACTGCTCGGCCGTCATGGCGCCCAGGAGCGTGTCGCGGATGATGCCGGCCGAGTTGACCAGGATGTCGATCCGGTCCCACGCGCGGACCAACTCCTCGACGACCTGGCCTGCCCGCTCGGCGTCGCGCACATCGGCCTCCAGGGCTCGCGCCTGCCGGCCCGCCGCGGCCAGCTCGGCCACCAGGGCCTCGGCCGCCTGCCGGTTGCTGTGGTAGACGAAGGCCACCTCGGCCCCCTCGGCGGCGAGCCGCGATACGCACGCCCGGCCGATCCCGCGGCTTCCGCCGGTGACCAGGGCCTTTTTCCCCTCTAAACGCATAATGTCTCGTCTCGTGTCGGTGTTTGCCCGGATGGCTCGCCCGGCCCCGCGCCGCGCCCCGCCGGCGCCCGGTCACAACGCCGGCGCGGCGGCCAGCTTCGGCTCGGCCGGATAGAGGACGGCGAACTGCCCGCGGAGCTTCTCGCGGATCGTCTTGTCGGCGTGGGCGCGGCTCGGACAGACGTCGCCCAAGTTGTAGCGGGCCAACACCAGCCGCGCGCCGACGCACACCTGGCCGTCCACCATTCCCTGGGCCTTCACCTTGCTCTCGTGGTCGGTCTGGCTGAGGATCTCCGCCGTGACGCACAAGGTATGGCCCGGCTCGACGAACCGCCCGTACTTCACGTTGGCCGCCTGGCGGAGCACCACCATGCTGTGCGCAAAATCCTCCGTTGCCCGCACCAGCCACGCCCCGGCCTGGGTCATGGCCTCGAGCATCAATACCCCAGGCATTACCGGAAAACCAGGAAAGTGATCGGCCAGGTACTCCTCGGCCAACGACAAGTTCTTCAGGGCCGTGATCCTCACGCCCGGCTCCAACTCGACGATACGATCGATGAGCGAGAACCGCATGATGTGCCTGAAAAGATAATGGGACTGGGCAAGCTGGGTCCGGGGCTGCAAAAACGGAGCGACTCAGTATAACTGGCCCCAAACACGAGGACAACCGCAAAGCATAAACTCCTCGATCGCGGGAGAATCGCCCCACCCGATGTCTGTGGCTATTCAACGAATTTCCGGGGGAGCTCCGCGTCGGGTCAGAAAGACGGCTGTCATTCTGGCAGACCGATGGCGAGCGCCTCAATGCTCGATCGTCACAACTAACGGCGCCGTCGACAGTAACGGCTTGCGGTCGCGTGTTGGCACGGTGTTTGCTTCTGCAATAGGTCGAGAATGAAACATCCCGGGTTCGCCGGGAGAGAGCCGTTCTGGCCCGGCATCCCACGCGATCTAAGTCGTCATGTGCAAAAGGAGGGTCTGCAATGGTTTACCGATTCCCTTCCACCCTGCATCCGCTCAACCAGCTCCGCGACGAGATGGACCGGCTCCTGTCGGGCTTCTTGGGATGGTTCCCCAGCGGGACCATGCCCGTGGCCGGCCGGCCCCAACCTGCTGTCAACCTTTGGGAGAACGGCGAGGCGGTGTTCGCCGAGCTGGAAGTCCCCGGCGTCAAGGCCGACCAGATCGACCTTTCGGTGGTCGGGGACGAGCTGACCTTGACTGTTCGCCGCGAGAACGGGGGCGGCGAGGGCGTGACCTATCATCGCCGCGAGCGGCCCGTGGGCACTTTCACCCGCGTGTTCCGCCT
>WBZO01006012.1_pt1 | contig 11983 bp, 9 predicted proteins | sample 5204261 | NCBI WGS metagenome assembly WBZO01 (sample SAMN12412400, study PRJNA552823) | activated sludge metagenome | isolation source: activated sludge from anammox sidestream of wastewater treatment plant... | place: USA: North Carolina | collected 2017-09 | reverse complement strand
GGTTACGAGCAGGACCCAGCCGAGTGCGAGCAGCCAACCTGCGATCACATCGCTGGGCCAGTGCACCCCGATGACGAGTCGGCTCGGCGCCATGAGCACTCCGAACACGATGAGGCACCAGCCAAGGACGGTTCCTAACGGTCGGCGGAGCAGGTAGATGAGGACAACTCCAACAACCGCCCAGACGTAGATCCCCGCCATCGAGTGCCCAGAGGGAAACGAGCCACCAGACTCTGTCACCGGTGTATCCGGCCAGTTCGGACGGGGCCGGTTGACGGTGCGTTTGATGACTTCGGCGATCACCAGGCCCCCGACGCCACACGCGACGACGTACAGCGCCCAGCCCCAGCGGCGGATCACCAGCAGCCAGATGGTTGCGACCGTCGCGAAGACAAACGTGCTGATCGGACCACCCGTCCAATGCCACACCAACGCGACATTCAGCAGGAACCCGTCGTTCAAACCAAGGCCGTCTATCCATGAGCCGACCTGGTAGTCGCTCTTAGCGAACGCGTCGTAGGCGGAGATCACCAGATACGCGATCATTCCGACCATCAGCCAGCACACGATGGTGAGACTGATGAAGGCCTTCGCCGTCCACGCTCCCGGAATTGCTCGCCCGGACTTCTGAACAATCACCGGCGGCGCTGCTGAAAGTTTCCCCATGAGCTAACCCGCGCTGCGCAGACTACGGTCACTGATCGATCGTGAGCCACGACCAACAGCCACCATTCCAGATCCAACCAATTCCTTGACGCCGAACGGCTCAAGGGTCTTGAGTAACGCCTCAAGCTTGCCAAGGTTGCCGGTGGCCTCAATCGTGACGGTGTCGGGGGCCACATCGACAACTTTCGCGCGGAAGAGATTCACCGTCTCAAGCACGTGCGATCGCGTCTCAAGGTCCGCGCGGACCTTGACCATGATCAGTTCGCGCTCGACCGTGCTCTCCGGTTCCAACTCGACGATCTTGATGACATTGATCAGCTTGTTGAGCTGTTTCGTCACCTGCTCGAGTGGCAGGCCAGCAACGCTGACAACGATCGTCATTCGGGATATCTCTGGGCGTTCGGTGGGCCCGACCGCGAGCGAATCGATGTTGAAGCCGCGTCGGGAGAAGAGTGCAGCCACGCGGGCAAGGACACCCGGCTTGTTCTCAACAAGCACGGACAGAGTGTGACGGCTCATTTCTTGGGCCTTTCCTGGAAGTGGGGGCTGGGAGCTGTTGGTCGCCATGGTGGTTAGTCCTCCCGTTCCCACGCGGGTGCCAGGCTGCGAGCGACGGTGATCATGTCGTTGCTCGTTCCGGCTGGGACCATCGGCCAGACCATTGCATCCTTGTGGACCGAGAAGTCGATGACAACCGGGGCATCGTTGAGCGCCATTGCCTTTTCGATGGTGGCGTCCACTTCGTCCGGCGTCTCGCAGCGCAGACCGTGGCAGCCGTAGGCGTCCGCCAGCTTGACGAAGTCCGGGATCCGATGCGTTTGCAGATCCGTATTCGAGTAGCGCTCGTTGTAGAACAGCGACTGCCACTGCCGAACCATGCCTAGGGTGCCGTTGTTGATGATTGCGACCTTGATCGGGATGTCGTTGATCGCGCAGGTCGCCAGCTCCTGATTCGTCATCTGGAAGCAACCGTCACCATCAATCGCCCAAACCACTGAATCAGGCGAACCGACCTTGGCACCCATGGCGGCGGGGACCGCAAAACCCATCGTCCCGAGTCCACCGGAGTTGATCCAGTGACCCGGCTTTTCGTATTCGACGTACTGAGCAGCCCACATCTGATGCTGACCAACACCGGCCACGTAGTAGGCCTCCGGGCCGGTTATCTGACCGATCCGCTGAATCACGTACTGCGGGGCGACCTCATTGTCCGCTGGGGTGTCGTAGCCCAACGGAAACAGGTCACGCAGCTCATTGAGCCTTGCCCACCAGGCTTCGTAGTCGCTGGCCTTGCCAGCCGCGTACTGGGCATCCAGCGCGGAGATGAGTTCAGTGATGACCTCCCGCGCGTCTCCCACGATCGGCACATCGGCATGCCGATTCTTGCCGATCTCAGCGGGATCGATGTCGGCGTGGATCACGGCTGCTTTGGGAGCAAATGACGGCAGGTGGCCAGTGACACGATCATCAAAGCGGGTACCCAGCGCGATAATCAAATCGCTCTTCTGCAGGGCGGCGACAGCGGGAACGGTGCCGTGCATTCCCGGCATGCCAAGGTTCAGCGGATGCGAATCCGGGAACGCTCCGCGCGCCATCAAGGTGGTGACCACCGGGATCCCGGTCAGTTCTGCAAGCTTCCGCAGCTGCTCGGCAGCACCGGCGCGAACCACTCCACCGCCGACGTAGAGAACTGGCTTCTTGGCCTCGACGATCATCGACGCAGCTTCACGGACCTGCCTTGAGTGCGGGCGGGTGTTCGGCCGATAGCCAGGCAGATCGAGTTCTGTCGGCCATTCGAAGGTGGTCTGTGCCGCCAGCGCATCCTTCGAGATGTCCACCAGCACCGGTCCTGGACGACCGGTTGACGCCAAATGGAACGCCTCGGCGATGGCGCGGGGAATCTCATCCGGATTGGTGATCAGCAGGTTGTGCTTGGTGATCGGCATCGTGATGCCGCTGATGTCGGCTTCTTGGAACGCATCGGTGCCGATCGCGGCACTCGGCACCTGGCCGGTAATTGCGACCATCGGAACGGAGTCCATGTATGCGTCAGCAATCGGCGTCACCAGATTGGTCGCACCCGGACCCGAGGTCGCCATGCAAACTCCGACCTTGCCCGAGGAGTAGGCGTACCCCTCTGCGGCATGACCTGCACCTTGCTCGTGACGAACCAGGATGTGGCGGACCGACTTGCTGTCCATCAGTGGGTCGTACGCAGGCAGGATCGCCCCGCCCGGGATTCCGAAGACAGTGTCAACGTCGGCTGCCTCCAGGGAACGAATAAGGCTCGCGGCCCCTGTCATCGTGCCGTCGGTGGACTCGCTCATGAGTTCCTCACTGGTGGTTGTTGCTGGCGGATCGGTTGACTGTGTTGTGACTGCGTCGAGCTGTGTGGTGCTTTGCCGTGCAGGATTGTGGTCACTTTTGGTCGCTCTAGCGCCAACAAGTGACCACAATCCTGCACGGTGCCTTGTGCTCGGCGGGTTCGATGTGGATCGCACATACGACCCGCCGAGCAACAAGAAACCCCCCGGCCCGAGGGCTACGAGGGGTAGGCGTGCGATCTGAGGTTTCTCAGACGGCGCACGCCTTGACTACTACGAGGATGCTTTGTGGCACGAGCCAAGAATAACCACACCCAAAGACCTTTGTCACCGTTGGGGCAGCTGACGGCCATCTCACTGACAGAAAGTTCGCAGGCAAGTGAATCCAAAGCATTGGTCTGGAGCGAATAGAGGGGGTAACACCTTCCGTTCTTCGACTCGTCACACCTGGAGGCACAAATGAACTCTCGTACCCGGCTCGTCGCAATTCCGACGTTCGCAGCAGCCGCCGCACTCACCGTCGCCGCTTGCGGCACAAGCAGCTCAGGAACCTCATCGTCATCGTCGGCATCAGCGACAACGACGAACGCCAGTGCCCCATTCGGGCCAGGGTGTTCAGCCGTACCAACGAGCGGACCGGGGTCGGTTGCAGAAATGGCCAAAGTGCCCGTGGGTACTGCCGCTGCCAGTAACCCGCTACTCACAACCCTCGCTGCTCAGGTAAAGGCGGCAGGCCTGGGCGAGACCCTCAACAACGCACAGGACATTACGGTCTTCGCGCCTACGAATGACGCATTTGCCAAGGTCCCGGCGGCCACTCTGCAGGCTCTGACCAAGGATCCGACCGGAGCCCTGGCGAATGTCCTCAAGTACCACGTGGTGGCGGGGACTCTGACGCCGTCGAACCTCGCAGGAACTCACAAGACCCTTGAGGGCCAAAGCATCACGGTGACCGGCAGCGGCGAATCGTTCACCGTCAACGGAACCGCACAAGTTGTCTGCGGAAACGTCAAGACGATGAACGCAACTGTCTATGTGATCGATGGTGTGTTGGTTCCACCGGCGAAGTAGGTCCGCGAACTGAACTGAGCCGCGCCAGTGAGCCATCGGAATTGCAGATGGCCCACTGGCGCGGTTCAATTCGCGCATGGACGGCGATCGCGTTTCCGTTCCCCGCAGCGGGTCAGGAATGCCGAGATTGAGTCGCCGACGACTCCTGACGTCGGTTCCGGCTGCGGCGCTGCTGGCCGCATGTGGCAATCCGGTCGGGTCGGCCAACCCGACCGCTAGCTCCCCGAAGCCAGCATCAGACCGGGTTCCGTTGTGGACGCTCGTGACGCGATGGGACACCGACCCGTGGAGCCTGGGCTCCTACTCCGCGCTGCCAGTGGGAACCGACGCGTCGGCCCGAGCGACGATCGCCAACGCACTACTCGGCGGGAGGATCGCTGTCGCGGGCGAGTTCGCGGCCACCGACTTCCCGGCAACGGTTCACGGTGCGTACCTTTCGGGTCAGCGGGCGGCTAAGAAGATTCACTCGGCGGTTCCGCGCGGCAAGGTCCTGGTAGTCGGCGCCGGAATGGCCGGGCTTGCCGCGGCGTCCACCCTTCGCTCACTCGGACGCCAAGTCGTGGTCGCCGAGGCCCGCGACCGAATCGGCGGCCGCGTCCACACGGTCACGCAAGACGGTGCTCCATACGAGATGGGTGCTGCCTGGGTCCACGGGTTGCGGGAAAACCCAGTCGCGGACCTCGTCACACAGTCCGGAGCGCGCCTGGTTCCAACCAACTACGACGACGAGACGATCCGATCCACCGTGACCGGTGGACTTGTTCCCGGGATCGAGGATTCGATCCGCGGCCTTCAGAAGGCAGTTGGCGAGTTGTATGACGCGGAGCCACCCGCACGGCTTTCAGCGGCTCGTGCCGTCGCCGACCAGGGTTGGACTCCCCCAGCAAGTGAACTGTCAAGCTTCAGCTGGAGCACTGAGGTCGTCGGAGAGTACGGGCTGGATCAGAACGTCCTTGGCGCGCAGGCCTTCGCTGAAGGAGCCGAGGAACTCGGTGGCGGCGACGCCATGGTGGCCGGTGGCTACAACAAGGTTCCGCAACTGCTGGCGCAAAGACTAGAGATCAAGCTTTCGATGCCAATTGCCTCCGTCGTCAGTGAACGTGGCCGGGTGATCGCTACCCCGCAGGGTGGGGCACCGATGGAATTCACGGCGGCAATCGTCGCGGTGCCGCTGTCACTTCTCCTACGCGAGTTGCCACGATTGGCGCCGCTGCCAACGTCCGTCCGCAGTGCAGCGACAAGCCTGCGAACCGGGAACCTCGAGAAGGTCATTGCTGGCTACCCGAATCGCTGGTGGCCCAAAACTCAGGTCCTCGGAGTGGTCGGATCACCGCAGAATCGCTGGAGCGAGTGGTATGACCTGGAGGCGCTAACAGGGCGCACAGCCGTCGTCGGCTTCAGCGGAGGTTCGGCAGCGACTTCGCGGCCAAGCGAAGACGCGGCTTGCGCCGAGCAGGCGACGACCGCCCTGCGCGGGGCGTTCGCTCCCCCAGTCCGCTAACCCGTTAGGGCGGCGGCGAGCGCGGCGATGTGGTGTTCATCCGTGCCGCAGCAGCCACCAAGGATGCGCAACCCAGCAAGATCTCGCGCCTCAAGCATGTGGGCGGCCCACACCTGCGGATCATCACTGTGAAGTTCCGATGATCCGTCGAGCTGTGCGAGCGGCAGATCCGAACCGTTCGCTTTGAGTTCGGCGACTAGCGAGAGGTGCTCAGCACCAGCGAGTTCCTGCGCGGCCTGGTAGGCGGAGACAAATGTGCGCGGGTGAACACATGAGATCGAAATGTGCAGTGGGTCCGCCTCCACCTCGTGGAGAACCCGACCGATCGCTTCACCGAGTGCCGTTCCGTCGGGCAATCTTCCGTTGACCTCCAGCAGGAAGCTCGGCACAAACGCCGCGCCGGTCGCCGCCATCGCCTGACACATCCCGACTGCCTCATCGATCGCTGGCAGCGGCTCTCCAAACAAGAAGTCCGGGTCCGCAGCGGCCAGGGCCTGCGCCTGGCGTTCATGAACCGCGCGCGCCTGCACCACATCAAGTGCATCTTCCGGGCGGTAACCATCCCCGAATGGACCGATGACACCCGCCACAAATCCCCGACCGTGGGCAACCTCGCGTCGCAGTGCCCGAGCAAGCCAAACCGCGCTGCGGTTGAGTCGCTCAACGTCATCCTCGGGATGACCCGCGACGGCCAGTCGATGCGTCGCACCATGCCAGCTCGGGGTACCAATTACGATCTCAAGGCCATGTTCGCGAGCCGCGTTTATGTAGCGGGTCTCAAGATCGACCAGAACGCCACGCCCAGGCCCGTCATCGAGCATCCCGATAGTGCCCAGATCGCCCAACTCGTATTCAGAATTGAAGTCGATCCAGGTTTCAACGCCACCGTCGGTCAAGACAGTGTCCAGTCGCTGGAGGTCGGCGAGGTTGCTGTCGATAGACATGTCAGTCGCACACCGCCCCGTGTGATGCCGAACCGACAAGACGCGCGTATTTGTGAAGGACACCGCGTGTATAGCGCGCGGGTAGGGGCTCCCAGTCCTGTCGGCGACGATCCAATTCAGCGGGGTCGACTAGCAAATGGAGAGTCTGGTTCTTGACGTCGATGCGAATCTGATCGCCATCCTGGACGAGCCCGATAGGGCCGCCGTTGGCCGCCTCGGGTGCAATGTGCCCGACGCACAGGCCCGTCGTACCACCACTGAAGCGACCGTCCGTCAGCAACAGCACGTCCTTGCCCAGGCCGGCGCCCTTGATAGCTCCGGTAATCATGAGCATCTCGCGCATCCCGGGGCCTCCGACTGGCCCTTCGTAACGGATGACTACCGCGTCGCCAGCCTGGATGGTTCCGTCTTCAAGCGCGGCCATCGCGGACTGTTCACGGTCGAACACTCGCGCGGTCCCGGTGAATTCATCAACGCCGATTCCGGCGTTCTTCGTGACGGCGCCCTCCGGCGCGAGGGAACCGTGAACAATCGTGATGCCGCCACTGCTGTCCAACGGCGTCTTGGTCGCTCGCAGGATGTCGCCATCCGGATCCGGTGGGGTGATGTTCGCGAGGTTCTCGGCAACCGTCTTACCCGTGACCGTCAGGCAGTCGCCGTGGATAAGGCCCGCGTCAAGCAGTGCACGCATGACGACGGGCACTCCGCCCACCCGGTCCACATCGCTCATCACGTAGCGACCGAACGGCTTCACGTCGGCAAGTAGCGGAACCTGCTCAGAAATGCGCTGGAAGTCAGACAATTCAAGGTCGATGTCGGCTTCATGGGCAAGGGCCAGCAGATGCAGCACCGCGTTCGTGGAGCCACCGAAGGCCATCACCACCGAGATCGCATTCTCCAGAGACTTGCGAGTGACGATGTCGCGAGTGGTGATGCCCTGACGGATCAGCTCAACCACTGCTTCGCCCGAACGCCGCGCGAAACCGTCGCGACGTCGGTCCACGGCTGGCGGTGCGGCTGAACCCGGCAGGGACATTCCCATCGCCTCAGCGGCGCTGGCCATGGTGTTGGCCGTGTACATACCGCCGCAAGCGCCCTCACCTGGGCAGATCGCTCGTTCGATCTCGTCGACTTCAGCTCGAGTGATGAGGCCGCGCGAGCATGCCCCGACGGCTTCGAACGCATCAATGATCGTGACCTGCTTGTCGCCGACACGACCAGGCAGGATCGATCCGGCGTACACGAAGACGCTCGCGACGTCGATCCGAGCAGCCGCCATCAGCATCCCAGGCAGGCTCTTGTCGCAGCCGGCAAACGTGACCATGCCGTCGAGCCGCTCGGCCTGCATGACAGCTTCCACCGAGTCGGCGATGATCTCCCGGCTTACGAGGGAAAAGTGCATCCCCTCGTGGCCCATCGAGATGCCGTCAGAGACCGAAATTGTGCCGAACTGCATTGGGAAACCGCCCGCGGCATGCACCCCTTCCTTGGCGTTGGTTGCCAGACGATCCAACGACAGGTTGCAGGGGGTGATCTCATTCCACGACGACGCGATGCCAATCTGCGGCTTCCTGAAGTCTGAAGTCTCCATCCCAACGGCCCGCAACATTCCGCGCGCTGGGGCTCGTTCAAGGCCGTCGGTGACCTCTTTGCTTCGGGGCTTCATATCCGCAGGATTCGCCATGGCGGCAAGCCTACGCCACCACGCCATTGACGACTTCACGCACGGATTCCAGGACTTGGCTGCGGCACTTCATGCCGACATGTCACTCTTAACACCATGTATTCGACCTTCGAGTACCACTCAGCGGACGGCACAAAGCTGGAAGGCTGGACCAACAGCGGTGACGGACCCGTTGTTGTCGTGTGCAACGGACTCGGGGTCCCTCCGGAAGCGTGGCCGCGCCTGCTGGATCCGGAATGCGGGTATCAGGTATTCGGCTACAACCACCGTGGAGTTCTTGGTTCCGACCGACCTTCGGACCTCGAACGAATCCGCATCGACGATCACGTGGCAGACGCCTACGCGCTGATGGATGCGATGGAAATCGACCAAGCGATCTTGGTCGCCTGGTCATATGGCGTCAACGTCAGCTTTGAACTCACCAAGCGCTACCCGGAACGGGTTGCCGGACTCGTGATGTGCGCGGGCGTACCCGGCGGGACTCTTGACGCCGCGTTCGCCCCATTCCTCGTCCCCAAGCCGCTGCGCAAACCCCTGAGCCTGGCGGTGGCGAGAACCGGAGAAATGTTCGCGCCACAGATCAACACATTTGCCCGGCTGTTGCCAAAGAACCGCGTCACCGCGGAGATCATGCGCCACACCGGAATGATCATGCCGAGCGCAAAGCCAGAGGACATCGTCCCGTGGATGGAAGCGTTCGGAAAGCACGACTTTGGCTGGTACTTCCATATGTTCCCCGCGGCCGGAGAGCATGAGCCAATCGATCCGTCATTCGTTGAGGTGCCAATCACGGTGGCCGCCGGAGGACTTGACGCTTTGACGTCGATGCGCGACGTGGTCGCATTTGCCGAACAGATCGAGCACGCCCAGATTCACGTGCTCCATGGCACTCACTTCATTCCCCTGGAATTCCCCGACGAGATCATGTCGATGCTCGACGGAGTACTGATGCGTTCGGAGTTGGCCGAGGAACGGATCGTTGAGGAGCGGACATCGGTTGTCGACATTCGCACCTACGACGGGCGGACCTTCTACGAACATCAGGCTTCGGCGTTTGAACAGGAATCCGACGCCGTCTAGCCGACTTCGTCAGGCCAATCGCTCAAGCGCGTAGACCGCCATCGCGTCACTCATGAACTGGGCGAGCCGAGCGTCGAGTGCGTCGTAACGCGCGCGAAAGTCCTCGTGGTTGACGTACAGCTCGCCTAGCCCGGCATACGCCTGCGCATCGGGAGTCCAGAACCTGCAGACGATTGCGTAGTGGGCATCAATCAGTTCCTGCACCTGGGGATCATCTGCCGGGGCACCGGCGCGCAGCCGTACTGCAAGTCCGGTCTCAACCTCGACGTAGGCCTCATTGATCGCCCGTGCGTCGTCCTTGGACATCAACCCAATACGGCGCCAGCTTTCATCAATGTGCCGCTGGACATCTGGGCTGCCGGATTCGACGAGTTCGGTCTCGTATTGCGACTGTTTCTGCGGGTCGAATCCGTCGAAGATCTCAGCCGCACTCATGGTTCGTTCCCCCTCGAGGTCGATGATTGTGCTGTCGACCGTTGCGGCGATGCGCTGCAGTCGCTCCGTGGCGTCGGCAAGTCGCTCGCGATGCTCACGAAGTGCGTGAACCAGATCCCGCTGGCCGTCGATGATCAACTGGATCTCATTAAGGCTCAAGTCGAGCTCCCGCAGGAGAAGGATTTCCTGGAGCCGCAGCAAGGCGCGACGGTCGTAGTTGCGAACTCCACCTGAACCGACACCGGTCGGGGTCAGCAAACCGATCTCGTCGTAGTGGCGCAGCGTACGAGAGCTCACGCCAGAAGCCGCCGCGACCTCGGTGGTGGTCCACAGCTGGCCATCACCGGTGAGTTCGACTTGGTGCTCGTTCATGGTTCGACCGTACGCGTTGACGTAACGTCAACCGCAAGTCAATTTCCGAACCGGTCTGTTGATTCGGCGGGTGACTGCGCTACTCGCCGGAAACACCGAGCTTTTCGAAGAGCAACTCGCGGACTCGGCCCGCGTCGGCCTGACCGCGGGTGGCCTTCATGACCGAACCGACGATCACCCCGGCAGCTTGTGGCTTGCCACCTGTGATCTTTTCGACGACGTCCGGGTTGGCGGCGATCGCTGCGTCAATTGCCTCGACCAATGGACCGTCATCGGAAACGACGGCCAGCCCGCGTGCGGCGACAACCTCGTCGGGATCTCCCTCACCAGCCAGCACACCCTCGATGACTTTGCGCGCCAACTTGTCGTTGAGCGAACCGTCATTTACCAACACGACAACACGTGCAACCTGAGTTGGAGTGATGGCAAGCGAGTCCAACTCAACGCCGTCGTTATTGGCGATGCGTGTCAATTCCCCCAGCCACCATTTGCGGGCAGCTGCGTGATCGGCCCCGGCGGCGATGGTGGCGACGACGAGGTCAAGCGCGTCGGCGTTGACTATCGAATCCATCTCAAAGTCAGACAGACCCCACTCCTGCTGCAATCGGGCGATCCGAAGCCCGGGCGCCTCCGGCAGACCAGCCCGCAGTTGCTCGACCCACTCCCGATCGGCAGCAATCGGGATCAGGTCGGGCTCTGGAAAGTACCGGTAATCCTCAGCGTCGGACTTCACGCGCCCTGAAGTGGTGTCGCCGGTCGTCTCCTGGAAGTGACGCGTCTCCTGCGTGATCTTCCCGCCGCCGTTCAGGACATCGGCCTGGCGAATGATCTCCGAACGAACGGCTCGCTCCACCGAGCGCAAAGAGTTCACGTTCTTCGTTTCCGTGCGTGTACCCCACTCGGTGGCACCCTTGGGCATCAGCGAGACGTTCGCGTCGCAGCGCAACGACCCCTGCTCCATGCGGACATCGGAAACGCCGAGCGAGCGAACAAGCTCACGCAACTGCGTGACATAGGCCTTGCCGACCAAGGGTGCGAGTGCGCCAGTTCCTTCCACCGTCTTGGTGACGATCTCAATAAGCGGTACCCCAGCACGGTTGTAATCAACCAGCGAGTAGTCCGCGCCATGGATTCGACCGGTGTCGCCACCAGTGTGCAGCAGTTTGCCGGTGTCTTCCTCCATGTGGACGCGCTCGATCTCAACCCGAACGGTTTGGTGTTCGCCCGACTCATCCACGACATCAACGTCCAGGTACCCGTTGCTGCACAGCGGTTCGTCGTACTGTGAGATCTGATAGTCCTTCGGCATGTCGGGGTAGAAGTAGTTCTTGCGGGCGAACCGGCACCACGTCGCAATCTCGCAGTTGAGAGCCAGTCCGATCTTGATGGTCGCCTCCACAGCGGCCTCGTTGACGACTGGCAGCGACCCGGGCAGGCCCACACAGGTTGGGCACACGTGGGTGTTGGGCGCCGCTCCAAATGCAGTTGGGCAGCCACAGAACATCTTCGAGTCAGTTGACAGTTCGACGTGAACCTCAAACCCCAAGACTGGGTCGTAGGTCGAGATCGCCGCGTCGAAATCAGCGTTTGCAGTCACCGTGGTCACAGCGCCGGTGCCTCCTCGATCAGTAGGTGGCCCCATTTGTCTCGCAACGCCGTTTCAAGCGCAGCACCGACGTTGTAGAGCCGGTCGTCGGCCATCGACGGCGCCATGATCTGCAAACCGACGGGCAGTCCGTCATCTGGAGCCAGACCGATCGGCAGGCTCATCGCCCCATTCCCCGCGAGGTTCACCGGAATCGTTGCGACGTCGTTGAGGTACATCGCCAGCGGATCATCGAGCTTCTCCCCCAGCTTGAAAGCGGTAGTTGGGGCCGTCGGCGAGACCAACACATCAACCTGGTTG
>WBZO01006009.1_pt1 | contig 11987 bp, 10 predicted proteins | sample 5204261 | NCBI WGS metagenome assembly WBZO01 (sample SAMN12412400, study PRJNA552823) | activated sludge metagenome | isolation source: activated sludge from anammox sidestream of wastewater treatment plant... | place: USA: North Carolina | collected 2017-09 | reverse complement strand
TGCCTTTGTGTTGGGTATTGTTGGCAGGCGCCGCATCGGCCGAATCGAAGACGTACTACGCCTGGTGCCTGTTCTACGACCCGTCGACCTACAATTGCGGCTTCAGCACCTATCAACAGTGCCTGGAAACCTCGCGCGGAAGCGGCGGCCTCTGCCGGCCCAATCCGTTCGAGGCTCCCCGCCCGCGACAGCCGCGCCGACCAAAGCAGAACTGAACGGCGCATCGCGATTCATCCCCCCGAGGCCATTTCTCGAGGCCATTTCTCATGTTCAGCGTGGTCATCGCGACTGAGAACAGTGAACGGACGTTGCTGCCGACGCTCGCGGCCCTCGTGCCGGGCGCCGCGGCCGGCGTCGTGCGCGAAGTGATCGTGGCGGATGGCGGCTCGCAGGATACGACCGCGCGCATAGCCGATACCGCGGGCTGTCGGCTGATTGTGTCCGAACTGCCGCGCGGTGCGCGGCTCAAGACGGCAGCGGCGACCGCGCGGGCATCATGGCTCCTGTTTCTCGAACCCGGCACGGTCCCCGACGTGACCTGGATCGACGAGACCCGGCGCTTTGTCGAGATGTGCGAGATCAACGATCAAGGCCCCGGCTCGGCGGCGGTCTTTCGCCGTGGGCTCGGCGCGTCGCGTTCGGTTCTTGCCGAGGCTGCGGAATTGTTGCGCCGGTCGCTCGGCGCACGGCCCAAGCCGCAGCAGGGATTGCTGATCGCGAAGCGGCTGTACGAGGATCTCGCCGGTCATGACGAGCACGCTCAGGCGCCCGAGGACGATCTCTACCGTCGCCTTGGCCGCAGGCGGATCGCCCTCCTGCCATGCTCCGCGGTCATGGTCGGCAAGTGAGCGGGAGTGGATGCGCTATGCTGGCGCCGCCGGTTATGGGAAGGTCACGCTCTGGAGCCGTAACATTCCCGCCGCCGCGCGCCACCTCTACGAGACCTGAGAGCTGGAGTTGCGAGCAACGTGAACGACTGGAAGCCGAGCGGCCGTTCCTATCCGAGGCACCGCGCCAGCCTGCGTGCCGAGCTGGTGCGCCTCGGGCTGCGGCTTGCCTTCAAACGGCGCAACGCGCCGTCGAGCGTCGAGGAGGTGCGCCGGCAGCTCGCGCGCTTCGGCACCATGGTGCCGCCGCCGCCGAAAGATACGAAAGTCTCGCGGCTGAACCTTGACGGCGTACCGGCGATTCACGTTGCAACGCCGCAGTCGCACGACGAGCGCCACGTGCTCTATCTGCATGGCGGCGCCCATATGTCGGGATCGCCGGTACTTTATCGCGATTTCATCTGGCGCATCGCCAATACGACGCGCTCGCGCGTCACCATCCTCGACCATCGGTTGGCGCCCGAGAACCCATTCCCCGCCGCGCTCGACGACGCGGTCGCCGCCTATCGACGGCTCCTCGCCGACGGAGCCGATCCGCGGCGCATGACGATTGCGGGTGAATCTTCGGGCGGCGGGCTTGCGCTGTCGACCCTGCTGCGGCTGCGCGACGAAGATATTCCGCTGCCGGCCGCCGCGGTGGTGCTCTCGCCCTGGACCGATTTGACGCTCGCCAGCGCCTCCTGGAAAACGAACGCCAAAGCCGATCCAATGATCCGCAGCGACCACGCGCCGCGCCTTGCCGCGCAATATCTCGCCGGCGCCGACCCGCGCACGCCCTATGCGTCGCCGCTGTTCGGCGATCACACGGGCCTGCCGCCGACGCTCATCCAGGTCGGCAGCGACGAAGTGCTGCTCGACGACTCGGTGAACATGGCCGAGCGGCTGCGCGCCGCCGGCTGCGTGGTCGAGATCGAAATCTGGCCGCGCATGCCGCACGCCTGGCAGCTCTGGCCGCGCATCATGCCGGAGGCGCACGCCGCCATCGCCCGCATCGGCGAATTCGTGCTGAGCAAGATGTAGGGGGCAACGGCGTCGCCGGTCGTCGCTTAACGGTGAGGGTCTGCGCGATCTGCGCGGCTACACCGTCGCGCCTTGCGCCTTGGCGCGCCGCAGGTGCTCGTCAAGCCGCGGCATGATCTCGACGAAATTGCACGGGCGATACCGGTAATCGAGCTGGTGCAGCAGGATGTCGTCCCAGGCGTCACGGCAGGCGCCGGGCGAGCCCGGCAGACAGAAAATATAGGTGGCGCCCGCGACGCCCGCGGTCGCGCGCGTCTGGATCGCGGAGGTCCCGATCTTGCTGTAGCTCAGCATCAGGAACAGCGTCGAGAAACCTTCCATTCGTTTTTCGAACAGCGGCTCGATCGCTTCCGGCGTGACGTCGCGGCCGGTGAAGCCCGACCCTCCCGTCGTGATAATCACGTCGATTACCGGGTCGGCAATCCAGGCCTTCACCTGGGCGCGGATCTTTTCGACATCGTCGGTGACGATGGCCCGGCCGGCGACGCTGTGCCCTGCCTTGACGATGCGCTCGACGAGCGTCGCGCCGGACTTGTCGTCGGCAAGCTCGCGCGTATCCGAGACCGTCAGTACCGCGATCTTGAGCGGAATGAACTGTTTGGATTGGTCGATGCCCGGCATGGCTACTGCTGTGGCACGCGTTAAAAGTTCTGCGTCGCAAACGTGTTGCAGGCCGAAAGCTGTCCGCTGCGGTAGCCGCTGGCGAACCAGCGCTGGCGCTGCTCGGCACTGCCGTGGGTGAAGCTGTCCGGCACCACATAGCCCTGCGAGCGCCGCTGCAGCGTATCGTCGCCGATCGCCGCGGCGGTGCGCAGCGCCGCCTCTACGTCTCCCGGCTCGACCATCGGCGGTTTGCCCTGTCTGCGCAGGCTTTCGTTTTCGTGGGTCGCCCAGACGCCGGCAAGGCAGTCCGCCTGCAATTCGACCCGCACCTGGATGGCATTGGCCTCCGCCTTGCTGTCCGCCGAGCGTTGCAGTTGCTGCGCCTTCTGAAGAATGCCGAGTTGGTTCTGCACGTGGTGGCCAACCTCGTGCGCGACCACGTAGGCCTGCGCGAACTGGCAGGACTTGCTGCCGACATCGCAGCCGCGGAAGCGTGTGGCGATCTGGTTGAAGAACGCGGTGTCGAGATAGATCTTCTGGTCGGCCGGGCAGTAGAACGGCCCCATGGCGCTTTGCGCCACGCCGCCGCAGTCGGCGCGGGTGACCTGATTGTAGAGGACGAGAACAGGCTTGCGATAATTCTTCCCCTCCTGGCTGAAGATCTGCTGCCATTGCTGGTCAGTGCTGCTCAGCACTTTGTTCACGAACCGCCCCATCTCGTCCTGCGGCGAGCCGGTCTGCGAGGGACGGCTCGGCGCGCTGGGCGCCGGCGCGCCCATCCGCTCGGCGCCGCTAATGAGAAACGACGGGTCGACGCCGAGCGCCCAGCCGATCAGCGCCAGGATAACGAGCGTCCCGAGGCCGATACCGCCGCCGCCGATCGGGATGCCGAAACCGCCGCCGCCACCGCCACTGCCGTAACCGTCTTCGCCGCGGCGATCCTCGATGTTGCCGCTCTCCGGAAGGTCATCCAAGCGCATGATCCGCTCCTCGCCGTCCGTCGCGCAAACCTGCTCGGGGTCGCGCGGCTGTTTGGTCAGCATATCACCACGCGGCCCCTCGCGTCCTTGCCAATATAATTGCTCGGCAAATCTTTCCCAGTATGGGAGCGGCCGCCGTTAAATCGTTTTTTACCTTGGGCGGGCATAGTGCTTCGTGTCGGTTGTAGGTCCCGCGTCACCGGCCGCGTCGCCTGAGTCAGAGTTTTTGAGTCATGGTTGTATCGCGTCGCGGGGCGTCCGAGGGGGCGCCCCGCGTCAGTTTTAAGGCTGCCCAATCCAACCGGATTCTGATCGGTGACTGCATCGCCGAGATGGCGAAGCTGCCGGCGGAAACGGTCGACCTGGTGTTTGCCGACCCGCCTTACAATTTGCAGCTCAACGGCGACCTCAAGCGCCCGGATGATTCGCGCGTCGACGCGGTCGACGATGACTGGGACAAGTTCGCAAGCTTTGCCGCCTACGACGATTTCACCCGCGCCTGGCTCATCGCCTGCCGACGCCTGATGAAGCCGTCCGCGACGCTGTGGGTCATCGGCTCCTACCACAACATCTTCCGCGTCGGCGCAATTCTGCAAGACCTGGGCTTCTGGATCCTCAACGACGTGGTGTGGCGCAAGTCGAACCCGATGCCGAATTTCCGCGGCCGGCGCTTCACCAATGCGCACGAGACGCTGATCTGGGCGGCGCGCGACTCAAGCGCGAAGGGCTATACGTTCAATTACGAAGCGCTGAAGGCCGGAAACGAGGACGTGCAGGTGCGCTCCGACTGGACGCTTGCGCTCTGCACCGGCGAGGAGCGGCTCAAGGGCGAGGACGGCAAGAAGCTGCATCCCACCCAGAAGCCCGAGGCGCTGCTGGCGCGCGTGATCCTGGCCGCCTCGCGGCCGGACGATCTTGTGCTCGACCCGTTCTGCGGCACCGGCACGACCGGCGCGGTGGCAAAACGCCTCGGCCGCCGCTTCGTCGGCATTGAGCGCGAGCCGGCCTATGCCAGGGCCGGGCAGAAACGGATCGCCGCCGCGAAACTCTTGCCGGAAGCGAGCCTGGCGCCGTTCATGACGGCGCGCGAGGCGCCGCGCGTCGCATTCTCGCTGCTGGTCGAACGCGGACTGGTCAGCGCGGGCGCGCGGCTGGTCGACGCCAAGCGCAAGGTCAACGCGCTGGTGCGCGCGGACGGCGCGATTGCATTCGGCGAAACGGTCGGCTCGATCCACCGCATCGGTGCGCTGGCGCAGGGGCTCGAAGCCTGCAACGGCTGGGCCTTCTGGCATGTCGAGACCGCGCAAGGCCTCGTCTCGATCGACGCGCTGCGCGCCGAGGTCCGGGCCGGGATGGCGGCGGATTAGGGTGTGCAACGGCGCGTGGCACAGCCGACAGCGTGCGCAAAATCGCTCCGCGCCGTTGCGCACGCCGGACGATCTGGCCACGCGATTTTGCACACGCTACACGTTTGTGACGCAGACGTAGGATGGGTTGAGCGAAGAGGCTGGGCGGTTTTTGCCCAGCCTCGAAGAGAAACCCATCAAGGATGGCACGACAAACGCGATGGGTTTCGCTTTGCTCAACCCGTCCTACAAACTACGATTATTTCCGTTCGGCCGGGCGCGGGCAATCGGGCGGCGGCCAGCGTTTCGGCTGCGTCGGATCGCAGCCTTGCTCGGACGCTCCGCCGGGCGGATTGTTCGGAAAATGATAGTTCAGGCCACCGAACACGCAGCCGGTCAGTGCGGCGGAAAGTAGAGCCAAGATGATGAGTGCGCGCGTTGTCATGGTTCATCGCTATAACACAAATGCCGCTTCGTAGGATGGGTTGAGCGGACAAGGCTGGGCATCTTTACCCAGCCTTGGAGCGAAACCCATCATGTCACGCCATTAAGGTGATGGGTTTCGCTGACGCTCAACCCATCCTACGACTCAATCCATCCTACGAAGGAGCCCATCACCTCTCCCCAAAATCATCATTGCTTTCGCGAATATCGCCCGCCCAATCGAGCGGATAAACACCGAGCCGTACCATGCGGTGAAACGATGAATACGGCCAATCTATCGCGCGCGGGACATGGCCATGCTTTACCGGATTGAAATGAATGTAATCGACATGTCGGGCGAAATCGTTCTCGTTGCGCAGCGTGTGCTCCCAATAACGTCGTTGCCATAAGCCGCGCTCGCCTTTTTCTGAACGGCTGACAGATACATCTTCGCCGCCCGGCAGCGATCGCGAAAACGACGACTTGATGAGGCGCCATCGCGTCGCGTAGCCGGCATCGTCCTCGGGCAGAGTCCAGATGGCGTGTAAGTGGTTGGGCAAGACCACAATGACTTCGATTGCGAAAGGATGACGGTGGCGAACATAACGAAAGGCGGCGCGCAAGGCATCGATATTATCGGTGAGCAAGGACGATCGCCGGTCGGCGAGATTAACGGTGAAAAGTAGCTGCCGCCTGGAACGAAGTTACGCCGATAGTTCGTCATGGCAACATCGTAGCAACCATTAAGTCGCGGCCGGATTTGTGGTCCAAGGAGTACCGCGTTCGACGACGGTGTTGGCGTAGATGAGGAGCTTCCTGGCGCAGGCGACGAGCGCGACTTTGTGGGGCTTTCCGGCGGCGATCAGCCGGCGGTAGATGGCGTTGAGTTGAGGATTCCAGTGGAACGCCGCGGCCAATGCGGCGGTGTAGAGCGCTTTGCGCAGTCGCTCCCGGCCGCCCTCGATATGCCGAGCGCCGAGGTGGTCGCCGCTGTCGTCGTCGTAAGGCGCAAGGCCGACCAGCGCGGCGGCTTCCTCGCGCGTGATGCGGCCGATCTCGGGCATGCGCGCCAGGATGGCGACGGCGGTTCGCAGTCCGATGCCGTCGATGCTGGCAATGAGATCGAGCCGTTTGGCGAGATCGGCATGCTGACGGATGGCCGCAACGAGCGCCTTCAGCTCGCCCCGCAGCAGAGCCTTGAAGCGAGCGATCTCACCCGTCCAGAACGCCCGGATGCGACGATCGCGGCAGGTCTCGCGCCGGGTCTTGCATTGCGCGATGTCCTCGGCGATCTGTTCGATGAGCGTCAAATGCCCGGCAAATGGCGCCAAACGCGGGTCCGGCGGTGGCTGGACCTTCTTGGTCGCCGCCGTGCAAGCCGCAATCAAGGCGGCATCGATCCGGTCGTTCTTGGCCCGCTGCAAATGAAACTTGGCGTAGGCTCGCACCTGCGCGGGCTGAAACACGATGACCACAAAGCCGTCACGACGCAACTGCGACACGACCTCTTGCTCATAGCCGCCGCTCGCCTCGATGCCGAGGCGCGTCACGCGACGCCGCCGCAACCAAGCCGATAAGGAGCGGTGTCCGGCCGGCGAGTTGTCAACCTGCAGGACATCCGGCTTGCCGTCCAACGCGACATCGAGCTTGCGTTTGCCGGTATCGATTCCGGCGCAGATCATGCTAGGCTTGCGCATCTTCGTCGACCCTTCCTTGTGATGCGAACCCACGGTTCCTTCAACCATCCGGGTCCGATGAAGTGCCGATCGCGATCTTGCTACGACTATCAGCCCTTAAGGCTGCGATGGGCCACGATCCGACGATCGGCGACCCGGCCCAGGAGGCCACCTGGGCCGGGTCGTTCCTCACGGAACGTACGCAGTGTAATGATTCGCGCTCATACAAGGATGGGTTGAGCCCTTCGCGAAACCCATCGCTCTTTGCCACAAAAGCTGATGGGTTTCGTTTCAAGGCTGGGCATGAGCTGTAGGGTGTGCAACGGCGCGTGGCACAACCGACAGCGTGCGCAAAATCGCGCCGCGCCGTTGCGCACGCCGAACGGCCTGGCCACGCGATTTTGCACACCCTACACGTTTGTGACGCAGTAAGACTCTAGGGTTTTGTTTGAGCATGATCCGGTTCCGAAAACCGGTGTCCATTTTTCGGGATCATGCTCTAATATGGTCAAAACGGCCGGCAAAGCCGGTGATGAAACTTGAGGGAGAAGACCATGATCGGCAGGCGATCGCTGCTGGCTGCAATCCCGGCGCTCGGGCTCATCGTCACGACGGGTGCCGCGTTGGCCCAATCCTATCCATCGCGGCCGATCAAGATTGTCGTTCCGTTCCTGGCGGGCGGCACACTCGACACCGCCGCGCGCGTCATCGGCCAGCACATTGCCGCCGAGCTTGGACAGCCTGTGGTGATCGACAACCGGCCGGGCGGCGGCACCACCATCGCGTTGAAGGCGGTGGCGACATCGGAGCCCGACGGCTACACGCTGCTGCTTGCCAGCACCGGGTCGATGGTGATCAATCCCATCCTCTACAAGAAAATTGAATTTCCGGGACTGAGAGACCTGGTCCCCATCGGCCTCTTGTCCTCGACCACCACCAATCTGTTTGCGGTGCGCTCTGCACTGCCGGTGAAGTCCATCGCCGACCTCGTCGCCTATGCGAAGAGCAACCCGGGCAAGCTCAATCACGGCGCTGCGCTTGGCGTGCCGCCGCATCTGTTGGGCGAATTCATCAGGGCGAAGACCGGAATCGAGATGCCCTATGTGCCTTATCGAAGCACCGCGGCTGTGATCCCGGATTTCCTGTCCGGGCAGATTCAGGCAACCTCCGAAACCCTGTCGATCATGCTGCCGCACATCCAGTCGGGAGCGGCGCGGGCTTTGCTGGTGGTGGCCAGCAAGCGCTTGCCGGAGTTGCCCGACGTGCCGACACTGGAGGAGGCGGGCCTCTCCGGTTTTCCGTCGGAGGTGTGGACGGGCATCGTCGCGCCAAGCGGCACGCCGGCGGCGATCGTCGAGAAGCTCAACGCCGCCATCAATAACGGGTTGAAATCGCCCGAGACGCGGGCGAGCTTCACCAAGATCGGCTACGATACGCGGCCGGGATCGGTGCAGGACTTTGTGGCCCGCATCAAAGGCGACGTCAACGACTGGGCTTCGGTCATTCAACTGACGGGCGTGAAGATCGAATGACAAAGGCGGCGCGCCGCACAAAGCCCCGCTACGCGGGGCTGCAAGCAGCCCCTTCGCGAAACCCATCGCTCTTTGCGCATGAAGCCGATGGGTTTCGCTTCCAGGCCGGGCATGAATGCCCAGCCTTGTCGCTCAACCCATCCTACGGCTGCGGGCTACGGCTGCCGCGGCACGCGCCTAATGGACGCGCGTCGCTTCCCACTCCATCTCGCCGGCCGGCGATTTGCTGGTTCCCTTGATGGTGTTACCGTTCACCCGGCCGGTGTAGCTCGTGTCGCCGACCGTGAATGCAATCCGATCGCCGGTCATCTTGCCGTTGCCGATCGCCGTGGAGGCGCCGCCGATTTTCGCCGAGCCGCTCAGCATCTGATACGATTGGTTCAACACGAGCTCGCCGCCCGGCATCCGCCACTGGCCTTGCACCTTCGCGGGCACGATCCAGAAATAGGCGGTGCAGAACCGCACGCAGTCGTCGCTCACCGTGACCCGGTCGTCCGGCGTCCAGTCGCCCATGTCGAATGAATTCGACACCACGCGCACGCCGGGCTTCATGCTCAGAATCCTGGGACGCAGCCGGATATTGATATCGGGCAGCAGGAAGAGCGTGAGCACGTTCGCCCGGGAGAAGTCCATCTTGAAGATGTCGCCGTGGATGAAACGCGCCTTGTCGCCAACACCTTCCTTCGCGGCATTGCGCTGCGAGAGCGCGACCATGTCGGGATTGTACTCGATGCCGGCCGCCCTGGCGCCGCGCTTGGCGGCGGTGATCACGGTGCGGCCGTCGCCGGAGCCGAGGTCGATGAGGTAATCCTGCGCGCTAAGCTTCGCCATATCGAGCATCTTGTTGACCAGCGTCTCGCTCGTCGGCACCCACACGACGTCCTTGCCCTCCTGCCCGACGGTGGGCCGATATTCCGCAGCCGGCTGCTGCAGCTGCGCCTGCGCCAGGCTTACCGTCAAGACGAGCGCGAGGCCTGATATCGCCAGCAGACGCGGGATACGCTGATATCGCTTCATGCTGTTCTCCAATGGACGTTCGATGCCTGTGTCACCGGCCAGTGTCCCGGTTCCGACGCTTGTATCTCCTTGCGGCACATCCGTTTACAAGCGTCGGAACCGAAGGGACACCAGCAACGCTATGATTCTAACGAGGCTTTGGATTTGACGTTGCTACGAAGGACTAAGCCGCAATGCTGGTAGGAACGTCAAATCCGCCGCACCAGGCGCGTGTGTAGCAGAAGCAAAATGCAAACGTAATGGCGGAGAGGCGGCCTGGTCAGCAGGGCGCAACCGCGTTATTGCATTCGGGAGAGATACGCTAAGGCGCCGACAGCACTTGCCGGCAAGCGGCGGGGAGGTCGGCCATTCTCAGCGGCGGCTTCTCCTTGGCCTGCGACGACGGCTTCGGATGCAGGGCCGCATCGCTGAACCAGCGATCGAGATCCCTGCCGCTGCAGCCATCGTCGCCGGTCAGCGGCGGCTCCGGCGTACAGCCGGGACTATCCGCGGGACAGAAAATCCGCACATGGAAGTGATAATCATGCCCGTACCACACCCGCACTTTTCGCAACCACGCGCGATCGCGGCCGGCATCGCGGCATAGCGCCTTCTTGATCGCGGCATTGGCGAAGATGCGTGAGACCGCCGAGTCTTTCGCCGCCGCCTTGATGATTGCCGCATGCGCCGGCGTCCACACATTGGGGGCGACGTCCTTGCCGTCTTGCGCGACCACCACGGTTGACATCATCTCTTCGCGCTCTTCGCGGCTCAATCTTCGGTCCGGCATCGGCGTGAGCCAGATATCCGCGTCGAGGCCCACCTGATGGCTGAAATGTCCGCTGTGCATGGGGCCGCCGCGCGGCTGCGCCATGTCGCCGACCAGGAGCCCGCGCCAGCCGATCTTGGGTGCCTGCTTGGCGAGACGCTCGAGAAACCGCACGAGGTTGGGATGTCCCCAATTGCGGTTGCGCGACTGGCGCATCACCTGCCAGGTCTCCCCATCAATGGGCAACGCCTGCGCGCCGGCGAGGCACCCCTTGGAATAGAGGCCGATAGCGCGCGCCGCGAGCGGCGCCGGCGTCGTTTTGCGGCCAAACAATTCCTTGGCCGGCGTGCGTGGATCGTTCGGATTTGTCAGCGGCGGCAGCGGCGCGGGATTCACGCTGCCCTTGTCCTGCGCCAACGCGGAATTCGCGGAGAGGAGCGAGAGTGCAGCCAGAAGCACGGTACGCCACTTGATCGCTGCCATGTACGGCTCCTTCTTCACGACCGAAGGACTTGGGCGCTACTCATCCTCCTCCTGCCCGAACAGCCCGAACTGCGCCGGGTCGCGCGCGGGCTCGACGAGGCCGAGATGGCGGAAGGCGTGCGCGGTGAGCAGCCGCCCGCGCGGGGTGCGCTGGATGAAGCCTTTCTGAATGAGAAACGGCTCGACGATCTCCTCGATGGCATCGCGCGGCTCCGAGAGCGCCGCCGCGATGGTGTCGATCCCCACCGGGCCGCCGCCGTAGTTCTCGGCGATGTTTGAGAGATAGCGGCGGTCCATGGCGTCGAGGCCAGCGGCATCGACTTCGAGCTGCGTGAGCGCGCGGTCGGCGGCGGCGCGGTCGATTGAGACCGTGCCGGCGACCAGCGCGAAGTCGCGCACGCGGCGCAGGAGCCGCCCGGCGATGCGCGGCGTGCCGCGCGAGCGCCGCGCGATCTCGTTCGCGCCGTCGGCCGTCATGCCGATGCCGAGGACGCGCGCGCCGCGGTTGACGATCTGCTCTAGCTCCGCCTCGGTGTAGAAGTTGAGCCGCACCGGGATGCCGAAGCGGTCGCGCAGCGGGTTGGTGAGCAGCCCCGCACGCGTGGTCGCGCCGACCAGGGTGAACGGGGCGAGGTCGATCTTGACCGAGCGCGCCGCCGGCCCCTCGCCGATGATCAGGTCGAGCTGGAAGTCCTCCATCGCCGGATAGAGGATTTCCTCGACCGCCGGATTGAGCCGGTGGATTTCGTCGATGAACAGCACGTCGCGCTCTTCCAGATTGGTAAGCAGCGCCGCAAGATCGCCCGCCTTGGCGATGACCGGCCCGGAGGTGGCGCGGAAATTCACCCCCAGTTCGCGCGCGACGATCTGCGCCAGCGTGGTCTTGCCGAGCCCCGGCGGGCCGACGAACAGCACGTGATCGAGCGCTTCGTTGCGTACGCGCGCCGCCTCGATGAACACCGCGAGATTGGCGCGCGCCTGGCCCTGGCCGATGAATTCGGACAGCCGCTGCGGGCGCAGCGAAGTTTCCGCCGCATCTTCGTCGCGGCGTTCGGCGCTGACCAGTCGGCGGGGGGACGTGCTCACAATGTGCGCTCGCGGCTGTATTTATTCGGCAAGAGTTCGCCGATGGCGACCGCACCGGGCCCATTCGCGCTCGGCACGATGACGCGGGCGTTGCGGTCGTAATCGAAAATCAATTCGCGGCAGGCGCCGCACGGCGAGACCACGGCGATGCTCTGGTCCGGCTCGGCCGGCTTCGGGTGGCGCACC
>WBZO01006008.1_pt1 | contig 11989 bp, 14 predicted proteins | sample 5204261 | NCBI WGS metagenome assembly WBZO01 (sample SAMN12412400, study PRJNA552823) | activated sludge metagenome | isolation source: activated sludge from anammox sidestream of wastewater treatment plant... | place: USA: North Carolina | collected 2017-09 | reverse complement strand
TCGGGCAATTCCATCAATGCATTACTCACGGCGGGCTCCCTTCATTGCGGCTTCAAAAATCTCCCTGTCCAGGTCTTCGCGCATCTGGTCGACACTGCTGAACTGGGACCGACTGGCGAACGGGCTGACGTGCTCCCGCCCGCTCCCGCGCTTCATGTCCTTGATCCCTACTGGCTCAACCCGAATATTCGGCACACCGATGCCATCGAAGAAAACAAACCGGACTTCATCATCGAAGCGACCAACCATGCTGATCCGCGGCGACGGCAGCGGGGTACACTCGACCGTGATCGGCTCACCCAGATCAGGCGCGCCGATGCGCCAGATCATGTCGGCGCTGGATGCGCAGACCGCAGGCAGCAGGGCCACCGGATTGCTCGGCGGCAGGTGGATGGTCGGCCCGCTCTTGATGATGCGACGCACGCCGATGAAGATGGTCTTCGGCTGGCGCGGAGCTGGCCGATCCGGGACGCGGGCCGGAAGCAGCAGCGGGGCGCTGGCCGTCACCGGGGCGGGCATCTCGGCCAGGAGCCGGGTGAAGTACGCCACCTTCGGCGATTGTTCGAACAATGGGACAGTCGGCGGGACATCGGTCTGGACAACCGGCAGGACAATTTCTATGACAGGACTCGGCGCGGATGCCGCCGTGATGGCCCGTTTGGCCTGCCATTTTTCCAGCCATTCTTCGGCCAGACGGATCAGCTTATCCCGGTCACGTCCGATCACCGGCAGCGACCCGCTGGGCATGCATTCGCCGACGATGTAATGGGGCGTGCTGCGCAGGGCGTCCTTCGAGCTGTAGCCGTACTGCTTCATCAGTTCGCCGATGCGGTCGTAGGCGCTCTGCTGGCGCTCGACCAGCTTTTCGATGTTGACGATGGTCGGACGTTTGGCGTCCAGCGACCCGGCCCGCAGCGGCTTCAGTTCGTAGCGCACCAGGATCTTGCAGGTGATCACCTCGTGGTGAATCATCCGGTCAAGATCCAGGCCGGCTTCCTTGAGCTGGTCGATGATGCCGCGGTCGTATTCCGCGACGACGAACATCTTGTGGGGGCATGACCGGTCATCGTGGAAGAAGCCCCAGGCGCGGTCACGCCCGCGGGTTTCCTTGCGCTGGATTGATTTGATGAAAACGAGCTTGACGTCTTTCATGTCCGCCTTCCGCGCATCGTACGCCGCTTCACTCCTCGCTATCGTCCTCAGCATCGCGGCATTTGCCTGCGACCGGGGGAGATGGCCGTTGAAGCTGCGATCAGAATTTGATATACTCTCTACAGGCATTGGGAGCCCTCTCATGTCTCTAGCGCCGGGTGTTGCGAGCACCGCGGCGCGCTTCTTTTGGATTAGCCGACGGTCGGCCTGATGAACCACAAATACTTCTGCGCCCAGGCCCGGTGATTGTCCAGGTACAGGGCAAAATTCTTGCAGTAGGTCAGTTTCTGCAAGTCGTTATGGCAGTTACACAGCTCCGACTCGAAGTGCACGCGGGTCCGGTTATCGTCCCCGATGAGTTCCAGCACGCGCTGGATCTTGATTTCGAGCATGGCGGCGTTATGCCCTAGATAAAGGTTTTCCATAATTAAGCTCCGTAGATTACGGCGCGGTTGCCCGCGAATGACCCTTTGACATACTGCTTGTAGGTGCTGCGGCCCGAATTGCCGCGCGTCTTGCCTTCCCACTTGCGCTTCGTGTCCTTGTAGGACATCGGCCCGAGCACATCCACGAAAGCCATGCCGACGTGAACGTCCAGCTCCTGCACGGCCAGGTAGCGCAGCTTGTCAACTTCGTGGAAGATGATCCGCTTCAGGCCGTCCCAGACGGTGCGCTCCAGCAGTTTGGCGGCCAGCAGGTAGCAGGCCTGGATCTCGCGCCCGGTCGGCTGGTAATCGCCTTCGAAGCGGATGCGCGAAAGCTCGGTGCGGCACAGGATTGACCGCGGCGGCAAGCAGATGGTCGGGCCGGACGGGATCGCGGCGGGCAGGTCGTGATTGCGCCGTATGGCGCGGGGGATCACGGCGGGGAACAACATGAGCGGTGGTTGACTAGAACGGACGGTCTGTGATAGACTATTTGCAGGTAGGAGTAACACTTCAGGCCTCCTGGGTCTGAGCAAAAAGCGACTTGACGGAGTCGCTTTTTTGTTTGCAGGTGACGATAAGCGCATTGATGCGCGGCTGATAGTTCTGGACGACGGTGGACCGAGCCAGGGTATTCACCTCGCTGCTGTAGGCCGTGACGAATTCGCCCCACAGATTCATGATAGTTTCGCGGTCGTTATGCAGCGCCGAGCGGTGAGCCGCCTGGAGCGCGTCCAGCAGGTCGGCGTAGGCATCGCCGACGATGATCGTGAGGTAGAGATCGGCGATGTGCTGGGCGTCGTAGCTACTCATTGACGGGCTCCGGTTGAGTGATGTGATGCTGGACGGGAACGAGGTGGGCCGTGGTTTTAACGGCGTAGCCATTGCGGGCCAGCCACAGGTAGAGCGACGTGTATGAAATGCCGATGCGCTTGGCCGCCGACCGGATCGAGCCTTCGCTGTCCAGCGCGGCTTCAACCACTTGCTGAATTGTCTTGTCCTGGCTTTTGGCGATTTCTTCCAGGCTAGCGCGCATATTCTGCCTCCTGTTGATTGTCTATGGTTATTTCAGTATAAGCGCATATGGTGATTGTGTCAAGCGATTTGTTAGGATATTCTTACCGTGAAATCAAGAAGCCTAAAAAGACACAGGATGCGCACAGACAGAATCCGTACGCTCAGAGAATCAAGAGGATGGACCCAGACTGATCTGGCGGACCATACCGGACTGAGCAAGGGTCAGATTTATCGCATCGAAAAGGGAAAATCTGAAACATCGGCGGAGACCATTACAAAGATCGCCGAGGCCCTTGAAGTGCGACCGGACTACCTGCTAGGGCTGATCGACGATCCCCAGGGCCGGATCACCGAGAAGGATCTCACCGAGGCCGAGGCGCGGCTGCTGAATGCATATCGAACCGGCAAGGATAATTACGAGAAACTCCGCAACGTCATCATAGCTATAGCCAGCAATGAAGAACTGATGGGCGACCCTTAGAATCGTTTTCGGGTCGCCTGTTTTTATATAATCATCCAGTGTCCGGTGGGGTTCGCTGCCGAGGTTGCGATACCAGTCAAGAATGAATGCAAAGCCGTCGTCAAGGTCGCTCAATGGAACCTCGCGTAAAAGTTTGTATTAACAATTGATTTTATGATAGAACGTCTGTTCGGTCAACACGTGGGATAGTACAACAATACTCGGAGGGTCTATGGCGGTAGACAGGCTTCGTGAGGCTGGCGAACTGATCAAGGCTCGGCGATTCAAAGAAGCCCGGGCTATCCTGGTCACGGTCGATCACCCCAAAGCGAAGGAGTGGATCGCCCGCCTGGATGCAATGGAGATCGAAGACCCGTTCCCGGCGACGCCATCCCGCCCGATGCCCGTTCGGGCTGCGCCGAAGCGCCGCCTGCCGCGTTCGGTGGCCCTGCTGATCTTGCTCATCCTGCTGGCGGTCGGTACCTGGGCTGCGCTCAACATCGCCGAGCAGCGCCGCGTGAACAACATCATGTTCGGCACGGCGCTGAAGTCGTATGACCAGACGGTGCAGGCGCCGAAATAGCTATATCTGCGCCCACATGGCCAGATTCTTAGCCAGATTATCGCCGGTCCAATCTTCCGTTGCGCCCATCGGACGCGTGAGCTAAAATCCCACACATAAATAAGTATCCCCGCACTGAACCAACAGCCGGGGATTGGACAAAGGAGAGCAGTCCAATGTCAGACGCTATTGTACCCAACAAACCCCCACAGTCAAGCCATTCGGCGCGCGCCCATACAAGGCAGTCGCGCCCCTCATTCGCCGAACGGCGCGAGCTTCTGAACCCTGCTGAACTAAATACCATGCTCCGCGAGCTTCGCACAGCTAACGAAGAAACGCCGAACGAGCACATTCTGAGGGTCATAAAGATGCTCAGTACTATCCGCAGCCGTTCGCATTCTGCCGCAATTGACCAGGAATTGATTTGGGAACAAGAGGATTTGCGGGAGCTCCTGGAACACATTGACGAATTCCCGTACTCTGTGCGAACATGGATACTGCATTACCGCGATATAGATAATAATTGACGGGCGGAGGAGAGGGACCATGTCTGCGTTATACCACCATTACACTCGGATGATGCTGAGTGTGGTAATGAATCAATTGATCCTTCAGCAGGAGCTAATCGAAGCCCAGAGACAACTGGCCGCGGCTCAACGCGAGGTCTTGCGACTGGAAAGGGCTTTGAAAAAGAAGTCGCCCAAAAATCCGCCCGATAAGCAAACGTTCTGGCATCTGGCATCTGGCATGTTCTCCACAGAGGCAGCCAACTCGGATGACCTAAAAACTGTCGAGCAATTTAGTCAATGGCTTGAGCTGTTTGCCAGAAAAAACATTAAGCCGTACGTTAACCCTAAGGTGTACGGCGAATGTTTGAACCAGATGCGACGTGGAATCCCGGAGCGTCTGGCTGAACTGGAGACGCGGGAAGAATTCAGAGCTATGGCCGAGAATAGACTGTGGGCCACTGCGGCTGCGACGTCATTGGAGGATGTAGGGGCAATCAACTAACTAACAGACGGCGGCGCCGAAGTAGTTAGATCTGCGCCCACACGGCCAGATTCTTCGCCAGATTATCGCCGGTCCAGTCTTCAGCCGCGCCTGCCCCGGTATCGCCCACGGCCCACACTGACCCGCCGATAATCCACCCGTACGGCTCCAGCAGCTTTTGCCACTCCCTGAACCGCGTCAGCGTATCGGCTACGGACCAATCGCGCCCGCCCTGCTCACCGAATTCGGTAAACACCACCTTCGGCATGGCGATCCGTAGATCGTCCGGCAGTTGCGGATAGGCGTACGTGATGAAGCGGCCCAGATTCCAGCGTAAGTCACCGCGGTAGTATTCATGGCAGGCGAATAGATGCCCGTGGTCGCGCACGTAGCGCAGGAAGTCATGAATATAGGTTTGCCGCCAGACCTTGAGATCGGGCGGGTTGCCCGTCGGCCAGGTCGGCACCGCCAGCCGGTAGCCTCGGCCCTCCGCCGTGGCCATCTGCTGATACCACCAGTTAATTGCGCTCTCGCTGGAGTCGTTGCTTTCGTTGTTGATCTGCTGGTACTTGATCTGTTTCCGTTCGGCGTCGGGCGTCACGTATCGGTCGAGGTATTCGGCTGCCGTCAGTCCCAGCCCGCCGTCGCCGGGATACACCACCCGGCTGATGATGACCGTCGGCAAAGAGGCCGCCCGGATCTTGCTGGCCGCGATTTCGTCCGGGCCGAGCAGGGTGATCACCGGGCACGGTTTGCCGCGCGCTGCCATCTGCTTCAGCGTGGCGATTAGCTCATCAGGGTTGTAATTGCGCATGCTGACGTGCATGCCGATCTTCAGCGGCCCGTTAGTTGGGTCAAAGCGGGGCGGTCGTGGACAGCACATCGCGCGCCACGTAGCCGCCCACCAGCTTCCCGTCGCCCGTTGTTTGAACAATCTTGCCCCAGGTGTGCCCATCGGCGGCGACCGAATTGAGCACGCCTACCTTATCGCCCCGCTTCAACTGGCCGAGCAGCGTCCCGGTCAATGCCGGAGTCTGCCGCACGTTGGTGGTCGCCAGCGCATACAGCACATCCGGCACAGGCGCGGGCGGAGCGTTGACCAGTTGCAGGTCAGCCGCCTTGACCAGCCATTCCTGGCCCATCGTGCCGCCGCCGATGCCAGCCGGCCAGACGCCGATGGTGACATCGGCATCCGGGTTCGCCAGAGCGGTGACCAGTTCAGGCGGGATCACGCCAGCCCCTTTTCGAGCAGCGGGACGGCCTCTCGCTTCACAGCGGACGCGCCCGGGTCATCTGGCAGGGGTGGTATTTTGTTGCCGAACAGGCCCTGGATCAGCATCTTAAGCAGACCGTACGCGGCGGGTGATAGCTTGAAAACCACCTTGTGCACGATCTGACTCTCTGATAATAGAGCCGTCGCGAAAACCAGCCCCACCATGACGGACTGCGCAACCGTCCAGCCCGGTTCGGCGGCCCAGATATAGACGCCCGTGAACACCACGGCCACGGCCACCGATAGCAGCAGGACCACGGCGATCTTCTTTTCGTCGGTCGCGCCGTTGAACTTGCCCGACCCCTCCAGCAGGCTGGAGATGATGGTTGCCAGACCCAGCGCCAGGACCAGCAGCGGCCCGGCCAGACCAATCAGGATATTAAGCATGTGATTCTCTCCCTCTAAGGAAATACGGTTGATATATCAGGCGTACGGGTATCCCCGACGCCCGACCATACACGGTAGATAGACACGGCTTGCAAACAGCCAGCGATTAGCATCAGCCCGGCCAGTGCGGCGGCGGCCCGCGGCCTACGCCAGCGCATCCCTGACAGGCGCGCCGCGTGATAGGCCCCGATCAGGCACAGGCCGACCGGGATCGACTGCGCCCGCGTGGCCAGCGGCACACCGGTCGCATAATAGGCCAGCAGTCCGGCGGCAAAGCATACGGCCAGCCCGGCCAGCAAGAGGATCAGGATCTTGCCCGGCTGATAGCGCTCCACATCACCCCGTAAGATCGGGAGCATCACGGCACCCGTCACGGCCAGCGGCGCGTTGCGCAAAGCATTGGCCGGATACGACGCGCCCGACAGCGCTGCATATTTCGCGGCAATCAGCAGATCCGGGCGTACAAAATAGGCCGAGCGCACGGCGTTCCCCGGCGCGATAGCCACCACAGCCAGTCCGACCAGGCTCCCGGCCACGGCCCACAGGATACGCCGTTCGCGCCGGACCAGATACCAGGCCACCGCCACCACCGGCAGGCAGACCGCCAGCGTGTCAGACAGCCCGGCCACCACCAGCGCCAGCAAGAACAGCGTCCCGCTGCGCAGCTTGAGCCGCAGCATGGCGACCACCCCGAGCAGCGCCAGCCCGTAGCCGGTCGCCCCGGCATTCCAGTACAGCGTCTGGATGAGATTCGGCATGGCCGTCAACCCGGCCACCAGCAGCGCCGGGTCGCCCAGCAGAGCCAGCAGGCCGAGGAGACAGACCACCGTCGGCAGTCCGGCCAGCCCTTCACCGCCCAACTTGGACACGGTCTTGGTCAGGCCGTAGGTGTAGCGGCCCGACCAGCCTGTATAGAAACTGTTCACGGCGTACAGCACATTCCCGGTCAGCGGCGGGCTGGCATCCGGGTAATCGTCGGCGGCGTAACGCATCGGCACGGCTGCCGCCAGGTATAGCAGGATGGTCAGGCCGATCAGGATATGGGAGACGAGTCGCGCTTTCATCATTTCCCCTAATTGAGATACTCAAACAGCGCGTCGGTGCAGGTGATGGTGTTGCTGGGGCTGCCTGCCGACCACGTGGCGGTCAGGTCAACCACCAGCGAAGCCGTCAGATCAATGCTGATCTGCGCCGTGCTGACAATGTCGGTGGTCGTGCCGTTCTGGTAGAACTGGCCCTGGGCGTACAGCTTCCCGGTTGCGCCCGCCGTCTGCGTGGTGATCGCGCCCTCAAACCACCATAATTTGTTTGAGATACCAGATCCCAGAGTGACGGCCCCGCTGTCCAGGATGACCGTCGAGCCGAATTTCAGTTTCAGTTGGAGCGTCGGCGTCCCGGTGTCGGACACGAAGCCCCATGCCTTGAAACGCACATAGCGGCCCGCAACCGACAACAGCCCCGCGCTCAGGGTCTTACTGCCCGATACGGTGCCGAGCACGGTCGTCTCGGCGGCTGTGTTGGCCACCGTGCCGTTGGCGCTCTCCGTGAAGGCTATCGAGGCCGAGCCGTTGACGGCAGTGACCACCGACAGCGTCTTGATGCCGATGATCTGGATGCGCGAACCGGACTTAAAGTTGCCGCTGGTGCCGCTGAGCGACTTGACGGTGACCCGGCTGATGGCCGAGGTTGACTTCCAGGTGCTGCTGGTGAGCACGGAATAACTGTTGCCTGCCGTGTCGGCGATCTCGTTGGCGATATTCCAGTAGCCCTTGTAAGTGCTGCCCGCGTAATCCGGGATCATCACTTCGACTGCCGTGAACAGATTCGCGTTCTGTGTGTCGCCGACCACCGTCAGCGGGAGCCGGTTGGCCGAATTGCCAGCGAACGGAGTCCCGTTGTTGCCGTACACGTTCTGATTGCTGTAATTGGCATCAGTTGTGTCGTTGTTGAAATACAAATATCCATTATCGACGGCCACCGCGCCCGCTGAGCGTATCGTCAGCAGGATGCGCAGCGTGTCGTAGGAGCTTGCAATACCGGACACGTCCCAGGAGCCGTCCGCGCCCAGCGTGTTGTCATAAATGATTTCCTCGGTGTACACCGATTCGACGGTGGTTGAAACGGTGCCCCCGCCCCCTCCGCCTCCGCCTGCGCCCCAATCCGACCAGTTGGTGCCATCGTAAAACAGCGCCAGCGTCTTATCGCCCGACAGGGAGAAATCCGACCCCCCGTTCAGGAAGATATTGCCGGTGCCGTTCTTGACTGTGATGGTGTGCGTCGAGGCGGCCTGAAGGATGATGAATTCGACGCCCGCCCCGCCGTTGATGGTCACCAGGCTGTCGGCGGTCCCGGTCGAAGCGCTTAGCACGTGGAAGGCTTTGGTGACGGTGAAGGCATTCCCGGACAGCGTGGACGATACCGCCGTAGGGAACTTGAATATATTGCCCTGGATATTGCCGCCCTTGTCCACCAGCGCCAGCGCCGTGCCGGACTCGTCCTGCCATTCTTGCAGGTCGCTGGTCGCGCCCGCGCTGAACCGCCGCGCCACCAGGCCGATCACGTCCGCCGACGGGATGATCCGGTTGCGTGTGGACGTAGACGGCTGGACCACCAGCGCGTTGGACAGGTTGGCAGCGGCGATCACAATGGCGGACCACGCCTGCGAGGTCGTGTCAATGGTGACCGTCCCGCTGGTGCTCATACTGAAGAATTCGCCCGTGTAGGTCGCCCCGCCTACCACATACACGAATATATTCTGGTAAGCCAGCACGGTCGATCCGGATGCAAAATCGACAGGCCGCGTCATGGCCACCGCCGCGCCGTTCCAGGTCCACAGGCCGTTCTGGCTCCCGGTGCTTTGTGCGGTCAGCAGCACCCGATCCCCTGCCGACAGGCTCAGGCCATCAATTGAGGCGCCCGGGCTGGCTGTGTTGACGTTGCTCCCGCTGGCTACCCGGGCCGGGATCAGGAAGGCAGGCGTGGCCAACAGCGTCCCGCTGGACGTGATCGGCCCCCCGCTCAGGCCCGCCCCGCTTCCGACGCTGGTCACAGTGCCGGAGCCCGGGCCGTCATTGGTATTCCAGGCTTGCCGCAGGTCAAGGAATTTATCGGCGTCCACGATGGTGGTCTGGGCATCGTGCAGCCGCCAGGCGAACGTCGGCACCGATCCCGCCGTGCGGGCCGTGATGGCCTCCTGAATATCGGCTGGCATGATCGGATCTGACGTGCTTTTGGCCGTGCTGGCCTTGACTTCGACCGTCGCGTAATCCGATTTTACGAAGATGATCGCCACCCGGTGCATATTGGCGGCAGGGATGAAAGATGACATATCCACCAGCGCGCCGGGGAAGTCGTAAAAGGTGCCGCTGACCACTGGCTTCCAGCCGCGCAGCGCCACGCTGGTGGACGGCGGCGCGGTCGGCGTGCTGAGCAGCGTCGTGATGCTGGACTGGTTAACAAAGGAGTTGGCGGCCTGGTCGGACGCATTGGCGGCGATAGGGTTGCTGCCTGCCACCAGCGAGTCTTGAAAGCTGATGCGGGCGATGTACAGGTAGCCGTCTTTGTCATATTCCAGCTCAACCGGCACACCCGGACGCATGGTCACCGTGGCCCCCGCGTACGGGCCGCGCACGAGTTTCGGCGTGCTGAGGCCGTTGGAGGTTTTCTCGCGCACATACACCAGACCGCTGGCGGGATTGGCCGGGTTGTAGATCACGCCGTTCTCGTCGCCCAGGATGGCCAGTTTCTTTTCCAGGTTCAGCTTGCGCGCCACATCGTAACTTAACTGCTTGACAGCCAGATTCAGCGCATGTTGTTGGTCGGTCATCCAAGCACCTCAAGCCCCAACAGGCCGCCGCCGACTGGCTTGGTCCGGTTGACCAGGGTGGCGCCGCCGTCTTTCGAATATTTCAGGATCGTGTCGCCTGCGATGAACAGCGCGGGGATTGTGCGCCGGTCACCCGCCCGGATGCGCACCGTCAGCGCGCCCGACATGGCTCCCCGGTCGCTCCAGGCCGTGCCTGCGTTACTGGTATAAAACAGGTGGGCCGTGCCGGAGATGGTGCCGACGAAAGCCAGCACATTCCCGTTCAGATAATTGCAGGCGGCTGCATTCGGCCCGGCGGGCAGCGCTTTGGTGCCCGTCACTGACGGTGTGATGGCCGTCGGCGTGCCGCCTGCCACTTTCCACAGCGCTTCGGTCGAGATGAGCGCCGACGATCCCAGCAGGAAGTCGGGCGCGCTCAGGTTGGCGTTGGTGTTGGTGCCGCCCCACTTGTAACGGGGGATATACACCAGCGTCGGCTCCGCGCCAGTCGTGCCGCCGCCAGTCGTGTCGGTGTAGGTGCCGCCCAGCGAAGTCGCCGTGCGCGTCTTCTGGTCCATTGCCGCGATGTTGGTCGGCCCGACTCGCGATATATCGAAGCCGCCCGACGATCCCGGCGTCGCGCCGACTGAGATCGGGGTAGCGTACGACGCGCCGAAGTCGCCGCTGCGGGCCACCAGCGCATCGTTGGCGACTGCCGATGACGTGGTGACCGACACGGATTTGATGGTGACCGCGCCCGCGTAAGTAGCCGATGGCAGGTAATAAGACGATACATCGAAGATGCTGATGGTGGTCGCGCCCGGCACCGACCCCACCCAGGAAGTAATGATGTTGGTGCCGTTGGACTGCGCGCCGAACGTGATGTTCTTCTGAGCGATCCCGTCCACCAGGATGGCAAAGCAGTTGTTGGAGGAAGTCTGATTGGTAGCCAGGCCGCTCAGATCATAGGTCACGTCCACGCCGACCACGGTGGCCGCGGCAATAGCCTTATCAATATAGATGCCGCGGTAGTAGTTGGCGGCAGGTGACTGGAAGTCGCCATTGACCCAGCCGACGCCCGCCGAATACGATCCCGGCGTCCCGGCTGTCACGGCATGGTCGGTAAACCCCCCATCCGAGACTGTGAAATCGTAGGTGGTGGTAGTCGTGCTGCTGGCGATGTTTGAGCCGTAGATCAGGATCGTCCCCGACACACTGGTGGCCCGGATGCTGATATACACGCCGGACAGGACCGCGCCCATCGTCCAGGTCGGCGGGCTGTTCAGCGCGTTGGCGGTGTACCACACTGCGCTGTTGGAGCCGTCGCTGGCTACCAGATAAACGCCTGCCGTGGTGGAGAAGGGATCGAAGATGACCTGCTTGATCTGGTAAGTGCTGAGGGTCGTCGGCGTGATCTCGATCCAGTTCGGCGCGGCAGCCGCGATAAACTGCGTGGTGATCCAGACCTGCGTATCGGTGTAAATCAGGACTGTGTTGCCGTTCAGGGGGGCCACCACGCCGGGCGTCGTGCCGGGTGTGGTGAACGGCAGGATCTGGTCGGGCGTCGGCGAATCCCCTAACCAGTATTCCGGGAAGTCGGGAAAGGCCGGGAAGGGATCGAGCGGCGGGATCAGAGGCAGCGATGCGTCAATTGTGCCGTCTGCCGGGATCTGGATGGTCGTGCCAGGGCTGCCAATTGGCGTCTCTTTGATGTAGTTGACCTGCACATTGCGCGTGCCGTCATCGTTGTTGATGGCAATCGAGATGTCCAGCAGCAGCCAGCGCGTAGTCGTGTCGTAGGAGATACCCCGGATATTGTCGGTGCCCCCGGTCAGCGTCCACGTATACCAGATCGCGAGCGAGGGGATCAGGAAGTGGTACGAGTCGGGATGCGTCACCGCCAGATGATAGGACGGCG
>WBZO01004667.1_pt2 | contig 11989 bp, 9 predicted proteins | sample 5204261 | NCBI WGS metagenome assembly WBZO01 (sample SAMN12412400, study PRJNA552823) | activated sludge metagenome | isolation source: activated sludge from anammox sidestream of wastewater treatment plant... | place: USA: North Carolina | collected 2017-09 | reverse complement strand
GACGTATTGCCGACCCACAACGACCGGCCGGCCGTCAAGACCTTTGTCCAAAACTACCAGAAAAGGGCAGGCTTTCCGCCCGACATGTACATCGCGCAGGATTATGACGCGGTCGGCATGCTGGTCAGCAAGCAGTCGGCAGCCAACATCACCCTCGTCGCCGACCGGGTGTCCGAAGAGATCGAGAAGATCAACGCCGAGCTGCCGCCAGACCTGCGCTCCTCGATCGAGGGCGGGCATCCGGAGATACGCATCCTCTTCGACCAGGACCGCGCGTCGCGGCTCGGACTCGAAGTGCGCGACATTGCGGACCGAGTGGTCGCGAGCCTGCGCGGCGATGTCGCGACGCGCTACCAGCTGCGCGACCGCAAGATCGACGTGCTGGTGCGCAGCGTCGACACACGCAGTGCATCGATCGAGGAGGTGCGGAACCTCATCGTGAACCCGGGCGGCGAGCACCCGGTGCCGCTCGCCGCGGTCGCCGACGTGCATCTCGCGGTGGGACCGGCCGAGATCCGGCGCGCATCGCAGGAGCGCGTCGCGGTGCTGTCGGCCTCGCCCGCGGGCGACAACCTCGGCGCCGCGACGGCGGTTGCCCGCGACATCCTCGCGACGACGGCGCTGCCGGTCGGCATCACGAGTTCGGTGACCGGCCAGAGCGAGGAGATGCAGCAGAGTTTCAGTTCGCTGCTGATGGCCTTCGGACTCGCCGTGTTCCTCGTCTATCTCGTGATGGCCTCGCAGTTCGAGTCGCTGATCCACCCCTTCGTGATCCTCTTCACGATCCCGATGGGGCTGATCGGTGCGGTGTGGGGACTCGCACTGACCGGCACGACGGTGAATGCGGTCGCTTTCATCGGCCTCATCCTGCTCGCGGGCATCGTCGTCAACAACGCGATCGTGCTGCTCGACGCCGTGAACCAGGCGCGCGACCGGGGCCTGCTGCGCCACGAGGCGCTGCTGCTCGCCGGGCGCACGCGGCTGCGCCCGATCCTCATCACGAGCTGGAGCACGATCCTCGGTCTCGTGCCGATGGCGATCGGCCTCGGCGAGGGTGCGGAGGTCCGCCGCCCGATGGCGATCACCGTGATCGGCGGCATGCTGGTGGCGACCGTGCTGACGCTGATCGTCATTCCGGTGCTCTATACCCTGCTCGACCGGCGTCGCGACGCACGGCCCGTGCCCGCCGCGGATCCGGCCGGGCTCCTGCCGCTGGTGCCCCGGCCGTGATCCACACGAACTTCGCGCTGCGCCGGCCGGTCACGACGGTGATGGTCTTTGCCGCGGTCGCGACGATCGGCCTGATGGCGGCAAGGCTGCTGCCGCTCGAGCAGTTTCCGGACATCACGTTCCCGTTCATGGGCGTGACGATCCCCTACCCCGGCTCGACGCCCGAGGAAATCGAGGAGGAAATCACGCGCCCGGTCGAGGATGCGCTCGCGACGCTGCCCGGTATCCGCGAGATCCGCTCGCGCTCCGAGGGCGACCAGGCGCAGTTCGAGATCGAATTCGACTGGGGCACCGACATCGACGCGGCGGGCTTCGAGGTGCGCACGCGGCTCGATGCAATCCGCCACGACCTGCCCGCCGCGGCCAACCGCATCCTGATGTTCACGGCGTCGAGCGCCGACCAGTCGATCCTGACGATCCGCCTGTCCGCCGACGCGGACCTCTCGTCGCAGTACGAACTGCTCGAGCGCACGCTCAAGAAGCCGATCGAGCGCGTCGACGGCGTCGCGCGTGTCGACCTCGCGGGCGTGGAACCGCGCGAAGTGCGCGTGCTGGTCGACGCCGGGCGCATCGCGGCGCATCGCATCGACGTGCGCGAGCTCGTCGGCAAACTCCAGCGCGCCAATTTCTCGGTGAGCGCCGGGCAGCTGACCGACGGCGCGCAGCGCTTCACGGTACGGCCGATCGGCGAGCTGCGCTCGCTCGAGGAAGTGAGGAAGCTCGTCATCGGCCCCGACCTGCGCCTCGGCGACATCGCGGAGGTGGCCCTCGTCAGCCCGGAGCTGACGACCCGCCGGCACCTGAACGGCCGTCCGGCGGTCGGCCTCGACGTGTTCAAGTCGACGCAGGCCAACGTGATCGCAGTCGCCGACGCGGTGCTGAAGGTCGTCGAGCGGGCGCGCGAGCTGCCGCAGATGCAGGGCGTCACGATCTACGTGATCGACAACCAGGCCACCTCGATCCGCAGCTCGCTCGCCGATGTGGGCGAGGCCGGCCTGATCGGGGCGGTGCTCGCGCTGATCGTGCTGTATCTTTTCCTGCGGCACTGGCCGACGACGCTGATCGTGAGCCTCGCGGTGCCGCTGTCGCTGCTCGTCACGCTCGCGGCGATGTACTTCCTCGGCCTGACGCTGAACGTGATGTCGATGATGGGCATGATGCTCGCGATCGGCATGCTGGTCGACAACGCGGTGGTCGTGACAGAGAGCGTATTCCGCCATCGCCAGCTCGACCCGCAGAACCCGCAGCGCGCCACGCTCGCGGGCGTGCGCGAGGTCGGCATCGCGACGCTCGCGGGCACCGCGACCTGCGTCGTCGTGTTCCTGCCGATCGTGTTTGGCGAACGCAACCAGCTGTCGATCTTCCTCGTGCACGTCGCGGTGCCGATCATCGTCGCGATGTGCGCCTCGCTCGTGATCGCCCAGACGATCGTGCCGATGCTGACCGCACGCTTCCCGGCGCCGCCGCCGATCGTGCGGAACAGCCGCTTCGCCCGCCTGCAGGACCGCTACACGTCGCTGCTGCGCGCGGCGCTCACCCGCTCGGGCCGCACGGCACTCGCGCTCGGGCTGCTGCTCGCCGCAACCATCGGCCTGATCGCCGCGTCGGCCGCGATGCCCGACAGGCTGCTGCGCTTCGACATGTTTCCGCAGGACGCCGGCCGCGAGCTGCTGATCGACTACCGGATCGAGGGCAACCATCCGATCGACCGGGTGGAGGCCGCCGTCAACACGGTGGAGTCCTGGCTCGCGGCGCACCGCGAGGAATTCGACATCGCGAGCGTCTACTCGCGCTACGACACGACGTCGGCGAACAGCATACTGATCCTGACGCCGAAGCAGTCGATGCGGATACCGGCGTCCGAAGTGATCCGTCGCGCCACGGCGCAGATGCCGGAAATCCTGATCGGCAAACCCACCTTCAGCCTCGACGGGCAGGGCCAGTCGTCCGGGTTCTCGTTGCGCCTCACCGGCGAGTCGACCGAGCGCCTCGCGGGGATCGCGAACGACCTCGCCCACGCGCTGCGCGGCATCGAGGGACTCGGCTCGATCCGTTCCGAGGCGCGCGACGGCGACGAAGAGGTGCGCATTCGCGTGGATCGCGATCGCGCCGCCGCGCTCGGGCTGACGCCGCAGGCCGCCGCGATGACCGTCGCGGCGGCGCTGCGCGGCGACCGCCTGCGGGACTTTCGCACGGCCGACCGCGAGCTGACCCTGCGCCTCGCGTTTCGCGCCTCGGACCGCCAGAACGTCGCGGACCTCGTCCGTCTGCCGCTCTATCTTCCGGATGGTGAACGCATCGAGCTCGGCAGCATCGCGACCTTCTCGGTCGAGCAGGGTCCGCGTGTGATCCGGCGGGTGAACCGACTGACCTCGGTGACGCTCGGCGGCGTGATCGCGGACGGTGCGACGCTCACGGCGGTCAAGGATCGCGTCGAGCGCCTGATGGCCGCCTGGCAGCTGCCCCCAGGCTATGCGTGGGCGTTCGGCCGTGGCGTGCAGGAAAACGACGACGGCGCGCAGACAATGTTCTTCAACCTCTTGTTCGCGATTGCGATGATCTATCTCGTGATGGCCGCCGTGTTCGAATCGACCGTGCTGCCCGTCTCGATCGTCAGCTCGATCCTGATGGCGGTGATCGGTGTCGTGTGGACGCTCTTCCTCACGCGCACCACATTCACGTTCATGGCGACGATCGGGATCCAGATCCTGATGGGGGTCGTGGTCAACATCGGCATCGTGCTGGTCGCGCACATCAACGACCTGCGCTCGGCCGGCGTACCACGTCTCGAGGCGATACTGCAGGCGAGCCGCGACCGTCTGCGCCCGATCCTGATGACCACGCTGACGGCGTCGCTCGCGCTCGCGCCGCTCGCGTTCGGGGACGCCCAGCTCGCGGTGGGGCTCGCGGGCCCATCCTACGCACCGATGGCGCGCGCCATCATGGGCGGGCTCATGTTCGGCGCCGCCACGTCGCTGCTCGCCGTTCCCGTCTTCTACCAGTGGCTCGACGACGGCATCGGGGCGATGCGGCGCTTCGGCGCGCGTACGCGGATCAGCGCAGCACGATCCTGAACAGGTCCCAGGTGTCTTCGGCGAGTACGTTCGGCAGGCGCGCCGCGTTGGCGCCCTGCCCGCCTCGCTCGAGCACGTCGCCTTCCGCCATGCCGATCGACTCCGGCGTCGGGACGGTATCGTCGCCGTTGCGATAGCGGGCGAGTTGCCGCAGCCGATCGGTGCGCGCGCGCAATTCCTGGGAGAGCTGCGTCCGATGCTGCAGTACTGCCTTCGCACGCGCGATATCCCCCATCAGCCGCTCGCATTCGGCGCGCGTGCCGTAATCGTCGATCACCTCGCGGCGGGCGGCGGCATCCTTCGCGTGCGCGACCAGCGGCGTGCGCGCGAGCCGCAGGCACAGGAGTTCCGCGTAGCCGATCGCCGCAAGGTTGATCGCGCGACGCGCCTCGGTCGAGAGGCCCGGAAACTCCGCGACCTGCTCGGACTCGAGCGCCTCGCCGGCGGCGCGCGCCTCGCCGAGAGCCAGCGCGGCCGCCGTCGAACTCGCGTCGAGCGCCTGCAGGCGGTGCGCGAGGTCACGACGCGCGAAGTAATGCCAGAAGCGCGTCAGCGTCGCGAGCTTGCGTCGCGTCTCCGCGACGCGCGTCGCCGCCTCGGCCGCGGCCGTCTCCGCTTCGCGCAGCTGCGCTTCGAGCGCCTGGCGACGCGCGAACTGCCGGCGGTTCGATTCGGTCAGGTGCTGGCGGCGCTCCTTCTCTTCCTGCTGGCGCGCGAGGTCGGCGACGAGCTGCCCGATCAGGTCGCGGCCGAGCGCCCACAGGCCCCGCAACTGGTAGAACACCAGCGCCGGCCAGGCGGTTTCCGGCGTCGCGAGTCGCCCTTCGAGCGTCTCGAGCATCTCCTGGACGCGTGCGGTCGCCCCTTCCTGCTGCTTCAGCCGGTCCTTGAGCCGATGGACCTCGTCCTGCAGCGATGCGTACGCCTTCTTCAGTTCCGCGCGATTGCGAAAGAGCTGCACGACGCGCTGCTCTTCCGCCTCCTTCTCCGGCTCGCGCCCGAAGCGCAACGTGGCGAGGGATTTCATCGGAAACGGTGGCCACGCTCGACGCAGTACTCGAGCCACTTGTTGAGCAGCATGTTGCGCGACCAGCGTTCGGCCGCGCTGCCGCCCTCGCCCTGCGCTTCGGCGAGATGCGCATCGTGATAGACGCGCACGCGCAGCTGCGGCAATGCGATCGGCGGGTAGGTCAGCTCGAGGGATGTCGTGTAGCGCGAGCGCTCGGAGATTTCGAGACGCAGATCACAGTCGCCTTCGACCGTCGATACGCAGACCCCGCCCAGGGCCCCGAGATCGCCGGCCAGCCAGCCGAGACGCACGTAATTGCTTTCGTAAAGCGCCATCAGCGCGACAAAGCCCTGTGGCCGTGCGCGCCAGGAAACCGGAGCAAGCGCGTCAGTACGCATGCGGGCCGACTATAGCGCACGCGGATGCGCGCGCAAGGGATCCGGCGTGCAGGATGTGACCGGCCTCAAGGCCGGACGCGACGCTCGATGCCGATGCTCTCGAGGATGTGGCTCGCAATCTCCTCGATCGAGCATTCCGTCGTGTCGAGGCTCGGTATCCGGTAGCGCTCGAACAGTGCCTCGGCGCTGCGGATCTCGTACTGCACTTGCTGCTGCGAGGCATAGCGGCTGTCCGGCCGCCGTTCGTGCCTGATCTGCTGCAGCCTCTCGGGCCGGATGGTGAGCCCGTAGAGCTTGTGCCGGAACGGCTCGACCGCGCGCGGCAGGCGGCCGCCTTCCAGGTCGTCGTCGGTGAACGGGTAATTCGCGACGAAGACCCCGTACTGCAATGCCATGTAGAGGCTCGTCGGCGTCTTGCCGACACGCGACACGCCGACGATCACGACGTCGGCGGCATCGTAGTCGCGGCCGCTGCCGTCGTCGTTCGCCAGCGCGAAGTTCGTCGCATTGATGCGCGCCGTGTAGGCGGTGAGGTCGGCGATGCCGTGCGCACGGCCGGTCCGGTGCGTGGACCGCGTCGCGAGTTCCTGCTCGAGCGGGCCGACGAACGCGTCGAAAAAATCGAGGAACAGCCCGTCGGCGCGCTTGACCACATCGCGCACTTCGGTGTGCACCAGCGTCGAGAAGATGATCGGCCGCACGCCGGTCTCTACGGCGGCGAGATTGATCTTCCTGACCGCTTCCTCTGCCTTGTCAACGCCCGACACAAATGGCAAAGTCACCGGCCGAAACTCGAGGCCATCGAACTGAGTCAGGAGACTGTGGCCCATGGTCTCCGCAGTCACACCGGTCTGATCGGAAACGAAGAAAACTGTTCGTCGACTCACTCGGCCGAGTCTTTCATTGCCCGGCCCGCCTCGCAAGTGTCCCCGCAGCGAAGTTCCGGAGCGCGCCTTTGACAGACTACGTACTACCTTTCGCGGCGCTGAAGAAGCAGGACGTCGAGATCGTCGGCGGCAAGAACGCCTCGATCGGCGAGATGATCGGCGCACTCGCGCAACTCGGCGTGCGCGTCCCCGACGGCTTCGCGACCACGGCCGCCGCGTATCGCGAGTTCCTGCAACAGGGCGGTCTCGACGCGCGCATCCGCGAGGTGCTCGCCGACCTCGATGTCGACGACGTGCAGAAGCTCGCCGCCACGGGTGCGCAGGTTCGCGACTGGATCACCTCGACGCCGTTTCCGCCGGCGCTCGAATCCGCGGTGCTCGAGTCGTTCCGCCGCATGAGCGCAGGCCGCGACATTGCGGTGGCGGTGCGCTCGTCCGCGACCGCCGAGGACCTGCCGGAAGCGTCGTTCGCGGGCCAGCAGGAAACCTTCCTCAACGTGCGCGGCGAGGCACAGGTGCTCCAGGCCATGCGCGAAGTCTTCGCGTCGCTGTTCAACGATCGCGCGATCGCCTATCGCGTGCACCAGGGGTTCGACCACGCGCAGGTCGCACTCTCGGCCGGCGTGCAGCACATGGTGAGGAGCGACCTCGGAGCGAGCGGCGTGATGTTCACGCTCGATACCGATTCGGGCTTTCGCGACGTCGTGTTCATCACCTCGTCGTGGGGGCTCGGCGAGACCGTCGTGCAGGGTGCCGTGAACCCCGACGAGTTCTATGTCTACAAGCCGGCGTTGCGGGCGGATCGAGCGGCCATCCTGCGGCGCAACCTCGGCGGCAAGGCGATCAAGATGGTGTATGGCGAGCCGGGCAGCGGCGAGCGCGTGAAGACGGTCGACGTGCCGCGTGCCGACCGGCAGCGCTTCTCGCTCGGCGACGCCGACATCGTCGCGCTCGCGAAGCAGGCGCTCGCGATCGAGGCCCACTACGGCCAGCCGATGGATATCGAGTGGGGCAAGGATGGCGCGACCGGCGAGATCTACATCCTGCAGGCGCGCCCGGAGACCGTACAGAGCCGCGCCGGCCGCACGATCCAGCGCTACACGCTGAAGGGCCGCTCGAAGGTGCTCGCCAGCGGCCGCAGCATCGGGCAACGCATCGGCGCAGGCCCGACGCGCATCATCCGTGACGTTGCGGAGATGGCGCGCGTGCAGTCGGGCGACGTGCTGGTCGCGGACATGACCGATCCCGACTGGGAGCCCGTGATGAAGCGCGCTTCGGCGATCGTGACGAATCGCGGCGGGCGCACCTGCCATGCCGCGATCATCGCGCGCGAGCTCGGCATACCGGCCGTCGTCGGCTGCGGGGACGCGACTTCACGCATCCGGGAAGGCGCCGAGGTCACCGTCTCGTGCGCCGAGGGCGACACCGGCCACGTCTACGAGGGCCTGCTCGACTTCGAACGCCGCCAGATCGAACTCGACTCGCTGCCCGCGATACCCGTGAAGATCATGATGAACGTCGGCAACCCGGACCGCGCTTTCGACTTTGCGGGCATCCCGCACCGTGGCGTCGGCCTGGCGCGACTCGAGTTCATCATCAACCGCATGATCGGCGTGCACCCGCGCGCACTGCTCGAGTTCGACCGGTTGTCGGCCGATCTCAGGGACCAGATCCGCGGGCAGATGGCGGGCTATGCGGACCCGGTACGCTTCTACGTCGAGAAGCTCGCCGAAGGCATCGCGCAGATCGCCGCGGCCTTCGCCCCCGAACCCGTGATCGTGCGCCTGTCGGATTTCAAGTCGAACGAGTACGCGAACCTGATCGGCGGGCGTCAGTACGAGCCGTCCGAGGAAAATCCGATGCTCGGCTTTCGCGGCGCTTCGCGTTACGTGGACGCGGGCTTTCGCCCCTGCTTCGACCTCGAGTGCGAGGCGCTCAGGCGCGTGCGCAACGACATGGGGCTCACGAACGTGCAGGTGATGGTGCCGTTCGTGCGCACGGTGGCGGAGGCCCGCGCAGTCACGGAAATCCTCGCCGTCAACGGGCTCGGCCGCGGCGTCAACGGGCTCAAGGTCATCATGATGTGCGAACTGCCGACCAACGCGCTGCTCGCGGACCAGTACCTCGAGTACTTCGACGGCATGTCGATCGGCTCGAACGACATGACACAGCTCACGCTCGGCCTCGACCGCGATTCGGGCATCGTCGCGAAGCTGTTCGACGAGCGCGACGCAGCCGTCAAGGCGCTGCTCGCGATGGCGATCAAGGCCTGCCGTGCACGCGGCAAGTACGTCGGCATCTGCGGCCAGGGACCGTCCGATCACCCCGAGCTCGCGCGCTGGCTCGTCGAGCAGGGCATCGACAGCCTGTCGCTCAATCCGGATACCGTCGTCGAAACGTGGATGTACCTGGCCGAAGGGGCCTGAGTCCCGGCGGGGCCGGGCATCGTCAGCGTGCGAGCGCGAGGAGCGCGAGGCCGGCGGCCGCCGGCAGCGCCTGCACGTAGAGGATCCTGCGGCTGGCAGTCGCGGCACCAAAGAGCCCGGCAACCAGCACACACGCGAGAAAGAACACTTTCACGGGCCATCCCGCCGCACCGAGCGTGAGCCCCCAGACGAGCCCCGCGGCGAGAAAGCCGTTGTAGAGTCCCTGGTTCGCGGCCAGCACCTTCGACGCGGCGGCGCTCTCCTTCGTGTGGCCGAATGCGCGCAGCCCGGCCGGCTTGTCCCACAGGAACATCTCGAGGACGCCGAACCAGACGTGCAGCACGGCGACGAGCGCGACGACGATATTCGCGAGGGTGCCCAAGCGGCGGACGATAGCACGTTCGCCGGCACGACCCGCCCCCTCCATGGCATCCGGTGTTGTATCGTTCGGCGACCTGCAGAATGCCCCGGAGCCGTGACATGGACATCAAGGACCTCCTCGCCCGGACGGGCGGCCTCGACGCGATCGCCCGCGAACTCGGCCTGAATCCCGCACAAGCCGCCAGCGGCGCCGCGGCACTGCTGCCCGCCATCCTCGGCGGCTTCGGCAAGCAGACGCAGGCGCAGCCGGGAGGCTTCGCAGGGCTCGGCGGCCTGCTCGGCCAGCTCGGCGGCGGAGGGCTCCTCGACAATGTCCTCGCGCCGGAGCCCACCGATGTCGGGCTCGGCAACAACGTGCTCGGGCAGATCTTTGGCGGCAAGGACGTGAGTCGCGCAGTTGCGCAGGACGCGGCCGGTCGCAGCGGCCTCGATCCTGCAATGCTGAAGCGCATGCTGCCGATCCTCGCGATGCTGGTCGCGGGTTACATGGCAAAGCAGCACGGCCGCGCAGCGCCGGGCGCAGCGGCCGGCGCGATGCCGGGCGCCGGCGCCGGCAGCGGACTCGGCGGGCCTGGCGGGCTCGGCGGCCTGCTCGGTGGGCTCCTCGGGGGTGGCGGGAGCGGCAATCCGCTCGACGAGATCCTGCGCGGGATGGGGCGCTGACGCGCCACCCGGCGTCAACCGGCAGTGAGATGCCGAACGCGCGCCTCGGACTCGGCGCGCCGCGTGTCGTCGAACTCGCGTATGGTCAGCGATTCGATCGTGCCCGGCTCGAGGCAGCGCACGTTCACGCTGTAGCCGTCCGGGTGCGAACGCGGCACATAGAACGACTTCACCCCGCAGATGCCGCAGAACAGGTGCCGCGCGGTGCCCGTGTTGAACGTGTATGCGCGCAGCGCATCGGCGCCCGCGAGCAGCCGGAAGCGCGATGCCGGGACGATCAGGTGCAGGAAGCCGGTTGCGCGACAGATCGTGCAGTTGCATTCGAGCGCCTCGATCGCCGCGGGCGCTTCGACTTCGAAGCGCACTGCGCCGCAATGGCAACCGCCGCGATGCACGATGCGCTGCGCGGCCTGTGTCACGCGCGCCCCGCGAGGAACGGGCAGCGCCCGAGGTCGACATTGCCGCCCGACAGGATCACGCCGACGCGCCCGCCCAGCTTCGTCGCGTGCCCACCCAGCACGGCCGCCACCGCCACCGCGGAGGACGGCTCGATCAGCAGCTTCAGGTCCTCGAGCACGATGCGCATCGCCGCGACGATTTCCGCCTCGGACACCGTGACGACCTCATCGACGTGGCGCCGCAGCAGCTCGAAGTTGCGCACGCCGATCGACGCGCGCAGCCCGTCGGCGATCGTGTCCGGCACGCCGGCATCGACCCGCCGGCCGCTCGTGAACGAGCGCCAGGCATCGTCGGCCGCCGTGGGTTCGGCACCGATCACCGTGCAGGTGTCCGTGAGGCCGCGCACGGCGAGCGCGGTGCCGCCGATCAGCCCGCCCCCGCCCACCGGGGCGACCAGTGTGTCGAACGTGAGCGGTTCGGCGAGCAGTTCGAGCGCCGCCGTGCCCTGACCTGCTATCACGTCGGCGTCGTCGAAGGGATGCACGACATGCGCGCTGTCGCGCGCGAGCACCTCGGCGAGCGCCGCCTCGCGCGCGGGTATCCCCGGGCGGCAGTACACGACGCGCGCGCCTGCCGCCTCGATCGCCGCGACCTTCGGTGGTGACGAACCTTCGGGCACTACCACCGTGCACGCAAGTCCGAGCGAACGCGCCGCGATCGCGAGCGCATTGCCGTGATTGCCGGACGAGTGGGTCGCGACACGCGTGACCCGCGCATCGGACGGCAGCGCGAGCAGCGCGTTCAGTGCGCCGCGCAGCTTGAACGCCCCGCCCGTCTGCAGGTTCTCGCACTTGAAGAACACCTGTCGGCCGGCGCGCGCATCGAACGCATCCGAGCGCATCACCGGCGTGCGGCGCACCCGGCCCTGCAGCCGGCCCGCAGCCGCGACCACGGCGGCGAAATCGGGCAGCGGCTCACTCGCCACGGTATTCGGGAGCGACGAAATGCCGGCGGTAGTGGCGCAGCTCCGCGATCGATTCGTGGATGTCCGCGAGTGCCAGGTGCGCGCCGTGCTTCACGACGCCGTCGAGCACCTTCGGCGCCCAGCGCCGCGCCAGTTCCTTGACGGTGCTGACGTCGAGGTTGCGGTAGTGGAAATGGCGCTCGAGCGCAGGCATCTCGTGCGCGAGAAAGCGCCGGTCCTGGCAGATGCTGTTGCCGCACATCGGCGAAACGCCCGCAGCGACGTGCTGTGCGAGGAAGGCGAGCGTCGCGCGCTCGGCCTCGGCGACCGACGTCCGGCTCGCGCGTACCCGAGCGAGCAGGCCCGACGCGCCATGATGCCGCTGGTTCCAGTCGTCCATGCGCGCGAGCACTTCGTCGGGCCGATGGATCGCGAGCACCGGACCCTCGGCGATCACGTCGAGCGCTGCGGTCGTGACGACGGTGGCGATCTCGATGATGACATCCGATCCGGGCGCGAGGCCGGTCATCTCGAGATCGATCCAGATCAGCGCATCGG
>WBZO01006007.1_pt1 | contig 11992 bp, 9 predicted proteins | sample 5204261 | NCBI WGS metagenome assembly WBZO01 (sample SAMN12412400, study PRJNA552823) | activated sludge metagenome | isolation source: activated sludge from anammox sidestream of wastewater treatment plant... | place: USA: North Carolina | collected 2017-09 | reverse complement strand
CCTTTCAGTGGTTCATCGGCGGGGAGACCAACCTCGCCTACAACTGCCTCGATCACCACGTCAATCGCGGCTGGGGCGGGCATGCTGCGCTGGTGTATGAGACCGAACGCGGTGAGCGCCGCACGTACACCTACGCCCAGCTGTTGGAGGAGGTCAAGCGCGCCGCCGCCGCCCTCCGTGGTCTGGGTGTGGGCCGGGGCGACCGGGTGGCGATCTACATGCCGACCTGCCCCGAGGCGATCGTGATGATGCTGGCCTGCGCCCGCATTGGCGCCATTCACCTGGTCGTCTTCGCTGGTTTCGGTGCGGGGGCGCTGGGCGAGCGCATGGATCTGGCCGGCTGCAAGGTGCTGTTTGCCGCCGATGCCACCTACCGCAAGGGCAAGGATGTGCCGCTGAAGGGGCTGGTGGACGCCGGCATCGAGGCGAGCGGCAACCGCATCGAGCAGGTGGTCATCCTCCGCCGCACCGAGGTGGACTGCCCGATGGTGCAGGGCAGGGATATCACCTGGGAGCAGTTCCTTGCCCTGGCCGCGGGGCAATCCAGCGCCCATGAGGTGATGGAGGCGAACGAGCCGGCATTCATCCTGGCGACCTCCGGCACCACCGCCAAGCCGAAGATGGCGGTGCACAACCACGGCGGCTATGCCGTCCATATCCACGCCATGGCCGAGTGGATGTTCGGCCTGCGCGAGACCGATGTGTGGTGGTCCACTTCCGACATCGGCTGGATCGTGGGCCACTCGTATATCGTCTATGCGCCGCTGCTGCGCGGCTGCACCACCATCGTCTTTGAGGGGGCGATTGACCACCCGGACGCCGGCACCATCTACCGCATCATGGCAGAAAACCACGTGTCGGCGATGTTCACGTCACCCACGGCGGCGCGCCTCTTGATGCGCTACGGGCTAGAGCCGGCCCGCCGCTACGACCTGACGGCCATGACCCGGCTGTTCTGCGCCGGCGAGGTGCTCAACCCGCCGGCCTGGGAGTGGCTGCAAAAGGAACTGCTGGAGGACCGCATCCCCGTCATCGACCACATGTGGCAGACGGAGACCGGCGGCCCGATTGTCGGCAACCCCTGGGGGATCGGTATGCTGCCGATCAAGCCCGGCTCCTCCGGTGTGCCGCTACCCGGTATCGAGGGGGCGATCCTCTCGCCCGAAGGTGAGGAGTTGCCACCCGGCGAAAAGGGCATCTTCGTCATCACCCGCCCCTTCCCCGGTCTTATCGCCCGCCTGTGGGGCGAGCCGGAGCGCTATGGCCGTGACTACTGGGATCGCATCCCCGGCAAGAACGTGTATTTCACCGGCGACGCCACGGCGATGGATGACGACGGCTATGTCTGGTTCTCCGGCCGCGCCGACGAGATCATCAAGATCGCCGGCCACCGCATCGGCACCATCGAGGTCGAGACGGCCTTCCTGCGTCATCCGGCCATCGCCGAAGCCGGGGTCACCGCCCGCCCGGACCCAGTGCGGATGGAGGTGATCTCTGCCTTTGTGGTGCTGCGCGCCGGCCACCAGCCGTCGGAGCAGCTGCGCGGTGAGCTGTTGGAGACGGTACGGCGCGAGCTGGGCCCGGTGGCCGTGATCGGCGACCTTAACTTTGTCGCCATGCTGCCCAAGACCCGCAGCGGCAAAATCATGCGCCGCGTGCTGAAGGCGGTGGTGCTCAACACGCCGCCGGGCGATATCTCGACCATCGAGGACGAAGGCTCGGTCGAGGAGGCGCGCGAGGCCTGGCAGGCGATGACGGCGGAAGTGGCGCGCGGGTAGGGACCGTAGACAGGGAATCGGGAGCGGCGGGTACGGGTCATGCAACGGGAAGTGCGGCAGCAGGCAGTGGTCGGCCCGGGTGGCCGGATTGAGGTGGTCGCGCCCGAGCTGCCGGAGGGGGCGGAGGCTGAGGTCGTGGTGCGCCTGATCGCCGCCGCTCCGCCCGCCAATGGCAGCGGCAGCCGTCCACCGGAGCGGCCGGTCGATGGGTTCACCGAGGTGGTGCAGTGGTACCACCACGATGAGTGGCGCGGCAAGGTGCGCGGCACCGGGCTGGAGGTCTGGGAGGTGATCGACCAGTACCTGGCGCTGGGCCGCGACTTCGGCGCGCTGCTGCTTGGCTTCCCGCACCTTTCGTTAGACCAGCTGCGCGCCGCTGTCGCCTATGCCGGCATCTACAGCGATGAGATTGCCGGGATGCTCCAGCGGCAGTATCGGGCCACGCCCGCGGGCGTGCGTCCGGTCGCCTCCCCACAGTGGCCGTGACGCGGTTCTACCTCGATGAAAACCTACCGCCCGTCGTTGCCGTGGTTGCCCGCCGCCTTGGGGTCGATGTGCTGACGGTTCACGACAGCGGCATGCTTGGCGCGAGCGATGCGGCGCAACTGCGCTTTGCCGCCACGGTGGAGCGGGTATTGGTCACCCGCGATGTTGAGGACTTTGTGCAGGTGACGTGGGACTGTCAGCAGCGAGGGGAGCCACACGCGGGCGTTCTCATCGTCACCAGGGCATTCGACAGTCGCGACTACACCGCACTCGCACAAGCAATGGCCGTGTATGCCGCCGCCCATCCAGACGGCCTGCCGCCGTATATGGTTGACTACCTGCGCCGGCCCGTCCGCTGAATACCTCGCTCAAAACGGATCGGCGCAAAACGGCGCGAAGCTGGTCCGGAACAGGGCGTCGGCCGTGGCGAGCGCCTGACCGCCCGCCCCAGAGATCATGCCCCCGCGGGCCAGCCACGATGCAGGCTGGTGGCCGCTGGCGATGATCGCCAGGGCGCGCGGGGTGAGCGTTAGCTTCGTCTCCGCGGCGCAGGTGGTCACCCGCGCGCTGCCCCCCTCGACCGCCAGCTCCCATACACCGCTGTTCCACGGGCACAGCTCATCCGCGAGTGCAAAGCGCAGCCGGCCGTCTGCGTCGTATCCCCGCCCGGCCAGGGCGGCGGCCACATCGACGATGCGAAGGAGCGTGCCGTCTTCGGCGTGCAGGCGCAGTAGCCGCGGCTCCTGGGTGTGATGGAACAGCGGGTCATCGAACGGTACGCGCCAGATCCGCACCTCGAACGCCAGGTCATAGCCGATTAGGTGATGGATCAGCGCCCGATGGGCAGCGGGGGTCAGCCAGACGAACTCCCGTACGGTGATGCGCTGGTCCGGCCCCGGCTCGTCCCGGCGCTGGTCTTCCACCTCATAGATACAGTAACCGAGCACCTCGCCGGCCTCTTCGTAGGTCGCCACCAGCAGCGGCGCCCCTTCTCGGTGCAGGGCCAAGATGCTCATCTCCCAGACGTGAGGCGTGCGGTGCAGCATCAGTGTGCGCGGCGCCGCGAAACGCATGTACACGGGCGAGAGTACGGGCGCCGCCTCGCTCGAGCGCACCATGCGGGTCCGCCCCGGTGTGGCGATGCTGGCAGCGAACCGCAGGGTGCGCGGGTCAAACCGGGAGATACGGTTGGTGAAGGCAATGCCGTAGCCGAAACGCTGGTAAATGGCGGCCATCGAGGCCCATAGCATCGCCACCGGCTGCCCTTGATCCCGCATCCGAGCGAAGGACCGGCACATCAGCTCGCGCACATGGCCCTGGCGGCGGTGGGTAGGGAGCGTGCTGACGGCGGTCACCCCGCCGCATGCGATGTCGTGGCCACTCCAGCGCATGGTGAACGGTAGCGTCGTGACCTGGGCGGCAATCGCAGCGTCAACCTCCGCTACAAGGGTGTACGCGGGCTGGTAGCTGGTGGGCAGCGCCATCCTGCGCGCGATCTCGGCATCGGCGGTGCTGTCACCGAAACCGGCACGGTGGGCCCACCAGCGCTGGTGCTCCTCCTCCGGCCGGTGACCGCGATAGATGACGCTCATCCCCTTCGCTCCTGCGCGGATGGCGCGACCGCCGGCGGTGTCCCGCTCATGTCAGTGTCTTGACCAGGATCACGGATCGCTCGTCCTCACCCAGGTGCTGAAACCCCGCTGCCTCGTACATCGCCAGCGGACCGTGATACATGGCGGCGGCGCTGTCTGCATCCTTTGCCGGAAAGGCCAGCAGCCGGGCGTAGCCATGGGTCCGGAAGTGGGCGATGGCCTCATCCAGCAGCGCGCGAGCGATGCCGTGACGGCGGTACGGTGGCGCGATCACGAAACAGGTGGCGGCGGCGTCTGCGCCCGCACCGGCCGTGACGTCGGGCAGGCCGCGGTAAGCGGAGCGTGGCCCGGCGTTCAGCCATCCCGCCGGCGTGCCGTCCACATAGGCGAGGAAGCCGGTCTGCTGTCCTTCACCGATGAGCGTGGCAGCGGCCGTACGGTTCTCGGCGGCGCGGCGTTGCTGCCACTCAGCCGGGCTGCCGCCGAAACGGTAGTACATGCAGTAGCAGCCTGCCCACGCGGGGTTGTCGGTGAAGCCCTCAAGGTCGAAGAACCGAAGCCAGGCTTCCGCCCGGTCCGGCGTCAGCGGAACAACCACCGGCGTGCTGATTTGGGTCAGGCGCGGCCGGGGCTCGCCCATGCGTAGCGATGCAGTGACATAGTCCTCAATCAGGCCGTCGGGCAGCTGTAGCTCCGGGTGCACCTCGCGCAGATGGGCGCGAATCCCCGCCAGCAACTGCCCGCTGTCCTCACCGTGGATCTCGTGGCCCTCATTACAGCGAAGCATCGGCATCGGTCATCCTCCCCGGCCGCCAGTGTAACCGCCTGGATCCGGCTGCCAACACGGACCAAGGGCCGGGAACCGCAGCAAATGCAGGGGATATGGCCCTTGCGGCCAAGATGACAGATATGCGGGGTATCTGCCTGACATTCGCGTAGTTTGTCTCTGCCGATACTGATAGTGGCGGGATGAAACACGGTCATCGTCACCGAACAGTACCGAGTAGACGGTATGTCAAGGAAAGGATGGCGCGCCATGCAGACGCTAGAACCTTCGGTGACCGGCGGTGAACACGTGACCGCGCCATCTATGCCGGCCACAGCCCACCGGCTGGCGGAGCGGATCGCCACCCGCGATGCGGTGTGCACGGTGGTGTGCCAGGGGCGGGCCGGGTTTCCCCTGGCAGAGCAGATCGCGGCGGCCGGCTACACCGTCTACGGCTTCGACACGGCCAGCACGGCGATTGAGCGCTGCACCGTCGCCAGCCAGCAGCCTACCTATCAGGCTGTGCACAGCCCGGTGGTGCTGGCCGGCAGCGACATTGCCATCGTGGCCGCGCCCACCCCCACCCGCCGTGACAGTGCCGGGCATTGCCCGGACTACTCGGCGCTGATCAACGCGGTCCGTACGCTGGTGCGGCACCTGCCCGACGATGGCCGCGCCCGGCTGATCATCGTCGAGAGCACCGTGCCGCCCGGGACGACGCGAGAACTGATTGCGCCGATGGTAGCGGCCCGCTTCGAACTGGGAGAGACGGCGTTGATCGGCTACGCGCCGTCGCGAGCCGATGCGGTCACCCCCCTGCTGCCGTTTGCCGAGGTGCCGGCGCTGACCAGCGGGCTGGACGAGACAGCGGCGTACCTGACGTGGCTGTTCTTCCGCCAGGTCATGGTTAACCCATTGCCCGCGCCATCGGTAGAGGCAGCGGAGGCGGCGCGGATGCTGGAGCAGGCATATCGCTTCCTCAACATCGCCTTTGCCCGCGAGTTCGCGCGGTACTGCGCCCGTAACGGCGTCGATGCGGCCGAGGTGACGGCGCTGGCGGCAACCCGCCCGTCCGGCTTCCACGCCTTCTCGGCCGGTGAGACTATCCACAGTACGCCGCTGGCCGACGACCCCTATTACCTGTTTGAGGCAATGATCGCAGGCGGCCAGGCGCCGCCGATCTTGGCTGCGGCAATCGCCGAGCACGAGCGCAGGATGGCCCCGGCGTCCGCGGAGACCGTGCCATGCGCAGAGGCGGAGCCGCCGGCCGCGGCCGGCCCAGAACCGGCCGCGATAGAGGTCGAGTTCGCGAGTGGCGCCGGGAGGTAATCAGCCCCGTTCAGTCTGGATCTGCCCCCAGCGCAGGAGGGATGGCCGGCAGGGGGGTTGAGGGGGAGCCGCCCGCCCCGGCCATGCCGGCCCAACCAGGCGAAGCATCGTTCTTAAGCCAGAAGACCTTGGCGGCGCGGGAGGAAGGGCCGGCGAGCCGGTACCGGCCCATACCGCCACCGGCTGCTTTTCTTGATCGAAGCGCCGACTCCGGCACGCGGGCTGCCCGGCGGCCTCCCTTCCCTGGCGCTGCTGGGCACGAGCGCGGTACCCGGATGCAGCCTCCTGCCAACCTCCGTCTTGCGGGCGAGGAGGTACAGGGGGAGGATTTGCCTCGCCTACACGGTCACCGTCGCGCCGTGGCACTTCTTGTACTTCTTGCCCGAGCCGCAAGGGCAGGGATCGTTGCGGCCAGCCTTGGGCATCCCTGCCGCCGATCGCGCCGCCGGCCGCGCACCCTTGCCGCCGCTGCTGCCTGTGGCCGTGCCCTCAGCTGCCGGTGATCCGTCGGACTCATCGACGTTGGTGCGCAGCTTGGACGGGTCGGCAATCATCGGCGGCGGCGGTGGCGGCGCCTCCCGCAGTTGGACGTTGTAGATGGTGTGGCTGATGGTGTTGCGAATGTTGCGCTGGAGCTGGTCGAACATGTCGAACGCTTCGCGCTTGTAGGCGACCAGCGGATCAATCTGGGCATAGGCTTGCAGGCCGATGCCCTCGCGCATCGACTCCATCTCGGTCAGGTGCTGTACCCACAGGTCGTCGATGGTCTTGAGCATCAGCAGCCGCTCGAGAATACGCATGCGCGGCTGGCTGGCATGCGGGTCGATGCCCATCTCCTGCTCACGCCGGTCGTACTCATCGTGCGCGTATTGCTTCAGCCGCTCGCGCAGCTCGTCGCGGCCCAGATTGCGCAGCGCCTCGGCGGAGAGGCCGGGGTCGGTGAGCGGCACGATGGCGTTGACCTCGTTCCACAGCGCCTCCACATCCCACAGCTCGGCGGCGCGGTCAGCACAGAAGGTGTCCACCAGGCCATCGATGTCGGCGTCCACCATGTCGAGGATGTTGGACTTGAGGTCTGCGCCGCTCAGAACCTTGTGGCGGTCGTTGTAGATCTTGTCGCGGTGCAGGTTCATGACGTCGTCGTATTCCACGACGTGTTTGCGGATATCGAAGTTGTGACCCTCCACCTTGACCTGCGCCGTCTGGATGGCCTTGGACACCCACGAGTGTTCGATCGGCGTCTCGTCGTCCATGCCCAGTTTCGTCATCATCCCCGGCAGCCACTCCGGGGCGAAGCGTTTCATCAGGTCGTCCTCGAAGGAGACGTAGAAGCGAGAGGAGCCGCTGTCGCCCTGACGTCCGGCGCGCCCGCGGAGCTGATTGTCGATGCGACGTGACTCGTGGCGCTCGGTGCCGATGATATGGAGGCCGCCGGCCTCCAGCACCTGTTCGTGCTCCTCCTGCCACTCGGCCTTGGCCTTAGCGCGCAGCTCCTCCAGCCTGTCCGGATCGCCCGTCTCTGGGTCAATACCGGCCAGGCGACACAGCTCGCGCAGGCGGGCGTCGACACTGCCGCCCAGGAGGATGTCGGTGCCGCGCCCGGCCATGTTGGTGGCGATGGTGACGGCGCCGCGCTTGCCCGCCTCGGCGACGATGTGCGCCTCGCGCTCGTGCTGCTTGGCGTTGAGCACCTGATGAGGGACGCCGCGGCGCTTGAGCACCTCCGCGAGATACTCGGATTTCTCGATGGAGACGGTGCCCACCAGCACCGGCTGGCCGCGCCCGTGCCGTTCCACCACCTCCTCGATGACGGCGTCGTACTTGCCCTTCTCCGAGCGGTACACGAGGTCGGCCTCGTCCTCGCGCACCATCGGCCGGTGGGTGGGAATGGAGACCACATCCAGCTTGTAGATCTTGTGGAACTCTTCGGCCTCAGTAACAGCGGTACCGGTCATGCCCGCCAGCTTCTCGTAGAGACGAAAGTAGTTCTGCAGGGTGATGGTGGCGTAGGTGATCGATTCGTTCTGAATCTTCACCCGCTCCTTGGCCTCTACCGCCTGGTGCAGGCCGTCGGACCAGCGCCGGCCGAACATCAACCGGCCGGTGAAGTCGTCGACGATCACCACCTCGCCATCGCGCACGACATAATCGCGGTCGCGCAGATAGATGACATTGGCCTTGAGCGCCGCCTCCATGAAGCGGGTAAGGCGATAGTGCTCCGGGCTGTAGATGCTGGCGTCACCCTTGAGCACGCCCACCCGCCGCAGCGCCGTCTCCACCTTCTCGATGCCCTCTTCGTTGAGCTGGACGGAGCGAGTCTTGAGCTCGACGGTGTAATCCTCCTCCGGCCGGAGCTGCGGCACGATCGCGGCGAAGATCTGATAGATCTGCGCGTTCTCCTCCGCCGGGCCAGAGATGATCAGCGGTGTGCGCGCCTCGTCGATCAGGATATTGTCCACCTCGTCGACGATGGCGTAATACAGCGCGCGCTGGACGGTGTATTCCTGGCCGGTGGCCATGTTGTCGCGCAGGTAGTCGAAGCCGAACTCGTGATTGGTGCCGTAGACGATGTCCGCCTCGTACACCTGGCGGCGCGGCACGGGGCCGGACATGTGTTCCATGCCCGCCACCTGGGAAACGGCCTGCGGCGACACCAGATACGCTGAGTCGTGCTGGAGCACACCGGTGGTCAGGCCGAGCTTGGCGTAGATGCGGCCCATCCACTGCGCGTCGCGGCGGGCGAGGTAGTCATTGACGGTGACGAGGTGGACGCCACGGCCGGTGAGAGCGTTGAGGAAGGTGGGCAGGGTGGCAACCAGCGTCTTGCCCTCGCCGGTCTTCATCTCGGAGATCTTGCCCTGGTGCAGGACGATACCGCCCATGAGCTGGACGTCGTAGTGGCGCTGGCCGATGGTGCGCTTGGCCGCCTCCCGCACCATGGCAAAGGCCTCGGGCAGGATCTCCTCAAGGACGTCTGGTTGCTCCTCCGGCTCCAAGTCCGCCAGCCGCGCTTTGAAGGCAGCGGTCTTATCCTGAAGCTCCTCGTCGGTCAACCGCTCGTACTCCGGCTCGAGGGCGTTGATGCGGTCCACAGCGGGCCGCAATTTCTTGACTTCCTTCTCGTTGGGGTCACCAAACAGCTTGGTGAAAAAGCTCATGCACGGGCCTCCGGGCCGAAACACCGGCTGCCCGCACGGCCCGAGGCCGGGGCGCATCGGCGCATCTCTTTCCAGTGTACCGCGAAGGTCCGGGGCATGGCGCTGGAAGTTCAGTGTGAACGCAGGAGCGGCAGCAGCGTGCCCGAACACCAAGGGTTTCTTCCGGGGATGTGCACGGCGCCGTGTGCAATAACAACCTGAGGAGCAACGCGATCATGGCTGCCGAACGTCTCCTCGTTCGCAGCATGGCAGTCCCAGGCAGTCTGCCCCTCGTTGCCCTGATCGACGATGATGACGCCGGCTTGATGCACTACTGCGCCGCGGCGCCGTCGCCACCGAGCGAAGAATTCGTCATCCGGCGCACTGGCCGCGCCTTGGGTGATCGGCGCATGGGCATCAATGGACTGGGATGCGCTGGCCGAACGCCTCGACCGCATCCGTCAGGCCTCACCTCCGTCACATGGCAGGTAGTGCGCTGGCTGTCCACAGCGCCCGCAACGTGCGCCCTCTTCCGACACAAACTCCACCTGGTAGCGTGTGCGGTCACCGATGATCTCTTGCAGGATGTCGTAGGGCACCCGCTCATCCTCGTGCCACTCACCCGTCAGCAACCGGTCGTAATCGTCCAGCGAGAGGCTCGACGCCGCACCGATCACCTCGCCGGCTTCCAGGCGCACGACAACGCGAGCGCCGCTATCCCTCTCAATCCACATCTGGTATGTCATGGCGGGCCACTCCTGTGTTGCGTTGCGTGCTGGCGGCAACTCGCGCTCATTGCCTTGGTGAAAGCCAGCACCGCCGTCAGCGCAGACCCGTTTGCTGCATCGTGATGCTCGTCGCTGCTGGTTGGCCGCTTCCCCGGCACGTGCCCGCACGGCCTGCCCGAGCGCTACTGCTGGGAGTCTGAGTACTCGCTGACGTCGATGGAACCGGCCGCTTCATGCAGCGTCCTTCGCATCCGCTCGCGCTCCAGCTTCTCCCTCACGGCTTCCGCGATGTACACGCTGCGACGACGACGCCCGGCGACGGCATCGGTTTCGGCAAGCAACGCACTTGGCAACACGACGGTGAGGCGTCTGACATCGTCCAAGTCTGCCCTCCTGCTCGGGCTATCATGCCATTCGTGCGGCTGAATTGCCCGCGCCGTATACTCCGGCACACGGTCCAAGGAGGCGCGTGCATGACCAGCGGGCAATCGGCGGATGTGGTGATCATCGGCGGCGGTATCGCCGGCTGTGCGACGGCGTATGAGCTGGCCAAGCGCGGGGCGGCGGTGACGCTGGTGGAGAAGGGGCGCATCGGCGGGGAGCAGTCCAGCCGCGCCTGGGGATTTGTCCGCCAGCAGGGGCGCGACCCGGATGAGGTGCCGCTGATGGTGGCGGCCAATCGTATGTGGCAGGGGATGTCCGCCGAACTGGGCGAGGACATCGAGTGGGTGCAGGGCGGCAATCTCGGCGTCGCCAACGACGACGCGCGGATGGAGCAGTTCCGCGGCTGGCTCGATATCGCCAAAGCGCACGGCCTCGATACCCGTATCCTCTCCCGCGCTGAGCTTGACGAGCTGCTTCCCGGCCTGCAAGGTCCGGCGGCCGGCGGTATGTACACCCCCAGTGACGGCCATGCCGAGCCGTACAAAGCCACCGAGGCGCTGGCCCGCGCCGCCCGCAGGCACGGGGCGACGATCATCACCGGCTGCGCGGTGGAGGGGCTGGAGCGCGCGGGCGGGCGCGTCACCGGCGTGCGCACCGAGGGCGGGCGCATCAACGCGCCGGTCGTAATCTGTGCTGCCGGGGCGCACTCCGCCGCCGTCGCGCGGATGGCCGGGCTCTCGCTGCCCCTGCGTGCCGTCCGTTCGACGGTGGCACAGACGGAGCCGGCGCCGCCGCTAACCCGGGCCGGGGTGTGGGCGCCCGGTATCGCCTTCCGCCAGAAGCGGGACGGCAGCTTCTACATCGCTGCCGGGCGGCCTTCGGATTACCACATTACCCTCGATGCCCTGCGCCACCTACCGCTGTTCCTGCCCAACTACCTCAAGAACCGGCAGATGTTCCAGTTCCACCTTGATGGCGAACTGGTGAAGGATATCGCCCGGCGATTACCCGGCGCCCCGGCCCGGCATCATCCGTTCGCCCATACCGTCGGCGTAGAGCCGCCTGTCAACCGCCACACCGTAGCCGTCACCCGCCGTAACCTGCTGGCGCTGTTCCCGCAGCTGGGGGACCTGCGTATCCGCCGCGCCTGGGCCGGGATGATCGACGCCACGCCCGACGCCGTGCCGGTGCTGGGACCGGCAGAAACCGTGCCCGGACTGGTGTTCGCCACCGGCTTCAGCGGCCACGGCTTCGCGATGGGTCCCATCGCCGGCCGCCTGCTGGCCGAGCTGATATTGGATGGCAAGCCCTCGCTCGACCTCCACGCTATGCGCTTCGCCCGATTTGCAGACGGTGACCTCGCCCGGCCCCGCAACGTGCTGTGAGGAGCTGCTAGCGGTTGGCGTCTCACTGAGCCGGGCGGCGGCTCTGCCGGTCGCCACGTCATCGCCGCGCGCTGCCTCGATGGCCGGTTCACCGCTGACGGCTGAGCACGGATCGCGGGGCGCAGCACGCTGAAACGCCATCACGGCGCCGTTCGTTGTCTTGAGTAGCGGATAGGCGGGGGTGACGTGATGCGGTTGAGAGCGTGGGCGCTGGTGGGGGTCGCGGCGGCGCTGCTGTCGGGATGCTGGGGCGGCGGAGAGAAGTCCGGGCAGGCAACCGCCACGGCGCCCGGCACGGCGACGGCCAGCGCATCACCTTCACCTGCTTCCACACCTCCGGGAACGCCTGCGACGACGCCGAGCCGCACGGCAACGGTTGTGGTCACAAGCACGGCCACGGCAACGCG
>WBZO01006006.1_pt1 | contig 11998 bp, 6 predicted proteins | sample 5204261 | NCBI WGS metagenome assembly WBZO01 (sample SAMN12412400, study PRJNA552823) | activated sludge metagenome | isolation source: activated sludge from anammox sidestream of wastewater treatment plant... | place: USA: North Carolina | collected 2017-09 | reverse complement strand
CCCGCTGGATCGGCGCCGCCGCCGCCGCAAAGCCGGCGTCGACGCTATGCGCGCCCGCCGGAACCGCCGCCGGCCGGTCGGCCGGCAGGCTCGCCCGCGCCCGTTTCTGGCCGCAGCAACTCATCCGCGTTCCCTCCTTCTTCCTGTTGAACTTCCAGCGGCGCCATCCACGCCGGTCCGGCTCCGGTCCGCTCCAGCAGACAGGCCGCGCCCGATATCGCGAGCCACGCCGCCGGCCACTGCAGCCAGTCCTGAGTCACGAACAGCGCGAACGGCGCCGCAACCCAAAGGCTGAGGCACTGGAAACAGTCCATCAGCTTTCCGAGGACGCCATGCCCGGCGCCCCGGCGCAGCCGCGCGACAACATCCCACGGCCCGTCTTCCTTGGCCAAAAGATGCGAGACGCGCCACACCGCCAGCACGGCGAGCACGAGCCTCATCCATGCGTCCATCCCGGATCAGCCTGTCGGTCCCGGCGCAGGCCCTGCCTGCGGCAGGTCGTTGCAGATGCAGATCGGGAAATGATGCTCGATCGCGTGCCGTCCGCCCGGTGCCGCCGGCACAATCGACGTGTCCCAGACCAGCAGCCGCAGCACGTATCCACAGCACTCCCCTCGCTTCAACGTCAGCAGCGGCTCACCCGGATTGCACACCGCATCCAGGCGGCGCATGTCGATCACCACCAGCCGGTTGTCGAACTCCGGACCAGGTATGGCAACCGGCGGGGCGGCCGTGCTGCACTTCGGCCGCACCGACGGATCCAGCGGAACCAGAATCGTTCCGGGATCCCCCACACGGCTCGTGCCCACGAACGGCGGACCCCACGGCGGAGCCCCGGGCCCCGGATTCGGCAGCGGCGTGCCGGGGTCCGGCGCGCCGTCCTTCTTGATCCAAACCTGGTAGCCGCCGAAGTTGTCGCTCGGAATCGACAGGTCGCCTTCCAGGATGTACTCGTCGTAGGCGATGCCGCGCAACTCCACCGGCCAGGCGGCGTTGCACGGCGCACCGGGCGGCGCGAACTGGCTCAGCACGACCGAAGAGCACGGCGGCACGCCCGCCAATCGCGTGATCTTCCCGTGGATCTCCTTGTTGTCGATCCAGATCTGCTGGAGGTCGTAATAGTGGTTGCCGAGCGTGTCCTCGACATCCAGTTGCAGCGTGTACTTGCCCGAATGACAGTTGACCGGAAACACCTGTTGCGACGTCCAGGTCGGCGCCGCTTGCGGGTCGATCGGGAACGTCTGCGTCGGAGCGACGCCGCCGGGTATCACCGGCCCCGTCCACCAGCGCGTCCCTCCCAGCCAGTCCTTGGGAAAGCACGTGCCGGGCGGGAATGGAGGACTCGGCAGGCAGACCGGCTGGTAGTACCAGAAACTGGTCAGCGTGAATTCGCTGTCGGGAATCTCCTTCCGTTGCAGCGGCGTGATGTAGTCGATCTGCCAGAACTGCGTCCAGCCGCCGCCGCCCGGAATCACCAGGAATCCTGGCTGATAGGACAGCGTGAGCCGCTTGATCTCCCGGCCCGTGCATTCGCCGACCCACGCCCGCCCGGCGATGGCCACCGCCGAACCGAACGACTTTGTCGCCCCGCCGGCAACCAGTTGCGCGTTCGGGTCGAGCACGCCGTTCGGCCCCGTGAGCACGCCCTCCACGCTGGTGATCCAGACTCGCTGGCGGAAGATTTGGAACTCCACCTCCACGCAACAGGGAGCCATGCCCGGCGGTCCGAAGACGCACAACCGGACGCTGACGCTGTTCGGAACCGGCCCCGCCGCCGTGTCGATGTAGCCCAGCGGCGCGTTCAACTTGCCGCAGGCGCCCGGCCCCGCCGGCGGAGCCGGCGCCGAGTAGACGATACCCACTTGCGTGTACGCAACCGGCGGAGCCGCCGCATCCTTCCACTCCAGCGTGTAGCGCGTGCACAGTCCGCCGCGGGCGGTCCCGACGATCTCCACGCCGAGAACGCCCGGACCGGGATAATACTGCTCTTCCGCGCAGGCGTTCATCGCCGGCCTGATGATGGCGCATTCCAGCGGCCGGAAGCAGTCGCGGAGACATCGGAAGTACCACACCAGGCAGCGCACCGCTTCGCGCAGCGAACGCGCCCGCGCCAGGCAGCACCCCAGCCGGATCGCGCACAGGCACCAGCAGCGGCAGAACCAGAAAAACAGCTCCTGCTGATGCTTGGCGAACGCTTCGCGGCCCAATAGCGCCGGAGCGACGTCCTCGTGAATCAGTCTCTCGAAGATCTCTCCCGAGGCCTCCAGACCCTCGAAACAGTCGATCTTGCCGCCCAGTACCTCATCCGGGATGCCGGCCGGAAACTCGACGCTCGCCAGTTGGTCCGTCAGATACGGCTTGAATGCCGTCGCCAGCGCGGCCACCAGAACCTGGAAATCTTCCCGTTCCTGCGCCGTCGGCGGATTGGCTACCGGCGTCCCCAACACCTGCCGGACGCACAGCCAGTACCGGTAGAGGTAGTAGGCGAATGCGCGAAAAGTCCTCGGCCCGCGGCACACCAGCCAGCCGAAGATGAGACAGCAGCGGATGTGCAGCAGACACCACCGCCACCGCTCCGGAGGACCCAGAATCTGCCGCGCCTCGACAGGCAGCGAACGCAGTGCCACCTCTTCGTTGACGAACTTGCCGAAGAGCACATTCGCCTGCTCGATTTCGTCTTCGCAGTTCGGTTTGGTGCTCTCGACCTGTTTTTTCAGTTCCTCTTGGGCCTTTGAAAGGCGCAGTTGTTCTTCGAGAATGGGCTGATAACCGGCAAGCAGCGCTTTGAGGACAAATTGAAAATCCTCGTTGTGCAATTCCTCCGGCTGAATTGGCGTGGAAGTCTCCTCTGACATCGCGTAAACCTCGCTTTCTGACGAAAGCTGGAATCAGGGAGCAGCCGGACGATTCCGGAGCCCGCTGTATTTCCGGGAATCGCAACAGTCGGGAGAGTAGCACTGCAAAATCACAAAGTAAACCGCATTCTTCACACCGCCGCTGCCGCGTTCGGCGGACCGTTCAGAGGCCTCCCGCGGCCGCCGCCGCGCCCCGCCCGGATCCGGCGCGCAACTCACCGGCAGTTCAAGGGTTATACTGAGTGGCTTCCATGCCCTTTTTCCGACCGGCCGGTTTGGCCGCCCTGCTGCTCGCCGCCTTGCCCGCCTCCGCTCAGGATGCGGCCTTCGGCGCCGTCACCGGACCTATCACCCAGAGCGGCGTGAACTATTTGATCGGCGGTGCGTCCGACCTCGTGCTCGACGAAGGCCGCGCCCGGCTCTACCTCATCAACACCGGCCAGCGCCGCGTGGAAGTCTACTCTCTCCCCCAGCGACGCTTCCTCACCACCGTTCAGGTCGATGCAACCCCGATGTCAGGGGCGCTGTCTCGCGATGGCGCCACGCTCTACGTCACCTGTTTTGAGGGAGCCTCGCTCAATCTCATCAACCTGGACAGCTTGGCCGTCACCCGCAAGGTGAGCCTGCCTGCCAGACCCGAAGGCGTCGCCGTCGGAGCCGACGGGCGCGTCCTCATTACGACCATCGGCACGGGCACGAACAATTCCGCCAACGTGTTGCTGCTGTTCAATCCGAGCCCCGAAGAGACATCCTCGCCCGTGCAGAATGTCCTGGTGACGCCGGGGCCTCCCGCCAGCCCGTTGCTGCCCCCGCCCGCCGGCCGTGTCGCTTTCGCTGCCAGAACCAATCTCGTCGCCACGCCCGATGGCTGGCGCATCATCGGCCTGTTGGCTGCCTCCAACACGCAGCGCTCGCTCTTCGTGTACGACGTCGCCTCGGCTTCGATTCTGCGTGCCCGCCGCGTCAACGAAACCTCCTCTTCGCTCTCCGTCGCCCCCGATGGCTCGAAGTTCATGGCGGGTCTGCGGCTGTTCGACGCCGAGACGATGCAGGTCATCGCGCAGCAGGACGCCGCCAACCTGCCCTACACGCTGCCCACCGGCTCCAATTTCAACCTCCAGACCAACCAGGGCGGCAGCGTCTTTTCCCCCGACGGCGCCAGGATCTACTCCGCCTTCAACTTCGCGCCGCTGCAGAATCCGCCCGCGCGAGCCAATGTCAGCCAGTTGCTCATCAACGACCCCGACAACCTGCTCACCTCGATGGGCATCAAGCTGCCGGAGAACCTCTCCGGCAATATGGTCATTTCGAGTGATGGCGCAACCATCTACGCGCTGTCGGAAAGCGGCTTCATCACGCTGCCCATCGGCCGCCTCAAGGAGAGCCCTCTCGCTGTGCCGGACTCCGCCGCGTCGCTGCTGATCAGCGACCAGTGCCTCACCCCCGCCTCGCAACGCACTCAAAGCGTGCTCGTGCGCAACGAGGGAGCGGGTCGCTTCAACGCCACCGCGCAGTTGGTTCCCACCGTTGTCGCCGGCGCGGTTGTCCCGGCCCTGCCCGGTGGACCCGGCGGCGGCGGCGTCATCGGTGGCGGCGGCATTAACATCGTGCTCCCGCCAGTGACTCCGGGCCAGCCCACGCCGCCGGGTGTCACCCTCCCGGGAGGAACTCTCACCGCGCAGCAACAGGCGCTCGTCCAGATGGCCCCCGGCGTGCGAACCGAACAGACGCCCGACGGCCCCCAGATCAATTTCTCTTTCAACGCTCTGAACACCCGCTCGCTCGGCACTGTCGTGCCGCACGATTTCCAGATCGTCGCTCCTCAGGCCGTCAACATCCCGCCCCAGGTCCGCGTCTACCAGAACATGCGGAATACCGAGGCGCGGGCCGAAACGGTCACCGTGCCAGTGGCCCCGGCCGGCGGAGCGGGCTTGACGGACATGGCCGTCGACAACGCCCGCCAGAGGATCTATATCGCCAACGCCGGACTCAACCGCGTCGAAGTCTTCGACATGCGCAGCCGGACCTTCATGCCGCCGATCAAGGTCGGCCAACTGCCTCGCTCGCTCGCCCTCACCCCCGACGGTTGGACGCTCTATGTCGGCAACTCCGGTGGCGAATCGGTCAGTGTCATCGACGTTGAACGGCTTGAGGTCATCGGCAAGATCAGGTTTCCGCCCCTGCCGTTCAACTCGACCGAAGGTGTCATCACGCCATCGCAACTCGTCGCCACCGAGCGCGGCGTGATGATGATCATGAGCAACGGCACGCTCTGGAAGATCATCGACGACGAGGCGCTCCCGCGCCCCGTCAGCACCGTGATCGGATCGACGACCGTTCCTGCGCCACGCTCCCTGGCGGCTACCCCGAATGGCGAATTCGCCATCATGCTGGCCGGAAACGGCACCGCCTACCTCTATGACGCCCTCTCCGATGAGTTCGTCCAGAGCCGTGTGCTGTTCACCAACCCCATTCAGGGCTACTACGGACCCATCGCCGCCGGGCCGCGCGGGCAGTACTTCGTCGTCAATGGCACCGTCGTCAACCAGTCGCTTTCGATCATGAGCAGCGCCGGCTCGGTGACCGGCACTGTCCCCGGACGCCCTGGCGCGACGGCCACTACGGTCAAACCGGTCGCGGCCGTCAGCGCCATCGGGACGAACCTTTACGCTCGCTTTGCGCCGCCGCAGGTCGCCGCCACCAACGTCGTCGTCACTGAACCCGCCACCATCGAACTCGTCGATCCGGTCACCGGCCTCGTTCGCGGCCAGGGATTTCAAGCGGTGGAAGGGCCGCTGTCGACGCTGGTCGGAAACAGCCGGCTCAATATCAACGGTCGGACCATGGTCACCGACGCGCAAGCCACCACCGCCTACGTCCTGACAACCTCCGGGCTCAGCATTGTGCCCCTGGAAGCCGTGCCCGCGGCCAGCCGCCCCGCCATCCAGCCCCAGAACGGAGTCGTCAACGCCGTCTCCCGCCTGCCTCAACTCCCGCAAGGCGGCATCGTTTCCATCCTCGGCCGCAACTTCGGTCGCGAAGAGAAGGCGCCGGAGGGAGACCTGCCCTTCGCCCTCGGCGGCGTCTGCGTCACCATCAACAACACCCGGCTGCCGGTCGCCTCCACGTCGCCCGGGCAGGTCAACGTGCAGATTCCCTGGGATCTGGCGGCCGGCAGGTACCCGCTCGTGGTCAGGAACTTCGAACAGAAACTCACCTCCTCCGCCGCCAACATCACCGTGGCGAGGTTCTCGCCCGCCGTCATCGTCGACCCCGATACCAAGGCGCCGGCCATCTTCCACCTCGACGGCCGCCGCGTGGATCAGGACAACCCTCCCAGCCGCGACGACCGGCTGCTAATCTACGCGGTCGGGCTTGGTCCGGTCGCCGGAGTCAGGCTCTCCCCAGGACAGGTCGCGCCCGAATCGCCTGAGGCCACCACCGGAGACGTCAAGGTCTTCATCGACGACCCCACCATCCGCGAAGCCGAAATGGACGTCGAGTCCAGCAAACTCGTCCCCGGACTCGTGGGCGTCTACCAGATCCAGATCTATGTCCCCTACTACCGCCGCCGCGGCGACAGGCTGCCCGTCACCATTGAAGTCAACAAGATCCGAAGTCCCAACACCGGCGACCTGGTTCCTCATATCCCCATGCGCTAGCAGCGCCGTAATCCGGTCCGAATCGGCCCGTCGAAAGATGGCGTAACGCCGCCCCTCCCGCCCGCATCTTTTACTCTTAGGCGGATCCGGAATCTTTTCGTTTTGGTCGGCTTTTCGGATGCCCATATCTTTTGATTATCCGCCGCGAAAACACCTAAACCAGACCCCGGCGGCGGCCGTTATTTCCATTGAGGAGTTTGCAGTGCCCTACTTGCGTTTGCTGGGTTTCGCTGTTCTATTGCTGTTTTTCGGAGTCCTGGCCTGCGCCCAGAGTCCCGCCTTGTTGATGGCCGATTCTGAATTGCCCGCGCCCGTGGGAACTGCGATTACGTTCTGGATTGTTCCGCCGGAGAGCGGCGGGCCCTACCACTACCGGTTCAGTGTGAAGGGGCCGGGCGAGGAATTCCGCGTCGTCCGCGATTTCAGCCGGTTGAATGAGCTCAAATGGACCGCCCTCGACGAAGGTGTCTACGAAATTCAGGTCGCCGTACGCGACTCAGCCACCGGCGACGCCGCCCTCGTGACGGGCGAATTTCGGATGTCCTCCCGGCTCACTTCGTCTGATGCCGTGGTAAGCGAAACGCAGCACCCCCTGGTCTTTCTCTACAGCGCCCCGCCCTGCCCGGAGGGCGAGTCCATCCGCGTCGAGTTCCACCCCGCCGCCGGCGGAGCTTCCACCTTTACGCCCGCGCGAGCCTGCCTGCCTGAAGGTTCAATGAACTTCTGGCTCGCCGGACTGAAGAAGGACACCGATTACATCGCCAGGCACATCATCGGCAATGACCCGGGGCCGGACGAAGTCGCCTTCCGGACCGGTGGCGAGATTCCGCTCGAGTTCTTCCCCCAGACTCCTGTCCAGGGCCCCTCGCGCGAACCGGCCTACCCCTATGTGATTCACAGTGCGCTCGCCGAACGCCCCTCGGCCACCGACCTCGACGGCAACCTCGTCTGGTATTACCCCGAACTGCTCACCTCGCTCACCCGCGTCGACGGCGGCGGCAGAATGTGGGGCTTCCTGCAGGACCTCTCCGGACCGCCTGAAAACCAGGTGCTGCGCGAGTTCGACGTGGCCGGCTTCACCTTGCGCGAGACCGACGCCGCGCGCGTCAACGAGCAACTGAAGGCGCGCGGACTCCGCCCCATCACCGGCTTCCACCATGAAGTCGGCTCGCTCCCCGGCGGGCGCATCGTCGCCCTCGCCTCCTCCGAACAGATCTTGACCGATGTTCAGGGCCCCGGCGAAGTCGACGTCCTCGGCGATACCATCCTTGTCCTGGATTCGAACCTGCAAGTCGAGTGGGTTTGGGATTCCTTTGATCACCTCGACGTGCGCCGGATGTCCACCCTGCCCCACGTCTGCAACGGCCCGTCCGGCGGTTGCCCCGCATATTCGCTGATGCCCAAGGCCAACGATTGGACGCACGGCAACGCCGTTACCCTGGCGCCCGACGGCAATCTCCTCTTCTCCATGCGCCATATGGATTGGCTTATCAAGATCGACTACGCCAACGGCGAGGGTGGTGGCGAGGTCCTCTGGCGCCTCGGAAACGAGGGCGACTTTACCCCCATCTCCGACGACCCCAATCCGTGGTTCTCGCACCAGCACGACGGCGTCATCCTCGAAGACGGCCGCCTGCTCGTCTTCGACAACGGCAACTTCCGCTGGGATAGCGACAAATCCGCCCGCAGCCGCGGCCAGGTCTGGCGCCTGGACGAGGAGCATCGCACCGCCAAACTGGAATACAATGCCGACCTCGGCGGCTACGCCTCCGCGCTCGGCTCAGCCCAGGCGCTCGATCACGGCTACCACTTCGGCGTCGGAGTCGTCGGCGGCCGCAGAGCCATCGCCACCGAAACCGATGCGAGCGGCAAAATCACCTACACCATCGCGAACCCGTCGATCGTCTACCGGTCCTACAGATTAAAAGATCTTTATACAAAGCCTTAGCCCGAACGGGCCGGTCGGCCCGTTCCAGGACCTGACAGCCGCTCCATTAAAAGTCCTATACAATCTAGGCAGTTGACCTGAGCCGGGAATGGCGCGATGATGACTGCCTATGAACCGCCGGCGGTTTCTCGGCGCCGCTGCCTCTACCGTCCTCGCTCCGCGTCGTGCTCATGCTTCGGCCGCGGCCAGACCGCCCAACATTCTCCTGATCCTGGCCGACGACCTCGGTTGGGGCGACCTCGGCTGCTACGGCTCCCGCATCAAGACCCCGAATCTCGACCGCCTCGCCTCACAAGGCACGCGCTTCACGGCCTGCTATTCCGCCTCGAACGTCTGTTCGCCATCGCGCGCGGCGCTGTTGACCGGCCGTTATCCCGCGCGGTCGAAAGTCATCGATGTCCTGATGCCGGCCGACGGCAAGGGTCTGCCGGCGAGCGAAGTCACCCTGCCGTCGCTGCTCAGGCAGGCCGGGTATCGCACGAGCCTTGTCGGCAAGTGGCATCTGGGCGCCGACCGCCCGTTCATGCCTTTGAGCCGCGGCTTCGACGAGTACTTTGGCGTGCCTTACAGCAACGACATGACGCCGCTGGTGCTCTGTGAGGGCGACGAGATCATCGAGCCGGCCACCGCTCACGCCCGCCTCTGCGACCGCTACACGAACCGTGTTTCCAACATCATCGCCAACGCCGGAGAGCAGCCCTTCTTCTGCATGCTGTCGCACCATCTGCCGCACATCCCATTGGAGCCGGCAGCCTCCTTCCGCGGCAAGTCGAGGCTCGGGCCTTATTGCGATTCCCTGCTGGAACTCGATTCCAGCGTCGGGCGGGTGCTGAAAGCGCTCGATAACGCGGGCGCCGCCGGCAATACCCTGGTACTGTTCGCCTCCGACAACGGGCCCTGGTTCCAAGGCAGCCGCGGGCCCTTCCGCGGTCGCAAGGGCGAGAACTATGAGGGCGGCGTGCGGGTTCCGCTGATCGCCAGGCTGCCCGGACGCATCCCCGCCGGCAACGCCGTGCACGCCACAGTCTCTCTGCTGGATCTGCTGCCGACGCTCACCTCCTTCGCCGCCGCTCCACCCTCGCCCAATCCGCTGGACGGCCTCGACATCTCACGGCTGATGACGGGCGAGGCGCAGGACATCGACCGGGATCTGTTGCTCTACTTCGACTCGTGGCACATCCAGTGCGCGCGTCTCGGCCCCTGGAAACTGCATATCTCGCGCTATAACGCGCCGCCCTGGATCGAAACCGGAGCCGGCCGGCTCAACCTGCCGCTGCATAATCCCGAGCTTTACAACCTCGACGAAGATGCCGAGGAGAGCTACGATTGCTCGGCCGACAACTCCGAACTGGTCGCTTCGATGCTCGCCCGCGTCGAGGCGATGATTCCCTCTTTCCCCCAGGAGGTGCGCGCCGCCTGGGACGCGACTCGAAGCAGCCGCACCGGGTGGACCTTCCCTGGCGCTTATCCGTTCCCCATCCGTGGGATCCGGCCGTAACGCGGCGCAAGCCCGAAGACTCACAGTTGACTGGCGCCGGCGGCGGCTTGTTGCCGCCTCTCACCGGCCTCGCTAGGCTGGTGCAGAGGATAACGATACTTGCAGCTTGACCGGCGTTTGAGGATTGCATTCGCCATCGCGGCCTCGGCCGCCGTCGGATTGTTGCCGCGCCTCATCCCGGAACTGAGCCGGGAGCTTGCGGCGGCGGTCCTGGGCGCGCGGTTCATACCCGTCGTCTTCACCGGATTCCGCTACGGGCTTCCTGCCGGACTGCTGGCGGGTTTGGCGGCGGCGCTTTCCGGTCTTCCGGATTCCCCCACTGTCTGGGTGGCCGACCTTGCCCTGTTCTCCTCGGCCGGCGGGCTCATCGGTTTTCTCTCCGATGCCGACCGCCGCCAGCGCGTCTCGCTGCAGCGAGCTGCCGGAGAGCTTGCCCACGCGCATGAGGAACTCCAGAAGAACTTCGAGGCCATGAAGCGGGCCGAGCGGCTCTATGCGCTGGGCCAGCTTTCAGCCGGACTCGCCCACGAGATCCGGAACCCGCTGGCCAGCATCTCCGGCGCCGTCGGCGTCATGCGCCGGTACCCCGATGCGCGCGAGAAACGCGACGAGTGCTTCGGCATCATCGAAAAGGAGTGCCAGCGCCTCAACCGGCTGCTCACCAATTTCATCGACTTCGCCCGGCCGCGCGCCCCGCACTTTGAAACCGTCAACGTCAATGAGGTAATCGATTCGGTCGTCGCGCTGGCCAACCACGCCATCGGCCGCCAGCCGATCTCGGTCAGCAAGAACGTCGCCGCGGAACCGGCCCAGTTCGAGTGCGACGCCGAACAGCTCCAGCAGGTGCTGCTCAACCTCACCATCAACGCGATCCAGGCCAGCGGCGACGGCGGGGAAGTCCTTTTGGAGACCCGGTTGCTCGACCGATCCCGTATGGTGATCGAAGTCCGCGACCGCGGATCCGGCGTCGCGCCCGAGCACATCGACCGGCTCTTCGATCCATTCTTCACAACGAAGGAAACGGGCTCGGGGCTCGGTCTTCCCGTCGCCCATGAAATCGTGCGGCAGTTGGGCGGCGTCCTGGCTGCCAGGCGCAATGAAGGGCCCGGGATGACGTTCTCCATCACACTGCCGCTGGAACCGAGAGGTGACCGTGAATCGAAAGCGAATCCTGCTGGTTGACGACGACGAAAGTCTCCGCCGGATCATGCAACTCCAACTCGAGGAGGAGTACGATCTCACCCTGGCCGCCAGCGCCGCCGAAGCGCTCGGCCACTGCGAGAAAACGCAGTTCTCGCTGGTCATCACGGACCTCAAAATGCCGGGGATGTCGGGCCTAGAACTGCTGCGGCAGCTCCGCTCGCTCTATCCCGACACCGCCGTCATCATGATCACGGCGTTCGGCACCATCCAGGGCGCCGTCGAGGCCATGAAAGCCGGCGCCGCCGATTACATCACCAAGCCCATCGACTACGACGAACTGCTGCTGATCGTCCGCCGCGCCGTCGAGCACCAGGACCTGCTCCGCGAAGTCCGGCTGTTGCGCTCCACCCTCGATCAGAAGTACGGCTTCGAGAACATCATCGGCAAGTCGAACTCGCTGCTCTATGTCCTCGACATGGCTGCCCGCGCCGCGCAATCCGATTCGACGGTGCTGATCAACGGTGAAACCGGCACCGGCAAGGAACTGCTGGCGCGCGCGGTCCACTTCAATAGCCGCCGCAAGGACAGGCCCTTCGTCACGATCAACTGCGGGGCGATCCCCAAGGACCTGCTCGAGTCCGAGCTCTTCGGCCACGTCAAGGGCTCGTTCACCGGCGCCATCGCGCACAAACCCGGCAAGGTCGAATCGGCCGACTCGGGCACGCTTTTCCTCGACGAAATCGGTGAAATGTCCTTCGAGCTCCATGTCAAGCTGCTGCGCTTGATCCAGTCCGGCGAGATCGAGAAGGTCGGCGCCTCGACGCCAAGCAAGGTGGACGTGCGCATCATCGCCGCAACCCACCGGAATCTCCGCACCATGATCGAGGACGGC
>WBZO01006005.1_pt1 | contig 11998 bp, 5 predicted proteins | sample 5204261 | NCBI WGS metagenome assembly WBZO01 (sample SAMN12412400, study PRJNA552823) | activated sludge metagenome | isolation source: activated sludge from anammox sidestream of wastewater treatment plant... | place: USA: North Carolina | collected 2017-09 | reverse complement strand
CATTTTCTATCAGCGGGCTGTGGTGTTTTGTTTCTATATAAGAATAATCAAAATTAAAATTGGTAATACTCCAGATCTTCGGAGGCTTACCATCTGTTTTTATTTTTCGTACATTGGTAAGGTTAAATGTCTTAATCGTAGTAACGTCTTCCGCCTGGCTTCGGATAGAATCTTTTTCTTTTCCTGAAGAAGCTGCTTTCAATTTATCATTCAGCGTAATGTCCAGATCCAGCGGATCATACAAAGGCGTGCTGCTGGTGCGGCTGATGCCTGCATATACCGGGATCTGAACGCCTGCCTGTTTGGGCAATAGTTTACCCGCATCAATGTTTGTTGAAATATCAAAGGAGTACAGGTTCTCTTTACTTCTTTCATTGATGCGTTGTTCCAGTGTGCCAAAACCCGTACTTCTTGCCATACCTGAAACACTGATCGTCCCCAGGTCGGCAAGCCGTAAATCCGATCGAAACAATCCTGCCCACCCGCCTTTTTCATTCAGGTGATCGAACCGAAGTTCATTGAACCAGACTTCGGTGCAGGCAGATTCAAGTTTTGCATTTTGCACAGCCAATAAGATCCCCTGCACTTCTCCAAGATTAGGATTTCCGATAATGGCATAAGATCGCCCATCAGCTTGCACCTGACTGTAGTACTGAGAGGTGGGTACTCCCAATTTATTTCGTGCCATTTTCAGGCTCTCAAGAATACTGAGATCAAAGTCAAGATTATTTTCCGCCGGCCAAATAGCAAGTGAGTCCGTTGATCCGAATGGCGTGATCTTCAGCGGAATTTTTATTTCGTAAAAATTCCCAACAAAGTCGCTCCCCAGCCGGATCACAGCATTCAGGTCTCCATACTGCAACGGCTGAGCGCCCTGCACTGATTCGGCATGTATGAACATCAGCAATCTTCCGTATTGCCGCATATCAAGATTTGTGGTTTTGAAAACACCACGGGCCTGCCCTCTCTGCAATCCGCATATCTGAACGCTCATTGCCTGTTCGTTCAGGAATAGTTGAACATTGTTGTTACTAAGTTCCTGCTGCCTTTCAACGCCCGGCGGAATACGGTAAGGAATAGGCTGGCGCTGATCATTTTCTTCCACATTCACTGCAAGTATATTGGTTGTTGTCGGGTCATTGGCCGGCAGATTGGTGTACATATCTGTTGTGTCAATGTTATAAGTGAATTTGCGCCATTGATTTCTTACCAACTCCAGTTTTCCAAAACGCATAACTACCATCGTATCCTGAAACCCCGTAACAAACATGCGGATGAAACGAATAGACTTGAAATCAGGAATGTTTCCCACTTTCATCTGGTATTGATTGATCGGAATACGAAACAGGTACCAGGTTTCAGAACGGGTACTGCCATTGGCAAGAGTGACATTCGCCACACGTTTGTCTGTAATGAAATTGCTTCCTACCGCCATATTGGGGGTAAGATCCACTTTATATTGAAAATATTCTTCAGATTGATTCAGTGTATTGTCCCTGTTCAGATCCTCCGCATCAGGATACTGAGTGAAGGCATTTACAAACTGGCTGTTGTTATCTGCAACAGGAGAGTTTCCCTGGGGATTATTGATGTCTTTGTAGCGTTGTAAGATACCCGCATTCTGCTGATCATATGATGCATCACGGTAAGGTTTAAAATTATCTGCCGATGGATCATTCAATGCTTTTTGATAGGCAATTGAATTGGCACCAAAATTTGCCTGCAGGTTGTTTAGATACGTTCCAAATTTCAGTTTTTCATCATCATCTGTCAGCCCATCAAAACCCACATCCTGGTATTTCCGGTCATTGGGGTCATTGCTGAAAGCATTGGTAACCTGTAAAGGATTGGAGGGCACTTTGCCCCATACGGTTGTTGTATCTACTGGAGCATTATTAGTTGGTGTGGGCAGTCCGTTTTCATAAAGTCTTTTACCGTCTTTCAAGACATCTTCAGAAATATTACCCAGATTAAAATACAATTGTCCCCCCTGGCTTCCGGGATGAGAAATAAAAGGATCCTGCAACCAAAACTGTATGTACCCGATGTTGCCGGTTTCAAAATCTGTTTGATCCAATCCACGCATGATACCGCCCCATGCCTGCCCAGGATTGATCAATTTTCCATTTGCATCTATTCTTCCATTCCTGTATTCAAAATTATAAGGGCCTTTTTCCCGGGGATAAAATGCAAGATCAAAAGTTGTCAGCAATCCTTGTCCCAGGTCGTTACTCGTATTCGGAAAAATCTCCTGCCGCAATACCTGCCTTGTTTCAGGCCTGGATAGTTCATCAAGATTATGACCTAAGGGATTATTGGCTACACCTTTTTCCTGCAGTACAGGTTCAATATTATACCAGGCCAGTTTAGCCCTGTTGTAATCGATCTGGAGATCATTGTTTAAAGCAGATTCCGGAAAAAGTCCATTGCCTTCGGGAACTGATGACAAGGTCCAACTGATCAAAGGAAATCTCAGATCAATGGGGGACTGTGTTCCTTCAAAATCGTCAATATAAATCGCCCCGTTGTTTCCTTTTCCAATCTGTGGTGCATGCCCCGGCTTCAACGCCGCTATTTCAGCATAAGTAGTGATAGAAGACATGGTTTTTGAAGTGTAAAAAGGAAGTTTATTCAACAGTTTGGTGAGCCTGGGCAAATTATTTTGATAATCAACATCGGCACCAAACATGGTATTACGTATTGGATCTTCTCCATAAGCCTGCTTTACAAAAAATGGTCTTTCCCCTAAGCGCACAACGGTTCCTCCTATGTTGAGATGTTTGTTTGCAGCATAATCAAGACGTAGCCCCATATAATTTTTTTGTTGCAATCCGAAAGCAGCCTGGTTTTCATATTGAACATTTACGGGGACACCGGAAGCAATGATTGATTGATTGGTAATATGCAAAGTGCCCAGGTCATAATTAATTTCATAATCTATATTCTCCCGCAAAACCTGTCCTCCTGCCGTCACCGTCACTGATCCTTTTGGAATATTAAATCCTAACTGGTAATCTCCGGTTTGTCCTGCAGTTTTTGACCTGCCTGATAAAATAAACCGGTCAAGATTGGCATAGGTTTGTGCTATAGCCTTAATCGTATCATAAAGCGGATAATATAAATACTTTGCCCGCTGCGCTAAACTGTCCGGGCCATTATACACATAATCCAGATCATGCCCAAAAGGTTCCAGAAGAGGGAAGATGATCCGGCTTTGAGAGGAGATCACTGTAAATCCTTCAATATAATCGAACATACCGTCGGGTTGCGGATCATTTTGATTATTCAGCCTGTCCAGGTTGGTTAGCGTAAGAATAGGAACTCCTTTGTATGGATCTGAAATATCTTCAGGCGGTAAATATCTTTTCTGGCCAAGGCTCGGCTGATCGTATAAAATATTCAAAGAGAAATCCTGGCGTTCCAATTGCCCATAACCGACAGAATAAACATTCTTCATCATCAATTTCCATATCGGCAGATTTGTTCTTTGTGAAGTGGCTTTCAGCAGTTTCAGGAATAATACTTTTTGAGATGTACCTGTACTATCCGGCGGTACATCCTGAGAAAATTCGCCTACCTGGTACACTCTGCCGTTGTAAGTATATTGAAATGCCACTCCGAGCACTTCATCCGGTTGCAGGGGTTGATTCAGCGACAAAAAACCGATCTGGGGATTAAAATAATATTCTGTTGGTTGTAATTTCCGTGCAAATGTTTTTTCAAAATCCTGAACAGGAAGTAAACCATGTCCTGTGAGGAAGCTTTGTATCGTACTGGAATTTCTTGTTCCCGAAGGGCCGGCCAGCATAGAATACAAATTATTGGTTCCATTGCCGGGCAAAGAATTCGGGTTGCCTGTTCCGCCCCATGGTCCATAGGGCTGGCCTTCTCCCAGATCCATTAATGCAACTACATCTCGTGTATCGGTAGTTGCACCGCTACGGTTAGTAACCCATACCTCCATGCGAAGGATCTGTACAGGAGAATTTACAACCGGCAATTGTTTCATTGCCTTATTGAAATTATTTCTGAAATATTGTGCTAAAAGAAAGTGACGGTTCTCTTCATATTCATCAGCCTTCAGTTTAAAACTTTGTGAGGCAGTTCCTCCCTGCAATCCCAGCGACTGCCGCTGCGCCCGCTGATTGGCAAGAACTGTGGTTACAAACAGTTTTCCGAATTGCAACTGCGCTTTTAATCCAAACAAAGACTGGGCACCGGGTATCAGGGTTCCTTTGGATGTGAAATTGATATTGCCCGCCTGGAAAGTTTTCAGGATCTCATCATCCTTGCCGTGATAGTCGAGTTTCAACTGGTTTTCATAATCAAAATTGGCAAGCGTGTTATAATTAATCGGGAGTTTCAATTTATCTCCAATATTTCCCTGCACCTGCAGTTGTGAATTCATGTTGAAATCCAGTCCGCCGTTTTTCCTCGCTCTTTCAGGCAGTGTAGGGTTTTCTACATTTTGTCCCTGGTAACCTGCCAGAAAATCCACATATCCCGTAGGTTTAATTTCCACTTTGCCCGTACCCACTATCCGGTTAAACCAATCATTAGAAGCCCTGAACTTAGGTTTGAACATCCGGCGATTCATATCCGACAACAGATCTGCTCTTTTACGGAAATAGTCATTCTCATCTTTTTGCCCCTGAAGGCGGAGGAAATCCTGCATTGAAAAAGATACCGGATTTCTGTAATACTGCGATCCTACTTTTTCAATGATATAATACTGTTTGGTTTTAGGATCGTACTCAATATTTCTCTTTACAAAAGAAGTGTCTTTAAAATCGAAGGCATTACGATTGGGAGTACTGTAAGGATCGCCCCGGCGGTCCTGCAATGGATAAATGATGGTATCTTTTAACGTGTCCCTGTTTTGAGGAAGAGGAACGTTGAAATAGCGGCCATTGGCCTTAAATGAAAAGGCTAATACAATGGCAGCAACTACCAACGTAAGAAATATGTTGTTAGTTCTTAAGTTCAACGTCTATTTCCCGGTCAATTAGTTAAGTAAAGTTTGATGCGATAAGCTATAACCTTTTTAAAGCCAGTTTGATGATGTCTTCAATTTTGTTTAGAGTAGGGTCAGATTTCATAGCGTTTGTTATGGCCTGATCAGCAGCTATTCGGCCGATGCCAAGCGCCAGTAATGCATTTAACGCATCTTGATGCAAAGTATTGTGTTTCAGAGGAGAAATATTTGTTTCAAAACTTTGTTTTCCAAGCTTATCCCGCAGTTCCACCACCAGCCTTTCCGCCGTTTTTTTGCCGATCCCTTTTATGCCTTCAAGAGTCTTCAGATCGGCCTGCACAATAGCCCGGATCAATTCATCGGGTTTCATAAAAGAAAGCATGGCCCTGGCAGTGGATGCCCCGATACCGGAAACGCTGATCAAATGCAGAAAAATTTCTTTTTCCGCCAGGTCAAAGAAACCATAGAGCGTATGTGCATCCTCACGAATCAGCAGGCAGGTATGCAGTATCCCGTTTTCAAGGTCCTGGATCTTTGAATAAGTATTCAGGCTGATCTGAACTTCATAACCCACGCCATGCACATCCACATGGACAACTGCCGGGGATTTATAAACAAATCTTCCATTGAGATAAGCAATCATGATTGCGAAAATAGCTCTCTAATGGCAATTGACAATCTGCGCTCTGCAAACAGGGCCAAAAAGCCCGTAAACGCCATCCGTTGTCAATTGTCCATTCTAATTTACCTTTGCCCGCATCTTTTTATTTTTAATAGTTCAACCAATGAATAATAAGATTAAAGCCGCCATTACTTCAGTAGGAGGTTATGTGCCGCCAGATAAGCTGACTAATTTTGATCTGGAAAAAATGGTGGACACTAACGATGAATGGATCCGCACCAGGACCGGTATTGAAGAAAGGAGGATTTTGAAAGGTGAAGGGCTTGCTACTTCTGATATGGTAGTGCCTGCTGTTCTGGAGCTTTGCAGGAAAAGAGGCATTGATCCGTTGGAAATAGATTGTTTGATTGTTGGTACGGTAACACCGGATATGGTATTTCCGGCCACGGCAAATATTGCTTGTGAAAAACTTGGTGCAAAAAATGCTTGGGGATTTGATGTATCTGCTGCCTGCTCCGGGTTTTTATATACACTAACATTGGGAGCTTCATTGATTGAATCGGGCCGTTATAAAAAAGTGGTGGTTTGCGGCGCTGATAAAATGAGCGCCATCGTTGATTACAGCGATCGCTCCACCTGCATCATTTTCGGTGATGGCGCCGGAGCGGTTTTGCTGGAACCGGATACCGAAGGGTATGGTGTGCTGGACAGTATTTTAAAAAGTGACGGAAGCGGTTGTCAATTCCTCCACATGAAAGCGGGTGGATCAAAGAAGCCTGCAACGATTGAAACGGTAATGGCAAAAGAACATTACATATACCAGGAAGGACAGGCTGTTTTCAAATTTGCTGTAAAAGGAATGGCAGATGTAAGCGCTGAACTTCTGGAAAGGAATAAATTAACCGGTGACGATATTGCATGGCTGGTTCCCCACCAGGCAAATAAACGGATCATTGACGCCACTGCTCACCGCATGGGGCTTTCTCCCGAAAAAGTAATGCTCAACATTCAGCGCTACGGAAATACAACTGCCGGAACTATACCGCTTTGTCTTTGGGAATGGGAAAAACAATTGAAGAAAGGAGATAAAATTGTTCTTGCTGCTTTCGGCGGAGGATTTACATGGGGAGCCACGCTGGTAAAATGGGCATATTAAAAATTTATCTTTTCAATCTTGACCAAACAATAAAATCCGTCTGTGGAATTTTTTCAACGCCCAGCTGACGGAGCATATTTACCAATTGCCCCCGGTGATAAGTACCATGATTGAATATATGTATCAACATCTGAAAAACCGGCTGTTTGAACAACTCTCTTTTGGTATTCCTGTATTCAAATACATGATCCAGCACAGCATCAGGTGCAGTTTCTACCCATTCAGCCCATTGGCGGTTTTGCATCAGCAGTTCGCCTGCCAGTTCATGCATGGTGCCTTTAAAATTTTCTCCCGGCGGCAAAATCCGCTCCTGCAATTTCATACGTTGCCACCAGATGCTTTCAGCATTCCAGATATGTAAAACGGTTGCATATATACTTCTGAAACTGCTGGGCAATTCTGCTTTTTGTTTTTCTTCAGGTAAAACGAGTATTGCCTCAAGTAGTTTCTGGTTTGCCCAGAAATTATAAGTTGCTAATTGTTGCAGCATTTCTTTCATTGGTGAATACTCCGTTGAAAATTTTGTTTTATGGATGAACGTATTAAAACTTCTACTTTTGACCTTTGTTTGAGCTTTTAATGTAACCATTCATCAAAATTTCAAAATTCAACAATCATTATGGATAAAAGTTTTCCCCTTTCTGCAGATGCTCATGAGGATATCATCATTAACCACCCTGAGGACAGTGTTCTTTCAGGGTGGAGTTCGGTAGCCGTTCACAGTGGCCACAAGAAAGATCCTAACTATGCCCATCTTGTTCCCATATACGCCAGCAGCACCTTTGTGTATGACGAAGCCGAACAGGGAATGAGAAGGTTCAGCGGTAAAGAAGAAGGATATATCTATTCCCGGTGGGGTAATCCCACTTTTAGTGAAGCAGAAAATAAAATTGCTGCCCTGGAGACATTCAGAGTTAAATACAACGGTTCACCGGTTCAGGCTAAAGGAATTCTCCACGCCTCAGGTATGGCTGCCATTACTACACTTATGGTTGCAACCCTGAAACAAGGTGATAAGATACTTACTCATTTCTCCCTGTACGGAGGAACAGAAGAATTGATCACAAATATTTTACCTCCGTTGGGAATTGGCCATACCATCACCGACCTGCGTGATTTAAATAAAGCAGAAGATCTTTTAAGAAAAGACAGATCCATCCGCCTGCTTTACATTGAAACGCCCGCTAACCCAACAATTCAATGCGTGGATATAGAAGAACTGGCCAAACTGGCCAGCCAATACAATGTACTCGTTGCCTGCGACAACACTTTTGCCACTCCTTATCTTCAGCAACCATTTCGCTACGGTGTGGATTTCGTGATACATTCCACCACTAAATTTTTAAATGGCCACGGTACAGCTATCGGGGGAATCTTGCTGGCCCGTAATACGGAACTCATGAAAACAAGACTTCGTGTTCTGGCTAAAACACTTGGCGGAAACGCCAATCCGTTTGATGCATTTATGTTGATCAACGGCATGAAGACATTAGAGATCAGAATGGAACGTCATTGTCAGAATGCCCTGGAAGTAGCTCATTTCCTGGAGAATCATCCATCAGTATCGAAAGTGAATTATACAGGACTTGAATCTCACCCTGATCGTAATATTGCTTTGAAGCAAATGCGTCACCCGGGAGCTATGATGAGTTTCGAATTGAAAAAAGGATTACAGGGTGGTATTGATTTTATGAACAAACTTAAAATGTGTGTTCGCACCGTTTCATTGGGCACCTGCGACACACTTCTCTCCCACCCGGCATCTATGACTCACTACAGCGTACCAAAAGAAGAAAAAGAAAAATACGGCATCACCGACGGGTTAATCAGGATGAATGTCGGTATTGAAAATATCCAGGATATTCTCAACGATCTGAACCAGGCATTAAAATAATTTTTTACCAATCAACTATAAACTAATGAAAAAGCTATTGATCATTCTGATGTTTATACCTGCAGGTGTATTATTTGCCCAGAAAAAGAGACAAGTAAAAACCATGGATCCGTTCGCAGGATTAGATACCGCCTTTCAACGGGTACTGAAAGATCTGAAAGCTGTTGGCTTTGCAGTAGCTGTTGTAAATAAAGACAAAGTCATTTATGCAAAAGGTTTCGGGTTACGTGATAAAGAAAAAAAATTACCGGTCACTCCCAATACCCTGTTTGCCATTGGCTCCTGCACCAAAGCTTTTACAGCCTCTCTTCTGGGAATATTGAACAATGACGGAAAAGTGAACTTTGATAAATCACCTATTGATTATTTACCCGAACTGCGCTTCTACAATAAAGAAATGGACGATGAGATCAAAGTAAATGATCTGATGACACACCGCACCGGCCTGCCCCGCCATGATTATTCCTGGTATTTGTTCAGGTCATCATCCAGAGACAGCCTGATGAAAAGAATAAAATACATGGAGCCGACAGCGGGGGTAAGGCAGATCTTTCAGTATAATAATTTCATGTTCCTGTTGCAAGGCATGATCGCCGAAAAGATAACCGGCAAAAGCTGGGAAGAAAATATAAAAGAAAAGATCTTTACTCCTCTTGGAATGAATACATCCAATTTCTCTGTTCATACCATGGAAAAATCTAATGACGCTTCTCTCGGATATGCAGTCGTCAAAGACAGCATCATCAAAAAGCTGGACTATTATGAAATTGATGCCATGGGTCCTGCCGGCAGCATCAACAGCAGCGTAAATGATATGGCGAACTGGGTGATCACCTGGATCCATGGAGGAAAATACAATGGTAAAGAAATTTTACCTGCATCCTATGTCTCTCAGGCAATGAGCTCTCAGATGGTGGCGGCTTCAGGTTTCCCTGACAAAGAGATCCCCGACGAACAGTTTAACAACTATGGTTTCGGCTGGTTCCTTACTTCCTACCGCGGTCATTACAGAGTGGAGCATGGCGGCAATATAGATGGCTTTTCTGCCAGCACCAGTTTTTTCCCCACAGACAGCATCGGTATCATTGTGCTGACCAATCAAAACGGCTCTGCAGTTCCGGGCCTTGTCAGAAACATCATAGCAGACAGGGTACTCCGACTAAAACCAATAGACTGGACTTCAAGAACAGATAGTGCACAGGCAACAGCAAAAAGAGCAGCAAAAGAAGCTCAAAAAAACTTCGTGAGTAATAAAAAGACTAACGCTCCCCTTTCTCACAAACTGAGTGATTATAAAGGGCTGTTCAACAATCCCGGCTATGGCACATTGGATATTTTCCTGAAAAATGATTCTTTGTTTGCTCATACCCCTAATGGAGATCTTTGGCTGAGGCACTATCATTATGATGTTTTCGAAGTATTTAACGTGGATAAAGAAACCGGGATTGACACCACGGAAAAAATTGATCTGAAAATTCAGTTCCACATGAGCCCTGCAGGTGACATCAACATGTTGTCAGCTCCCCTGCAGCCGGGGCTGAAGGACATTGAATTCAGCAGGATACCGAACCCGAAAGAAGTCACTAAAGAAGAGCTGAAAAAATTTGAAGGAGCCTTTGAATTTATTCCCGGCAAGGAGGCTAAATTTTATATTAAAGGAGACAAACTTTATGCGTACGTGGAAGGTCAGCCAGAATATGAGCTGATCCCTGTTGATAAAAATAAATTTGATTTCAAAATTGTAAAAGGATTCAGTGTACAGTTTGTTGAAAATGACAAGGGTGACATCATTGCTGTAAATTTTATTCAGCCTAATGGTACATTCAAAGCCAACAAAAAGAAATAGTGCCGGAGTCATTAAGATTTAAATGATTTTTTATGACAAAAAGATTCATTTTTTGCATTGTATTCATCTGTTTCATTTTTACATCTTGTAAGTTTCACCGTGAAGAATATGACAAGATCATCCGCAATGGAATGATCTATGACGGGAATGGCGGAGAACCCTTCAAAGCTGACATCGGGATCCGGGGCGATACGATCGCTTTCATCGGAGACCTTTCCGGAGTGTCTGCTCAGATCAGTGTTGACGCCAAAGGAATGGCAGTGGCTCCGGGCTTCATTAATATGCTCAGCTGGGCCAATGAATCCCTGATCGAAGACGGCAGATCGCAAAGCGACCTGCGCCAGGGAGTGACCCTGGAAGTGATGGGCGAAGGAGGCAGCATGGGCCCTTTGAACGCAAGGATGAAAGAGCAAATGCAGAAAGGCCAAACGGATATCAAATACAATGTTTCATGGAATACATTAGGCGGCTACCTGAATTTCCTGGAGAAAAAAGGGATCAGCTGCAATGTAGCTTCATTTGTCGGCGCCACTACTATCCGCGAATATGTAATCGGTGAAGACGATCGTGATCCGACCGCTGCAGAACTGGACAGCATGAAAGCATTGGTTGATCAGGCAATGCAGGAAGGGGCTTTGGGTGTAGGTTCATCATTGATCTATCCCCCGGCATTTTTTGCCAAAACATCCGAGTTGATAGCCTTAAGCAAAGAAGCTTCAAAATACGGAGGAATGTATATTTCCCATATAAGGAATGAAGGAAATAAATTATTCGAAGCAGTAAGGGAATTGATCACGATAGCAAAAGAAGCAAACTGTCCTGCCGAGATCTATCACTTTAAAGCAGCAGGAAAAAATAACTGGTGGAAACTCGACAGCCTGATTCACATTGTTGACTCGGCAAGAAAGGCAGGCTTGCAGATCACGGCGGACATGTACACCTATCATGCAAGCGCTACCGGCCTCACTGCAGCCTTTCCGCCATCGTTACAGGATGGAGGGTTCGATAAACTGTGGCAACGGCTTCATGATCCTGCTATCCGTGAAAAAATGAAAAAAGAAATGGACAGCAATCCTGAAGATTGGGAAAATACTTATTACGGAGCCGGGGGCGCCGATGGTGTCTTGCTGCTGGACTTCCGTGTTGACTCCTTAAGAAAATACATAGGCATGACCCTGGCACAGGTGGCAAAGATCCGTGGCACATCGCCTGAAGAAACGGCAATGAATCTGATCATTGAAGACAGCACCCGCATCGGTGTTGCTTATTTTTCCATGGATTCCAACAATGTGAAAAAAGAAATTGCCATTCCCTGGATGAGCTTTTGTTCCGACGAAGGGTCATTTACCAATGAAGGGATTTTTCTTAAAACAAGTTGTCATCCCCGTGCTTATGGAAGTTTCATCAGGGTATTGGGTAAATTTTCAAGAGATGAAAAACTGATAAAATTGCACGAAGCGGTCCGCAAGCTCTCAAAACTGCCCGCTACCAATCTGAAAATAAAA
>WBZO01006002.1_pt1 | contig 12003 bp, 7 predicted proteins | sample 5204261 | NCBI WGS metagenome assembly WBZO01 (sample SAMN12412400, study PRJNA552823) | activated sludge metagenome | isolation source: activated sludge from anammox sidestream of wastewater treatment plant... | place: USA: North Carolina | collected 2017-09 | reverse complement strand
TTGCACATAACTATTTAGTAAATTAATACGACCTGTACCATTTAAAATAATCTTGGTGTTAGGCTCCATTAATACATTTTTAGAAATAATAGTTAATGTACCGCCCGAGTTTACAGTGATGGTGCCACCAAGCGCAATACTATTTGTACCCGATGCCGAGTTTAAAACAGTAGAGGTAGAATAGGTTGTGTTAGCGTATTTAATCACATTGGTAGGTGTGGTACAACAGCTAGGTAAAAACAACGAATCGTTAAAGGTACATCCAAGTGTTGTTGTAACATAGGCATGGATATACATGTTTTGATTAATATTAGCGAAGTTAATACAAGGATTAGGCGAATTACCATTTGTAACTGTATAAGTAGAAGATGGTATTACTGAGTTGGTTGTTGCATCTGTTAATGTCCAATTATAGTTATAAGATCCTGCTGGTGTTGGTGTTGCAGTAAAACAATATGTACTGTTACAAATGGTGTTAACTGTACCACTAGAAATGACAGTATTAATGGTAGAACAAGTAGGCACTGCGGTAAAAGCGCCCGTTTGATTAGAACATAAGGTTTGTGTTGGCACAGAAAACCCAACCTCTTTCACAGAGACGTCATCTATATAAATGTAATAATCGGCTGTAGAATTAGGGAAGTTATTTCCAGGAGAGCATATATTACCATTTGCTGTATGCGTTGAACCTCCTTGATACCCAACAAAATTACATGGAACACTTACAGATTCAGTTAGTGGAGGATTATTTGAAGACAAAGTTGTAAAAAGATCTGCAGTAGATGTGCCTAAATTAGGATAACCATTAGCAACATACCAACCCGTAGCAAATGGTACGATTTGATATCCTGGTATAGCGTTATAAGGTGGTGTGGGTGTAAAAGTTTCAAAACTTCCGTTTATAACATGCTCTGTACACTTTGTAAAGGCGGTTTTTACAAGCAAAAGGTTAAATAAAAACAGCCATAATTTAAGTTTAGAGTAAATGTTTTTTTTCATATTATTAAATTTAATTAACAGTTTTATTTTACACAAATGTATAGAATAATACATAGATGTTAAATTAATGCAAAATATAATTTACATAAATTGTAAGTACTTGCTTTTTAATTATGAAGCAAGATTTGGGTCAAATACTAGAAAAAGGGGTTCGGTAAAGTGGTTATCCAATTAGTAAGCTGGCTAAAAAAATTGGTTATACCCGTCAACATATTTACAACCTGTTTACACAACAACATATTAATATTGAGTTATTAATGGAGATTGGTAAAATAATAAATGTAGATTTTAAGCAAGATATCAAACTAATTAAAAACCTTTCACAACCATATAAAATAACAGAACAGGTTTACGAAAATTATAAAGAAAAATACATCCACCTCCTTAAAGAATACAATACCTTACTAAAAGAGCATCTCCAGCTTATAAAAGACTTATCGAAAAAACACCTCCAAAAAAACAAAAAATCACATTTGTTTATCATTTCAATTTATTTTTACTTCAAATAAAAAAAGGTACATTTATAATTAGCAATACAATTTTACTTTTGTTACTTCGTTTTAATCACAGATAAAAACACTATATTTAAACCGATTTAGCACACTGAACAATGATAAAAACAATATTATATTTTTTCGGTTTACTTCTATACACTAAAGTCGCATTAGCCCAATCACTAACATCTTATGTGAATCCATTTATTGGTACTGGTGGCACTGGGCATACTTTTCCTGGAGCGGTTATGCCTTTTGGTATGGTGCAACTTAGTCCAGATACTCGCATTGACGGTAGCTGGGAAGGCTGTAGTGGTTATCATTACAGTGATTCTGTTATTTATGGATTCTCGCACACACATCTCAGTGGTACTGGTGTAAGTGATTATGGTGATGTTTTAATAATGCCTACGCTGAATAAAAACACCTTTAATAATAAAGCTTATGCTACACCATTTAATCATCGAAACGAAAAAGCAAGTGCAGGATATTACGAAGTAACATTAAACAACAACATACAAGCACGGTTTACCACAACCCAGCGTGTGGGCATTCATCAATATCATTTTCCTAATAATTTAGATACTGTTTCTATTCTTATTGATTTATTACACCGCGATGTAGTATTGGATAATCATTTACAAATAATAGATAGTGTTACTGTTTCGGGTTATCGCATTAGCGAGGCGTGGGCAAGAGAGCAATATGTGTATTTTGTAATGAAATTTAATAAACCCATTTTAGCCAGTAAAATTATAAAAGAAGGAATTACCAATAAAGCTCAGGTTGCAGGAGCGTATATACAATTTAAAAACAACACTCAAAGTCCATTACTTATTAAAGTTGGTATTTCTCAAACCAGCGAAGCGGGCGCTTTATTAAATTTAACCAGCGAAGCACCGCATTGGAATTTTAACAGTTATCGTCAACAGGCAGAAGAAGCGTGGAACAAAGAACTCTCCAAGATTAAAATAAAAAGCAACAACCAGCAACAACTCACCACATTTTATACGGCTTTATACCATTGTTTCACACACCCTTCACTAGCAGGAGATATAGATGGTAAATACCGAGGAAGAGATTTAAAAGTACATCAAGCTAACGGTTTTACCCCTTATACTGTTTTCTCCTTGTGGGACACTTACCGAGGATTACATCCTTTGCTAAGTATAATTGATCAAAAAAGAACCGTTGATTTTATACAATCATTTATTCAACAATACAAAGAAAGTGGCCGCCTACCGATGTGGGAATTATCAGCCAACGAAACAAATTGCATGATTGGTTTTCATAGTGTTTCGGTAATTACAGATGCTATAACTAAAAACATTAAAGGTTTTAATATAGAAGAAGCTTATAACGCCATGCGTGCTGCCTCAAACTACACCAGTTGGAGTATTCCTACTTTTAATAAAAACTTAGGATTACAAATTGACGACGAACACGAAAGCGTTTCTAAAACGCTTGAATACGCTTACGATAACTGGTGTATTGCACAAATAGCTAAAAAGCTAAATAAACCTGATGATTACAAAACACACATTGAACGTGCGCAAGCTTATAAAAATGTATTTGATAAAGAAACAGGATTTATGCGCCCTCGAAAAAATGGTAATTGGTTATCGCCTTTTGAACCGAGAGAAGTAAACAACCACTACACCGAAGCTAATAGCTGGCAATATACCTTTTATGTACCTCAAGATGTAGATGGCCTCATACAACTTTTGGGAGATTCAAAAAAATTTGAAAACAAACTAGATGCTTTATTTAACGCAAGTAACAAAACCGTGGGTAGAGAACAAGTAGATATTACAGGATTAATAGGGCAATACGCCCATGGCAACGAACCAAGTCATCACATGGCTTATTTATATAATTACGTAGGAAAACCAGAGAAAACGCAAGAAAAAATTTATAAAATACTAAATGAATTTTACCATAACCAACCCGATGGTCTTATTGGTAATGAAGATTGTGGACAAATGAGCGCTTGGTATATTTTAAGCGCTTTAGGGTTTTATCCTGTTTGTCCGGGTAACCCTGAATACACCATTGGCTCCCCACTATTTGATGAAGCAACTATTTATTTAGAAAATCAACACACGTTTACTATCCAAAAAAGAAATGCAGAAAATAAATTTCAGTACATACAAAACACTTATGTGAATGGTAAAATTAGCAATAGCACTGTTCTTCCACATCAAACCATAATGGCTGGCGGCAACCTAGAATTTGTTATGAGCAACAGTACACAAAACAATATGGTTTTTGGGAAATCAAAAGCACTTATGCCACATAGTAGTATCAACGAATCGCTTATTGTACAAACTCCTATTATTGTTGCCCCAAGTAAGATAACTGAAAACAATCGCACAATTAGTATTTTTACTAATGAACCCAACGCTAAGGTGTATTACACTACCAATAATACAGAACCAACTACTCAGTCTAAATTATACACCCAATCATTTACAAGTGATACAAGTGTAATTATTAAAGCAATGGCAGTAGTTAACAACAAACAAAGCGCAACGAATATTGCGAAGCTTTATAAAAAACCAAATGATTGGAAAATAAAATTAGAAAGTGTGTATAATCCACAATACGATGCCGAAGGAGAAGATGGCATTATTGACGGCAAGCGTGGTACTACCAATTGGCGAAGTGGCGGTTGGCAAGGTTATCAGGGGCAAGATTTTGTGTGCGTAATTGATTTAAGAAAAGAAATGGATATACACTCCATAGTTTCTAATTACTTGCAAGACACCCGTTCGTGGATTATTTATCCTACACAGGTGGAATATTTGGTTTCTACAGATGGCATAAATTTTAAATCCTATGGAATTATTAAAAACAACTTAACAGCTAATGATTACGAAGTACACACACAAGAGTTTAAAATTACACCTACCGAAACCACAAAAGCACAATATATAAAAGTAAAAGCGCATAATTTTGGCAAACTAACCGAATGGCATTTAGGAAAAGGTGGCGAAGCGTTTATTTTTATTGATGAAATAGAGGTAAAGTAAATTGCAAATTTCATAAAATTAGCTTTAATTAGAGCTATGAAACAATTTTTATTACTTTTCTTATCGCTATCAATTTTAGGATTTTCACAATCTACTATTAAATTAGGAACTTGGCGTGGCGTTTTATTACTTAATGCTGAAAAAAACATCGAATTACCTTTTAATTTTGAAGTACACACAAATAAATTAAACCACATCCAACTTACCATAAAAAACGCCGATGAACGTATTTTGGTAGATGAAGTAACAGCCACTAAAGATTCATTAAATTTTAAAATGCCTGTGTTTGATTCTGAATTTAAAATTAAAATTATAAACGATACACTTTTAGTTGGGCACTGGATAAATAGAAATAAGATAGAAGAACAAGTTATTCCCTTTAAGGCACAATATGGTATTCAGCATCGTTTTTTATTTGAAAACAAACCAGCAACCTTAAATTTTAATGGCAAATGGGAGGTAACATTTTATTCTAATCCTAACGATACCACAAAAGCAATTGGTGTGTTTACTCACCAACCTCATTCTTCCATTGTTTATGGTACATTTTTATCTGAGACAGGAGATTATAGATACTTAGAAGGGGTTGAATATAACAACAAATTATATTTAAGTTGTTTTGATGGCTCTCATGCTTATGTGTTTTTTGCAGAATATAACCAATCACAAATTACAAATGGCGAAGTATATTCAGGTTTAAAGAACTATGTGAACTGGCACGGCGTAAAAAATCCGAAATTTGAACTAAGAGACCCCGAGAAATTAACTTATCTAAAAAATCCAAACGATAAAATACATTTGGCGTTTAATAACCTAAACAATAAAAAGGTAAGTTTAGAAGATGAAAAATATAAAAACAAAGTGGTGATAATTCAAATAATGGGTAGTTGGTGCCCTAACTGCATGGATGAGAGTGCCTATTTAGCTGATGTTTATAAAAAATATAAACCAAGCGGTTTAGAAATTATTGCCTTAGCTTACGAAAGAACACCAGATATAGAAAGAGCAAAAAACAACTTAAAGCGCTTAATCAAACGATTTGACATTGGTTATGATATTTTATTAACTGGACTAACTGGTGGAAAACAAGCTTCAGAAAGTTTACCATTCTTAAATGGTATTATGTCTTTCCCTACTACAATCTTTTTAGACAAAAACCATCAAGTAAAAAGTATTTATACAGGTTTTAGCGGCCCCGCAACCGGAGAGGCCTACCGTGCTTACACAACAAAAACCGAGAAACTTCTTAAAGAATTACTTGGACAATAAATTTTTTAATTTCACTGCCTCAAAAGTTTTTTTCTGAATTTTTGCATCAACCCAAATCAAGAAATTGAAATAATTTAAGCTGTTTTTTTCGTAAGGATTTTTCAAAACTTCTTCTAACTGTAGTTTTAATTGTTTATATGCCTTAGTAGATATTTGTGCGTTACTTGTTTTAATTTGTTCTCTAATAAAACGAATAACAATAAATTCCAAAGCATATAAACGTTTTTGTTTTCTTAAAAATGCTAAAGTAGTTTTAATTTTATAAGGTAAAATATCATAATTACCCAATTCAAAATGAATTAAAATACTTTTTACAAAAGCAAAACAATAAATATCCTCTCTATACCTCAACTTGTTATCTAAAATCTCATTTAAAACTAAATTAGATCTTTTAAAATTTCCCATTTCAAAATAAATATCCGAAACAGTAACTTTATATAGCTGCTCTTCGCTATCAGCAAATGATTGACCAACTAAAGTTCTTCTAAACTGCTCTATTGATTCAATGATTCTTAATCCATTTTTATAGTCAGCATATTGCATACACATTCCCAATACAAAAATATAAAACACGCTTTTGGTTTTTATATCAAATAGATAGCGTCCCTGTAGGGCTTTCATCCCTTTTTGAATGGTTTGATAAATTTTATCTTTCTGATTTAATCGCTCATCAAAAAGCATCTTTCGTGTTAAAAAATTAAGATACAAATTTGGGTAAACATCAATTTGATGAGCATGTTTGTTCCATAAATTTTCGATTTGTAATGCAAACTGATAACATTGTTTAAAATCATTATTTGTGAAATAATAAATAGCAGCAGAAAATAAATGATAATAAGTCGTTAAAAAATTAGCTTGGGTTTTTATTGAACGTTTGTTTTTGTACTCTTTAAAAAGTGCGTTTAACTCCTGCATCTCGTCTTCTGCACGCAACATGCCTATTACCAAATGTTTGTTTCTTACATAATTGTGTAAATACTTTGCTTGTGCCTCTGCTTCTATGCGTAAAATAATTTTTTTTACTTCATTATTTTGATGTTGAATCTCAGTAAAAATTTCTTTCGACTGATTTTTATTCATTAAAAACACCATCTCCCAATCTGCAATTTCTAGCAACTGTTTATTAAGTTGATACTTGTTCGATAAACGTTTTGCTTTTTTCAATGTGTTTAAAGCTTGTTCGTTTAACCCTTTATCACTTAGTATTTGCACCGAGTTAAGTAAGCTTTTAATTTTTTGTAGAGGTGTGTGTTTAAAATACACCTCTAACGACTCCAAAACATATTGGTATAAATAATTTTTAGCAACTGCAAACTGATTATTAGAATAAAAAGGGAGTTCATCTCGAATAAGTGATTCGTTATACTCACGCTGACTATCTATTAACTCAAACAAGTGTTGATTCTGCGAATTGGTATGAAATACAGAAAGTCGTTTTTTGACGTAACCCTTTTCGGCTTTACTCATTGATTTTATTAACTCAAACAAATCTTTAGATGGTGTCATAATGTGTTTTCGAAACCTAATAATAAAGATATTTATAATTTAATAAAATACAAAAATTCAACAATTTTGTACCGTCAAACAATTATTATAAAAGTACCATGAAAAAATCCATTTATCTTTTCGCACTAAGTAGTTTATCTACTTTAACCCTCTTTTCACAAAGCACTAACCCATCACCATACTGCGCTGCTGGCTACGACGATGGTTTTATGTCGGTTGATCACCATATTAGTAATGTTTCTATTGGAAGTTTAAGTAATAATAGTGGCTCAACGCAATATACAGGACAACATTATGTGTATTATAACAACATAAGCGCTCCTACACTTAGTAAAGGAAGCACTTATACATTAAGCGTTTCGCACGATGGCGGAAGTTCAATACATTTTTTAGCTGCTTATATTGATTTTAATAACGATGGCGATTTTAGCGATGCGGGTGAACGCGTGTTACAAAAAACGATTAATGATGCTACTCAAATTCCTAATCCAGCCGTTGTAAGCGTAACTATTCCTGCTAATGCAAGCATTGGAAATACACGTATGCGTGTGATGGTATTTGAAGATGACGAATATACTTGGGCAGAAAACAATACTAACGCAACACCTTGCACCGCCGACGCATCTGGCTCTTTAGATTGGGGAGAAACAGAGGATTATATGATTAACATTACTGGAACAGTAACAGGAATAAATGAATTAAATCATCACACAACAACTATTAAGGCTTATCCAGTACCTGTAACTGATAATCTAACCATTGAAACAAACGATCAACAAACCATACATAAAATCATCATACTAAATATCAATGGACAGATTGTACAGGAATTTATAACCGATAAGCCCTCTCAATGCATTGATTTTTCAACTGTTCCCAATGGTTTATATACGATTGAGGTTTTCACAAATCAATCCATTAGTCGGTTTAAAATTAGTAAATAATTTTTCTAGGTATAATCCTTAACTTTGTAAAAAAACATGAATTTAAAATCCATTATATATTTTGTTTTGTGCCTGCAACTTACCGTATTTATGCAAGCACAAAACAAAACTAAGCGCGTGTTGTTTATCGGTAACAGTTATACTTACGTTAATAATTTACCTCAACTAATTAAAGATATTGCCTTGGCTAATGGAGACACGTTATTGTTTGATAGCAACTGTTTAGGAGGTTATACTTTTAATAATCATTTTAACAATGCTACGAGTTTGGCAAAAATAAATGCACAAGCGTGGGATTATGTTGTGCTACAAGCACAAAGCCAAGAACCTTCGTTTCCGCCGGCACAAGTGGCTTCGCAAACATTGCCTTTTGCTATTAAACTAGATAGTGTCATTCAAAAAAATAATGATTGCACCGAAACAGTATTTTTTGAAACCTGGGGAAGAAAAAATGGTGATGCTTCAAACTGTAGTTTTTACCCACCACTTTGTACATACACAGGTATGCAAGACCGTTTGAAAGAATCATACAAACAATTTGCAGACACTTGTCATGCACTGATGGCGCCCGCAGGAGAAGCTTGGCGAAAATCCATCACCTTAAACCCAACTTTAGAGTTATATAGTTCTGACCAAAGTCACCCGGCAATGGAGGGTTCTTACCTAACAGCATGTGTGTTTTATGAAATATTATTTCAAAAAAGTGTACTCGGTAATACTTATACTGCAGGAGTTGCAAGTGCCACTGCTACTGCCCTTCAACAAATTGCACACGATGTAGTTAATGATAGTTTAACCGTATGGAATATTGGAAAATACACGCCATGTGTAACAACCGGAATAAAAACAACATCATCAAAAATTGATATATTGCTTTATCCTAATCCGGCACAAAACACATTATATTGCACAATCAATACAGCGTATAAAATTTACGATGTGCTTGGAAACTTATGTTTACAAGGCGCTAAAAGCGCTACCATAAATATTGAAACTTTAAAAAGTGGTGTTTATTTTGTGGTATTAGATAACTCTTCTTTATCTAAACCATTACAATTTGTAAAGGAGTAATAACTTGCAAATCTTTGGCACCTGATTAGCAGAACGACTCATCCTTAATAAACTTGACAAAAAATCTACCGCATAATAATCAGAATTAAATAGCTTCTAGTTTTGAATATTTCAATCAAATTTAAAAATTTGATTGAAATATTTTTAACTTATTAAAATCTAAATTTATGCGTAAAGTAATTTTAATCTCAATCCTCATTCTCAATTATGTTGCCTTTTCACAATCATATAAAGGAACTTACTTCTATAAAACATACGAGGACTATTTAAATAAGAAGCCAATTTCAGGGCCTATGGTTAAACCAAACAGTTTAAAATCTAATATTGCAACCGGTACTTCAGTTGTGATTGTTGAAAATGGTAAGGAAGATAGAGTAAGTTGCGATAAATTGCCACATGATTTATTTTTATATTATGGTGGTTACATGGCAAAATTAATTAAGGTAGTAGGTAACACACCATATCGGGTTTTTACAATGGGTAAAATGAATTATTATGCTGATTTATTTGATGAACAGCGAAGATTTTATCAAATTGATAGCGGTGCTGTACATAGATTTAAAAAAGGCGAATTGGAAGAATTTCTAAAAGATGCTAATTTGTTAGAAGAGTTTAAAAACACCTATCCAAAAAGAGAAAAGAAAGATGATGTAAACGGTTACTTTAATAAAGTGGTTAACCATGAAATTAATTTTATTGATAAAATGAATCAAAAAAATAAATAATTATTTATCTTTAAGTATTATTTATTTTTTAGAATGAAAAAATATTTACTTTTATTTCTGTTGGTTATTTTTATTAAAAATAATTCGTTTGCTCAGTGGCAACAAACAGGTGGTCCATATTGGGCAGAACCAGCATCAAGTTTTGCCAATTCCACAACTACACTGTATTGTGGAACACTTGGGTATGGTATATATAGCAGTAGTAATCTGTCTGGTAATTGGACCTATTTAAATCCATCAAGTTTGCCAAACACTAGTTTAACCGGTTTCTTTATTGATGGTTCTTCGATGTATGCAGGGATAGATCTAGAAGGGTGTTACCTGTCTACAAATAACGGAACTTCTTGGGTTGCTAGAAACAATGGATTACCCAGCTTTACAACCATCAATAATTTTTGTAAACAAGGAACTAATATATTTATGTCTTCAAACTATGGATGTTATATTACATCAAATAATGGATTAAACTGGGCATCTGTTCCATCATTTTCAAACCCCTGTACATGTGTGGCTTACTTAAATAATAAATTATTTTTATCACAAAGTAATGATAGCTTATATGTTTCAAGCGATGGTGGCAACAATTGGTCGGCCTGTATGAGTTTACCCTTTGGATTAACCGTAACAGAGATGGATACACTTAATGGTAATATTTATGCTGCCTCTAATTATGGACTATTCTCATCAAATGACAATGGTGTTTCTTGGAATTTACTTAGTAATGGTATTCCTAGTGATATTAATTCGGTATGTAGTAATGGTGTTGTTGTACTAGCAATATCTTTATCGACAGGGGTTTATACATCTACGGATGATGGCGCATCATGGACAAATCAAACAACTGGAATTTATAGTAATGAATTTTTCACTTCTAGTTCTTTTGGAAATCAGTTTATAATTGGAGCAGAAAACGGATTATACATCTCTTCAGACAATGGTTTAACCTGGACTGTAAACAACCAAGTCTTAGCAAATACAAATATTTGGGGCTTGTTTTCTCATAACACTGATTTATTTGCTGGGGCTTATTACTATGGCGGTCCTTATATTAGTCAAGATAATGGCACAAACTGGAAACATTTAACTTTACCCACAGGGAACACACATGTTTTTTGTTATACAGCATCTTCATCTAAAATATTTGCTGGTACTGGAGGTATGGGGGTTTGTTATTCTACAAATAACGGTACAACTTGGGCAACCTGCAATACTGGTTTATACACCAATGAATATGTTTCCACACTTAACTTTAATGGAACATCTTTATTTGCGGGTACCATTCATGGTGTTTATACATCTACCAATAATGGGTTATCATGGCAAGCAAAAAACAATGGAATTGTTGGAGGATTAGATGTAAGGGCTTTCGATTGTAAAGGTGATTCTTTAATTGTAAGTACCGGAGGAGGTTTATTTGTTTCTTCAAATAGTGGATTAAATTGGACTTCAGCCAATAATGGTGTTCCTGTAACAAGTATGAGTTTTGGGTTTAAGGGGCTTGCCTTCCATGGTAATTCAATCATAGCAGGAAGTACGTCTGGAGCTTATATTAGTAATGATTTAGGACAAAGTTGGAGCTTAATCAATAACGGATTAACAAATACAGATATTAATTGCGTTGAGGTATTTGGTTCTTTTGTTTTTGTAGGAACCAGTAATGGACAGGTTTTTTATACAATAGATGATGGATTGAATTGGTATCCGCTTTCGTTTGGATTACCTAATTTCTCTGTTCGTGCACTAGCCATTCACAACAACAAAGTATATGTAGGTACAGATGGTGGTGGTGTTTGGGTGATTGATTTTCCAGTAATAACCAATATTACAAAAGAGAACAAAAACACTTCTCGTATTATACTTTATCCTAATCCGGCACAAAACACATTATATTGCACAATCAATACAGCGTATAAAATTTACGATGTGCTTGGAAACTTATGTTTACAAGGCGCTAAAAGCGCTA
>WBZO01003545.1_pt1 | contig 12004 bp, 11 predicted proteins | sample 5204261 | NCBI WGS metagenome assembly WBZO01 (sample SAMN12412400, study PRJNA552823) | activated sludge metagenome | isolation source: activated sludge from anammox sidestream of wastewater treatment plant... | place: USA: North Carolina | collected 2017-09 | reverse complement strand
AACCCAACTGGAACATCATTCCAACGATTTACCCTGGCGGCCGCACGCGCACGTCGTCCACGTGCGGGCGCTCCCTGACGGCCGCATGGATGAGGCCGACTTCGACCGGCTTCTGAAGGAGTATGCCGGGCGCGTGGCCCTGGTCGCCGTCACCGGTGCGTCGAACGTCAGCGGCTATCTGCAGCCAATTCACCGCATGGCGCGCAAGGCTCATGCCGCCGGAGCGCGTATCCTGGTCGACGCCGCGCAACTGGCCCCTCACCGTCGCGTCGATATGCGGCCGGACGATGATCCCGAGCATCTGGATTTTGTCACGCTGTCAGCGCACAAGATGTACGCCCCCTATGGGACGGGCGCGCTCATCGGGCCGAAAGAGATTTTCCTCAACGACGCGCCCGAATATCGGGGAGGCGGCACAGTCGATGTCGTCACACTGGACGAAGTTTACTGGGCGGGCGTCCCCGATCGTGAAGAGGCGGGCAGCCCCAACGTCGTCGGCGCGGTGGCGATGGCCGTGGCCGCCCGCGTGCTGATGGAGGTCGGCATGGATGAGGTTGCCGCGCATGAAGAGCGGCTCATCGCCTATACGCTGAAACGCCTGCGCGAAGTGCCGGGAATCCACATCTATGGCGAGACCGATCCGGCGCGAGCCAGCGAGAAGGTCGGCGTCATTCCGTTTAACCTCGAAGGCTTGCCGCATTTTCTGGTGGCGGCCATTCTCGGCTATGAGGGCGGCATCGGCGTCCGCAGCGGCTGCTTCTGCGCTCATCCGTATGTCGTGCACTTGCTCCAGTTGGACGAACAGCAGTCGAGCCGTTGGCGAAACCAGATGCTCGCCGGCGATAAATCGGAAATGCCGGGCATGGTGCGCGCCAGTTTCGGTTGCTACAGCGACATCAGCGACGTGGATCGCCTGGTCGAGATGCTGCAACGCATCGCCCGCGGCGATTATCAGGGCGATTACATGCTCGATGTGCCAACCGGTGAATATCATCCGCGCCATTTTCACGAACCTCTGGAGGAGTATTTCCTGCTTGAGCAGATCGGTAGACCGGCCGGAGGTCATTGATCTTTTGCCGGCCATCGACCGTTCGCCCATTCGTGCGCCACAGCCGGCAGGATGTCAGGCTTCCGTAGGGAACAAGTCAGCCATTCGTTACGCCTTCTACCGGAAATTTTCTAAAATACCTTAACCGTCCATTGGGGGCAGTCTTTCATGCCTGCACTCTATAGGCGAGCCTATCGTTCGAGTATCATAGCTATGTTCTGGAAACGTCTGTTATTACCGTTCATCGTCGTCGTTTTGATGTTGGCGGCCTGTGGAGGCGGCAACGCCCGACCGGGTGAAATCCCGCCGCCGCCAACCTCAGCCATGGCCACGGCCGAAGCTGAGGTTGCCGCGACTATCTCTCCTGTGCCGTCGCCGACTACCGCCGCCACCTTGCCGCCGCCGCCGGTGGTGATACCAACCGCCACCGATGGTCCGCCGACGCCCGAGGTAACGCCCACCCCGGATACCGTCGTGCTGGCGCCTGAGAAAGACGCCTTCATCGGCCGCAACCCGCTGACCGGCGAGGAAGTTGTTGATCCGGCCGACTTGCAGCGCCGGCCAATCGCCGTCAAATTGGCCAACGCGCCGGCCGATTACACGCGACCGCAAGCCGGTCTGAACGATGCCGATATCATCTACGAGCATTGGACTGAAGGATCGGTGACGCGATTCACGGCCATCTTCTATGACACTGTGCCGCCCAACGTCGGTCCGGTACGTAGCGCCCGGCTGATCGATGTGGAGTTACCGGCCATGTACGATGCCATGCTGGCCTTTTCCGGCGCGAGCGTCGGTGTGAACCACCGGCTCAACGACTCCGATTTCAGCGACCGTCTCTTGCGCTCCGGCGACCCGGGTTTCTATCGCACCGGCGACGAGACCAAGCCATTCGAGCACACACTCTACATCCGAATGGAACAACTCTGGCAAGCCGTGGCAGACAAGGGGTTAAACACGCCACCGAACTTCGGCACCTATAACGCCTTCAGCGAGATCCCCCCCGAGGGCGGCACCCCTGCCAGTGTGATCGAAATCGACTACAAGACGGAAAAGGTAGAGTGGCGCTGGGATCCGGAGATCGGCAAATATCGCCGCTGGATGGACTTCAAGGAACACGTCGACGCCAATACCGAGGAGCAAGTCGCCGTCGCCAACGTCATCTATCTGACGCCCTATCACGTCAACGACCCGACGATTTGCGAGCAGATCAACAACGGAGTCTGCGCCGCGTTGTCCATCGAAATCCAGTTATGGGGATCAGGCCCGGCGCTCGTTTTCCGCGATGGGCAGCAATATAACGTGACCTGGCACCGCGAGGGGCGTAACGACCAGCTGACCTTCACCGACGCCGATGGCAATCCGTTCCCGCTACAGATCGGCCATAGCTGGGTCCAGCTGATGCCCAATTACTTGCCGAACCCGCTAGCGGTCACGCCCTAGCGGCTTAGCCGTCCATATCGCTCTTTTGCTTGTCGAGAAAATCCGGCAGGCCGGCACACAGAATTGTGGATGCCGGCCTGCCGTTTTTGATCGTCTCTCAGCCTATCTTGCCGTTGCCGATATAGCCTTGTACGGCCAGTAGTTCGGCATTCAGTAGAGAGCCGCTGGCCGCCCCGCGCAAGGTGTTATGGGTCAGCGATACATAGCGCACATCCAGCACCGGACATTCCCGCACCTTGCCCACCGTCCACGCCAACCCGTTCCCGGCGTCCCGGTCGCGGCGAGGCTGCGGCCGATCGGGTTCCTCGCGATAGATGAGGAGCTCCCGCGGTGACGAGGGCAACTGCCGGCTGATGGCCGGTGGCTGCCAGTCGCGCAACGCCTGGATCGCTTCTTCAGCCGACGCGCGTCGCCCGAGCCGCACCGATACACTCGCCAGATGGCCATCGACGACGGGCACGCGATTCGCCTGCGCGCTGATGGACACGGCCGCCGGAACCATTTGCCCATCACGAACAGCGCCTAACAGCTTGGTCGGCTCGTTTTGCAGCTTGTCATCTTCCCCGCCGATATAGGGGACAACATTGTCATAGATATCGAGCGATGACACGCCGGGGTAGCCCGCGCCGGAAATCGCCTGCAGGGTGGTGATGATCGCCGATTCGACGCCAAACGCCTCCTGGAATATTTTCAGCGGCAGGATGGCGCTCGTGGTCGAGCAATTAGGTCCGGCGACGATGAAGCCGGGCCAGTTATTGGCTTGTCGCTGGGCGGGGATCAGGCCGGTATGATCGGGGTTTACCTCCGGGATCAGCAGCGGCACAGTGGGGTTCATGCGGAAGACCGATGTGTTGGTCACCACGGCATAACCCGCGGCGGCGAATTGAGGCTCCCACTCTCGGGCTTCGGCCGTTGGCAAGGCCGAAAAAACGACAGGCGGATCTCCGGGGATGTTCAAGTCCGGCCTGGTCGGCTGGACGATCAACCCGGCCGTTTGCGGCGGCACATTGCCCGGCATCAACCAGTTCACCCCTTCGCCATACGGACGGCCGACGGTCCGATCGGACCCTGTAACGGCCACGACTTCAAACCACGGATGGTCAGCCAGCAATTGCACAAAGCGCTGGCCCACCGTTCCCGTCGCGCCCAGAACTCCAACGGGTATTCTACTCATCATACATCTCCTCGCTCATTTCTTCTGCAACCCGCGGTAGGCACAGCGTAGAGCGTCTATAAATCTAAAACGCCATCGTCCACATGGGGCGATGGCGTCGCGGTTCCACCCAATTTTCGCGCAATCATACGGATCACGCGCTCTTGCAGCCGCTAACGGAGCCATCCGGATCCCCTTAATAGTCCGACTGGTCGTTCAGGGAACCACTCCCGGGGGGTTTTCATCGCAATCTCTACCGGCGGGGCTTCCAGCCCATGGCCCTCGCCTCTCTGATGCAGGTTCCGCGATTACTCGTCCCGGTCAATGCGTTTCGTTTATCAAATTGGGTTGAATTATAGGCCGGCCGGCCGGCTTGTCAATAGGATCACAAAGGCTTCGTCGGCTCGATGAAAGCGAAGAGCGCCGGTCGTTCAGTCACTACCGGCGCTCTTTCTCGTGGTGCCCTGGAGAGGACTCGAACCTCCACGTCCAAAGGACATAGGCCCTCAACCTACCGCGTATACCTATTCCGCCACCAGGGCAATCAAGCACTAATTATATCGTGATGGGTCGCAAACTGTCAATTTCGATGAGCGGAGTGAGGAAAATGTCCGCGACGTTCAAAATTTGCTATAATGCGTTGCGTCACAGTCGGACAATCTGGGGGTTTATTTCCCCTGTTTACCGCGAGGAACTCATTATGTCCAGAGCCTTGAATCCCAAAATATGGTACCTGGTGGGGATCGGCGCGGCTGCGTTAGCGATCGATAGCCTGCGGCGATGGGTGAAAAAGCAACAGCTGGAAGCCGAATCCGCGCCGCCCGCCTATCGGTCATTCGATACACCCGAGCGGCCCCATGCACCAGCAAGCGCGACCCAGTCATGGATAGAACTCAAGCCGGGCGTGGAACCAACCTCTCCCCCCAAACCGGCCGTCATGCCTGCGTCCTCCGCCAAGAAGCCGGCCAAGACCGGTGCGGACGATCTGACTGAGATTAAGGGCATCGGCCCAACCTACGCCAAGCGATTGGTCGCGGCTGGCATCACGACTTTCGCCGACCTGGCGGCCGCTTCGCCGGACTATCTGCGCGAGGTCACAAAAGCGACAGCCATGGCCGACCCTCAGGATTGGATCGATCAGTCTGCGACGAAGAAATGAGCGGGCAAGGATAGGACAAGCCGGCGATCTTTTCCGGCAAGAGCCATCTCGCCTGCCAATTCCTGTATCCCTCATCAAGAGAGAGCGCCGGAGCCGGCGCATGTACTTGCGTGCGAGCGGGTAAACAGATACCATGCTGCCGAAATTTTCACAGGAGTGATATTGTTAGCGATGTTCGAAGTCAATGGCGTCTATCGAAACCGCATTGGTGAATACACTGTGCTGTCTGTTGACGGCCAGCGCATGACCGTGCGCTATAACGACGGCACAGAAGCCGAACTGAATATCAACATCCAGGCCCGAATCTGGGAAAATATCGTGGCGGAGCAGGAGGCGCGTGCCGCCAGCAGCCGCCACATGCGTCAGTCCAGCAAGGACACGACCCATTACATCAAGGCCGTGAGCATTCCGCCCGGCGAAGAGTTGGTCTTCCCCGGCTGGCAGGAGCGCGTCGTCATGGTGCCCACGGCCGAGTTGGCCCAGCGAATCAAACCCGGCGACCGCTTCATCTATTATGCTATCGAGGCCCAGACCTTCTTCGCCGTCGTCACCATTACCGGCGAAATGTTCGAGGCCGATCCAAAACAACATACCTATACCACCGATCTGGAGAAGGCGGCCTTCTTTCCTACAGACGTCGACGCGGCCGCGCCCGATCTGGACCACGGGGTCAATATCGATTCAATCGATCTGGAGAGCTATCCGGATTTCGGCAAGCTCCATATCGACCCCGAAACCTTCTTCCGAATCAGCGAGGATGACTTCGAGCTATTGGCCGAAGCCCTCACGGAAATAACCGAAGACGAGGACGAAGAAGTCGAAGAGTACGAAGAATACGAAGAGGACGAAGTCGAATAAGATCATGGCTCAGTACGTGCTGGTCAGCATCGCCTGGCCCTACGCCAATTCCGATATCCATCAAGGAAATGTCACCGGCTCCCATCTGCCCGGCGATATCTATGCTCGCTATCACCGCCTGCGCGGCAACCACGTCGTGATGGTCTCCGGCTCCGACAGTCACGGCACGCCAGTGACGGTCAAGGCCGAAGAGATGGGTATGAGCAATCTGGCCGTATATGAACATTACCACAGTCGCTTTCTGGAACTGTTCCGGCGCCTGGGCATCAGCTACGACCTGTTCACCAGCACCCACACCGAGAATCATTTCAAGGTGTCGCAGGACATGTTCAGCCAATTGCTGAAGAATGGCTATCTCTATCGCAAAGTAACGCCGCAGATGTATTCCCCGGAAGCGGGCAAATTCCTGCCGGATCGCTATGTCGAAGGCACTTGCCCCAATTGCGGCTATCCCGGCGCGCGCGGCGACCAGTGCGATAACTGCAATACGCTCTTCGAAAGCGCCGCCGAGCTGATCAACCCGCGCAGCAAGCGGGACAACAGTTTGCTGGAACTGCGCGATACCGAGCATTTCTTCCTCGATCTGCCGGCCATCGCCGAAGACGCTCTGTCGGCCTGGATCCACGACGACAAGGAGCATTGGCGGCCGCAGGTCATCAACTTCGCTCGCAATTTCGTCGATCAGGGCCTTATCGGCCGCGCCGTCACCCGCGACATGGACTGGGGTATCCCCGTGCCGGTCGAAGACGGCTTCGACGGCAAAGTCCTGTACGTCTGGTTCGAGGCGGTCATCGGCTATCTGTCAGCCACGATCGAATGGGCGCACAACCAGGGCGACCCCGAAGCCTGGCGCAACTGGTGGTATAACCCCGGCGCGCGCACGCTGTACTTCATCGGCAAAGACAACGTTCCCTTCCACGCCGTCTTTTGGCCCGCCCAACTCCTGGGATCACACGGCCTTTATAGCGACGATCCACAGGCTGTGCTGAATCTGCCCTATGACGTGCCCGCCAACGAATTCATGAACATGGAGGGGCAGAAGATCAGCGGCAGCCGTAATTGGGGCGTCTGGATGCTTGACGCCCTCGATCGTTACGATCCCGACCCATTGCGCTACTATCTGACCACCAACATGCCCGAAACGCGCGACAGCGACTGGAGTTGGTCCGGTTTCATCGAGCGCAATAACAATGAACTGGTAGCCAACTGGGGCAACCTCGTCAACCGCGTGCTGAACATGACGCAGCGTTATTTTGGCGGCGTTGTGCAAGAGCCGGGCGAACTGACCCCGGTCGATATCGCGCTGCTGGCGGCCATCGATGAGGGCCTCGATACTGTGGGCGCGCTTTACGACGCCTGCAAGTTTCGCGCCGCCGTGCAGGAAACGCTGCGCCTGTCGAGCCTGGTCAATCAGTACCTGGAGGAGACCAGCCCCTGGACGGTCTTCAAGACCGACCCGGCCGCCACCGGTCGCGCGCTCTATGTCGCTACCCAGGCCATTAACGGGCTGAAGATCCTGTGGGCGCCGGTGTTGCCCTTCACTTCCCAAACGCTCCACGAGATCCTTGGCGAAGCAGGCACGCTCTTCGGCGAACAACGCATCGAGCGCTACGACGAGGCGACCCGCAGCCATCTGGGCCTGACCTACGCGGGCGCGGACGCCGTTGGCCACTGGACGAGGTCGGCGATACCAGCCGGCCGCCAATTGCCTAAGCCGCGAGCGCTCTTCAAGAAACTGGAACCCGAATTGGCGGAACAAGAATTAGCCCGACTGGGGCCCAAGCCCGTCGTGGGCACGTAACGGCCGCCGCAAGCGATTCAATCGGCCTGCGCCGGCCCGCCTGATAACAAGGACCGTATGACCGACAACAAAGTAATCTACTCTATGGTCGGCGTGGGCAAGATCATTCCGCCCAACCGCACCATCCTGCGCGACATCTACCTGTCCTATTTCTACGGGGCAAAGATCGGCGTGCTGGGCCTCAACGGCTCCGGCAAGAGCACCTTGCTCCGAATCATGGCCGGCGTGGATAAGGACCACCTGGGCGAAACGATCCTCTCCCCCGGTTACACAATCGGTTATCTGGAGCAGGAGCCGCTCATCGACGAGACGCGCACCGTGCGTGAGGTCGTCGAGGAAGGAGTGCAGGAGGTCGTCGACGCTCTGCGCGCTTTCGACGAGCTAAATGCCCGCTTTGGCGAGGACCTGTCGGCCGATGAGATGGACAAGCTCATCGAGGACCAGGGCAAGCTCCAGGACAAACTCGACCACATGGACGCCTGGAACCTCGACAGCCGGCTCGATCTGGCGATGGACGCCCTGCGTTGCCCGCCGGCCGAAACACCGGTGTCGATCCTCTCCGGCGGCGAGCGGCGACGCGTCGCCCTGGCGCGACTGCTGTTGAAGCAGCCCGACATCCTGCTGCTTGACGAGCCGACCAACCATCTCGACGCCGAGTCCGTGGCCTGGCTGGAGAAGCACCTGCAACAATATCCGGGCACGGTCATCGCCGTCACCCACGATCGTTACTTCCTCGACAACGTCGCCGGATGGATTCTGGAACTGGATCGCGGCCACGGCATCCCCTGGAAGGGCAACTACTCCTCCTGGCTAGAGCAGAAACAACAACGATTGGCCAAGGAAGAGCGCTCCGAGGCCCAGCGCATGAAGACGCTGGAGCGCGAGCTGGAGTGGATTCACATGTCGCCGCGCGGCCGCACGACCAAAAGCAAGGCGCGTATCAATCAGTACAATCAGTTGCTGGAAGCCAGCGGCGAGAAAGCTCGTGAAGAGCTGGAGATCTACATTCCGCCGGGCCCGCGCCTGGGCGACATCGTCATCCGGGCCGAGAAGGTCGACAAGGGCTTCGGCGATCGGTTGCTGGTCGAAGACATGACCTTCGACGTCCCGCCCGGAGCCATCGTCGGCGTCATCGGGCCGAACGGCGCGGGCAAGACCACGCTCTTCCGCATGATCGTCGGCCAGGAGCAGCCCGACGATGGCCGGCTCACCGTCGGCCAGTCGGTGAAGCTGGCTTACGTCGACCAGAGCCGCGACACGCTGGACAGCGAGAAGACCGTCTGGCAAGAGATCAGCGGCGGCGAGGAAACGCTCGAGCTGGGCAAGCGCAAGGTCAACTCACGCGCCTACGTCTCGCGCTTCAACTTCGCCGGGTCTGATCAACAAAAACTGGTCGGCACGCTCTCCGGTGGCGAGCGCAACCGGGTGCATCTGGCGAAGGTGCTGAAGAGCGGCGCCAATGTGTTGCTGCTGGACGAGCCGACCAACGATCTCGATGTGAACACGCTGCGGGCGCTGGAAGAGGCGTTGCTGAGCTTCGCCGGATCGGCCGTCGTCATCAGCCATGATCGCTGGTTCCTCGACCGCGTCGCCAACCACATCCTGGCCTTCGAGGGCGATAGCCAGGTCTACTGGTTCCCCGGCAACTACAGCGAGTACGAAGAGGACAAGAAGAAGCGTCTGGGCGCGGCGGCCGAGCGACCGCACCGGATCACCTATCGCAAGCTGACGCGGGCGTAGGCGTCGCGCCTTTCTTAGACCGACGGTCGGGCAACTGGTTAGGAAACCAACCGGGACTACGGTTCCACGCCCAATCTTTCCGCCCGCGTTTGCGCGCTGGCGCTGACCGCTGCTAGTTCCCCCGTCTGTTGCAGAATGATATAGGTTACCCCGTTAGCCGGCGTTGGTTCCGGGTCAGTTCCATCACGCCGCGGGCCGCCCACCACCCGAACGAGGACATCCCCTCGAATGCGCACGACCCAGACCGGCTCAGAGGCGACATCCTCTAACGGTGATCCACCACCCAAATATACGGCCTCGGCTTCCTGACGGGACGGATAATATTCCACGGTAACGTTGTCGTTCGCGGTCACCATGTCGGCCGTCAACGGCTTCTCGCGAATGGCCCAGTCGGAATCGACGAGCAACGCCAAGCGTATTGCTTCATCCGCGTTGTCTACGAATTCCCTGCCCTCCGGCTTATAAGGTTCAGATGTTGGCGGCGAGCCGGGCGTAGGCGGCAAAGGGGCCACCTCTTCACTCGAAGCCGTAACAGCGCCCGCCTGATTGTTAGCAAGAGAAATAATGAAAAACAGTAGTAAGCATAAGAGTAACAAAACTAAGATGTTTTTAGGTTTAAGTTCTTTTTGCTTCATTGTAACATCTCTACTAGCTACGGCTAGCAAACACGTTTATGGCCCCCACACGTGGTAGCCATAGTCATAAGCAGGCGAAAAGTGAGCCTGGCCTACAGTTCCATGGACTGTAGGGTTGTACAAGGTCCAAGCCCCACCCCATACTCGTCGTTCTGGATGCCACCCCCACACATTTATCCAGTCACCGTCGGTATTAGTCTCACCTCCTGCTGCCAATGTAACGCCTGATGTCCAACCTAAATCGTGAGGAGCATACCATACAACGCTGTCAAATCGCCAAGCTTCCCAGCGATTGGCAGACTGGCTGTACATTACCCTGAATTGATACCACGTATTAGTGTTAAGGTTACTTCCAACCCCAAATACCTGCTGAGTAGTTCCATCGGTGTCTTTATAACTCACATACTGTTTCAACTGATTATTTAACCCGTAAGCAGTCCCCTTTATCCATCCTGTTTCAAAGAATGTATCGCAATTATGATCCCGACAAATAGCTACCGGTGAAGCGGTCCACATCAAACCGTCTGGTGGGTTACTTGTCAAAACATGAACTCTTTGGCCTCTTAAATTGTTTTGATCCCAATAACCGAACCCCAAAGCCCTTCCAGCAGCAAGGGCGAAATTAAGAGTCGATAATATGATGGCCGTAGCCACTACTAGAGCTAATATCTTTTTTGTTTTTCTCATGGAAATCCAACCCGTTTATGATCCTCTTCATTATAGAAATCAAAAATCGAGTCGTCAATGTCGTCAGGCCTTTTCATTTATTTGAAACCTAAAGCGTCCCTATCCTGGCTTCTCCGTCAGTGGAGTCGTCGGCGGGGCCACTGTGGGGTCGGTTCAACTCGTCGGCGCATCGAAGAAAGCAGTGAAGAGGAATTAACAAGAAGTACGCGGCAGACTCATGCTCATGCTCATCCTCATCATAACACGCCGGGATCAGCATATCAATTAGGTAAATTCATTATTTACCCGAGATGCGCGTCCACATCAACGTCCCAGTAGACGCCGAGGCTAATCCACGCGATGTTCAGGCAGCCCTGCTGGAAGCCTGCCAACACCCCGAAGTCCTGACCGATCCACGCCCGACCGCCCTCATCACCGCATTCGAAGGGGAGACGAATCAGTACGATCTGGAGTTCTGGATCAATAATCCAATCCGCGAGCCGTATATCAGCAGCGACGTGCGGCTGCGCATCTGGGAGCTATTCTCCGAGCGCGGCATCGAAATGAACGCGCCGACCGATATTCTGGTGCTCCACCCCGAAGGCTGAACGGACGATCAGGTCCAGGCCGTCACCGTGTCGAGCGTCGCCTTACCCTCGGCTGACAGTCTCACATCCGCGCCCCGAATCGTATCTTCCAGTTGGGCGACAGAGGTCGCGCCGATGATGGCCGACGTGACGGCCGGGTTAGCCAGGCACCAGGCGATGGCTGTCTGGGCGATCGTCGCATCGTGGGCGCGCCCGACCTCCTCCAGCTTGTCCACGGCATCGAACCCATACTCGTTCATATAGCGCTTGCGCACGACATCGGCCCGCGCCGAGCCGGGCAGGGGCGTATCCCGCCGATATTTGCCGGTTAGAAAGCCGGCCCCCAGCGGGCTGTAGGCGATCACTCCCACGCCCTGATCGAGGCAAAGCGGCTGCAACTCGCGCTCGAACTCAGCGCGATGGACGTAGTTATAATGCGGCTGCAGGCTGTCGTAGCGCGCCAGGTTGTGGGCGTCACTGACCCATAAGGCTTTGGCCAGCAGCCATGCCGGATAGTTGGAGCAACCGACATAACGCACCTTGCCGGACCGCACGAGGTCATCCATCGCCCGCAAGGTCTCATCCAGCGGCGTCTCGTGGTCGGGGGAGTGGGTCTGGTAGAGATCGATGTAATCCGTCTTCAGGCGACGGAGGCTGGCTTCGACGGCGTTCATGATATGATAGCGCGACAAGCCGTGGTCATTAGGGCCATCTCCCATTCGCCCGCGCACCTTGGTAGCGATGACCACCTCATCCCGCCGGACGACGCCGCTGGCCAGCCAGTTGCCCAAATAGCTCTCGGAGACGCCGCCGGGGTTACCCTCGATCCAGCGCGTGTAGACGTCGGCCGTATCAAAGAAATTGATGCCCAATTCGACGGCCCGACTCATGACGGCGTGGGCTGTCGGCTCGTC
>WBZO01006000.1_pt1 | contig 12005 bp, 5 predicted proteins | sample 5204261 | NCBI WGS metagenome assembly WBZO01 (sample SAMN12412400, study PRJNA552823) | activated sludge metagenome | isolation source: activated sludge from anammox sidestream of wastewater treatment plant... | place: USA: North Carolina | collected 2017-09 | reverse complement strand
CACGACGGTCGGCCAGCGTTTTTTCGATAGCCTGGGGCGAGAGCACATATTCGTCTTCGATGTCGACAGTCAAGATTTCGAGGCGGACAAAGTCGTACAGCGCTTTGATCTTTGCGACCGGATCGGTGAGGGTATCGGTCAGCGCCAGCGCCTGCTCTTTGACGCCTTTGTCATGATTGATGGCCGACTCCAAATACTGCTTCTCGACAAGCTCCGCCAGACTGGGCCAGTCCTCGATGAAAGTGATATTGTTGTATTCATCTTTGAAGCTGACGAGCTGGAAGAACAAGGCGGCACGGTAGCTGTTGACGGCCGCCATGTAGGGTTCCGGTTCGACCGGGAAGATATTGGTCAGCCGCCAGGTAAACTTGATCGGCATTTCGCCACGGTTGTCAAGTTCCTCGCGCACCGGTTCGCGCAGTTCGATCGGTACGTTATGCGTCACCGCCGTGTAGTTGAGGCCGCGGTGAATCAGGGCGGCGAATTCCGACTCATAGGCAAACAGCCGTCCCTGGAAGTACCAGGGTTCAAGAAAGCCGAAGTCACTGCTGACGACGCTGTACTTGTACTCGACGATACAGCCGTCCTCCACAGCGGGGAAGGTGAAGGTGAAGTACTCGAGGCGCTTGCCGACTTTCTTGGTGAACGTATCCTTCTTGTCGAGTTTGATCTTGCGGCCGTCAGGAAGGTAAGTCACGGCCTCAAAGCCGCGAAAACTCTCATGCCGATAGAGCGGTATTTCGACGGCAATGGCTTCGGCGGCGCCGGCCTTGTTGAGGACACGAGCGCGGACGTGGCGTCGAAAAGTCGTGACATTGCCTTCGTAAGGCTGTTCGACCTCAAGTGAGCCGAGGTCGAAGATGACGACGGCAGCGGCCTCAGGAAAGCTGGCGGGGGCGCCAATCGCCCAGTCGGCCGCGGTAATCTTGCCCCACTGATGTTTGTCTTCAGCCGATGTAGTTGCGATCGCAGCCAAAGCGAGACAGGCCGCGACGCTGATGGACAGGCGCAAGTTGTTCAACATAATCCCTCTTGTGGCAAGCGCGGCCGCATCGTCTCGCGGTTTTGGTGCCGGGCGACAGGAGTGGCAGCGCGCCGCCAGTTAATGGTTGCAGCAGTCCTCGAGGAACATGGTTAACAAAGTCGTGATTGTCAATCGCAAAAGGTCGACTCGGGAAAGGAGTGGTTGGTGCGGTGGGTTTCATTCTGGAGCCACTCCAAAGGAGCCGGAGGTTTTGGCTTTCTGCGCGACCGTTGTGCGAAAACTGACGAAGTCGTTGAACTGCGCCGTGTCGAGGACGCTCTGCGGGCGCACCAGATTGCGGGTCAGGACGAGCCGACCGTTATCAAGTTGCGCACGCAGATTGAAACTGCCGACGGCGGACGTGAGCGCCGCAGAATCAGGCAAGGAACTCCAGTCGCAGCCGGTGGGCAGGTCGACGAAGATCGAGTCCTGCAGCGTTCGGGGCGTGCCGAGATCGATCGGAAAGCGACGGCGTGACAGGTCGCTGAGTTCCGGCGGACTGAAGAGCGCCAGACTGCCGAAATCGAGGATGCGTGAGGCGCCGACGGCACGGGCGGCGTTGAGGAGGCGGCAGTTGAAGGCGACAACGGTGCGGCTGAGGTCGTGTGAGACGATGCGGGCGGAGGCGAGATCGATTTCGCTCTCGCGTCCCAATCCGGCGATCGTGCGGATTTTGGCTTTGGCGACGGCAGGATCGGATTCACCAATCCAGGCCTCGACGTGATGCGCGAGATTGCCGCGGAACTCGACAATTAAGGAAGCTGTCACGGTCAAATCGGGAGCGATCATCAGACGGGCCCAGCGGCGCACGACGTTGTCGACACTGGTTGAGGCCGGCGTGGTCACGAGGGCGCCGTTGATCGGGTCGATGACGAGGGCGGGAAGGCCTTCATCGGTAAAGGGCAGATCGCCGACGGCGCAGTCGAAGCAGGTTGGATCGACCCAAACGGAATCGGTACCGGAGATCAGGAGCAGGATCACGTGATTGAACAGACCAAGGGTCGGGAAGTCGGCGGAGACGATTTCGCTATTGCGGGTGGCCAGCGCGACCAGCCGAGTCTCAAAGCCGATGCGGTTGTAGAGCACGGCATAGAGCGTGGAAAGGTCTTTGCAGTCGCCGTAGCCGTTGTCGAAGGTTTCGCTGGCGGGATGCGGAATCCAGCCGCCGAGTTCAGGGTAGATGGCGAGGTAGCGCAGGCGGCGGGCGATGGTGCGATGGACTTCGTCGGCAAGATCGCTGGCGCCGGATTTTTGAATCCCCTCGATGAAGGACTTCTGTGCGTTGGAGGATTTGAAGGCGTCTTTGATGATTCGGGCATAGCCGGCGGCGAGCGACTGCCAGGAGTCGCCGACGAATTCTTCGCCGCCGAAGCGGCAGCGGCGCGGGGAGATCAAGACGCGGGAGAGATACCGGTATGGCCAGGGCGTAGCCCGATCGAGGTCGGGCGCAGGCTGGTTGGTAATGAGCCATCGGTGGGTGACGGCCGACGCCGTGAGGCTGGAGTCAAGGGTAGTGACGTTGCCGATCGGGAGGAAACGCATTGGATTGTCCAATGCGTGCCGGAATTCGCAGTAGCCGGTTTGGAGGTAGAGGTCCTGGCGCGGCCACCAGCCGGTCCAGAAAGCCAGGGTTTTGATTTCGAATTCCGATTCCCAATCGACGGTAAAGGGCGGTGCAATGTCTTTGAATTCGCCGTTAAAAGCGCAGATGTCGGTATAGAGGGCGAACTGCGGGCCAAAGCCGCAGACTTTGACGAAGGCGGAGAGCGTGGTCAGGGAATCGACGAGCTTACCATCGCGGTCATACAGCGCACCGCGCGCACGGAGAAGTTTATTGAGCCGGGAGTCTTCGAATTCGATTCGGGCCTCCGCCCGTGCCTTGGCGGAGTTAATCCGAACGATCAAGCGGTGGCGCAGGGTTCCGGCGCCGTGAGCGTTAATGCTGTAGAAAGCGCTGTCGGCGATGATGTAGGCGACGGCGGTGTCGGTGACGGCGGGGGTTGCTGCGACCGAATCGCCGAGTGATTCGGCAATCGCGAGCGGCGCCACGAGGAGCGAGAAGACCAAGATCGTGAGGCCGACGGCGAAGGAGCGCATTCAGTCGACCTTCAGAGTTATCGGTTCGCGCACGTTGAGGGCGATCCCGTCGAAGAACCGCTTGACCTGCGGGTATTCCTCCGGCGGGTAGATATCATCTTTGACGTAAAGCGTGCTCATGACGCGGACGCCGGTGGCGGCGACCAGTGAGCTGCGGGAGAAGAGCAGGCCGGGTGTGGCCGAGTTAGCGTCGGACGGGGTCTGAAGAATGGCGGCGCCGTCATCAAAATGAATCTCGATGCTCTCGCAGCGCGATGTGGGATAGCCGAAATCGACCGGGAACTGGCGGGCGGAATCGGGGAAATAGGTTTCCGCGGTCCAGACCAGGCTGGGTGTACAGACGAGGTTGCCGTCGCCGGCGATGCCGAAATCGGCGATTTCGAGCACCAGATCAAAGGTCGTACTGTCACCAGTTGAATCGGTTGTGCGCGTTGCCTGCGAGAGGTCGAGGGATTTGCCGCGCAGGGCGGGCAGGAAAGCGACGATGTCATCGGCGGTCGGGTTGTCGGACGCTGAGGAGGCGAAGCGCCTCTGGTAGTAGCCGGTAAGCGTCACGTGCGTCGTGCAGGAGGCACGGCCATCGGCATGGAGTGTCATCGCGGCGCTGCAGTTGATGCCGCTGGGCCAATCGCGGGGCGCGACTGCGGTGGTGTCCCAGCCGCCGGTGCCGATGCGCAGCCCCCCGACTGAGCGAAGGTTGGCCGGCAAGTACGGGAAGGGGCAGTCGCGGGTTGAACTGTCAAGCAGATAATTCGTCTGGCCGATCGAACAGAGGCAGAGGACGTGGTTGAACTGCGCGGCATTGAGTACATTCGGGTTGAAGTAGGCAAAATCGCGGCCGGCGCACATATAGACATCGGCCTGGAATTGCGCGACGCGCAACATGGCGATGAGGAGCAGGTTCTTGTCGATGGCGGTACCGATGCGCTCGCGGAGGCAGGCGGCGACATTTCGGGTCGGAATAGCCAGTTCGGTGGCTTCGGTGGTGGTCGCGACGCTATCGCGGACGTAGGCGTGCAAGATACCGATTTGGCGCCGGGCATTAGTGCCAACGCCGGCGAGCAGAGAATCAACGAGAGGCTTGACGCCCTCGAGCGAATCGAGGGCCGATTTGAAGTAGTCGATCAAGTAGTTGCTCATGTCCGCCCAGTCCTTGACGTAGTTGATGGCGAGTTCGGTCCAGAAACTCTTGTAACCGACCAACTGGAGGTAGATACTGGGGGCGTAGTTCAGGCGTGCGCCGGCAAAGGGCTCGGCCACACGGGGGGGGATATCGGTCAGCGTCCAGGTGAATTTCTTGCTGCCGCGGCGGTCGATGCGGACGTCATCCTCGGCCGGCTTGCGCAAGGAATCGGGAATGCTGACGAGAACGCTGTTGTAGATCAGGTAATCGGCGGTCGCAAATGAGAAATCAGAGCGGCAGGTGAAGTAGTCGTTCTGGAAGTTCCAATTGAAGAACCAGACGTCTTTCTGACCGGAGATGTCGTACTGGTACTCAATGATGCAGCCGTCTTCGACGCGCGGGAAGGCGAAGGAGTAAACCTGGTAGCTATCCCCAAGTTTCTTCTTCTTGAGCTCGAAGACGCTGATCGGGAACTTCTTGCCGTTGGGAAGAATCGTTTGCGCGCGGAAGTCGCCGAAGTGTTCGTACTTGCTGACGGCGATCTCGACATTGACCAGTTTGTCGACGGCGAGGCGATTCAGGATTTTGAAGCGGAAATGGCGTTCCGCCTTGGCTTCACCGCCGCCAACGCGCAGCGAGCCGCCTTTGTAGAGGACGATGGCCGGTGTGGGGGCTGATCCCGGCGGCGGCTGCAGCGCCCACTCGGCAGCGCTGATCTGGCCGTACTTGATGTCGGCGCCGAAGAGAGCGGACGGGATTGAAGACAGAGCGATGCAGAGAGCGACACCGACGAGCAAACTCGCGGGCCGGGCGGGAATCTTCGGCATGTGCGGCCTCCTTAGCGGATCAAGGGATGCCGGACGCTTTCGGTCAGATGACATCAGTGAAAGCGACCGGTGCCTCCAATTTGGTCTCAGGAATGAGGATGGTCAAAAAGGTCATTGTTGTCAAGAAGATTTGAACACTCCGCTATTGCCGGTCTCATGCAGAGCTGCGTGACGATCGGTGTTGTAGGATGCGGCGCGATGGGCGGCCATTGCGTTGGCGACGAGAAGGACGGCGAGAATGCAAGCGCCGCCGGCAGAGGGCTGCGGCGGCGCATTCGAAGGCAAGTGTTAGTCGCTCAGACGGCTCAGCGGATGACCTCCACCCCACGCGCTTGCAGTGCGGGGATTTGCACGTCGATGGCGTTGTCGGAGAGCGGGCAGCCACTGACGTAGAGGGTGTCGGTGGCGCTGAAGTCGGGGTTGGCCAGGAGCGGCCCGAGGTCGGTGACCGGACAATTGTTGAGCCAGAGGATGTGAAGACGGTCAGTGGTGATCAAGGGAGTCAGATCGCTGATTGGGTTGTTTTGCAGACTTAGCCCGGTGATATGATGCAGATTGGTCAGCGGCGCGATGCTGGCGATGTCATTGTTGCCGGCCTGGAGATAGAGAATGCCGTAGAGTTCCGCGAGCGGCGAGAGGTCGACGATCTCGTTGCCGTTGATGAAGGCGGCGTAGAGTGCGGTGCAATGTTCCAGGCCGCTGAGCGATTCAATACCGCGCCAGTTGGCATCGAGGAAGGTGAAGCTCTGCAAGTCCGAGCGGTGGATGTCGCCGACGGAAAGTTGGATGGCGGTGCGGACGACGTGCTCCAGTGCCGTGTCGGGAAAATCGACGACGACGTCCTCGAAGCAGGTTGCGGGGCCGACACACGAGAAGTAAGCGCAGTTGTTGGCCTCATCACACGGCATGAGCGCGAAGTAGTAGGTAGAGTCCTTTTCGAGGCCGACCACTTCAAAGACTTCGGCAGCACCGGCGACTTTGGGTTTGGGCGTATTCGGAACCGGGATCGCCTCGTCCCAGAGGTCGACGGTAATCCATTCGTCAAAGGCACGCAGATCGTATTTGGCGGCCGTGCCGGAGTTGGAGTCATCACCGGTGGCGGTCCAGGCGAGCGTTACCGAGCTGTCGGACACGCCGGCGATACGGAAATCGAGAATGTTGTACGGAGTGTTGCCGTCATCACCATCGTCATCGTCGTCGGTGCCGCCACCCGAGCAGGACCAGAGGGCGAGAGCGGCGAGAACCAGAACAGTAATGCTGTAAAGCCACGAGCGCAGAGACATATTGTACCTCCCCTAAGAATGAGTGGGTTCATCGAGAATATACTCCGCGTTCGCGGGTCGCGCCAGTAGTTTCACGGCGCCCGCGGAAAAAGGAGGCGGGCGCCGAGGTTAGCGCAGCAGATACTTGGCGAGTGCCAGCGCGAAATGGAGGATGAAGCAGATTCCGCCCGCCAGAGCGAGTTTGAATCCGTGCGGGCTGTAAATGGCGCGCAGCCGGGACATCGTGAAGGCGCCGAATGGAGGAGCTTGTTCGCCATTGTCGGTCCGGTATTTGAGGGACGCAAACAAGCAGAGGAAGGCGCCGACCAAAGTCAGAAACTGGAGAAGTGTGATGACGTCGCGAAACATACCAAACCCTTTCTCTCGATGTTGAGTTCGCAAAGCAGCGTCAGGAGGCGCGGTCGGAGTCGTCGCGGCGTCCCATCCGGCCAAAGACGAATCCGAAGAAGAACCCGAGCCCCAGGATGAAGACGACGACGATCAAGCGAATCACGGCGATCAAATTGCGAGTGTGCGAGGAGGAGCACAAGCAGAATCGATGAGAGCTCGAACGATCGGTCACCGACGGCGAAGTGGCACACAAAGTGCAGGCCGCTGCAGACCAGCAGAGGGAAATCACTCTGCCAAAATCAGTGGACCGAGAGCGCAGAAATGGGGAACCTGGGTAAGTTGAAGCGGTTAAAATATTTGACACAACTGCTATCGTGATTATCAATCGACATGGTCTTCGGCAGGAAAATTGCACGAGGACGTTGACAAAGCGGTGGGTTTTTTGTTTATTCTTTGCAGGCGTTTTAGTTAGCGAAAGGAAACTGCGAGGTTTTATCGACCGATAGGTAATGAAGCGATTCCCGAATAACGGGAGTCAGATCATCACGAACCGGCATGGTTGCCAGCAATTTTTCGATTGCATTGCGGCGGCGGGCCGGTATACTCGAAAGTTCGAGATAGGTCGATTTAGCCGATGACATTTTCCTGTCGTTTCACCGCTCTGATTTTCTGCGCGCTTTTTTCCCTTTACAGTAGCAGCGAAGCAAATGAGGCCAAAGTTGCGGTCTTCCGCAGCAGCGCTCAAGGCCTGAGTCTGCGCCTGGCCGCCGACGGGCAGATGGATGCGACTGCTACGGGAGTGGGTCAAGCCACGGCGGCGGAGCGGACCTGGATCGACGCCGCCGACGGCAGCGCGCGGGAGGCCTATGTCATCTGCTTCTACTCCCCGAATCGGAATCTCGCAAGCTTGGTCGCAGCGAATGTCACCGTTGGCGGTAAAGCGTTGCGCCCGGTAGAGAATTCGGTTGTCGAAAACGTGGCGGAGGTGGCTGTCGTTGCGCCAGTACTGGTCCGCGGACGCTGGGTTGGCAAGGTTGTGGTTCCGGTCGAAGCGCAGCGCGGCGGCACGTACTACGAGGTGACGGCGGCAGAGGTCGAGTTGGCGTTCAGCGGAGAGCCAGAACTGCGTGAGGAGAGAGCGGCGGGCCCGCTGGACCGGTTGTTGGATGAGTTAGCCGTGAACGCCGAACAGGCAGCGGCATGGACGCAGCCGCTGCGAACGAGCGCCGACGCGGCAGTGTATAATCCGTTCGCGCTGAGCGGATCGTGGGTGCGAATCGCCGTAACCGAGAGCGGCTTGTACAAGATCACGCGCAGTGATTTGACGAACGCAGGAGTGAGTATGAGCGGGGTCGACCCGCGGACGCTGCGGTTGTTTCATGCCGGCGGCAAGCCGCTGCCGGTGTCGAATGCAACGCCACGCGATTCACTCACGGAGGTTGCGATCGCGGTGGCGGGCGAGGCGGACGGCAATTTTGGGAACGACGATTATGTGATGTTTTACGGCAACGGCGGCGATTTCTGGGAGTCGCAGGCGGGACCGGCGTATGTGCGGCATCCGTACAGCGACCGCAATGTATATTACCTGGCGATTGGAGGCACGTTCCCCGAACCGGCAAGACGCATGGGAACGGTGTCCGGGGATCGCAATGATGTAATCGACACGGTAAGCCGGACGATCGATTACCTGCATTTCGAAGAAGAGGCGCAGTTTTCGCAGTCGGGGGATGATGTTTTTGATTACTACAATTGGTATTGGGGGCTGGCGGGCGATCTGACGCTTTTTGTCAACTTGCCGCAACCGGCGCCGCAGTCGGTGAATCGGTTCAGGATTAAGACGACGCGGCAGACGTTCAATTTGAAGCTGAATAATTTTGACATCGCGCGCGATTCGAGCGTCGGGTTGGTGCATTTCTACACGAGCAACCGGCTGACCAACGGGTTGAATCAATTCAGCATCGATTATGCGTTCAACGACGGCTACACGGACTACCTGGAGGTCGAGTTAGAGCGCGATTTGAACCTGCCGGCGTCGGGGCAACTGCTTTTCTTCGGCCGGCGCGACGGGAACGCGCATGCGTACCGAATTGGGGGAAGTTTCCAGACACCGATCGTGGTTGATGTCGCGGATGCCCAGGCGCCGGTCGTGATAGCGCCGGTGCAGGTGGACGGCAGCCAATTGTTTATCGATCACGGCGCGAGCACGGAAGTGCAGACGGTATTGGCGGTCAGCAACCTGGCGGCGCTGAAGACGCCGTTTGCGGTCGTGGCGACGCAGGTTGACGATATTCGGGCGGAGAGCAACCAGGCGGATTATATCATCGTCACGCACGACAACTTCTATGCGAATGCCGTCAATTACGCGGCTTACCGGCAACTGCGCGACGGTTTGCGGACGCGCGTGGTGCGGATTTCTGATGTCTACGCGCAGTTCGCGGGCGGCCGGGTTGATCCGGTAGCGATTCGGGATTTTCTGCGCTACACGCACGAGCATTGGAGCGGTGCGCGGCCATCATACTGTCTTTTGGCGGGGGATGGCGTGTATGATTTCCGCAACAATCTTGGCACCGGCGGCGTGAACTACGTCCCGCCGTATATCGTGGCCGGCGACGAGACGGTCTCGGATGAGAATTTTGTCTACCTGGACTCACTGTACGATCTGGATGCCGACGATTCGTATCCGAGCGATCGCGGGGTGGACATGGTGATCGCGCGCTGGGCGGTCAAGACGGCGGCGGAATTTGAGACGGTGGCGGCGAAGATCAAGGCATATGACGAGGCTGCCGATGCCGGCAACTGGCGGAACATTATCACGTTGATTGCCGATGACGAGAAGCACCCGCAGTCGACTTTGCCGGAAGTGTTTCACACGCAGGACACCGAGGTGCTGGCGGGGACGATCATTCCGCCGGGATTCGTCTTGGACAAGATTTACGGGATTGCCTACCCGCTGGGCGCGGCTTCGGAGAAACCGGAGATGCGGGAGGCGATCATCCGCGCGATCAATGCCGGTCGGCTGATTGTCAATTACACCGGACATGGGAATCCCAATCTCTGGGCGGATGAGCGAATCTTCCGGCGGGTGCAGGATATTCCGCGGCTGAACAATGCCGCACGGTTGCCGCTGATTTTCAACGCCTCCTGTTCGATCGGATTCTTTGACAATCCGCAGTCGGAGGGGATGGCCGAGGATTTACTGCGGTATGCCAACGGCGGTGCGGTCGGGACGATTTCGGCGACGCGGCTGGTGTATTCGCGGCCGAATTTCGAATTCAACAAGGCCGGGATGACGCAGCTTCTGAGCGACAAGAACTACACGATCGCCGAGGCGGTCTATGTGACCAAGTTGCTGCGGCAGGGAGTGGCCGGAGTGGGCGACAACGATCGGAAGTATATCTACATGGGGGATCCGCTGTCGCGGCTGGCGCTGGCGCCGAACCAAATCGATTTTGTTACGTTCGCCCCGGATTCGCTGGTGGCGCTGACGGTGACCGATCTGGCGGGCGCAATCGAGGACCAGGACGGCATCAAGCAGAGCGATTTCGACGGCGAGGCGACGATCAGCGTGTTTGACAACCAGCGGACGCGGACATTTGTGATTCCGCCGTTTACGGTATCGTACGCGGAGTACGGCCCGGAGATCTATCGCGGGCGCGTGGCGGTGCGGGACGGCGACTTCAATCTCAAGTTTGTCGTGCCGAAGGATATCAGTTACGGCGGTCGGGAAGCGCGGATCAGCGGCTATGCGGCCTCGGCCACCAGCGGCGCCGCCGGGGTGATTTATCCGATTGCGATCGGCAGTATCAACAAGGAGACGGTCGACTCGACCGGTCCGACGGTGAGCGTGTATTTCGCCGGCAATCCGCAATTGTCGAACGGGGCGACCCTCAAGCAGAACACGGAAGTGACCGTGGAGTTGTACGATTCGCTGGGGATCAATCTGACCGGCGAGATCGGGCATGGAATCGAACTGACGATCGACGAACGACCGGAATTCGCATTCGCTGTGACCGACAGCTTCACCTACGATCCCGACAGTTACCAGCGCGGCCGGGCGACGATGGTGCTGCCGGTTTTGGCGGACGGGCCGCACCAATTGCAGGTCAAGGCGTGGGACTCGGCGAATAACTCGAGCCTGGCGACGGTTGATTTTAACGTTAATGCCGCCGCCGGCATCGAGATAACCGATCTTTTGTGCTATCCGAATCCCGTGGCCGAGGCGTGCGAATTCAGCTACAGCTTGTCGGCGGACGCTGACCATGTCATTTTGAAACTGTTTACCTTGTCGGGGCTGGAAATCTGGTCAAAAACGGGCTTGCCGGCGAGCCGCGGCGCGCACCAGGGAATTGCCTGGGACGGGCGGGATGCCGACGGGGACCGGCCGGCTAACGGGGTGTATCTGTTTCAGTTATCGGCTCGAGCGGCAAGTGCCGGGGCATCCGGTGACGATAATAGTAAAGCGGTTGCCACCGGCAAGCTGGTGGTCCTGAAGTAGAAGAATGTTTGCTTGCGATATGAAGGAGAGTGGAATGAGAAAATACTTGCTGATCATCTTGCTGATCGGATCATCGTTGCTGTTCGGGACGCGGACGTCGTACGCCCAGATCAGCGACGCTGCGGTGCTGTTTCTGCGTATTGCGCCGAACGCCCGCAGCGCCGGGATGGGTGAGGCGTTTGTGGCGATTGCCGACGACGCCTCGTCGACGCATTGGAATCCCGCCGGACTGGGCGAGTATCCGTTGGCGCATGCCTGGTACCAGTTCAGTCTGGGCGACGATTCGCGGCTGAAGGAACTGGCGCAGCAGGCGTTTGACGGCAAGTTGGCGCCGGAGTTTTACGAGAAGATCCAGGGGTGGCAGGTGAAGGGGAACGCGATCAGCCGCCTCAACGGTGAGGAGTGGGTTGAATATGAGACGATCAGCATCGATCCGAACCGCACGCTGCTGGCGAACTTATCGCGCCGGCTGGCCGCCGCCGACAAGGAGCGCTTCAAGCAGGCGGTACGCAAAATCTGTTTCGCCAATACCGGTGTATCGTTTGACGAGATCAACGGCATCCGCACCAGTCTGCTGAAGATCGGCGGCAAGGCGAGCGTCGATCGCATCAACGCGCTGGCGGAAAATCTGCTGATGTACTGGCAGGACTTGCGGTTGAATATTGAAGCGTTCAACACGTTGAAGCAGCGTGCTGCCGACGTGGCCGCCGACGTGCAGTTGGCGGACGAGGAATTGACCGAAATCGAGTCGTTGGCGACGGCGTGCGAGACGCAAACGCGGCCGAGTGAAATTCAGGTTCCGTATGCGGTGCTCTTGAGTGTTTGG
>WBZO01003958.1_pt1 | contig 12011 bp, 12 predicted proteins | sample 5204261 | NCBI WGS metagenome assembly WBZO01 (sample SAMN12412400, study PRJNA552823) | activated sludge metagenome | isolation source: activated sludge from anammox sidestream of wastewater treatment plant... | place: USA: North Carolina | collected 2017-09 | reverse complement strand
AGAAACGTCCGCTCGAGGGTTCCGTCGGATGCCTCGTGCGGCTCGGGCACTACCTGAATCGTGTCGTGCTGCGAATCGGGAGCAAGGGCCAGGAGCTCAGCTGGCGTGGCGCCTTGACCTGTGAGTCCAATCGCGTCCAACACTGCCTCGTAGTTCGGGTCGGCAGCGCTGATCAAGCGGACAGCGAAGTACGGGAAGAGGTTCGCAGATCGATAAACCTCGTCGAGCTTCGGGAACGCGGGGAACGGAGCGAAGCGCTCATGCCGACGAGCCTCGTCCGTGTAGCTGAACTCGAAGCCAGACCCGGTGTACTCCAGCCAGCCGACGTGGACGAGCGCTCTGCTCTCGACGTCCTGCCAGATCACACGGAAGGAGCGCGCTTCCTCCTCCAAGCGATCAGTGACGCCCCCGACCGCCAGTTCGAAGGAGTTGTCGGCGCACTCGATGGTCAGGCGGAGTCGCCCACCAAGTGCGGTGGCGTACTCCGCCAGCGTCGACACGCGAACGTCGTCCTGCCGCTCGATCCTCGATACGCCTGACTGCGTCGTGCGCATCAAGTGCGCGACCTCGGCCTGCGAGCGCCCGATCCGCTTCCGAACGTCAGCGAGTGGAAGCCCTACCGGCCCACTGGGCGACTCCGTCACCCCACCATCTCTCGTAAGCACACTGAAGGTATACTACGTTTACGTGCTACCCTGATGGCGGATGGCCCTGGAGCCCCCCAGGCAAGAGGCTCGTGCGAGGGAAGTTTGGAATCGTGCGGATCGAAATCCCCTGGCGTATGAAACGCATCAGCCGAGGACTATCCACAGGGCGTGGAGGTCCAGAAGGACCGGAGCTTGCCCGCAGCGTCCTTAGTGCGGACCGGCAGGATCGCGTAGCAACCGTTGTGAATCGGCGAGCTGTCATGGGACGAGCGGCGACCGCGGGCGGGACGACGCTCGCGCGGAAGCTCGCCACTCCTCCCGGATCGAACCACGAAGCTCGCCATGTGGGGTCGGGATGAACGACGTCAGCACGCCGGCGACCAACACCTGGACCGCCACGGCGCCCTTCCAGATTCTTTCCTTTGATGGCGGCGGTCTGAAGGGCCTCTTCCCTGCTGCGGTCCTTGCAGCGCTCGAGGATGACCTCGGCTGCACTGTGGCTAACCACTTCGACCTCATCGTCGGCACCTCGACCGGTGGGCTCATCGCGTTGGCACTCGGAGCCGGGCTGCGCCCTGCCGAGATCGTCGACTTCTACACATCGAAGGGGCCCACGATCTTCGGCGCTGGCCGACGCGTCAGCCGCCTCTGGCGGTCCAAGCACGGACCCGACCGCCTGCGGGCCGCGCTCGTCGACGTGTTCGGCGACCGGCTGCTCGGCTCGAGCACGAAGCGGCTCGTCATCCCCTCGTACAGCCTCGACAGCAACGACGTCTACGTCTTCAAGACGCCGCACCACCCGCGCCTGCGGAGGGACCACAGCGAGCGGATGGTCGACGTCGCCATGGCGACCACCGCCGCCCCGCTGTTCCTGCCGGCGTTCCGGCTCGGCAACAACCGCCTCATCGACGGCGGCGTGTGGGCGAACAACCCGACGCTCGTTGCCTTGGCCGAGGCGAAAAGCATGCTCGAGGTGCCGGTCGACGCGATGCGCGTGCTGTCGATGGGCACGACCGACGACTGTGTCGACCTCGGCGACAAGCTCAACCGCGGCGGGCTCCTCCAGTGGGCGCGGCCCGCGAGTTCCGTCCTCCTGCGCGGCCAGGCCATCGGCAGCTTCCACGCCGCCGAGCACTTCATCGGTCCCGAGAAAATCACGCGGATCGATTCGCCCGTGCCGGCCGGGCTCTTCCAGCTCGACCGCATCAACGAGGCGCGCATTCGCGGCCTCGCCGAGGACGTCGCTCGCACCGCATCGCCGGCGGTCGAGCGCTTCACCCACCAGAAGGCGGCGCCCTACACCCCGAATCACCAAGGAGGCCAGTGATGGCTGACTCCGCCAGCCGGCTCGTCGCCGACATCCTCTCCGGCACCCTCCGGCTGCTCGACATCCCGACTGACATGCAGGCCGCCGCCGAGGCCACCTATGACGACGTCGGCCTGTGGCTCGGCGACCACCTCGACAGCGACGACCACTGGGACGTGTACGCCCAGGGCTCGATGCGGCTCGGCACCGTCGTGCGCCCGTCGGAGAGCGACGAGTACGACATCGACGCCGTGGTCCAGTGCAACATCGCCAAGGAGGAGACGACGCAGGCCGACCTGCGCAACTGCGTCGGCGACGCCCTGAAGGCCTACGTGAAGGCGAAGGCGGGCGACGACAAGGCGCCCACCGCCTGTGAGCCCGGGAAGCGCTGCTGGACGCTCACGTTCGAGCAGCCGTTCCACATGGACGTGCTGCCGGCGATCCCCGACCCGCTCGCCCCGCCGACGGGCATCCAGCTCACCGACCGCACGTACACCCGGTGGCTCTGGTCGAACCCGATCGAGTTCGCCCGGTGGTTCCACGGCCAGTCCCGCCAGACGTTGGAGCTGCGCCACGCGCTGGCCAAGAGCCTGCAGGTCAACGTCGAGGACGTGCCCGAGTGGCATGTGAAGACCACGCTCCAGCAGGCCGTCCAGGCGATGAAGGCGCACCGCAACATCTACTTCGCGAACGATCTCGCGAGCCGTCCGCCGTCGGTCCTGCTCACGACGCTCGCCGGCCACGCGTACGGCGGCGAGCTCAACCTCTTCGAGGCCGTCATGGGCACCGCCGCCGACATGGACCGCTACATCCAGCGCGACGGGCGCGACTACGTCGTGCTGAATCCCGTGCAGCCGCCGGACCGGCCCGAGAACTTCGCCGACCGCTGGGGCAAGGACCCCATGCTCGTTCAGAAGTTCTACGGCTGGCTCGACGCGTTCCAGCGCTCGCTCGACCACGCCATCGAGACCAAGACGGGCGTGAACGAGCTCGTCCACCGCCTCGGCGCGAGCTTCGGCATGTCGCCGGTGCAGAAGGCGGCGATGCAGTACGCCGAGACGCAGAGCGCGGCGCGCGCCTCGAGCCGCCTCAACGTGTCGAGCAGCGGCACGCTCACCACCGGCGCCGGGCTGACAGTCGTGAAGGAGCACACGTTCCACGGTGAGTAGGAAGGGGCCGGCGCCGCTCAGCATCGTCCAGCAGGCGATGGGCATCCGGGCGCTGTGGCCTGTGCCGGCGCCGAAGCTCAAGCGCGGCCAGCTGTTGTGGATCGGGAAGTTGCAGCCGACCCAGGTCAGCCCGGTCTACACCGTGCGTCTCCGTTACGACGGCAGCTACCCACGGGTGTACGTCCTCGACCCGAAGCTCGACCCCGGTCACCAGAGCCGCCTCCCGCACGTCTACAGCGGCAACGAGCTGTGCTTGTACACCCCGGGCGAGTGGAAGCGATCCATGCCGCTTGCCACAACCGTGATCCCCTGGATCGCCGAGTGGCTCTTCCACTACGAGCTCTGGCTCGCCACGGACGGGTGGTCCGGTGGCGGCCACGTCTACGCGCCGCCCGACCGCGACCGGCGGGCGGCATGACCCAACGGCGCGAGGTCCGCTGATGAAGCTCATCGACTACTTCAAGACGTTCCTAACCGACACGGTCAACCTGAAGCCGTCGAAGCTCGAGGACCTCGACGAGCGGGTGCCGACGCTCACCGAAGTTGTGAAGGGCGACGTGCGCGACACGACCGTGCTCGACGCAATCCCGCAGGGCTCATGGGCGCACGAAACCATCATCCAGCCGGCCGAGGGTCTCGAGTTCGACGCCGACTTCCTGCTTCAGCTCGACGAGGTCGCGGGTTGGGCACCCAGCAAGTACAACGACGTCGTCTGGGAGGTGCTTAGCGACCACGGCGTCTACGGCTCGAAGACGACGAGGAAGAACCGGTGCGTCCGCGTGACCTACGCGAACGATTGCCACGTAGACATCGTCCCGTATGTCGTCCAGGCGGACGGCACCGAGGTCATCGTCAGCCGCACGACTGACGAGTTCGAGGAGACGAACCCGATCGGGTTCACGTCCTGGCTCCAGGAGAAGGACGTCGTCACCGGCGGCGACCTGCGCAAGGTCATCCGGCTCCTGAAGTACCTGCGCGACCACCGTGGCACGTTCGCGATCAAGAGCATCCTGCTCACTACCGTCGTCGGCGAGCGCGTCGAGCAGTGGCGCAAGGACAACGACGCCTCCTACTACGCCGACGTCCCGACGACTCTGTTGCACGTCGTCAAGGACCTCGACGAGTGGCTGCAGGCACGGCCGACGAAGACGCAGGCGAGCATCGGCGACCCGAGCTGCCCGAACACGACGTTCGACCACCGCTGGACCGACAAGCAGTACGAGACATTCCGGGACGACATCCACGACCTCGTTGCCGAGATCGAAGCCGCCTACTTCACCGTAGGCGCGTCGGAGAGCCTCGCCGCCTGGCAGGAGATCTTCGGCCACCAGTTCAAGGCACCCACGGCTACGCCGGCGTCGGCATCGACGCCGGCGGTCAAGAGCATCTCCACGAGCGGGTACATCGCCCGGGACCCGCGAGCTCCGGGCGAGCAGTTCATCGACGACCTCTTCCCGCTGGGCCTGCGCCACCGGGTTCATGTCGACGCGGAGGTGAGCGAGCCCGCGTTGTACAACCGCCGGCGGCGTCGCGCTGCACTGCGAGCTCGCGGGAACCGTGTGCCGCCCGGTCGCAAGGTGACGTTCAAGATCGTCGCCACCGACGTGCCGAAGCCGTACGAGGTGCGTTGGAAGGTCCGCAATCGCGGATTCGAGGCGAAGCGGCGGAATTGCGAACGCGGCAGCATCTTCGTGGGCGGCGACCAGCATGTCGAGCCGACCGCGTTCAAGGGCCCGCACTACGTCGAGTGCTACATCGTCAAGGACAGCGTTTGCGTCGCCGCAGCTCACGTTCCGGTCCACATCCTCTTCTCACACTGATCGGACGCGCAGCAGAGCCGCTATCAGCATTTGAGCCTGGCCATCACTTCAACCGGACCTGAGCACGAGCCCGACCCCCGCCCAGTTCGAATTCTCGCCGCACCTACCGCACCGAACCCGCGGTATCCAGCAGTCCCGGAGGCGCCGCGAGCGCCACCTATTGCTCCCGACTCCGGCCTGCGATGCGTGTCACGAATATGCCGGTGGGGGCGCACCATCCCTCGTTCCCGATCACCGCGACCGAACGTCGAGACGGAGCTGCTCAATGGTGTCGTCGGGATCGCCGAGCTGGGCCTGCTCGAGGGCGGCGGAATGCTCCTTGTAGACGCGCTCGGCTCCGGCGCGGTCCTCGTTGGCGATGTGCGCTCGCATAAGCGACTCGACCACCGCGCCGTTCAAGGGGATGGCCTGGACGACACGGCGCAGCATCGTGATCGCCTCTCCGGGTTCGTCAGCGTCGAGGTGCATCTCTGCACAGGCTTGCGCGACGCGTGCGACGCGGTACTCCCAGGTGGTGGCGTGGTGTTCGAAGTCGACCCAACCGTAGGAGGCGCGCGCGGCGTTGGGGTAGGAGAAGGGCTTGCCCGTGACGAGGTCGAGCGCGGCGCGGTATTGCTCGATGGCGGCTGAGGGTTCGAGGTCGGCGGCGCGCTGCACGTGCCACTCGAACAGCTCGAGGTCGGTTCTGACGCGCGGTCCGGCGACGTAGGTGCCGCTGCGGTTCGCCGGGAGATGTTGGGAGCCGAGCGCGTCGCGGCTTTCGGTCATGACGTCGCGGAGCCGCTTGCGGTGCGAGGTGCCGTCGGAGCCGAACCAGCAGGCTTCCTCGAGCCGTTCGGTGCTAACCGAGCGGTGTAGTGCGAGGTAGGCCACGACTGATGTGGCCTTCGGCTTGAGCACCTTTCCTCCCTCGATGGTGATGTCGCCGAGAAGCCGCACGAGCACGTCGTAGGCCAATGGCTCGCTCGGCTCCGGCACCGGAACCTCGTCGTCGACCGCATGCGCGCGGTCGCCGATGGGTCCGGAGCCGTTCGACGACGCAGCCGTCCCATGCTCGACTTGAAGCTCTTCGATGAGCTCCAGCTCGTCGGGGCTGTCGGTGGCGACGAGGAGTCGGCACATCTCGGCGAGCTCGTCGGCGTGGACCCCTTGCGGCGTGCAGGCGAGGTCGATCATGTCGAAGTTGAGGGCGTCGGCCTCGCACCGGATTGCTGCGACGGCTCCGTCGAACGCGCCGACGACTACCACCGCGACCGTCGAAGGCAGGGTGACCCGTAACACCTCGGTCAGCTCGGGCGGCGGCGGACGGTCGGCAACGACTGCGACTGGGACCAGCGCGTCGTGGTCGGGTTCGTGCCCACGGGCCACGAACGCGTTGGCCCAGTCGTTCTCAGCGAGTGCCTCGTGTGACTGGCTCGCCCACGCGCGAAGGTCTTCGACGACACCGTCCCAGGAGTCGACGACGGTGAGATGCTCCAGCACCTTGGCTTCCGGATCGACGACGTCGCCGACGGCAATCACCCGGAGCGTCTCGGCGAGCGGGCTGAGCGTCAGCTCGGTGACGATCGAGCGCGCCAGGTTCGTCGCGACATCCGGGTCGCCGGTGAGCGCGAGGAGGCATTCGGCTTCGAGGTCGACGTAGAGCTGTGCGTCGTCTTCGGGTTGGCCGATGGTCACGAGGAGCGGTGCCGGGCTGAGCGGTCCGTCGTAGGAATCGTCGGGGTCCGGGGGATCTTGGAGGGTCCAGATAGTTCCGTCGTCGGTGCTGGTCCATCCGGCGGGCGGGTTCGGGTCGGGTTGGTCGAGGAGGACTTCGAGGCCGTCGGCGGAGTGGCGGATCACTCGGGGCCGTCGAGCTGAGGACGTCCGGGCGAGGGATGCCGCGAGCCAGCCGAGGATGCCTTGGAGGTCGTCGATGCGATCCTCGTCGGCTTGTGCGACGACGGCCTGGTGCAGGTCGCGTTGATCGGGCCGGGTTCGCCCGGGCAACTGCCCGTCGTGGTCGTTGGCGAAGCGCCGACGTCGACGGTTGAGGAGTCGCTTGAGCCCGACCGCGAGGGCAATGCTCGACAACCCACCGACGGCCACAGCGAGCGGTGTCGTGTCGCTGCCAGCATCGTCGTCTCCTGCATCGACGGCAGGCGAGGCGGTCGACGCCGGCGCCTCGGACGAGGGTCGTGGTGCTTCCGACTCGGCGGGCGCGGCGGTGGTGGTCGACGTCACCGGTTCTTCGACCGGTTGTTCGGGCTGGGTCTCTCCTTGCGGCACGGGAGGAGCGACCGACGGCTCGGACCGCCCGCCCGCGTCTTCCTCTGGTGACGGCGCGGGCGACGGCGAGCCGGTTGGTGGGAGCACGAGGACCTGGCCGGGGAAGATGAGGTTGGGGTTGCCGGGCTGGACGTAGCGGTCCTGGTTCGCGTCGATGACCCCGCGCCAGTACGGCCCGACCTCGAGGTCGCTGGGATCACGCCCGAGGTCGGCCTCCAGGCGGTCCTCGGAGATGGTCCAGAGATTGTCGCCGGGCTCGACGGTGACCGTGGACAGGTCGGCGGTATCCACAACCCGCGGGGCCGGATCGATCGCTGCCGCTGCAATGGTGCCGTCTCCGGTGGCGTCGGCAGGGAGCAAGAGCACCCAGCCGGTACGCAGGGCGTCGTCACCTGCAGCGATGGTGGTGCCGTCGGGGAACGTGCGCCCGACGTTGAAGTCGCGGATCTCCTTCCATCGGAGCCCGTCGCCGAGGGTTCGTTCCGCGATCGCCCAGTAGCTGTCGTGTCGTTGCACCGTGACGGTGGGCTGGACATCAACCGCAGTTGGAACAGCGGCCGACTGCGCGACCAGCGATGGTCCAGTGCTGTCGCTGAAGTTGGAGACGATGGCGGCGACGGTTGGGACCGCCGTCTCCACACTGACTTCGGCGACGACGGGGAGGGGCGGAGGAGCGGCGTTGGCCCGGACAGGTTGGACGGTCGCGACGATCATGAGGATCCCGGTGACGAGGCGCGCTGCGGTGACCTGGAAGCCCGGGAGCACGGGGAGATGGATCGCTGGGCCGCCTCGTGCAACGGCAACGGCCTCGACGATGAGTGCGAGCGTGAGCTGTACCCATGCGATCCACGCGATGACGGCGAGAGTGTTGACGACGACCTGGTCGCTAATGCCAGAGCGGGCGGCCTGCTCGAGGGCGTCAAGGCTGGGGATGCTGGTGGGCAGCGGCCAGCCGACCCACATGACGAGCAGGAGTGGGACGCCGACGAGCAGCGCGAGCGTCGCAAGCAGTGAAGCGACGCCGCGCAAGACGCGGACCGGACGGCCGCCAGTCACGGTTGGACCTCGTCGACGGCAGTCGCGGTCTCGCTGACGGTGATGATGCGGTCTGCGCCGGGGAGGATCCGCATCGGCTGGGTGCGAGTGACCGTCACGGTGATCGAGGTCCCGGAGGCGGTGGCGGTCCCAGAGGCTCCGGCACGTTCGAGGTACTCGAGGGCGGCCGCTTCGGCGGCTGCGGGGTCGAGACGGGGTTCGTTGGTGGCGCGAAGGTGATCGAGGTCGATCTGCTGAGCTCCCGCGCGAGCTGCGCGTTCGGCGTCGTTGCGTGCGGCGTTGTGCGCCACGATGACTTGACCGCCGTCGTAGGCCATGCCCGCGACCAGCACCAGCGCGCTGGCCACCACCGCGACGAACGCAGTGATGCTGCCTCGTTCGCTGGGCGGCTTCACGATCCGTCGCTCCGGTAGGCGTCGATGACCTCGACGGCGGTGGCAGTGAAGGTCCGCCGGCCAGGTATTCCCAGCAGGATCACATCGGCCATGGACGCTTCGCAGCGCACAGTGACAGTGACGGTTCCGCCAGGGCGGAACTCGTCAGTGTCGACGGTCGTGGTCAGGGTGAGACACGGCACCCCCGCGGCCGCGAGATTCGCGGCGGCGGTGGCCTGCGCGTCGGTGGAGGCGTCACTCGGATGTTGGCGCAGCGACGCAGCGCGGGCCGCGTCAGACGCGGCGCGCTCCACGTTGCCGTCGGCTTCCGCGACCTTGCCGGCGTAGACGACGAGCAGCATCAGGAACAGCAACGCGGGCGCGATGACGGCCACCTCGACGGCAACTGATCCCCGCTCGTCGTGGACGTGTGGCAGGAACCTCATCGCTCTGGCTCCGGGATGAACCGTTCGACCGGGGCGACGCTGCGCGCGGTGACCGACCACGAGAAGCCCGGGACGAGGCGGGGTGCATCACCTCGGACCTCGGCGGTGACGATGGTCGGTTCGCGGGTGACGGTGACGGTGACGTTGGAGAGGTTCCCGGACTGGGCGAGGTACGAAGCAGCCGCGACTTCGCCGTCGCGGGCTGAGCTGGCCGGGACCTGGGCGGCATCGACCGCTTCGGCGGCCGCGCCGTTCGCGACCTGCTTGGCGTGCCACCACAGCCCGTACTGGACGATGAGCATGATCCAGAACAGGACAACCGGGAACAGGATCGCGACCTGGAGGGTCGTCATCCCTCGCTCGTCGCGACACCGCCAGCGCATGGCGCTCAGCCTCCGGGTTGCGCAGGGGTGGGGATGTTGTCGGCGTTGCCCTTCGCGGCGGCGTAGATGATGCCGAGCACCACGATCGCGGCGCCGACCAGCAGGAAGGTGATGACCGCGACCTCGGTGGTGGTGAGCCCGCGTTCGTCTCGGGGGTTGATCCCGAGGCGCGCGCAGCAGTAGGCGAAGAGCAGCCGGGGGTCGGGAACGGTCATGGTGGCCTCCTTGGTGTGTTGATGGCTCCGTTCAGGGTTGCGGTCCGCCCACCGAGGTGATCTGGACGACGGCCGGGTAGGCGATGAACACGAGGAAGCCGAACAACAGGACGGCGACCGGGACGGTCATGCGCTCGGTGGCGGCCTCGGCGGCGGCTTCGGTCTCGGCGACCTGGTGGCCCCGAAGCGTGTCGGCCTTGGCGGCGAGCGACGCGCGGATGCGCGCCCCGTGCGACCCGGCGAGCGACACGCTGGCGGCCAGCTCGGCGAGCTCGTTGATGCCGAGCCGTTCGTCGAGCGTGGCGAATGTGTCCCAGGGGGACTGGCCGGTGAGTCGAGCGCGGCGCAGCTCGGCGCGGATCGTCTGGTAGCCCCAACCGTCGCCGGCGTCCGCGGCGGCGTGCAGCGCCGTCTCGATGCCCGCCCCACCCGCGAGCAGCACGTTGACGAGGTCGAGGTACGACGAGAGGGTGTGGCGGAACGCTCGCCGCCGCTTCTCGGCCTCGTCGCGCAACAGGAGATCGGGCATGAAGAACCCTGCGGCGGCGGTGCCGAGCGAGAACATGGCAACGGCACCGACTGGGACCGGTACGCCGATGACCGCGAGCGCGGCGGCCGCGAGGTTCGGGACGAGCAGCCCGGAGACGGCGCCGAGAAGCTTGTCGAATGCGTGACGTTCGGGAGTGCGGCCGACCAGCTCGAGCTCTTGACGGTGGCGTTGCGGGTTGTAGCCCAGGGCCTCGACGACCCGGCGAGCGGTCGATCCCATCCGGTCCGACGCGGAGGCGCGAGTGGGTGTGCCCCCGGTGATGGCGACACCGGGTCGTGCGAGCCCGGCGAGGACGGTGTCGATGCTCGGGGGACGGGGCAGAAGGGCGCGCGAGGTGAGCAAGACCCCGGTGCCGATCCCGGCGCCGAGCAGGACCATCACGAGGATGCTCACGGTTCTGCTCCGACCTGGGTAGGGCCGCCCGCGCGCGCGGTGAACCGTTCGGGCAGGTCGATCTCGGCCATGCGGGTGAGTAGCCAACCGCCGAGGGCGAAGATGGCCCCGACGACCGCGAGCATGACTTGGCCACCGACGCTGTCGTAGACCTCCAGGTAGCCGCGGTTCACGATCGCGAGGAACACGACCGCGGCAACGACGACACCGACGATGACCTTGGTCGCGGTGCGCACCCGGGTGCGCCCGACCTCGACGCGGATGCGCATGCGGGCTTCGCCGCGGGTGGCGTCCGCGAGGCGTGACAGGAGCCCGGACAGGTCGGAGGCTTCCATGCGCGACGCGATCACGAGCGCGGCGACGACGAGATCACCGGAGGGATGGTTAAGGTCCTCGCCGAACGCGACGAGCGCGTCGGGGAGTCGCTGGTGGTCGAGGCGGCGGACCATGGTCCGCACCTCCGATGCGATCGGCGCGGGCGCGACGGTTGCGGTGGCGACGATGGCTTCCTCGAGCCCGGACGCGGCAACGATCGAGTCGCGGATCATCTCGGTCCACGACGCGATGGCTTCGGTCCGGTCGATCGCTCGTTGCCGCGCTGCCTTCCCGCCGAGGATCCCCGGCAACACGAGCGTCGCAGCGGCGGCCATCATCCCGCCGACCAGCCATCCGGTCGCGGCGAAGGCCACCAGCCCTGCCGCCACGACCATCGCGACGCGCGCCAGCATCGTGGTTCCGACGATGCGCCGGGCGAAGGAAGACGACGCGTCGAAGAGCCGCCGGCCAATGAGGCCGGCGACCACCAGCAGCACACCCAGGGCTGCTCCGGCAGCGAGCGCGGCGAGGATCAGCGTGTTCATCGCCACCACCCGTGCGCGGCGGCGTGCGCGGTGGCGTCGAACCCATGCGCTTCGAGCTGCGCGGCGAACTCGGGGGACGGTGGTGCGGCGGGCACACCTGCGCCCGTGCTGTCGGGTCGCCACAGCTCGTTGGAAACGACCTGGCTGCCTTCGACCGCGCCGGTGACTTGGCGGACGCTGGTTACGCGCCGGTGCCCGGACACCCAGCCGAGGTGGACGATCAGGTCGACGGCGTTGGCGACGAGCAGGTTGGTGACGTCGGGGATGAGGCGCTCGGGGGTCATGGCCGCGTACATGGCGAGCCGTCCGAACACGCCCTTGGAGGAGTCCGCGTGGATGGAGCACATCGAGCCGTCGTTGCCCTGGCTCATGGCCAGCAGCATCGGGAGGACCTCGGCGCCGCGGACCTCCCCGACGATCACTCGCTGGGGGTCCATGCGCAGCGCGGAGCGGACCAGATCGGCAAGCGTGAACGCGCCGACGCCTTCCGTGTTGGCTTCGCGGGCTTCGAGCGTCTCGTGATC
>WBZO01002873.1_pt2 | contig 12011 bp, 12 predicted proteins | sample 5204261 | NCBI WGS metagenome assembly WBZO01 (sample SAMN12412400, study PRJNA552823) | activated sludge metagenome | isolation source: activated sludge from anammox sidestream of wastewater treatment plant... | place: USA: North Carolina | collected 2017-09 | reverse complement strand
TGACTGTGTCAGGAAATGTTAATAATGGAGCTGTATTTATTTTCACTAGATCTGGAACTACTTGGACTAAAATGACTAGACTTAACACAACACTTCAAGCTAATGAAGCTTTTGGATGGGCTACAGCACTAACTGCTGATGGATCTAAGGTGTTATCTGGTGCTAGAGGTAGAACAGTTAGTAGTGTTCAATCAGGAGCAGCATACACATTCATTTAATAAATAAAAAATAGCCATAGATATAGAGACTAAGGATATCCTTAGTCTCTATATCTAAATTAAGTTAAGAAAGTTTTAGTAATTTATATAAAGGTATAATAAAATCTAATCCAGATGGTAATTTCACATCATTCTCTAAAAATAGAATACATATAAAGAATGTAAGTAATCCTATTAATATAGTAACAATTAAAGCTTTAGTTGCAAAATTTTTAATATCTATTAAAGAAGAACTATTTTTATATTCTAGAGATTCTTTAATATCTAGTTCAAAATTCTCTCTTCTCTCCTCAAATCTACTATGCGTTGTATTCTTATTATAAGTTGTATAAGATTTTTCATGTTGATTTCTTGATTCAGATATACTAAAAATATTAACAACATCCTCTATAAATATTATTTTTTCTTTTTCTGATAAACTAGAAAATATATCTAAAGCATGATCGTGTATATTACCTTCATGATCCTTTAATGACTTATCTCTTATTTTCGTCACAACTGATCTTAATGTAATCTTCTTTTCCATCATGCTCATTCTAGTTACCTCTTTTTTTAATTATTCTAAAACCATGTCTTCTTTTTTAATAGTGATAAATTCATTATTCCATAATTCTTTAATCTTTTGTTTCTTGGCATCTGTGCAGTTAGAACTTAATATAGATTTTTTAGGTTTGAAAGGTAGATCACTAATACTTACAGTTAATTTTAAATCTTTTAAATCAGGATAACTTTTCTCTAAGTACTCATTAATCTTATCAATCTCTATATCTATTTTACACCAATTGCTTATTACACAACTTTCTACACCATAACCTTTTTTAAAGAATACGTCTACTTCATAATTAATATTTGGAATTATTATTTCTTTTCCATCTATGTTAATTTTTATTTCTCTATTAAATATATATCTATATTTTTGTATTATTCTATCGGAAATTTTGAAGAATGTTTTAAAAAACTCCTCATCTACCTCTCTATCTAATTCCTCACATCTACTTATTTCACTATTCTTATCTAATATTTTTATAGTTAATATATAGTCAACTTTAGAATTTCTTATCGTTTTTCTTACACGACATCTATTCCCATTATCGAAATTAGATTCTAACTGAAAGTGAGTTTCTTTACTATCAGCTAAATCTAACCCACTCATTTCACCTATTTCAGAGTAGATAACTATTTCTGTTTCAACAGTTGTGTTGGTGTTAGCAGAATCATTTAGATCATTATAAGAAGTATCACTATCAGTTATATTTTTCATAATTTATTTCTTTTTATTAATTAATTTAGTTTGATCGGCGTCAAATTTCTTAATAGCTTGTAATTTCTCATTACATTTTTTTATATCTAAAATTAAAGATGTGGCGTATTTTGACAAAATAGTTTCTTTCTCAACATATCCATCTAAAGTATCTTCTATAGCTAAATAGTCTTTTTGATTAGGAGGTTGAGTAGTTTCACAACTTGTTAGATAATGACTGGGTATAGAAGTATAAACTAATTTTGTTTCTGTAACAACCACACGTTGTGGTTTAATACTACAACCAGTTATTAAAATAATTAATATTAAAGTTAATATAATTTTATTCATTTTATCTCTCATTTCATTTAAGCAGCTTGTTTACATTCAGAATCTTGATTAAAAGAACAATAAGATTCCCAAATAGATGCGATATTACTTTTACTTATTTCTTTTCTTTTCTGTGGGTCTGATAATTTAGTATCTTTTACAATTTTATTAATCTTTGAAGTAGTTCTTTCTTTTATATCTGAGGTTTTTTTATTAGCCACTTCTAATTCTTGTAATAATTCTTCAGTAATGGAATCTTCGGCTTCTCCTAATTGATCAATTATTTCCTGATTATTAATTAAAGTTTCATTAGCTTTTACTGCTATATCTGTATTATGTTGTTCTCGAACTAACTTTACACTTAAAGATTTAGTAGTTTCTATTCCTAGTTTTTCTTTTATATGATCCATATTAGGAATAAGTATAATAGCTATAAGAACTATTGCTATTATAGGCATAACATACATTAGAGGACTATTTTGTGCACTAGTCTTAATACCTAATAATTTATCTTTAGCAAAACCTACTATTTTAGAAAGTAAAGGAATTGCGATGTTTTTAACTACCAGTGGGATTGCGAATGGCATTTTGTTTATTCTCCGTATTTTTTTAAAAAAGTATAGCCTACAGCTATAGCATCTATAGCATGATTATCCAAGTTATCTATAAAATTATTAACTAGATTATATATTTGTGGTATTTTTATTATACTTTCTTTTACAGGATCTTTTCCTTTATCTGTTATTTTTAATGAACCTATAGCTTCCTTTATAGTTTTAGGAGGTAGGGTTATAAACTTAATATTACGATTATATTTTATAGTTAAAGTATTTAGTAAAAATATAACTTCAGTTAAAGAAGCAAAGGCATTTGGTCTACTAGGATTATAGAAAGCAGATTCACAAACTACAACATCTGGATTTATATCATTTAATAATTCTGTAAATTTATGTTCTAGTTTTATTAATCGTATAGTTTTATCACTATGTAGAGAATTAAACAACATAGGATCATAGTTATAACTATCTAAATTAATAGTACCTGCTTCTATACTTAATATATTATCAGTATTAGTATTTACTAAATATCTAGCCACACCTACACTAGTAGAACTAGGATCTATGGCTAAAATATTCATCATATTGTAACCACATGGGATAATAATACTCATAACATACCTTTGTTTAATACTATACACTCTATTATATTTTTAAAAATATAATAGAGTGTAGTAATTTGATTAAATAATAAATATATAGTATAAAACCACACCTAAATTAATACCTAAAAACCAAAATACTAAATCTAATCTACATCCCCAATTACAACTATACCATTTGTCTTTCCTATCTAATCTTTGTTTAATTTCTCTCAACACTGCAAATAAAAATACTATAGCAGCAGAAAGATAAATATTTAAACCTAGATAAGCAAATAAGACAACAGGTATAACACCTGCTATAAAATGAGCGAATTGATCTAAAGTTTCTTTTTTCCAATTTATATTATTAATATCCATGATTTAATTACTCCAATAATAAAGGTTCTACAGATCCTACATCCATTTGAACACTAAATGAATTATTCATAAATTTAGCAGCAAATAAAGTATTAACAAAAGACATACATTGAACACCTATTGCTTCTACATATGAGCTACTAACTCCATTAAATACCCCAGTGACAGTTTTATCAACACCGCTACAAATAGCTATTTCACTAATAATTGCATATCTATCATCATTATAAATAATATTAGCAACATTGAGTAATTCTTGTATATCGAAATCTGACATAGAAAATGTTATTCTAGCTGTAGATGATATATAGTTACCTGTCGTAGTGTTATTACCTTCGTTATTTAATTCTGGTGGTGTAGGGGATAAATCTCCTAACGTATGCTCAAAAGGAGAAGTTGTTATTACATCATCCACTACTTCTTTTAATTGTAGATTCGACTCTGTATTAGTTTTGTCTATTAGTCTTAAATAATAAGCTATATATTGATTACCATCTACTATTATATTTTTTCTTAATCTATAATTATTTCTTTGTGTGGGGGAAATGTCATTATTAGGTTCTCTTAAAATAAAAGGTAAATGATTATATAAAGCTGCCGCTCTAGCTTTATGTGCTACAGGAGAAGGTAGTTTGGCACCATCTGCACCTATAGCATAATCATGACCACCATTACCTATAGCATAATAATTAGCAGCAGGAATATCTGTATCCGCTAAAGCTATATTGTTATGTATATCAAACTTTTGATTTAATGTGGTGTTAGGTTTGATAATAGTTGGTAATTTTAGATAATGATTAGTTTGTAACTGAGCGCCTAATACTGATCTAGTTATTTTCTGCATTTGATAAATCCTTTATTAATAAATGGATGTTAATTGTTCTTTCTCTTCATTAGATAGATTATTAAAATATTCTAAACCTACAAAATTAGTTTTATTACTAACTTGAGGATCTAAGATATCATAAGTTATTTCCATATCTATTTTATTTATATTTAAATCTATTGTTTGTTCAGCTGATTCATTACTTGAAGTTATTAAGTTTATTTCAATATCTTCTACATCTTCTATTATGGTTCCAAATATTTCATCTTTATTACCAATAGATTCTATAGATAGATTATCTTGTCCATTATTATAAGTTTCTACTACATAAACACCTTCAGGAAGATAAACATAATCATCAGAATCTTCAACTAATCCACCTAACCTTATTGCGGACCAGTTTAAAGGTATAATATCAGAATCATTAATATCAGTTATATACTGAACGGTATAACTACTTAATTTTCTCATAACAGATATCATAGCTTTCTGTATGTTTTTAAGTAATTTAGTACTATCTATATTTAAACCAGTGGATGAGTTAAATATATTTTGTACTAATATTCCAGCTTCTTGATATGTATAATCATACTCTCTTAAATTACGAGATGATAGAAAAGATTCTATAGTAGTAGGAGTATCTACTAGATCTACTAGTTTAGTTTCAAATAAAGATAAAGATATATTATCAACATAAGCTCTTTCATAAAGATCTTCTGTATGTGAAATAATATACCAGTGTCTTAAACACTCATCGTATATTTTTTTACCTAAATCAAAGAAACTTGAAGCTGAGTATAAAGAAGTTAATTCAGGAAAATTGTTTCTTATATCTATAGCAGCTGCTCTAACATTTTCTAAACTACTATCTACAAAATATAACAATTCTGCTAATAAAGGTTTAGGTGTTCTGACACTTCTTAGATTAACAAATACCGGAATATTTACAGTGTTTATACCTAAAGATTTTAAAGATATATATTGCATATATATAAAAGCATCTTTAGTTTCTAATGTTATATTCTCTGATGTTTTTGGATCTTTAAATGTTACTATAGCATTATATAGATTTTTATCTATCATAGTAGCCCAAAGATATAACAAAACCTCATCTAATGGAAATGGGACAGAATCAGAGATATCCACCATTTTAGATTCTAGATCTTTAGTTTGTAAGATATTAGAAGATGATATTTTTAATATGTTGGTTATATCCTGTTTATTCTTCTCTAAATAATCTTTATTACCATACACTAAAGGATTCTCTATTTCATATAACTCATCTATAGAAAAATACTTTTTATCTGATGAATTAATTTCTGGATTAATAGCCTTTCTTCTTACTCTTATATTAGGTAAATAACTTTCATCGAAGTTACCTAAATTTCTTATCGAAAATTCTGATAATGGTATTCTTCTATCTGTTAACAATTTTTGTACTAATGTTTTGAATTGTTCTACTTTACCATTATTTCTAAATATATAATTTATATTTCTATATAACCATAATTTTTGTTTTAAAGTCATATATGGAATATAAATATCCAGATTTTCATGACTAGCTAGATATTCTCTTATATGAAAACTATGAGCTTCTAAAGATTTAACTCTAGCTAATCTTAAATTTAATATCTTAATAAAAATATTAAGATATAATACGGCATAAAAACTAGCAGTATATAAACCATCCGTTATATTAAAAGCTGGTATATACCATCTATCTATATATTTTATTATATAATCTTCTAAATCTATTAATAATGAACTTTCTTGGTCTTCTACTAAATATTCAGGAAATGACAATATAGTTCCATCTTTAGCAGATATAGCTACACTAATATTACAAGGATAAAGTATCCCTAATATTAATTGAACTTGATCTGGATATTTATTTACTAAACTATAGTAATATCTAGTATCGAATTGATAAGCCTTAGCAGTCGCAGTATGAACTAATAAATTTTCTCTGTTAAATGTAATTTCTTCTAATGTGTCTAATGATGTGATAATCATTGGTTGATCTAAAGGATGATATGATCCTGAAATATTTAAATAATACTTCCAGGTAGTCTTATCAGACTCATCAATAGTAAAAGAATAATTTTTTAATTTTATATCATTGTTTATATTTTCTGCTGTTACAGATGATTTTATTACTATAGTTTTAGCTAATTTTTTACTATCATCTATATAGTTTTGTAAAAATTTCGAATCCATAGGTGCCTTATATATGAATAATAATGATTCATTAAGAACTGTTGTATCAAACTTAAATAAAAATAAAAATTGGAGCGCTCTAGATCTAGTAAAACAGAATGTTAGTATAGCTCCAATTATGAGTAAATTAGTTGAATCTAGAGATAGATCTATATTCAACATAAGAAATAAAAATGCTATGTTTAATGTAGAACAAAATCAAATACATAACATAGTTGAAATAAATAAAGATCGCATGGTAGATGCTGATAATATATTACAGCTATTTCCAGATATAGAATTATGTATACAAATATTAGTTAGTTCTATATTATCACCAAAAGATATGGTTCAGGCCAGCCTTTTGTACAAAACAGATAATTTAGGATTACCTGAAGATCTTATATTTAGTTTGAATGAAGTTGTTAAAGATAATATAGAAAATTATCATAAATTTAAAGAGAAATTACCTACTATAATTAGAAATGTTTTATTTACTAAAGGTAGTTATATATCTGTAGTTTTACCAGAATCCACTATAGATGAGATTATTAATTCTAGTAGTGTATCTATATCCAGAGAGCATTATGTAGAAGCTCTAAACAAACTAATAGTTAAAGATAAAAATACTAATAAAAGTAGAACTAAACACAAGGGAATATTAGATATTCCTTTTAGAAATATTGATAAAGAATTATCTGTAGAATCTCTTATAACACACACGATAAATAAAACATATGATAGTTCTTTATGTATGTTAATGGAAGATAAAAAAGTAGTTAAACTATTTCCTGATTATATTGAGATAACTGACAATTTTGAATTACTAAAGATACCTAAATTAATAAATGTAGCTAATGAAGCTAAATTAGAATCTATCTTATTAGGTCAAGAAGAAGGTAAAATAGATATTTCATTAGAAGATAATAAAAATAAATTTTCTTATGAAGAACTACATAATAAATTATTCAAGTCTTTATCTACACCTACTCAAACATTCATTAAGATAAATACACCAGACAATACTAGAAGAAAGTCTTTAGGGAGACCTTTATTTATAGAAGCCCCTCCTGAGTCTGTTATTAATGTTTACACCCCTGGCGATGAAACTGAACAAGTGGGTCATTTTTTTCTTATAGATATGGACGGACATTTTGTAACACATACAAAAAATAGACAATATCTAGAAGGTCTTACATCTATAAATTCTGCTATGTCTGTAACAGGCTCAGCACCTGCTAATATGCCTTCTCAGCTTATAGATAGGGCTAAGAATAATCTAGTTGGAACTAATGATAAGATGCCGGATATAGAGTATCTGAATCAAATTTATTCTAATATAGTTGAGACAGATTTAGTAGAAAGGATAAAGAATGGATTGCATGGTAGGGATGTGGTAATAAGTAATAATCAAGAGATATATAGAATAATGTTCGCAAGAGCATTAGCTAATCAGTATACTAGATTAGTATATATACCTAGTTCATTAGTTACTTATTATGCATTTAAATATTTTAATAATGGTATAGGTAAATCTTATCTAGATGATATTAAATTATTAACATCATTTAGAGCAGCTATGTTATTTGCTAAAGTTATGGGGCTTATAAAAAATGCTATAAATATAACACATGTAGATATCAATTTAGATCCTGAAGATCAAGATCCTTATCAAACTTTAGAAAAAGCTAGTCACGAAATACTTAAGATGAGACAACTTATGTTTCCATTAGGTATTAATTCTCCTAGTGATTTAGTAGAATGGATAAACAGAGCAGGTATAGAATTTTCATTTAAAGGTCATCCAGGTTTACCTGAAACATCATTTGATTTTAGCACTAAAAAATTAGATCATGTTGTGCCTGATGACGAATTAGATAAAATATTATCCGATAGATCTTATATGACTTTTGGATTAACTCCTGAAACTGTAAATTCTGGATTAAATAATAGTGAATTTGCTACTACAGTAGTTTCTAATAATATTTTATTATCTAAAAGGATTATAGTTTTATCCACTATACTTTCTAAATTTATAACTTTAGATTGTAGAAAGAGGATAAAATATGATACTATAGTTAGAGATGAGTTAGAGAAAGTTCTAAAAGATAATATAGTTAAATTTGAAAAAGATCTAACAGAAGAGGAAGCTGCTGAATTTAATCAAAATAGAGAAAGATTTATAAAAACATTCATAAATGAATATATAGAAAATCTTATAGTGGAATTACCTAAACCAGACACAACTTCATTAAGAAGTCTGACTCAGGAATATAAAGATTATAAAGAAGCTATGACTGAAGCTATAGATAGTTGGATAGATACTGAATTACAATCTGAATCTATAGTAGGTGAGGTATCTACTAATATAGATAGTATTAAGAAAAATATATTAGCTCTTTATTTAAGAAGATGGCAGGTAGAGAATAATTATTTACCAGAACTTGCTGAAATGACTTCTGAAGATGAAGAGATTAAAGGATTAACTGATATATTTAATAATGTTAAAACATTTAACGTTATGATATCAAAACTATCTGTAAAATTATTTAGTGAACTAGAAGATTATAGAAAGGCCATAGATAAAGATATTGAATCAATGGATATACCTACTGATTCAAGTTCATTTGATAGTAGCAGTAGTGATTCTAATTCTGATGAATTCGGTATGGACGATACATCTTTAGATGAAAATATAGATACTGGATTGTCTATGTCAGAAAATGATCAGTCTATAGAAGAAGAAAATAAAATAGAAGAATCTGAAACTGAAACAGTTAATGGAGAAGAAAATAAAGATAATAACAACAATCCTTTTGAATTAGATGCTGGTATTAAATAAAAAAATAGATAAAATTATATACTACCTACATATATATGTAGGTAGTATATAATAAATTTTAATTATTTAATTCTTTTTAATTTATATTGATTGTTTAAACAATCCTTATAGATTTGTAAATGAACACCGTCATTAAGAATAATAAAGTCTTCTAAAGAGTTATGTTCAGAATCTTTCATATCAAATATACCTTCAATCATCTCATAGATATTAGGTGTTTTACTAGGATCTACTATAACACTATTATTTTTATCTACCAAACAACCAAATTGTATATAATTCATATTTAAAGATGTTATCGTTACTATTTTAGTTAATAAAATAGTATCTTTTTTAACATCATCCATGAATATATTTTCTACAGTTACTTCATAATTTCCATCTTCTAATTTATGTGTTAAACTAGATATCACATTACTACAAAAATGTCCCCACTCTTGAGATACTTCTTTTGCTTTTATCGATAACATCCTATCAAGATCAAAAATATCATCCATAAAACTATCTATAGAACCAATATCATTTAAAGATTCTTTTAAGAAGTTATTTATCAATTCAGTTAGTACATTATTAATATGACTTATAGACTTAATAGAATCTACTATATATGCTTTATCTATTTCAATATTATTTTTATAATTATCTAATAAGGATCTAAATTTGAAAGCTATATTTTTCAAATCTATACCTGCACTAGTTTTCTCACTATAGCCAAGTATCTCACTTATATCTTTATGTGCGTCATGATTATTATTAATTATAGGTTCACAAATAAGTCCATAACTTCTAAAAGTTTGTATATTTGGATTCTTATCTAGAATCTGTATATGTTTTACTTTAGTTGTTAATAAAATATCTTCTAAAGTTGTGCTTGTAAGAAATGAAAGTATATTTTTCTCATTTTCTGTTTCTGTTAAATTATTGAGTGTTATTTCTTTCTTCTTAGCAAGAATGGATGAAATATCTAGATCAACACCAAAAAAAGTGTTTCCATTCATATCGTTTCCTTCTAATATTTTATGTTTCATCTCTGTTCCTTTATCTTTATGTGTTTTAATGATATCACTACTAACATGCGGTTTAGCGTTAATAGTTGGTGGTTTATTTTGTCTAATATCAAATTTACCACCTTGATTAGTAGCTCTATCACTACCAGACATTTGATAACCAGTACTTAGATAACCTGTTCTTTGATTAGTGAACCTAGAATTTTGGTCACTATATCTACTACCAAATGATCTGTTATCAAATGTATTATTGTTATAGCTATTGCTAAAACTATTCATAGGTTGTCTATAATTATTAGACAGAATTCTGTTTAATAAATTCATAGACTCTTCTAATTCCCTAATAGATAAAAGTATATCTTGTTCAATCTCTCTATTAACATATTGATGTAGATTACGATTATCTTTAGTTATCTTACAAACAAAGTAGGAATAACCATCTTCTATAGCTGTGTTAACAGCACTATTAATATCCATATTACGAGCTTCTACATTAACAACAGTTAAACTCATAATAATATTTAATAAATCAACAAAATCTTGATTTTGAAAATTGTTTTCTGATAATAAATTAAAACAATATATTCTAAGATTATTTTTTCTACTATTAGTAATAATTGTATTAATAGTAACTACAATAATATCTGGAAGTAATTGATTGTAATTTTGAGGGAAATTTAGATTAGGTACAAATGGTGGATGAGAATACATACCTAAATCTCTTATTATCCTATCTGAAGGAAAATCCTGAGAAAACACTTTTTAAACTCCTGTAATATTAAACATTAAAAGCTATAGAAAAATCAGTAAAATTTAAACAATATGTTTCACTATTTAGTCTGGTGATAGTGATACCAATATTTAATAATTTATTTTTTAAAACTTGATTAACAGTACTATCGTCATTAAGTAGAAAATGACCTAAACTAAACTCTAACTCTTCAACAGTACCTGCCAATTCATGTTCGTTATTAATTAAAGATAATGAATCAATTAGCATCCTATCTTGACCACATATTGTAGTATTTATAGCATAATCTTTTAAATCATTGCTATTTTTAACTAAATTAATGTTATTAATTAACTCAACAACACTATCATCTCTCATTTTGTTTTATATAATTCCTTATTAAATTAGTCATCTACTTCATTTTCTAAATCATTATCCATTTCTAGATAGTCATCAATACCATTTTCTAAATCATCATCCACTTCCAATACAGAATCATTATTCATCACATTACTTAAAGAAGCTAATTTTTTATTAAAATTATCCATACTAGTTAGATCTTCTTCAAATAAATTTATTCTACCAGTTAAAAGATCTTCGGCTTTTTTAATGATATCTTTATATTTTTCATTAGGTAAAATAGTTCCGGTACCTAATTCAATATTAACAAAAGGATTTATTCTATTAGTAGGTATACAATGTTTCTTACCTAAATATAATAATTGACCTGCCTCTACCATAGATGAGTTTAGTATCATGCTTTCAGACGGACCAGCGTGTTTACTTCTACCTCTAGTAGCACCAGGTAAAGCTTCTTGTTCTGTTATCTTAGAAGTTATTTTAATAGCCATATTGTCACCACTATAGCTAAGAGCCTCTGTAATAATATTACCACTAGTTAATTTAAGTATAGATCTTTTAAATAGATTTTTCTTAAATATGTCATTAACATCTTTAACTGTTAAAGGACGTTTATTAGCTAATTTAACTAATCTAAATCTAGTTTTAATAATATTACATGTTATGCTATAAAATACATAATATAAAACTTCTAAAGATTTACCATAAACGGAAGATCTTAAATTTTCTGTATCTGTAATTAA
>WBZO01005995.1_pt1 | contig 12012 bp, 7 predicted proteins | sample 5204261 | NCBI WGS metagenome assembly WBZO01 (sample SAMN12412400, study PRJNA552823) | activated sludge metagenome | isolation source: activated sludge from anammox sidestream of wastewater treatment plant... | place: USA: North Carolina | collected 2017-09 | reverse complement strand
CCCAGCCTTTTATAGCTGCAAGCAAGGCGCAATCTGCTTCAGGCAAAAACTATATCAGCATTTTTATAGACAATTCTTTTTCTATGAACCGCCTGAGTGAAAATTTTACGCTGCTCGATAAGGCTAAGCAGTTGGCGGTAGAAATTGCTAAGAATTTTGATGAGCAAGACCGCTTTCAATTGCTTACCAATAATTTCAGCGGGAGCGAAAATCGTTTATTGAGTAAAGATGAATTATTGGCAGCCATAGATGAGGTTTCATTTTCATCTTCATCTAAAAGTGTAGATGCCATTGCTAAGCGCCAAAGTGAAGTGTTGGCATTAGAGGGCAGTAGTAAAAGAACAGCGTTTTTAATTTCCGATTTTCAGCAAAGCATGCTTGGTAATGGTGCTTTTCAAGATTCAATGTTTACGTTGAATTTGGTTCCGTTAGAAGCTCCGACATCGTCTAATATAGCCATAGACACCTGCTTTTTTACAGAGCCATTTCAAATGGTAGGAAAAAATATTGCACTTGCCGTAAAGGTGAGAAATTATGGCACAGAGAATGCTGAAAATATCGCACTCTCACTTATGTTGAATGGACAGTTAAAATCTACTATAACATTAAATATTGAGGCTGGAAGTTCGGTGATAGATACAGTTAGTTTTGCGGCCGAAAAAGAAGGCTGGAATGAAGTTCAGTTGTCGATAGGCGAAGATGCAGTAGCGTTTGATAATACTTTTTATTTGAGTTTTAATGCCGTGGCAACATGGCGTGTATTAAGCCTGAGCGAATATGAAAGCAATAAGTACATACATGCTGTTTTTGGAAAGAGCCATCAGTTTGTTTTAGAAGAAGCACTTGTGGGCAAGCCCATTACTAACATGGAGCAATTTGCACTTGTAGCACTATGCAACGTAAAAGTTATTTCAACGGAGTTGGCTGCGCAGCTAAGCAATTATATTGCCGAAGGCGGAACTGTAGTGGTGTTTCCTCCATTTGATGCCGAGAAAGATAGTTACAACAAGTTTTTATTGAGCAATGGAGCATTACAAATAGATGGCGTTTCTGAAGTGCCAACCATTGCGGCAAACATCAATTTATTGCAGAATATATTTAGAGATGTGTTTGAAAAAACTCCGGAAAATATGCGCTATCCGGCAGTGAATAAGTATGTTGTTTTTAGCCGTGCTATTTCCACCACCCGCGAAGATATTCTTAAAACCAAAGAGGGAGATTTGTTGGTAGCTCGCTTTACAAATGGCAATGGGAGCCTGTATGTAAGCGCAGTAGCTGCCGATGCGCAGGCAAGCGAGTTGCCAGTAAGTGCAATTTTTGCACCTATGCTTTTTAAAATGGCAGTATTAGGAAATGTAAATACTTCTTGGGTATTTACTATTGGAAATCGCACTGCATGTAGCATTGGAGCAGTAGCCGGAAAAGAAAACGTGTTTAAGCTGAAAGGGCAAAACACAGAAATTATTCCGCAGCAGTTTACGTCAAATAGTACTACGCTTGTTTCGCCCGGAGATGAAATTAAAACCGGAGGGTTCTATAAATTGCTGCAAGCAGGAAATGATAGCGCGCTTGCAATTTTAGCTGCTAATTACAATAGGGCAGAAAGCAATATGCAGTTTTCAACCGCAGCCGATTTAAAGAAAACATATGAACATGCAACCAATGTAAATATTCTTTCAGGTGCTTTTACCGCTTCGGGGAAAAAGCTGGCAGATGCAGTACATGCAAAGCCACTATGGCGCTATTTTTTATTGGCAGCATTATTCTTTTTGTTAATAGAAACCTTGCTTTTGCGCTTTTGGAAAACAGAACAATTTGCTAAAGCCACCTAAACCTTTATTTTTGATTTAATTCGATTTAATAAAACTGCCCGTGAATAACGCAACCAAAGTCGGCATCTTCAGTGTAATCACCGTTGTCATTTTCATTTTAGGATTTTACTTTTTAAAAGGCGAAAACTTGTTTATTGCCAAGAATAAATACTATGCTGTTTACGATAAAGTAGATGGATTGTATAAATCAAATCAAGTAGTAGTGAATGGCTACAAAATAGGTTTGGTTTCGGATATGAAGTACAATCCTTCTAACGGAAAAATTACAGTTGAGTTTACGGTAGATGACGATATTCCACTCCCTGCGGATTCGCGTGCCGTCATTCTTTCAACCGATTTTTTGGGCGGAAAAGTATTGGATATTGAGCTTGGGAAATCACCCAAAATATTGGATAATCTCGACACGGTTCAATCTGCATATCAAAGCGATTTACTAGGAGGAATTTCTGAAAAACTGAATCCCGTAATGGCAAAAGTAGGCGGTGTATTGGGTGAAATGGAAATTACACTGCGCGAGATAAATTCTATGTTTAAATCTGGTGAGGATGCCAGTATTCGTGATGCTGTAGCAAATTTGAATAAATCGTTGGCGCACATCGAAAAAATTACCAAAGAGTTTGAAGTGTTGGCCGCCAATGGAAGTATTCAAAATTCACTTAAAAATATTGAAGGTATTACCGGAAATCTGCAAAAAAGCAATACCGATATTTCTCGACTACTTAAAAATGTTGCCGAGATAAGCGATTCGGTTGCCGCAGCAGATTTAAAAGGAACTATTTTAAATGCCCGCAACGCCATTGCTGAATTGCAAGGCATTGTTGGCGATATAAACAACGGCAAAGGAACCGTTGGTAAACTTATTAAAGACGATAAGTTATATGCCGATTTGGATTCTACCGTAAAGAGTTTAGATGTATTGCTAAAGGATGTAAAAGCCAATCCGTATCGCTATGTTAATGTATCGCTCTTTGGCGGCAAAAAACGCGATGATGCTTATTTAAAGAAGCAAGAAAAAAAGGCCGCTAAAGCCAAAAAATAAGTAGTCTATTTCCTAAAACCGTGTAGGTTTACAGTTATGATTTTTATTACGGGAGCCACCGGTTTATTGGGTTCACAATTGGTTCGTAATTTAGTTGGTAGAGGAGAGCAAGTAATAGCACTCAGGCGCAGCACTTCCAGTATGGCGTTATTAGGCGATGCGGCTGCAAAAGTGCACTGGGTAGATGGCGATTTAAATGATATAGATGCACTAGATACTGCTATGAAGCAAGCCGATAGAGTGTTTCATTGTGCAGCGCTCATTTCATTTTCTAAGAAAGATAGAACCGCACTCTATAAAACAAATGTAGAAGGCACAGCCAACGTTATGAATGCAGCCTTAACCAATGGCGTGAAAAAGGTAGTACACGTAAGTTCTGTAGCTGCGTTTGGATTTCATACACCGGAAAAAACAATTACAGAAAAATCTGATTATAGCGAAAGCGAAGGTGTGGCACATTATTTTAGAAGCAAACATTTTGGCGAGCGCGAAGCATGGCGGGCACAGGCCGAAGGACTGAATGTGGTAGTGGCAAATCCATCCACTATTTTGGGTGGTGGATGGTGGCACATGGAGCCAAACAGTATCTTTCTTCAACTCAAAAAAGGTTTGCCGTTTTATTCGGCTGGCTCAAATGGATTTGTAGATGTGCGCGATGCTGCCAAAGCATTGGAAATTTTAATGGATGAAGCTGCTAACGGAACTCAATACATTATTAGTGCCGAAAATCTTTCGTTTAAAACATTGATGGAAAAAGTTGCTGAAGCAATGCAGGTAACACCACCTCCTTTCTGCTTGGGTTCGGTAATAGCCAATGCAGTTATATTGTTTTCAGGAATTGCTTCGGTAGTTTTTAATAAAAAACCGCTGCTTACGGCAGAGAAATATTTGATAGCCTCCACTAACTTTAAGTATAGCAATGCACGGTTTACAGAGGCGTTTTCATTTCGCTTCAGACCAATTGAAGACACCATTAAAGATACGGCAACCGCCTTTAATACCAGTACGCAGCAGGGTTTACGTTTTGCCGTGTTGGCATAATTGGTTTAAGTTAGTTGTTTACCCGTTTCAACCATTTGGGCAACACTAATATGCCTGCAATAATATAGTTGTAGTAGCTGAATAAGCGCCAAACAGTGGCAATGGCGGCAGAAAGTCCACCGGGCATAAACTCGCAATTGAGAGCAATAAAACTAAGCTCTGCCAAGCCGCTGGCTCCGGGTGTAGAGGGAATGAGCAAGAAAGTCCATAACACATATTGGCGTGCAAAAATTGCCCAGTGATTTAACTCAGTTTGGCTAAATGCCATGAATAGCGCATTGGCTAATGCATAGCGGCTTAGCCAAGTAATTAGGGTGGCTGCCGAAATTTTTATCCAAAAGGTAAGGCTCGATGTTTTAAAAGTATGTGCGGTAATTACCAAATCATCGGCAAGTGTGCGCAGGCTTTTTTCAAAGCGGTTTAAGAATTGTATGCGGCTAATTTTGTAGATAAATTTTTGTGCTGTGGCGGGGCTGAGCAATAGGCCTATAATTAGAAATGAAGTAATGGCAATTTGCCCAATATATACTAACCATGCGCCTTTTGAGAGAGACCGAAGTCCTTGTAAAATAGGATGTCCTTCGAGGTCGGGGCAGAGCGCATCTACATTAAACATGGCACTGCCATGTAAGAAAAACAGTATTGTAAAAACAAGTACAAAGGCAATGTTATCAAGAATAGTTGCCAGTAAAATGGTGCCTATGGTTTGGCCGTAACTAATACCTTCTTTGCGCAAGATAAATAATGCCAATGCAATGCCGCCAACCGCACCCGGAGTAACTGCACTCCCAAATTCCCATAGTAGTATTACTTGTAAACTTACCCACCAATTCATTTTGTTGCCGGTGATAGTTTTTATACGATACATATACGCCAAGTCGCGCAGCGAAACGGTAAGCAATGCAAAGAATAATCCAACCAATAACTGCTGAGAAAGCGTAATGCTTTTTAAGGTGGAAAGTTGTAAGTTGCCTGCAATTAAATAGATAGAAACACCAACACTCAGCAGCACGGGAATCCAAATATTTTTGAGGTTTAGCGGAAGTTTTTCTGAGCTGCTTTCTTCGTTCATGTACACAGTAAAAATAAGGAAAGATTACTTTTTGTTGCAGCAATTTGCATAGAAGCAATATGGTGCAATGTGAGCGCTATTTAGTATTCCGGTTCTAAAGATTTATACTCAAATAAATTCTCTTGGTAAATTCCTTTCAGCATCTCTGGTGTGAGCATTGCAGCGTAAGGTTTTTGTGTGGTTTGCAGTAGGTGTGGGTAAAACACTATCGAAAAGTCGAAATAGCCAATACCAAACGATAAGTTGCGCAATCGCAGCGAAGCTCCAATACCTTGTATAGCTTTTATTTGGTGCGGTTGTTCGTTTTGCAGCCATCCCAAATCTGCAAACACCGCTACAGAACCTGTAAAGCCTAATACTTTAAAGTTGCCGTATAGCACAGATTCTAGGGTGAGGCTATAAATTTTAGAAGCAGAAAACTGGCTGGTAAATACTCCGCGCATACCGTTGTTATCATTTAGTATCAGCAGGCGATCTTTAGGACGGTCGTAGCCTATGTTTGCTCTAAAATGCAAAAATTGGCGGAAGAAAATTTTCTTGCCGAAATGCACTTTGTTAGTAAACATACGGAACTGATAGCGGAAGAGTTTTTGTTGAAATTCATTACCATTAAAATAGCTGCCAATGCTAACTCCTGTAGTGAAGTAGAATAGTTTTGGAATGGCTGCCGCATAGCTTGCTCTAAAGTTGTGGTAAAAGCGTGCGCCATATTTTTCATCGTAGTCGGTGCCAAATGTGAGCGAAAAGTTTAAGCCCAACGGAAAGTATTCTGAGCCGCCATTAAGAAACACTTCTCTATCTTGAAAATAATTCCATGTGGCATAACCTATGCTGCCTAAAACATAATGCCTGTTTAAGAACCGAATAGAACCATCGTTGCTAATAGAGAATGGGCGTTGGGTATAGTTTTGCCTGTAGTAACGCGCTGCAAAAACAATTTTCCGAATATCGCCCTTTTTATCTTGTGCTGCTAAAGGCAATGCGTATGCAGCCCAAATATCTTGGAAGTTATAGAAGGTTCTTCCCGGAATTGCATCGGCAAGCAAGTTGGGAACCACAGCTTCGTTGCGATACAAGCCGGTAAAAAAGTGGGCTGCCCAGCGCGATTCGGAGCTGTAGAAGTTGCGGCTTACCTCTACCTTGGCTCCTTTTTCTAAAAGTTGGTAAATATATTCTCCATACACGTTTATTCTGCTTCTTCTAATGTTTATGTATTCATATTCTCCATAAATGGAATAGGGATTATCTTTTCTGTAATTGGCTGCTACTTGTTGTGTAAGGCGCTGCGGGAAGCCGCCAATATTTTTGAATTCTATACCTAGTACTGCTTGGTCAAATCGAGCGCTGGTGCTTACACTCCAACTCCAGCGCTGCTGTACAGTAACTTTTACAATTACTTTGGAAGTGTCTTCGGAGGGTAGCACCAGTATTCTTAAATCCTTGTAAATGCCATCGTGCCACATGTTTTTTTCGGTGTCGGTAAACTTTTGAGCAATGAGTTTTTCGCCTTCGTTAAAAAGTAGATCGTTGCGAACTATTCTCTCTTTAGTGTTGAACTGAATACGGTTGGCAAACTTTTGGAACTTGGTAAATTGTGTGGTGGTGGGCTTTTCAATACTTACTCCAAATGGTGGTAAAATATCTACATCAATTCTTTCAATTTCCTTGCCCTCATATGATTTGTAGGCTTCTATGCCACTAAAAGTTCGGTCGAAAGTTCGGTCGCTGTAGTTGAGTAGCGAAATAATGTGCAGCGTTTTGTTCAAGATTTTTTCTGCTTTTTGCTTGGCAGTTTTTTTGTGTGTTGTGGTATCTTTTTTAGCAATATTCTCTTGTGCACATAAGTTGCTGCTTATGAGTAAAACAATAGGAACAACAAGCGGTAGAATGCAACTGCGCACTTTTTACTTTACGATATAAATGCTGAACTGTTGCTGCAACAATTCAGCAAATTTTATCACAAAAATTGTTTGGATTTTGTTTTAAAAACGGGGTGAATTTTAAAACATAAAATGAACATAACTAAAAATTGACTTGCTAGGAAAGGAAATTAGAAATGGGATTTCAATAAATTATTTTTTCATTTAGTGTATGATAATAGACTTGCGAAGCGATACCTTAACCAAACCTACGCCCGGAATGTTGGAAGCTATGTTTGCAGCCGATGCGGGTGATGATGTGTTTGGTGAGAATCTTACCGTGCAGCAATTGGAGCAAAAAACGGCAGCCTTGTTTGGAATGGAAGCTGCTTTGTTTTTTCCTTCGGGCACTATGGCAAACCAAGCTGCAATAAAGGCGCATACACAACCTTTAGATGAAGTAATTTGCGATAAGCTTTCGCATATCTATAATTACGAAACAGGTGCGTGGGCAATGCTTTCGGGTGTGAGCGTGCGGCTTGCAAGCGGAGTAAACGGTGTTATGCAGCCACAGGAAGTGGAAGCACTTGTTTTGCCCGATTTCGATTGGCATCCCAATACGCGTTTGGTGTGTGTAGAGAATACAGTAAATAAAGGTGGTGGCGCAGTTTATCCAATAGAAACACTTAGTGCCATTGGCAGCGTGTGCCGCCAGCATAGTTTACAATATCATTGCGATGGGGCACGTATTTTTAATGCACTTACCACACTTAGGCAAGATACTACTGCATTGCATGGAATATTCGATAGCATATCGGTTTGTATTTCAAAAGGGCTAGGAGCACCGGCAGGTTCATTGCTGGCAGGGAAAGGAGATTTTATTAAGCGCTGTAGAAAAATTCGCAAGGCATTGGGTGGAGGTATGCGGCAAAGTGGTTATTTGGCTGCAGCTTGTGTGTATGCCTTAGATAACCATGTGGCACGCTTGCACGAAGATCACCAACATGCGCAGTTAATTGCCAGCGCATTGCAGCGGTGCTCAAAAGTAAAATCGGTATTGCCCGCAGCATCGAATATTGTAATTTGCGAAGTGGAAGATTCTATACGATTTGCACAGCAGCTATTGGATTACAACATAAGAGTTCAGCCGTTTTCGCCTACTCATGTTCGGTTTGTTACACATTTAGATGTTTTGCCACCAGCGGTAGAAAAGGTATGCGAAGTACTTCGTAAAGTATAAACTGTTTTGTGCTAATGGCAGTAGCGTACTGCTAGAAATTAACCACAAGTTTGGCGTTTATTCTTCTGCTAGTGAGGTAGTTTGGTACGGCATATTGATTGTTAGAAACATCGCGTACCCAAATGTACGATACGGTGTTTGAAATGCCCAATACATTCCATACTTCAACCGAGAGCCAAACATTTTTCAGCCAAGAGCCAAAGGTGTTTTTCTTCTTTGCCCATTCATTGCTCCAGAGTTGTCCGCTAAAGCCGATGTCGAATCTTCTGTAAGGAGGAATGCGCAGTGCATTTCTATACCTGCTGCTACCCGGAGGGCTAAATGGCAAGCCAGTACCAATCAATAAATTCAAGTGTACTTTTATGAATTTGAATCTGGGAATATGGTCTTGAAAAAAGAGTGCGAAATTTACCAATTGGTCGGTAGGGCGAGGAATGTAGCCAACATCTACCATGGCAGAGTCTGTAATTTGATCGCGGTAAGTGCGCGAATTGGAAATCTCTCTTCCGGTACTGTCGTAATATGCCATGTATTGGTCGTTGGCAATGTTTTCGGCAGTTTTCATAAAACTTAAACTAATCCACGATTCATCGCCTTCGGCTAATTCTCCGTTTAAGCGGAGGTCTATTCCGGCAGCATAGCCTTTAGATGAATTTTGCCCTTGATAGCGAATAAGCACATTGTTGAAATCGTAAGGAACCAAGTCCCACAAGTACTTGTAGTAAACTTCGGTTACAAAGCTAAATGGCCGTTTCCATGCTTTAAAGGCATAGTTGAATCCGGCAACGGCATGTGCAGATTTTTGCGCACGTAGGTTGGTGTTTACAACGCCTTTTATATTGCGCATTTCGCGGTAGAAAGGCGGCTGGTAGTATAAGCCACCGGAAACATTGATGATGATATCTGCTTTTGTTTTGGGCTTTACAGAGAATTGAACGCGAGGCGAAATGGTGAGCCACTCTTTATTTAAATCCCAATAGGAATACCGCACTCCATAGTTTAAACTGTACTTTACAGAATCGCCAAAGCGCCATGTATCTTGAATAAATGCACTAAAGCGATTCGATTTTAAGGTGGTGGAGCCTTTAAGCATGTAGTTTAATCGAACATTTTCGCCATCGGTGGTAAATGGAAATGGCGGCAGTGAATAGCCAGCACTATCAAGCCTATCCCATTCGCTAATTTTATCTTGAATAAATTCGCGTTTGTAATCTACTCCCCATTGCAGGTTGTGGTTGTTTTTAAACCAACTGCCGCGGTGGGCTGCCACATAAACTTCGCTACGCAGTTCGTTGCGTGCCCAACTGTGTAATCCACCAACGCCTAAGCTGTATAAATTTTCGCCAAAACTTTCTTTACTAAAATCGGTTTCTACTTGGCTTAAATAGTATTCACCTAAAATGTCGAAGGCTTCTTTTTCGTTGTTGAGATAAGCAGAACCGAGTAGTTTTAAACGAAGATTTTCGTTGGGTTGGTAGTTTAGTGAAATACCATTCATGAAGGTTTGGTAGCGGTCTGCTTCTTGACCTTCGTAATATACGGTTAGGCGTTTTACATCAGTAATAAATCCAAAAGTGGTTTCGCGCGAAACGGGTTTAAAGTCGAAACTATTGCGCGAGTATTGGGTAATTATTTCGGTGCTCCATTTTTCGTTCCATTGAAAATTGAAAAAGCCCTGTACATCTAAAAAGTTGGGGCTGTATTGCCCTGAGGTTTCCAAGCTTTTTAAAATGTATTGGCTTAAACGTTGGCGCACACCCACAATGAAAGAGAAGCGTTGTTTTTTATCGAACACACCTTCTAAATGACCGCCAAAGCCTAGTAAACTAGCGCTGAATGAACCTCCAAGTTTTTTAGGACGCTTGTAGGTTACATCCATTACACTGCTCATTTTATCGCCATAGCGGGCTTGGAAGCCACCGGATGTGAAACGAATATTTTGCACCATGTTGGGGTTGGCAAAACTTAAGCCCTCTTGCTGTCCGCTGCGTATTAAGAATGGGCGATAGACTTCAAAATCGTTTACATATACTAAGTTTTCATCGAAGTTGCCACCGCGCACACTGTAAGCGCTGCTGAGTTCATTGTTTTTTTGCACACCAAGCGCTTGCGCTACCAAATAGGCTTCAATACTTTCGTTTACCGATGGTAATAGTTGTTGTTTTACATTGATGTCGGTAGTGCTTGTTTCTTGCCTTTTGCGTTGGTCTATAATTTCAACCGCTTTAATTTCTTTAACCTTGCTTTGTACATCGGCATTCAGCTGTAGTACTTCATCTTTTTTGGGTGTAATTTTTTGGCGAACGGTAAGTGTGTTGAGCGATGAGAATACGAGTGTAATAGTGTTGCCCGAAGGAACAGTCAACTCGTATTCGCCTTTGTCGTTGGAGTTGGTATAGAATCGTTGGTTTTCTTCAACCACAATGCTCACAATGGCTCCTTTGCCATCGGGAGTGGTTACTACGCCTTTTACGGTGGCGGTTTCCTGTGCAGTGGCAATAGCAGTAAAAAATAGAAAGGAGAGAAAATAAAAACTCCGGCTTACAAACATTGGCAAAGGAAACGAAAAGAGAATTGTTTTAGTGTTTCTTTCTGTCATTCAATTACCACCGTATTAAAGCACTGCCCCACATAAATCCACTGCCGAAGGCTGCTAATGCTATCAGATTGCCTTCTTTTACTTTACCATCTTGCCAAGCCTCGGTAAGTGCAATTGGAATAGATGCTGCGGTGGTGTTGCCGTATTTGTGAATATTGCTGATTACTTTTTCTGCAGGCATGTTCATTTCTTTGCGCACATATTCTGTAATGCGGGCATTGGCCTGGTGCGGAATAAGTAAATCTAGATCGTTTTCTGTAAGTTGGTTGTGGGTTAAGGCTTCGCGAATTACTTCGGGGAAATATTTTACTGCATATTGAAATACCAATTTCCCATTCATGTAAGGAAGTAAATCGCCCGCTTGCTGTGCATCGGCAGAAAGTCCTCTATCTGCCAAACTAGAACTTGGTAGCTTGCAGCATAGTTCTTCTGCAAAATTACCATCGCTGTGCAAGTGCGTAGAAAGGATGCCTTTCCCTTTTTCTTGATGGGCTTCTACTACGCAAACTCCGGCACCATCGCCAAAAATTACACTCATGGTTCTGCCGCGGTCGCTTATTTCCATTACGTTGCTTTGAATTTCGCTACCTGCCACTAAAACGGTTTTAAACATTCCCGATTTTATGTATTGGTCGGCAACAGAAAGTGCATAAATAAAGCCACCGCATTGCGAACGAATATCGAAGCATGGAATACGCGATAGCCCTAATTCGCGCTGTAACAGCACTCCGGAGCCGGGGAAATAATAATCTGGAGTAAGGGTTGCAAAAACAATAGCATCCACATCTTGAGGTGTTTTTCCTGCACGCTCTAATGCTATTTTTGCAGCGCGGGCTGCCATGTTGGAAACGCTATCTTTTCCGGCTGTAAAAAATCTTCTTTCCTGAATGCCTGTGCGCTCAATTATCCATTCGTTGGTGGTGTCCATCAACGCTGCCAAATCGTTATTGGTAACTATGGTTTCGGGCACATAAAAGCCTAGCCCGGTAATTTTACTGAAAGGCATATTGCTTTAGTTTTGTGTAAGGTATTGTTCCGGATTTTTTGCGAACTCTACTTTGCATTCGTGTGCACAGAATCCATATATTTTACCATTGTATAAAGTGGTATCGGCAACAAATTCGTCTTTCTCCAAATCCATTCCGCAAACATAATCGTGAGGTGTAGAAAGCATGGCTACTGTTAATTGCGGTTTGCTGTTGGTTTCCTCTTCGGCAACTTGGGTGGCGGTGTTGTTGTTGCAGGCACTCAGTAAAAATATAGCTGAGGCGGTGCTTAATAAATACTTCATAATACTTTTTATTGAAAGGCTAATGTAAGCTAAAAGTGC
>WBZO01005994.1_pt1 | contig 12014 bp, 10 predicted proteins | sample 5204261 | NCBI WGS metagenome assembly WBZO01 (sample SAMN12412400, study PRJNA552823) | activated sludge metagenome | isolation source: activated sludge from anammox sidestream of wastewater treatment plant... | place: USA: North Carolina | collected 2017-09 | reverse complement strand
ATTGAAGAATCCCCCATACAAGACCCCGATCAGAAACCCGACCAGACCCCACACGACGACGACGATCCCGAATCCCACCAGCGAGAACGCTCCGGGCGTGACCTGGAGCTTCTGGAATTCGAGCCCATGGAAAAGCGCGTTCATGAACAGCACCGAGGCGTTCGGATAGGTCACGAAGATGAGCGCACAGGCGGTGTAGGTGACGACGATTGTCAGCGCCAGGGCGGCACCGGAGATCCAGGGATTCAATCGTTGCATGAGCGAGACCTCCTCTCAGGACGAGTTCCGTCAGCTCAGTTGGGTAGCCCCCGAGACGATCGCCCCGCCTCGATGCGCAGTTGCAACACGCCGCAAGGCGGTCGGATCGCGCAACCGCATGGCCAACGCCGCACGTTGTGGTCGGCGTTCCCTGCGTATGACGCTCGCGCCCTGAGAGAGTCCCGATGTTCCAGCATGTGAGCCCCTCTTAGGTCAAGCCCTTCCCCTCACCGGGCGTGCTTGGCCGATGGATGCTGCGGTCTAGCCGTCCGTTCGGCTTCGATGTCAGGCAAGACCGGCGTTCTTTCAACGCTCGGGTCGCACGCCCACGCCGCCGCGGAACTGCCCGATCATTGGCGAGTCGTTCCGCCACCTTGCATGCCCTTCGCACTCTTCACGCATGTGCACCACTATCGTCCGGAAATCTCGCGCGCGTCTCACGAGGAACCTCGAATTGACGCGCAAGATCGGGGCGGAGCTCCGAGACAGGTCCGGAGTAGGAGCGACCCGAGTCCGGTGGACGGGTCACCGCGAACCCAGGTTGGACGGGGGCAGCGCAAGGTAAGGCGCACGCCGACGTTTCGTTCGCGTAACCGCACACGCCCCGCGGGAGTGCTGCGCCGCGGCGCAAAGGGCGAGCGTCGTCCCGGAGATCAAACCGATCCGAGGCCTCCAGCGGGGCGCGTTGCAAACTTGTAACGCGTCAGCAATCTCTTCGCCATCTCTTGTCCGCTACCTTTGTTGCGGAACTGCGACAAGGAAGTCGCGGATCGGGCGGAAAAGATGACGCACCATGTGGTGGTGATCGACGAGCAGTCTGACTCGCGTGCACTGATGGCGGAGTTTCTCGCCGATTTCGGGTACCGGACGAGCACGACCGCCTCGGTTTCCGAAGCGCATGGCCTTTGCGGAGGCGGCGGTGTCGATCTGATCCTTCTCGATTCGAAGGCGGCCAATCGCTATTGCGCGGCGCGAGCCGCACGTGAGGCGCTCGTCGAACTCGGGGTCCCGCTCATTCTCGTTGCACCGACTGAGGTCATCCCACACGAGCCGCTCCCGGGAGTGAGCGCCTGTATCGCGAAGCCCGTGGGGCTGCAATCGCTACTCAGCAACGTTCGTCGGGTACTCGGAACTCCTCGCGATCCGATCAACAGGGCGGCGGGGACCGTGCGGGCGCGACGACCGCAGCCGTTCGTCGTCGATCAGCGCCAGGCATCAGCGCTGTTCGCGTTGCCTTTTCGCGACGCTCGTGAGGCATTCGAGCGCTGCTACTTTCAGCACCAGCTCCGCCAAGAGCACAAGGGCCGCACGGACCTATCGACCCGCATCGGATTAGAGCGCACCCATCTCTACCGAAAACTCCGGCAGCTCGGCCTGGATGCGGCACACCGCGGCGCCAGCCCGAGGAGCGAGCGGGACGATTAGCCCCTCCACCTGATGGCGACCGCTCGATGCCACGAGGCTGATCTTCGCGCGCAGGCTGCGGTCCTTCCCCGCGCCATGCACGAAGGGAAAGGACAGGACGACGCTTGGCTGACCGTACCGCACTATCGGTGATCCGGCAGGCCCGTGCGGGCGATGAAAACGCGCAGCTCGCCCTGGGCCGTCTGTATCTCGACGGCGGCAATGGCCTTTCGCCGGATCCCGCGGCCGCCTTCGTCTGGCTGGAGAAAGCGGCGAAGCGCGGGAACACCGCCGCCTTGCGCCTCATCGGAGAACGGGTGCCGGCGGCAGCCCTGCCCGATCCCGAGTCTGCGCGCCCGCTGTTCGAGCACGCCGCCGCGTCCGGATGCGCCGGCGCGATGAGAGTGCTCGCGGACTGGGCCCTTGCAGGGGCGACGTGCGAGATTCCGCTCGCGCGCGCGGTCACGCTGCTCGAAGCGGCCGCTCACGCAGGAGACGCGGGAGCCCAGCTCCGGCTCGCCTGGTGCCTCGAGCGCGGAGAGGGCTGTGCGACCGCCCCCGACGCGGCGCTCCACTGGTACGAGCAGGCGGCGGAACGCGGTTCGCATGCCGCGAAGGAACTCCTCGCCGACCGCTACTGGCGCCTCGGCCGACAGGACGTCAGCGCGCTGCTGGAGGAATGCGCCCGGCGCGGGAGCCCTGCCAGCGCCGGGCGGCTCGGGTTGCACCTGCTGCACGAAGGGCGATGCGCCGAGGCAGTGCCTTGGTTGGAACAAGCGGGAGCCGCCGGGGACGTCCAGGCGCAGGTCGCGCTGGGGCGCTTGCACGCGATGAAGGGCGGGCGAGCCGTCAGCGGCGTTCCACACAGCTACAAGAGCGCGATCGCGTGGTTCGAGCGCGCAGCCCGCGAGGGGTCGGCGGAAGCGTGGTTCGAGTTGCACGCTCTGTACTCATTGCGCTCGTGCTCGCTTCGCGACCCGTGGGCTGCGCGGCGGTGCCTCGAGCGGGCGGCGGTGCTTGGCAACGCGGAGGCGCAGTATCGCTGCGGGATTGCGTACTTGCGTGGTCGCGGGGTAGAGGACGAGATCACCGCGGCCGGCTGGCTGATGCGCGCTTCGGCAGCCGGTCATGCGGAGGCGAGGCGGCGGCTGCAGGAGACGTGGCCGCCGACCAAAGCACCGCCACCCGGGATCGCGCAGCGCCGCGCCGCTGCGATCAACACGATTGCACGCGTCGCCCTTGGTCTTGCGCGGCGGCTAGAGCTCGGCGATGCGCTCGGGCTGCCCGTCGACGTCGCCTTGAGGATCGATCCGCACCTGGCCGATCGGGGCCATTGCCTCGTGCTCCCTCCGAGTCGAGCAAAGCCGCGTCCGCTTCGGCGCCTGATAACGATCGATACACCCGAGAAGCGGTCTGCGCTGGATGTCGCGAAGCGGGTGATCGACCCCTCGGACGGGGTCGAGGCCGACTCTGCGGCGCGCGCGCGGGGCCGCCGCCTCGCCGGCCTGCTGCAGGCCGGGGGTTTCGAGCGAGCGCTCTTCGAGTGAACCGGTCTTCATCCCTGCACCGACTGGTGCGCACTCAACCGAAAAGCGACTCATCGCGGGCCGGACGGTGCATCGGCCCTAAAGGAGGAGATGTGAACAAGATTGCCGCTCTCGTAGTCGGTACAGCCGTGACCTTGGGCGTGACTCTGGGCGTCCGCAGCGGCGACGCCCGTGCAGCGGGATTCCAGTTGCAGGAGCAGAGCGCCAGCGGACTGGGGGTCGCCTATTCCGGACAGGCCGCGGCCGTGCACGATGCGAGCACGGTCTTCTGGAACCCGGCGGGCATGTCACTCATCCCCGGCCGTCAGGTCGCCGCGGCGCTCCACTACATCGTCCCAAGCACCAAGTTCGGGAGCGCTGGCCCCTTGCCCGGCGGGTCGACGTACAACGCCCTTGGGAACGGCGGTCAAGGGGGTGAATCGGCGTTCGTGCCGGCGCTCTACGGATCCTGGGCGATCACGCCGCGGTGGTCCGCGGGGCTCGCGATCAACGCCCCGTTCGGGCTCGGCACCGAATGGGACAGCACCTGGGCGGGACAATTTCACGCGATCAAATCCGAGCTTCAGACCCTCAACGTCAACCCGAGCGTCGCCTTCCGGGTGAACAACATGCTTTCACTCGGCGGCGGCATCAGCTACCAGCAGCTCAAGGCCGAGCTGACCAACGCGGTCAGTCCGCTCGTGCCGGGGAGCACCGGCAAGGTCGATGGGGACGACTGGGGCTGGGGATACAACCTGGGCGCGCTGCTCGACTTGCAGCAGGGCACGCGCCTCGGGCTGACGTATCGTTCCACCATCAAGTACACGATCGAGGGCGATCTGACCTTCTCGGGCATCGCGCTGCCGGGCCAGCCGGTGAAGGCCGACGTCAAGCTGCCCGACACCTTCTCGATCGGGCTCTCGCATCAGATCAATCCCAGACTGCGTGCGCTCGCTGATTACACATGGACCGGCTGGGATTCGATCCAGAACCTCACGATCCAGAACCAGGCGAGCGGCGCCACGATCACCAACACGCAGCTCAACTTTAAGAACAGCTGGCGCGTCGGGGCGGGCCTCGAGTACCAGATCAATCAGCCCTGGCTCCTTCGTGCCGGCCTGGCTTATGACAACACCCCCGTGCAGGATGCGTTCAGGACGCCGCGCCTGCCCGACGGCGACCGGACCTGGCTTGCGGTCGGCGCACGCTATGCGCCGGGTTCGAACTGGTGGCTGGACGTCGGGTACACCTATATCTGGGTGAAGGACGTTCAGAGCGAGCTCCGCCCCGCCGGCCCGGTTCCCGGCGCACTCGTCGGCACCTACAAGGCGAATGTGCAAGTGCTGGCCGCCCAGGTGACGTTCCAGTTCTGAACAAGGGCGTCCGAGGCCAGACCGGCGACTCAGACGGCGAGCTCGTGCGGGTGAAGCGGCACGTCGCGAGCGTGCTGGCCATGGCACTCGTTGCCAGCCTCATACCCCTGTGCGTCGCGGTCGGCCAGACATCCGCCGCTGGGGACGAACCGTACACGCCGACTCGCCTCGAGTGGGCGGCGATGGAGCTGCAGACGCTATACGGGGAGCGGACACCCTATCCCGCGCGACCGATCATCGTCACATTCCTGCCGAGAAATGACGGGATGACCGTGCTCTGCTTGATCCAGTACACCTCGACCTACCCGGAAGAGGCGCTCGCCTTCCTGAAGCAGGGCATCACGCGAAGCTTTGAGCTCTACCGCTCGGGCCGCGGGTGGGCGTGGCTACGACTTCAGATCCAGGAACGAGCGATGTAGTACGAGGCGGCGCCCCATGCGCCGCCTGCACCCCGGGCCAGCCTCGCTCAGGCACGGCACGCAGGAACGAGCGCCGCCTTCGCGCCACGCCATCGTCTCGGCCCGCGCTGCAGCGCTTGCCCCTGCGGCGCCTGCGCCCCGCGCAACCAGCGCTCGGCCCGCAAAAGCGCATCCCTCTGTGAGAGCGGCGCGATATTTTCTGCGCAATCTGACGCTGCACGCATGCACCAGGCCCAATGCCGACCGCTCTTACTGCGCAGTGCGAACGAGACCCCCGAGGTCGCTCCGCGCGTGTGCAGCGCTCGGCGCGCGTGCGGAGCTGACGATTGCAGCACCGGATCGCGGCGCGTCATCCACCAGCATAGGAGAATTCGAAAATGAAACGACCGAACATGACCCGACTGCCCTCATCCGCCGCGCGCGCGGTACTTCTCGTCGTGCTCGCCGCGACGCTGGCCGGATGCGGCGCGACGATGCGTTCTGGGACGACGATCCCCGACGCGCTGGAAGCGGAACGGGCGCGGTTGTCACAGCAAGGATTCACGCAGTACGCCAATTGAAGTCGCGCGCGCGGGCCGTCCGCGGCTCGCGCGCGCCCGAGCCGGAGTGCAGCGTATTGCCGGTGCACTCCGGTCCCCTACCCGCGCGCCAAACATTACAGAACCGTAATCACACTGCAATCCTTCAGTAATGCGGCGCGACCTATCGTTATCAATCCTACAGAAAGGAGTACCCCCATGAAAGTCAATCATCTTCTCCTCGCGTCGATGCTGACGCTGGCCAGCACCTTGGCGGTCGCACAGACCGGCGCGAAGTCCTCGGCACCGCCCCCGGGCCACGACATGAACGAGCAGAACACCAACGCACCGGGAATGCGCTCGACCATGCAGAAACAGCAGGGCGGGGCATCGAAGTCGAAGCCGGCGGCGGCGAAGGGGCACGACATGAACGAGCAGAATCAGAACGCCCCCGGCATGCGCGAGCAGATGAACCGCGAGGCGGGCAAGGGAACGACCCGCGAAGCGGCCCGGGCAGCGAATCCGGGCCATCAGATGAACGAGCAGAATCAGAACGCCCCCGGCATGCGCGAACAGATGAACAAGAAGTAGGCACAGCGTACTGTCAATCCCTCCACGGAAGCGCCGCCCGACAACGACCCGCGCCGGGCGGCGCTCTCCCTCCAATGCGATCCGTTCCGTAGGTAAGGCTGCCCGCCTGCTCAAGCGGGCGCGCCGCCTCGTGAAGCCGGCCGCGCGGCAACGCGGGCCGCTCTCTCAAACTGGCCTTCGAAGGGGTTCGACGCCCGGACCCGCGTAGGGCTCGACCGCCGCTTGCGCTGGCCAGTCAGCCAATTCGGTCCCTCCTTCGTCCTTGGTCGGCGCGCACGAGCGCGTCCATGCGCCCGCCCCAGCGTCGGATGCCCTTCGTCGCACTTGCCCAGTCTCGACGCCCGAAATGTCGTTGGGGCGCGAGAGAACGGCGTCTTACGCCTTGTCGTCAGGCCTAGAATCCGCTCGGCCTAGACGCCCCGCCAGCTCGGGTGTTGGGAGATCGAACGAGCCGTCGTGACGCGGGTTCCGAGAATCGAGCGCAAAGCGCTTGGGATCACATCCACGCGGTCGAACGGCTCGGCTGGAACGCGGGGCCTGGCGGGCGTGCGCGAGCGCACGCTGAATGTTGTGAGCCGGGGTCGGTCGCACGAGTACGTGTGGGTCGACGCCAGCGAGCAGGGGAGCGCTCCCGGACCACTCGTGTCGCGAAGGGGTCGAAGAAAGCGGGCGGGCGCCGAATATCGGCGCCCGCCCGCCTTCAGGCACTCCCTTCGTCCCCCCAGACTAGAACTGATGCATGATCCCCAGCGCCCAGATCTGCGGATCCGCGCCATAGGCGGTCGGAGCGCCGGTCGCGAGATTCGTGGAGGTGATCGCTGCGGCCGCGTAGTCGACGAACTGGTTGTCCTTGTTGTCGACCATGTTCCACGACGCGTACAGCCAGGTCCGCTTGGAGAGCAGATAGCGCCCGCCGATCATGTAGCCACGCGCTTTCGTGTTCGAGCAGGACACGATCGCATTCGCATCGCAGTTCTTCATGTCGTTGAGTTGGCCGTACTGGGCCATGACCTGGAAGTTGCCGAACGTGTGCTCCCAGTTGAGGGTCCAGCCGTCCTGGTTGGTCTTGTCGCCTAGGACGAGGCCCGCGCCGACGTTGCTCTCGGTGCGGACCCAGATCAGCCCGATACGCGCACCAGGCATGTATCCCCAGCTCCCGCCGACCTTCCATAGCTGGGCCGCGCCCCGCGGTGCGCCAGTGGTCGACGAGTTTCCGTCGATATCCGAGTAGTCCACCTGGGCGTACCACGGGCCCCACTCTCCACGCACGGTCGCGGCCCAGATCCGTCCGTCGGGCTCGGACCCCGCACCCGGGTTCTGCACTGCCTCCTGGAAGTTGGGCGAGTAGCTCAGCGTTCCGTTCAGTCCAGCGAAGGTCGGCGTCGAGTACTGGACCACGTTGGATACGCGGGCCGACTGGACATTGAATGTCGAAATGCGCCCGAGAATGATCCCGTTCGTCCACGGAATCTCGGTGTTGATGTAGTTTGCACCGAACTGGGCGTTCACGCCGTTCGCCCAGTAGAGCGACTGGCGGCCAAGGGTGAGCCGGCCGAAGTTCGTATCGAGCCCGACGAAAGAGTCCCGGGAGGCCCACGCACCGTTCGCATTGGCGTTGACTTGCCCGCCCTGGCCAGTGCCCGCACCGTTATCGATGTTGACCCCGGTTTCGATCTGGAAGATGGCCTTCAGCCCATTGCCCAGGTCCTCGGTGCCGCGCAACCCCACGCGCGAGCTGTTGTCGAACACCCGGACGCGGCTCTCGCGATCGACCGAGCTGCCGCTCTGGCAGCCGGCCGTGCCGAGGGTGCACGAGGCACCGGTCACGGTCTGGTCGCGCGCACCCGTGGCCTCGTACACGTCCAGGCCTAGGTTGGCGCGTCCGTACAGCTGCACGTTGCTCGACTGTGCCACTGCCGCAGGCGTGGCCAACGCGGCACCGACGGCGGCCGCGATCAAACTCACTCTCTTTTTCATCCCCTGAGCTCCATGTAAGCGGACAAGTGAATGCCTGCTTGGTCCGCAGGCCGACGAAGCCTAGGCGCGGGCACCGGCCAGGCATAGCGGGCACGAGCTGGAACACTCAAGGTTGCAGCGAAAACGGCGTGACTACGCGAATCCGGTTGCATTCGCGCGACACGCGGCCGCTGCGCGATCGCCGACGACCATCAAATCGTGCGTCACTGCCGAACCGCACGCGGCGTGGTGAATCCGCAACGCAAATCGGCGTTGCGTTCGCTTTTGATTCCCAATCGGCCGATGGATCGGCCTGTACCCGCTGCGGACGTCGCAGCGCGCGCGATTCGGCACGACTCTTGGCGCTGGGGACGGCGATTCGCGATGGCGGACCGGGCGGCGAAGGGCCGGTCGCGCCGTGCAAAGTCAGGCGGCAGCGCCGGGGACCGCCGCCGTCGGCTGCTCGGACGGCAGCCACAGCAGGACTTCCGTCCCGCGGATCGCATCGCTCGTCACGCCGACGCTTCCGCCGTGGGCTTCCGCGATCGCCTTCACGATCGCCAATCCGAGTCCCGAGCCTTCGCGATCCCGCCCCGGGTCCACGCGGTAGAACCGGTCGAAGAGCCGCGGCAGGTGCTGGACAGGAATCGGGCGACCTCGATTGCGCACGACGATCTCGACGCGCGCCCCGGCGGCGCGCACCTCGACGTCCACCCGGTCGTCTCCTCCACCATGGGCGATGGCGTTCGCGACGAGGTTGCTGAGGGCCCTGCGGACCATGTCGCGGTCCGCGCTGATCTCGGCCTTCCCCGCGACGCTTATCGCAATGCGCTGTTCGAGGAGCAACGGTTCGAAGATCTGCGCAACGCGCCGCGCTTCCTCGGCCACATCGAACCGCGACCAGTTGAGCGGTTCGCTGTGCCGGTCCATGCGGGCGAGAAGCAGCATGTCCCCGATCGTGCGTGCGAGCCGCTCGCACTCTTCGAGATTGGACTCGACCACCAGCCGGTACTCGTCCGCGGAGCGCGCCTTCGAAAGCGTCACCTGGGCGAGGCCCTGCATGTTCGCGACCGGGGTGCGTAACTCGTGCGCGAGATCGGCGGCAAAGTCGCTGAGGCGTTCGAAGGACTGTCGCAGTGACCCGAGCATGTCGTTGAAGGCGTCGGCGAGCGGACGCAGCTCGCGCGGGAGGCCGGCGGTCGGCAAGTCGGCGGTGAGATGCGAGGCGGAGACCTTGCGGGCGGCCGCACTGATCGCATAGAGGGGCGTCAGGTTGCGCCGCACGACGAGGACGCCGAGCAGGACGCTCAGCACGATTCCGACCAGCGCGGCGGCGACGATGGAACGCAGGTGCCCCTGGACGAGCGGGACTTCGCCGCTCACGTCGAGCAGCAGCGTGAACATGACGTCGCCGTCCTCGACCGGGATGCGGCCCTGCAGCGCTCGGTAGCGAACCTCCCGGCCGCCTTCGCGCGCGAGCAGGGTCTCGACCGGCTCCGCCCTTGGCGGGCCCGCGCCTTTGAAGAGCGGTGGCGGGTCCTCCTCCGGCACGGCGAGCAGACGTCGACCCGAGGCGTCCTGCAGAAAAAGCCGCAGCCCCCGATGCCCCATGACGATGTCGCGGAGCCGGTGCGCTTCATGGTCCAGCCGCGCCGCGGTGCCGGCCTCCTCGACGATGTGCCGGACGAGCTCCGCCTTGCCGCGCAGCTCCGCGGCGTCGCGGGCCGCGTAGTCATCCAGGATTCCCACGTAGACGTACACCGCCATCGCCGCGAAAGACGCGATGGAGATCACCGCGAGCGCCATCCCCAGGCGCCCGGCGACCGAGTGGGTCGCGGACGCGCGCTGGGCGTTCATCGCTCTTCGCCGAGGACGTAGCCGATCCCGCGGACAGTGTGGATCAGCTTGACGGCATACGGATCGTCGACTTTGGCACGCAGTCGCCGGACTGCGACGTCGACCACGTTGGTGTCGCTGTCGAAGTTCATGTCCCAGACCTGCTCCGCGAGGCGCGTGCGGCTGAAGACCTCTCCGGCGCGGGACGCGAGCACATACAGAAGCGAGAACTCCTGCGGCGTCAGCTCCAGGCGCGTCCCGGCGCGGTGCACCTTGCGTCGCACGGGGTCGATCTCCAGGTCGGCAATCCGGATCAGCCCGGGCTCGGGCGCGTGCCCCCGGCGCATGATCGCTCGCAGCCGCACCACGAGCTCGCTGAACGCGAAGGGTTTGACGAGGTAGTCATCGGCCCCGAGCTCGAAGCCGCGGACCCGGTCCTCGACGCGGTCGCGCGCCGTGAGGCAGAGGACCGGCGTGCCCTTCGTCTGCCGGACCGTGCGCAGCACGCTCCAGCCGTCCAGTCCCGGCAGCATGAGGTCGAGGATGATCGCGTCGTAGTCGCTGGTGATCGCCAGGTGCAAGCCGTCCACCCCGGATCGCGCGACGTCAACGCGGAACCCGCTCTCGGCAAGCCCCTTGCGCAGGTAGGTGGCGGTCTTCGCCTCGTCTTCGATCACCAGCACGCGCATCACTCAATCGCCTTCGTCGCTTCGCTGACCGGGGCGCTGCGCACGGTCTGCGACGCGCCCTCCTGTGACGGCGAGGCGCACGCACCGCCAGCGGTGCCGCGCTCGCATCGCCCCGCGGATTTACGCGGCGTCGAAGCCCGTCGCTTCAACTCTAGCGATCAAATCTCGCGTTTTTCTCGCGCAGTTGGTCAGCGTTCACGCTGCGACGCTCCGCGCGACGAGCGTGGCGGTTAGCGGAATCCGACGCGGGTGCGCGCCGTTAGAGTGCGATGTCTTTGGCGCTGCGACGACTCATAGCGCGGGTCTATCGGCCGATAAGGATGTCGCCGTACAACGCTTCGCCGGAGGCGCCCGTGTTGTCGGAATCCGACATCACGGCCAGGCCAGTGAGCCGCGGCGGCGCGTGGCCAAACGCGGACCGGAAGTCTTCGTTGTAATCACGCGACAAACTCTCCCACCGCCTCCGCCCCGCTCGTTGCGACGATCATCCTGACGTGGGCCGAGCGCGGGCTCGGAATGACCGTCCCGACCGGATCGGCCGCGCTCCAGACGTACACGAGCAGAGCGTGCTCGCCGTCGTACGGCGCGGTCAGCAGGCGCGCGAAGTCGAGGCCCGCCGATTCGAGCCGCCGCGGGCGGTCGATCCGATCGAACTCCAGCACGAGTCGGGCGGGTGCGTCCTCGGCCTCCGCACGCCGGTGGTCCGCGCCGGGCACCGGCCGAACGATCTGCCATCGCCAGGCGATTCGGGGCAGCGCCTCGGGGTCGAGGTCCAGTCGGTGCGCCAGCCCCGATGCCGAGCGGCGTGCAACACCACGCAGCACGACCGTGCCCTCGTGCTCGACCAGCTCGTAAGCCGTCGAGGCCTTCCAGAACGCAAGCCGGAAAGGCAACCAGTCTCCGGGCAAGCCTTGACCAGGGACCCCCGCGGAGAACGGCGTCACGCTCGCAGGCGCATGTCCGCCGATCGCATCGGGAGCGGCACCGAGAACGCTCAATGCCAGGGCGGTCGCGCGCGAGACGGCGCGGAAGCGGCCCCACGCGCGTGCCGCGAGCCATCGGCTCGCAGTGCACAGGATCAGCCGAGCCGGACCTCGTGGGCGCAGAGCTCGTTTAGGATTGCGCGGCAGTCGCACGCGCCTTGACGAGCGCATAGAGCGCCGGAATGACGATCAGGGTCAGGATGGTGGAGGACACCATCCCGCCCACCATCGGCGCGGCGATCCGCCGCATCACCTCCGAGCCGGTGCCGGTCCCCCACATGATCGGAAGCAGGCCGGCCATGATCGCGACGACTGTCATCATCTTCGGCCGCACGCGCTCGACCGCGCCTTCCATCACGGCGTCGTAGACGTCCTGCGTCGTCAGACGCTGACCGGCAGCCGATCGCGCGGCGCGGCGCGTCTCGAGCGCGTGGTCCAGATAGATCAGCATGACCACACCG
>WBZO01005181.1_pt1 | contig 12023 bp, 12 predicted proteins | sample 5204261 | NCBI WGS metagenome assembly WBZO01 (sample SAMN12412400, study PRJNA552823) | activated sludge metagenome | isolation source: activated sludge from anammox sidestream of wastewater treatment plant... | place: USA: North Carolina | collected 2017-09 | reverse complement strand
CTAGCAGCGCCGTGACCGCGCTGAGGTTCGGAGGGGAGGGGCACGTGGCGGAACCACTGCTGGTAGTCGACGGGCTGCGCCGGAGCTACGGCGAGCGCCGGGCCGTAGGGGGCGTGTCGTTCGAGGTCGGCGTGGGCGAGACGTACGGGCTGCTCGGGCCCAACGGCGCGGGCAAGACGACCCTGATCTCGATGGTCGCGGGCATCTTGCGCCGCGACGCCGGGACGGTGAGCATCGCGGGAGTCCCCGTGACGGCGACGAGCACCGCCGGACGCGGAGCGATCGGGCTCGTGCCGCAGGACCTCGCCCTCTACCCGGACCTGAGTGCCCGCGAGAACCTCGCCTTCTTCGGCCGGCTCTACGGCCTTGGCGGGCGCGAGCTGAGGACCCGCGTGGCCGAGTTGCTCGCCATGGTGGGCCTCTCGGACCGCGCCGGTTCCCTCGTCAAGACCTACTCCGGGGGCATGAAGCGCAGGCTCAACATCGCCGTCGGCCTGCTGCACGGGCCCAAGCTGCTCATCCTCGACGAGCCCACCGTGGGGGTGGACCCGCAGTCGCGCAACGCCATCCTCGAGAGCGTCGAGGCGCTGACGCGCGAGGGCATGTCCGTGCTGTACACCACGCACTACATGGAGGAGGCGGAGCGCCTCTGCGACAGGGTCGGCATCATCGACGGCGGCCTGCTACGGGCCGAGGGCACGCGGCGCGAGCTGGTCGAGATCATCGGCGGTGAGGACGTGGTGGACGTGGAGGCCGCGGGCGACCTTGGCGCCGCGGCCGCCGCCGTGCGCCGGCTGGACGGCGTGCGCACCGTCGATGTGGGGGAGGGGCGGCTGCACGTGGTGACCGGCAGGGCCGCCGGGCTCCTTCCGCAGCTCGTCCACGCGCTGGACTCGGCCGGCGCCGACCTCGCCCGCGTCGAGGTGAGGGAGCCCGACCTGGAGGCCGTGTTCCTGCACCTCACCGGCAAGGCGCTGAGGGACTGACGTGCGGTCCGGCCCGGTGGACGACGGGACCCGGAGAGCGAGCGCGTTGGCCGCCGTCATGTGGATGGCCGCCAACGACCTGCGGCAGAGACTCCGCGACTGGTCGTTCCTCATCTTCGGCCTGCTAGTGCCGTTCGCGCTGGCGTTCGTGTTCAGCCTTCTGATCGGCCCGCTCGAGCGAGCCTCCCCCGTCACGGCCGCCGTTGTGCTCGCCGACGAGGACGTCACCGTGATGTCGATGGGCATGCGCACGGCGCTCGCGGCCGCCGCCGAGGCGGGCGTGGTCACCTGGACGAGCGCGCCGGACGAGGCCGAGGCCAGGCGGCGGTTGGAGGCCGGCGAGGCCGACGCCGCCGTGGTCTTGCGCCGCGGTTTCGGCGCGGCCGTGGCGGCGGCGGCCCGGACGGCCACGGAGACGACGGACGGCGCCGATGCAAGCAAGACCGAAGCGCTCGGGGTGACCGTCGTGGGTCGCGCGGACCGGATCCTCGCCACGCAGATCGCCCGGGGCGTCACCACCGCATACGTCAGCCGGATCCGCTCCGGGGTCTGGGCCGCATCGGCATTAGGCCTGGCAGGGCACCCCGTCACCTTCGCGATCGCGGTGGCCCAGGTGGCGGGCGCGCCCGACCCGCTCACGCTGGTGGCGGTCAAGACGTCCGATAGGCAGCTGGGACCGACAACGTACTACGCCGCCGGCATGGCCGTGTTCTTCGTCTTCTTCATCGTCCAGTTGGGCGTCATGGGGCTCCTCGACGAGGAGAGGCACGGCACGCTCGCCCGCCTGCTGGCGGCCCCGGTCGCGCGCGGCGCCGTCCTGGCCGCCAAGGTGCTGTCGAGCGTCGTCATCGGCGTGGTGAGCATGGTGACCCTGGCGGTGGCCAGCACGCTGATCATGGGCGCCGAGTGGGGCGCGCCGCTCGGGGTGTTCGCCCTGATACTGGCCGTCGTGGCGTCCGCCGCCGGCATCCTCATGCTCGTGGCGGGCCTGGCACGCTCCTCCGAGGCCGCCGGCAACGTGCAGGCCGTCATCGCCATCACCCTCGGCGCGCTGGGAGGAACGTTCTTCCCCCTCCCGCAGACGAGCGGGGTGATGGAGTGGCTACCGAAGGCCTCGCCCCACCACTGGTTCATGCGCGGGATGGGCGACCTCGCCGCCGGTGGCGGTGTTGCCGCGACCCTCCCCTCGCTTGCCGCCCTCGCGCTCTTCGCGTTCGTCACGGGGGCCGCCGGTTGGGCATTGCTCGCACGGAGGCTGAACCGATGAATGGCGAGGCGCTCGGCAAGGTGATCGCGATCGCCGGCTCGAACCTCACGAGGTTCCTGCGCGACCGCTTCAACTACTTCTTCGTGTTCGTGTTCCCGCTCGGGCTCATCCTCATACTCGGGTTGGCGTTCGGGAGCGGGGCCAAGCCCACGGTCGGCGTGGTGGCCGGCCAGGACGCTACGGCGCAGCGGTTCGTCGCTGCGCTCGAGGCCGACGACTCCCTGATCGTGGAACGCCAGGCCGACGCCGCCGAGCTGCGTGGGCGAGTGGAGCGCGGCGCCTTGGCGGCCGGCGTGATCCTGCCGGTCGACCTGGCCGAGCGGCTGGCTGCCGGCGAGGACGTTGAGGTCCAGTTCCTCTCGGTCGGCGCGGGAACCGGCAGATCGCTCCAGTACACGGTGAGCGGCGCCCTCAGCGAGGTGGCGGCGACCGTACGCGCCGCGAGGTACGTGGAGCGAGGGACGCTCGAGGGTCTGAGCGGATCGCTCGCCCTGGTCGACGCCGCGGCGGCAGCAACGCCGGCGATCACCGTGGAGCAGCAGTGGATCGGCGGGGGTTCCGGCGGCGACCTGGACGTGGCGTTCGCGATCGGAGCCGGCTCACAGCTGGTCCTCTTCGTGTTCTTGACGGGCCTCACGAGCGCGTCCGCGTTGATCCTGAGCCGCACGCTAGGCGTGAGCCGCCGCATGCTCGCGTCCCCGACGCACCCCGTCACCATCGTGCTCGGCGAGGCGCTCGGGCGCTACCTCGTGGCGCTGTTCCAGGGGGTCTACATCATCCTGGCCACGGCGCTCCTCTTCGGGGTCGTGTGGGGCGACCTGGTCGCGTCCCTCCTCGTGCTGGCCGTGTTCGCGGCCGTTGCGGCCGGCGCGGGCATGCTCCTCGGCTCCGTGTTCGAGACGGACCAGCAGGCCTCGGGCGTGGCGATCCTGGTCGGACTCGGCCTCGCGGCGCTGGGCGGCGCCATGGTGCCGCTCGAGGTGTTCGGCCCCACCATGCGTGCGGTGGCGCGCTTCGTGCCGCACTCGTGGGCGGTGGACGCCTACGCGCAGCTCCTCCGCCGCGGTGCCGGGCTGGTAGACGTGCTGCCGCAACTGGGCGTCCTCACCGGTTTCGCGGTGTTGTTCTTCGCGCTCGCCGCGTGGCGGTTCAGGGCGCGGCTGCTGGAGGGGTGAGGGAGTCCGGCGCCTGACGCGAGAGCGTCGGCCCGCGCCGGTGCGCGCGTCAGCGGCGGTAGAGGGCGTTCAGCGTCACGCGGTGACCCGCGGAGGTGGGCACCGTCACGGCCGCGGTCGGCAGCGCCGGGCGGAGGCCGTGGCGCGCGAAGTCCGCGTCCAACCCCGCCAGGCTCGGCAGGGTCATCCGGCGTTCGCCTGGCCCGAAGCCGACCCAGACGTCCGTCTCTCCAGGGACCGGCCTCAACGGCTCGCCGCTCGGCCGCGAGTCGGGGCCGAAGTTGGCCACCAGGCAGAGACCGCCCGGCCGCAACACCCGCGCCACCTCGGCGAGCGCGGCGTGCCACTCCTCCGACGAGCGGGCGTCCTGCAGCACCCCCAGCGCGACCACCAGGTCGAAGCTCGCGTCTTCGTGGGCGGCCAGGCTACGCATGGCGCCGACCCGCACCCGGCGCGTGGCCTCCTCCTGCCCGAGCACGTCGGCCAGGCGGCGGCGCGTCTCCTCGACCATCGCGAACGACGCGTCGAGCGCCCACACGTCGCAGTCCTGCCGTGCCAGCCACACGGTGTTGCGCCCACCCGCGCAGCCGATGTCGAGGACCCGCGGCTCGGTGCCGCCCGCGCGCCAACCGCCCTCCGCCCATGCGGAGCGCACTGCCGCGTACTCGTCGTCACCCCCCAGCAGGTGCTGCAGCCGGTGATCCGGGGGCCTGGCGGCGAAGGCGGCCACCACGCTCGGGTCCTCCCACATGTCGTTGCCCTCGGGCCGGGCCGCGCGCTCCCAGCGCTCCAGCGTCGCCACCGTGAGTGGGTCCGGCTCGCCGCCGAAGTACTTGTCGAGCACGCCCTGGAACACGGACGGTCCGTCGACTTCGCCGTCGCCGCGCCGCTCCACGGCCGCGAAGAGGGTGGCGCTCGAGCGGAGCTTGAGGTCGTCGGGGACCCCCATGACCTCGGTGGCCGTGCGCCCCTCGATGCGGAGGAGCAGCGCGGCGCACTCCCGGAGCCGTGCTCCGAGGACGGGGTGCGCCAGGTACGCCTCCGCCTCGGCGAAAGACGAGATGGCGTACCTCTCGGCCATGGCGCTGAAACCGAGCCCGACCACCTGCGGGAACACGAACCACATCCAGTGCGTGAGCTTCCGACCGGCCTTCAGCTCGGCGACGACCTGCGGGTACACGCCGGCCTGCGCGGCCACGAACCTCTCGAGGTCGGCCGATACCCTCTCTTCATGACCCTCCACGCTCATGCCCGGCCTCCCGGGTCACGCTACCGCCCAAGTTGGAGGAACGCCACAGCCGCGCGACCGCCGGGCGGTCTAGCGTGGCGCATGAAGCTCCGCCGCCTGCTCGCCGCCGGCCTGGTGGCCCTGCTGCTGACTGCGTGCGGCACGGGGATATTGCCGGGCGAGCCCGGTCCGCCCTCGTCTGGGCCGACGGATCCCGCCGACCCGCGGGAGCCGTCGGGTCCGACCGACCCCTCCGGCCCGGCAGACCCCGGCGATCCTGACCCCGGCGATCCTGACCCTGGTGACCCGGATCCAGGTGACCCTGACCCTGGTGACCCGGACCCGGGGCCTAGCTTCGGACCTACCGCGACCGCCTTCCTCGTGGCCGTCAACGAGGCGCGCGCGAGCGGCGCCACGTGCGGTACCGAGGTCATGCCACCCGCGCCGGCCCTGACGCTCGATGCCAGGCTGATCCGGGCCGCCGAGGTCCATAGCCAGGACATGGCCGACACGAAGCAGATGAGGCACGAGGGTTCCGACGGGTCTAGCGCCGGCGACCGCATCACCAGGGAGGGGTACGCCTGGTGGGCTTGGGGTGAGAACGTCGCGTGGGGCTACACGAGCGTTACCAGCGTCATGCAGGGTTGGCTCGACAGCCCCGGCCACTGCAGGAACATCATGAACGCCAACTTCACCCAGCTTGGCGCTGCGGGAGTGGACAACTACTGGACCCAGGTTTTCGCGCGGTCCAGGTGACGGGTTCTGCCGCTACTTGGGGAGTGGTCGGAGATGGGCCTTACCAGAGCGTCTTGACTGGGTACTCGGACAACGCTCGGTCGTTGGTGACGAGCGTCATGTCGCCGTTCGCGGCCTGTGCTGCTAGGAGTCGGTCGAACGGGTCGCTGTGGTGCTGCGGTAGCGAGTAGTCCGCGAGTACGTGCTTCAGGGTGATAGGGAGCACGGTGAACGCATGGCGCTTGAGCATCAGCGGGACGAACTCGTCGGGAGCCTCTGGCAGCGGGAGGCGCCCAAGCCGAGCCTTGATCGCTATCTCCCAACCACTCACGACACTGAAGTAGACCTCGTTATCAGCACTACCGACGGCGGTCCTGACGGTCGTTGACAGCCTCCCATCGTCAGCGCACCACCACAGGAACACGTGCGTGTCGAGAAGCAGCCTCATCTGAAATGCCGTTCGAACTCCTCCGGCAACGGATCGAAGAAGTCGTCGGGTACTACGAGCCCTTCTGCTCCCCCGGGTGTGCGGACGCGCTTGTGCGCCACCGGGCTGAGCTTCGCGACCGGCTCGCCGGCCTTGGAGATGATGATCTCCTCGCCCATGGCGACACGCTCCAGCAGCTTCGAGAGGTGCGTCTTGGCATCGTGAACGTTGATAGGCGCCGGCACGCCACCATCATAGACTAAGTAGCGGACTAAGTACGCCTAGCTGCCTGCCCGGAGGTCTTGGTGCCCTACTCGAACAGGCTCTCGTCCAACGTCGTGTTGTAGGCCACGGCCTCGACGTGCGTGTCGGCGACCTTCTTCCAGGTACCGCCCTGGAGCATGTAGCTGCTCGAGTCGAAGCCCATGAGCGCGCCGGTGTCTACGGGCGCGGCGTAGACGACGAGGAACTCGCCGTCCTCGAAGCCGGAGTGGACGGCTATCAGTTTGTCGTCCTGGAACAGGTAGTGGAGCGTGGTGGCTTCGCCGGCGTCGTCGTGGGTGGTGTAGGTCACCTGCTCGCCGGAGACGATGTCGCCGTAACTCACGACGCCGTCGAAGGTGGCCACGTCGCCGTCCTTGATGAGGATGGGCGCGTTCTGGTCGAACATCTGCTCCATCTGGGCGGCGGCCTCCGGCGGCGCCGGGAGGGTCATCGGGACACCGACCATGCTCATCGTGACCTGGCCGTCCTTTAGGACGAGCTTGGTGCTCATCCCGGCCATCTCGGTGATGGTCACGAGTCGCCTGCCGTCGAAGTCGATCACGATGCGCGCCGTAGACTCCATCGGTTCCTCACCGTCCACGTAGGCCGTCGTCTTGATGCTCTGGTCGACGTTGTGGATCTCCCCGACGTCGGCGGGTGTGAGCCCCTCGAGCAACTCGCGCGCGCGGGCGTCCACCTGGGCAGCGGCGGTGGAGACCAGAAGGGAGATGAACAGGGCGGCTAGCAGGCCAATCCGTCGCGTGATCATGCCCGATGATAGGGCACGAACGTGAGCGGGGTCACGGTGGTCGTGAAGACAGCGAAATGGTTCACGAGAGGTGCTCTCGTGGCGCTTGAACATCGGAGCAGCGCCGGTAGTGGCTCGCCAGCCCGCGTGGCAAACCATCCTTTCGTCGGAATCTCTGATATTCTGAACATTGGAAGGCGGTCGAGTGTGTCCACCGCGGTTTCGGGGAAGTTGGGGAAGCGTGGCACGTTGGTCATCCCGGCGGAGCTCCGGCGCCGATATGGTCTGCGTGAAGGGTCGATGTTCATCGCGGAGGCAACTGATCAGGGAATCCTGATCAAGCCTGCGGTCGCCGTCCCGGTCGAGGTATACACTCCGGAACGCAAGGCTGAGTTCCTGCTGTCCACGGCCGTCGACGAAGCTGATTATGTCGCTGCGCGCGCTGTGGTCGAGGAACTCGGGCTCGATCCGGACGCGATCGAGCACCACAGGCCTTAGTCGCCGACCGAAGTGGATAAGTTGTTCCTTGACGCCAACGTGCTGTACTCGGCGGCGTACCTACCGGATGCTGGGTTGGCGCGGTTATGGGCCCTGCCAGGTGCTTCTTTGATCACTTCCGCTTACGCGGTGGCAGAGGCGGAGCGCAATCTCGGCTCCACCGAGCAGCACACGCGGTTGGAACGATTTCTCGAGAAGATGATCGTCGTGGATGGTGGGGTGCTACCGCCTAGCGTGGCGCGCAAGATCGGGCTACCCGATAAGGACGGGCCGATAATCGCCGCCGCGCAGGCCTCGAGGTGCTCGCACCTGATCACGGGCGACGTCCGACATTTCGGCCGGTTCTACGGCACCGAGTTGCTCGGTGTTCTGGTGCTACCACCCGCCGAATACCTGCGGATGAGAGCGCGAGGGGCTGGAGCAAGTTCAACTGGCTCAGCTGGGTGACCGTCCGTACCGGTAGCTTGGCATGCCGCGTCAAGCGTCCCGCAGCGTCGGGTCGAGCAGGTCGCGTAGGCCGTCGCCGAACAGGTTGAACCCGAACGACGCCAAGAGGATGGCCAGGCCGGAGAAGACCGACACCCACGGTGAGAGCAGCATGGTGCCGCGGCTCTCGCTGAGCATGAGCCCCAGCGACGGCGTGGGCGGCTGGGTGCCAAGGCCGAGGAAGCTCAGCGACGCCTCCACCAGGATGGCGGTGGAGAGCGACAGGGTGGTCTGAACTAAGATGGGCGCCATGATGTTGGGCGCCACGTGCTTGCCGAGCACCCGCACCGCGCCGCCGCCGAGGGCGCGCGCCGCGGCCACGTAGTCCCAACTCAGCACGGTGAGGGCCGGCCCGCGCGCCAGGCGCGCGAAGACCGGGGTGTAGACGATGCCGATGGCGAGTCCGGTGTTGAAGCTGCCGGGACCGAGCACCGCCAGGACGGCGATGGCCAGGAGGATGATGGGGAAGGCGAGCAGCACGTCCATGACGCGCATGATCACGCGGTCGCGCCAGCCGCCCCAGTAAGCCCCGAGGAGGCCCAACACCCCGCCCACCACGGTGGCGAACGCCACGGCGGCGAGGCTCACGAACACGCTCGTGCGGTAGCCGTGGAGGATGCGCGAGAGGGTGTCGCGCCCGAAGTTGTCTGTGCCGAGCAGGTGGCGAGCGCTGGGGCCCTGGAAGCGCTCGCGGATGGACTGGACCAGCGGGTCGTAGGGCGCCAGCCACGGTCCGAGCAGGGCGGCCGCCACGACGACGAGGGCGACCACGAAACCGATGAAGCCGACCTTGTTGCGCCACAGGCGCGCGAAGAAGCGGCGCAGGCTCACGAGTACTCCACGCGCGGGTCGATCCAGGCGTAGGCGAGGTCGACGAGCAGGTTGACGACGACGAAGACGGCCGTGACGATGAGCACCACGCCCTGCAGCAGGGGGTAGTTGCGCTCGTTGATGGCGCCGAGCATGAGCCGGCCCACGCCGGGGATGGCGAACACCTGCTCGATGACGACGACGCCGGAGAGCAGGTAGCCGAGCTGCACCCCGATCACGGTGACGGCGGGGATCATGGCATTTCGGAGGGCATGTTTGTAGAAGAGGCCGCGTTCGCCCACGCCCTTGGCGCGCGCCGTGCGGACGTAATCCGACGACAGCACCTCGAGCAGGCTCGAGCGCACGATGCGCGTGAGCCCGCCCACCATGGGCAGGCTCACGGCCACCGTGGGCAGCGCCACTCGCGCCAGGTTGCCGAGCGGGTCCTCCCCGAAGGGCACGAAGCCGATGGCCGGCCACGCCGGCAGGTAGAGGCTGACGAAGTAGAGGAGGAGGACGCCCACCCAGAACGACGGCAGCGTGAGCCCCACGATGGTGAGGACCCTGACGACCACGTCCCCGCCCGTGCCCCGCGCCCGCGCGGCGAGCACGCCGAGCGGGAACGACAGGACGAGGGCGAGGACGAGCGCCAGGAGCGTGATCTCGAAGGTGGCGGGCAGGCGGGCGGCTATCTCGGTCAGGACGGGCGTGCCCGTCCAGATGCTCGTGCCGAGGTCGCCCCTGAGCGCCGCCGTGAGCCAGTTCCAGTACTGCTCGTACGCGGGGAGGTCGAGGCCGATCTGGCGGCGCAGCGCCTCCACCCGCTCGGGGGTGATGTCGACGTTGGCGCCCAGCATGATGGCGACGGCGTCGCCGGGGATGAACCGCACCATCGCGAACACGAGGAGCGACACCCCGAAGAGGACCACCACCAGGTCGGCCAGGCGCCGGACGAGGTACTGGAACACCCGCTAGGGCCTCAGCGCAGCTCGACCTCGCGCAGGTAGCGCAGGCCGCGGGTGGGGAGCTGCTGGAAGCCCGAGACCTTGTCGGAGACGGCGCTGAACAGCGTGCCGTACGCCACGTGGGCGATGGGGCCCGTGCAGGCGAGGCGCTTCTGCAGGTGGTCGTAGATGTTGACGCGCTCGGCCAGGTCGGTGGTGGTGCGGCCGCGGTTGAGGAGCTCGTCGACGGCGGGGTCGGAGAACTTGAAGACGTTGGTGGAGCCGCCCGTCACGAAGGTGCGGTAGAGGTAGCCGTCGGGGTCGGTGGCGCCGCCGTTGAGGCTCACGAAGGTGTCGAAGTCGGAGTTGCGCCACGCCTGCACGAAGGCGCCGAACTCGGCCACGTTGACGTCGAGGCGGATGCCGACCTCGGCGAGCTGCGCCTGCACGACCTGGGCCACGTCGGAGACGACCTGGATCGTTCCGAAGGTCACGAGCCCGGCGTCGAAGCCGTTGGGGTAGCCGGCGTCGGCGAGGAGCTGGCGCGCCTTGGCCTTGTCGGTGGCGTAGCACTGGAAGGCGGAGGTGGGAGTGGCCCACTCGGTGAGGCCGGGGCTCAGCGGGCCGCCGGGCACGGCGTTGCCGAAGTAGACGGCGTCGACGATCTCGCTTCTGTCGATGGCGTAGTTGATGGCCTCGCGCACGCGCGGGTCGTTGAAGGGGGCGCGGCTGACGTTGAGGCCGAGGAGGGTGTAGGCGAGGTCCTGGACGCCCATGAGCGTCACGCCGCGCGCGTTCTTGAGGGTCTCGGCCGTGGCCGGGTCGACGTCGGGGATGAGGTGGTAGGTGCCCGTGCGCATGCCGGCGGCGCGGGTGGAGGCCTCGGGCACGACGTTGTAGCGCAGCTCGGCCACCTTGGGCTGGCCGGGGCGGTAGTAGTCGGGGTTGGCGGCGAGGAGGACGTAGGTGTCGGGGACGATCTCCTTCAGCATGAAGGGTCCGGTGCCGACGGCCACCTGCTGCAGGCTGCCGCCGTTGGCCTCGACGACCTCGCGCGGCACGACCGTCAGGTTGGTGAGGTTGGAGAGGAACGGCGCGAACGCCACCTTGAGCCGGAACGTGACCTCGAGCGGCCCCGTGGCCGTGACCGACTCGACCTCGGTGAAGCGGCTGGCCTGCGGGGAGCCCGTGTCGGGGTTCATGATGCGGTCGTAGGAGTACACGACGTCCTCGGCCGTCATGGTGCGGCCGTTATGGAACTTGACGCCGTCGCGGATCTGGAAGACGTAGGTGAGGCCGTCGTCCGACACCGTCCAGGAGGTGGCGAGGGCCGGCTCGAGCCCGAGGCCGGCGTTCACCTCGAGGAGGCCGTCGTAGATCTGCCCGATGACCGCGAACGAGGAGAAGGCCGTGACGACGTGGGGGTCGAGGCCGACCGGCGACTGGTCGACCGCCAGCTCGAGCCGGCCCTGTTGGGCCAGCGCCGTGCCGAAGAGGACCGCGCCGGCGAGGGCGACGGCCGCTACGAGGGAGAGCCTGCGTCTGCTCATGTTCCCGTCCTTTCATGACCGCGCCGCGCCCGGTGCGCCCCGCGAGGGGTCGGCGCGGGCGCCGCGCGGCGAGAGCCTGAAGCGCCCTCACCGTACCATTGCTAGACCAGTGGGGCGCCGGGTGATAGCCTTCCGCCATGTCCCGACACCTCGATGGCGGAAGCTCGGCCGCCCAGCGCGCGGTCGCCGCCGCCGCCCCGCTGCTCGCGGCCGCCGTGGCCGAGCGGGTGACCCCCGGCGCGGTGCTGCAGGTGGCCGGACCGCACGGACCCGGCGCCACCACCGCCGTGGGAGCCGCGGCCTACGGCGCCGCCGCCGTAACCCCCGCCACCGTCTACGACCTGGCGTCTCTCACCAAGGTGACGGCCTGCCTGCCGTCGTTCCTCGTGCTGCTCGAGGCGGGCGAGGTGCGCCTCACCGACACGGTCGACCGCTTCTTCTCCAACGCCGGCTGGATGCAGGAGCCGTCCCTCGGGGGCGTCACGCTCGAGGAGCTGGCGCTGCACCGCTCGGGGCTGGAGGCGTGGCGGCCCCTCTACGCGACCGTCCAGGGTCGCCGCACCGTCCTGGCCAACGTGCTGCAGTCGGGAGTGACCCCCACGCGCGGCCGGAACGTCTACTCGGACCTCGGCGTCATCGTGCTCACGGCGGTGATCGAGCGCGTGGCGGGGGAGCGCATCGACGCGTTCGCGGCCCGTCACGTGTTCGAGCCGCTTGGCATGACCGCCACCCGCTACGGGCCGCTGCCTGACGGTGCCGCCGTGGCGGCCACCGAGGACGACGGCCTGCGCGGCCCGCTCGTCGGGCGCGTGCACGACGAGAACGCTGACGCCATGGAGGGCGTCTCGGGCCACGCCGGCCTCTTCGGCACCGCCGCCGACCTCACGCGCTACGCGCAGGCCTGG
>WBZO01005990.1_pt1 | contig 12028 bp, 16 predicted proteins | sample 5204261 | NCBI WGS metagenome assembly WBZO01 (sample SAMN12412400, study PRJNA552823) | activated sludge metagenome | isolation source: activated sludge from anammox sidestream of wastewater treatment plant... | place: USA: North Carolina | collected 2017-09 | reverse complement strand
GACCGTCGGCGGCTTCCTGCTTGGGGCCGCGCGGCGGCTCTTGCCTCCGGGGCGTTGGCGGCGGCGTCGCCTTCTGCCGTTGTTTCTGACCCCGACTGTCGCCTGTCGCTGCAGGTCCTGGCTGACTCTCGACTGGAGCCGTCTGGGTTACTGATGCAAGTGCCTGTGGGGAATCTGCTGACGTCTTGCGGCGTTTTCTATGGCGCCGCGATTTGCGCCGGGACTCGTCCGACGTCTGATCCATATATGTTGTTCCTCGTAGTGTTCTTTAAAGGACCGGGTGCACGCGCCGGCCGGTAATCATGTCAAGTGTACTTGGCGGTTGCGTTCCCGCGCGAAATCAGCACGGCGACCTAATCTGACGTGCGCCCGCCATCGACATACAGCGTCTGCCCGGTCACAAAACTGGCGGCGTCGGAACAGAGAAACACGGCCGCCCCGACGAGATCCTCCGGTGTGCCCAGACGCCCCATGGGGATCGTCGCCGTGATTTTGCGGCGGCGCTCCTCGTCGAGCAGGAATGCTCGCGTCAACCCGGTTTCAGTATAGGCGGGTCCGAGCGCATTGACCGTGATGCCATGCGGCGCCCACTCGGTGGCGAACGACTTGGTCATGATGGCGATGCCCCCTTTCGTCGCGGCATAGGGAGCGTGATAGGGATGACCAAGCAGACTGGACACGGAACCGATCGACAGGATTCGGCCGTACCCTCGTGTCAGCATGTATCGCGCCGCGGCCTGTGTTGCAAAGAAGACGCCGGCGAGGTTGGTGTCAACCACTTTACGCCAGTCATCGGGTGTGTATTCTGTGGCCGGTTTGCGAATATTGATTCCTGCTGCGTTGATCAGGATGTCGATTTTTCCGGCCGACTCGACGGTTTCATCGACCACCGCTGTGATGCTCTCCGGACTGGTGACATCGACTTGAAGGGCCAGAGCGGGCCGATCGTCGCGATGACACGCTTCCGCGGTTCTGGCCGCCGCGCTCTGATCGAGATCGGCGATGATCAGGTGAGCGCCAAAGTCGGCCAGACCGCAGGCGATCGCGCTGCCCAGTCCTCCGCCCCCTCCCACGACCAGGGCAGCTTTCCCGGTCAGGTCGAACATGCCATTGAATTGACCAGCCGTCCAGACGCTGCTGGTGGACGCATCACCGGCTTCCCGGCCGTCGGAGTGCTCACCCGTGCCACCGACGATACGTAGTTGCGGTCGGGAGCGATCGTCGCCGGACATCGTCAGGATATTCCCGGTCCGGGCGCCACATCCCGGCGAGGACTCATGGCATTGAACGTCTCGACGAATTCGGTTCCGTCCACCCAGGCGCCATGCTCGACACCACCCGGGATGATAGCCACCTGTCCAGGGCCAAGCGTCACCTCTTTGCCTCCAACATCAAAGGTGATCACGCCACTCACAATGAGCGTTACCTGCTCCTGCGGGTGTGAATGCAAGGGGAAGCGCGACCCGGGGGCGTAGCGATATCGGACCATCGTCTGCCGGTCACCGGAGACCGTTTGCCGGTAGATACCGGGATAGACCTCTTCCTCTGGCAATGCTGCCCAGTCATGAATAACCGCGGTTGACTCGCTCAAAACACAAACCATCCTGCAAATAGGGCCAGAGCCAGAAGAAAGAAGAATATGCTGGCCACGCCACCGCTGGTGACCAGATAGAGTATGAGCGCCAGCGCAATCAGCACGACCAGAATGCCCAGATAGATCCATTGGGGGCTGGAAAACGCCCCCTCTTCCTCGTAGGCGACCGTGCGGCTGGAAAACGGGGCCTGAGTTCGCAGGTCTTCCCCGGAGATTACCTGCCGGGCTTTTGTGGATCGCGCCCGAGACTCGTCGATGGGAGATCGGCCCATGTCACACCTCGTGCAGTTCTCCCGCTCCGCGGGGATTGCCGGATTTGTCAGCTGGTCCGACGGTATTTGCTATGGGCATGGTAAAGAAGGACTTCCAGATGGCCACCATGGCGATTTTCACCACACCGGCAACAACCAGCAGCATTCCCGTCAGGGTAGCGACCGCACCGAGATTGAGCAGCGCGGAAGCCCCGGCCAGGATTGCACCGGCGATTGTCATGGCGTATGAGATCGTACGTGCCGTTTTCACCGGGCGGCGCCTTTCAGGCGAGGATTCAGGGGCTCACCGGCCTGCCGGTTGTTCGGTTCCATCCTAGCGGTTGATTGCATGGAGGTGCAAACATGGCGTGACCCAATTATCGCTTACCGACTCTCCTGCCGGCGACCATTTCGGCCTGAAACTGGCTGTACCAATCTTCATAGAATCGGGTTCGCTGTGGATCGGGTTCGATGACGTCTGCTGGAGCAATCCAGTGCTCACGATCAACCCCCGCCGTTGAATCGCACAGTGCGGCCAGCGCAGCGCCACGGGCAACGGGTTCGGCATCTGCATGAACCAGAACGGGGCGCCCCAGAATGTCCGCCAGCAACCTGCGAAGCGCCGGAGCTTTCACGCCGGCTCCTGTGAAGTGCACCGGTTCGATGGAACTGTCGCCCGCTGCGCTCAATGCGGCGCGAGCCGCAAACGCGATACCCTCGCACGCGGACCGCGCCAGGTCTGCGCTGGTCGCGCCGTTGTGGAACCCAGTGATTCTGCCCCGGGCGAAAGGATCGCAATACAAACCCCACTCTCCACTCCTGGAGGCCATGGGAACCGTGATGACGCCGCCGGCTCCCGGCGGGGAAGCCTCGACCAGCGCATTCAATGCCTGATAGCTCGATCCAGTGAGACCCAACAGCCAGTCGAGATAGCGCAGGCCGACCGAAGTATCGATTGACCGAATCCAGTGATCTCTGCGGCGTGTGCATAGCGTTATGCCTCCCGGCTCAGCACCAGAATCGAGACGATAAACAGCCGTCGCGCAGACCAATGAGGGACCGAGATGAATGTGGCTCTGCCGAGTTTCCAGCGCGCCGGACGCGGTCATGGCGGCAATGATCTGCGGCAGACCGACGGCTACCGTCGCCTCCTTGTTCATCAGCTCCCTGATCGATGTCCACCCCGCCAAAGGTTCGACGGGCCGAGCAATCGAGCCAACAACAGGAAGGAGCGATCGCATGCCTCGCAGGCGGTAAAGATCAACGAGCTCCTCATCCAGAGTGGCGCGATACGGGTCAACGACCGGAAGTGGCGCCAGGGTGATCGGAAGTGATGAGTCGCCTGACAAAAGGTGGGACAGTGCGCCGACCGGCCCGCTGGCCAGTCGTGCAGTTTCCAGCGTCGCGGGTTCGCTCTCCTGGAGAACCCGCAACAGCGCCACCGTCGAAGACGGTTTGGCGACACTGCCCGACACCCTGAACCCCGCCGCGGCGATACCGGTCTCGATCCAGTGTTCGACAACGGGCAACGCACGCAGATCGTCGCCGATGATGATGGGTCTGATGAAGGCACCCTGCTCATCGATCAACGCCAGCCCTTCGTCGTTGCCGGTCACAATCAGGATCTCGGGCGTCTCTCCACTAATGGTCACGCACTCGGCCAGCGCGGCAAGGATGCACTCCCGCATCGAGTCAGGGGAGACCTCTGCCAACCCATCCGAATCGGCAGCGCGGCTGGCTGTTCGGTGCGACCAGCCCGTCAGACGGCCCTGTTCATCGAACTGATGAAGCCTGATGTGCGGAAGATCGAGATCGACAGTGACGATGTTGCTCATGCCTGTTCGATCTTCCTTCTGCGGCGAATACGATGCGCCCACGACCGTGATGATTGACGCGTTGCGACGTAGCGATGATACTTGCCGGGTTCACACCGCTTGCCGGTGTCGTTCCGTTTCTGTGTGAGATGAAACGTTACTGCGAATGTTCATGAGACAGTATCACCTGAGGAGCAACGCGTGGTTAAGCTGAGACTGAAGAGAGTAGGCGCCAAGCAGCGGCCGAGTTATCGCATCATCGCCGCCGAGAGTAGTTCGCCGCGAGATGGCCGCTTCATCGAGCAGGTTGGCTTTTACGACCCGCAGACTGAACCCGCTACGGTGACGCTCAACGAAGAGCGAGTCAGACACTGGCTGAGTGTTGGCGCACAGCCGTCCGATACCGTGCGCAGCCTCCTTCGCCAGAATGGAATCATCGAGGATACCGGTGCACCGTATCCGGCCAAATCCGCTGCAGCCTGATGACGGAGATCACCTCCCCAGCTGAACAGATCGGCGAGCTTGTTCGCTACATGGCGTCGCAACTTGTCGAGAATGAGAACGATCTGGACGTAACCGTCGACGATCGCGGATCGTCAGTGCATATCATGTTGCGTGTTCCTGAGTCGGAAATGGGCCGGGTCATCGGTCGTCAGGGGCGCATCGCCAAAGCGATGCGCACCGTTGTTATGATCGCCGGCTCTCGGCAGAATCTTCGTGTCAGCCTCGATATCGACGGGTAGCGGTCCGAAGCGACCGACCCGTCGCCCCACTGCTCCGCCCACCACATCCACCGGACGCCGGATTTCGACGCGCTATCAGCAGGGTGCGCCGACCGCGCGCCCCCAGCGCCCTCACCCACGACCATTGATCGAAACGGCAGGACCTTCACCTGAGACTCAGCCGCGGGATGTCCGTCTGGTAATGGGCGTGGTAACTGGCGTGCACGGTGTCGATGGCGAACTGAAGATTCGGCCGCTGACGGATGACCCCAGCCAGTTCGAAACCCTGAAGGAGTGTTACTTCGGCGATGAGGAAAAACCACGCCGAATCCGGAGCGCGCGTTTCCACGCAGGAAGCGTTCTGCTCAAACTCGCTGGTATCGCCACTCGTGAAGCGGCCGACGCGTTTCGCGGATACCAGATTCGAGCCAGAACATCGCAACTCAATCCGCTGGCGGAAGAGGAGTACTTCCTCTACCAGATCATTGGACTCGATGCATTCGACGAAGATGGTGCGCGAGTGGGCAGAGTCGTTGACCTGATCGAAACCGGATCGGCGGATGTGTTTGTTATCGATCCGGGGGAGGGCGCTCAGCAAATCCTGCTGGCGAATCTCCCCGAGGTGATCCTGTCGATCGAACCGGCAGCCGGTCGGCTGACCGTACGTTTACCCGCATATTACGAGTGAATGAGTCCTGACTATCTCAGATCACGCAGGAGCTGCTCGACGACACGTGCTGCGCGCTTGCCCACTTCCACGACGGGAAAATCGCTGAAATCGGTCAGATCTGTGGACGCTTGCAGTTCGTTGTTGGAAATGTCCTTGACGGTAAAGAAGGGAACCCCCTGATTCCCCGCGATTCTGGCGATCGCCGCGGCCTCCATGTCCTCGCATAGTGTGCCGTGCTGTTGATGCAGGGCCCTGAGCCGCGACGCCTGCTGCGTCCAGATATCTGCTGATCCCACCGCGCCCACATGCACCGTACCCGGAGTGGTGGAGCCTGGCCATGATTCGACTCCGGTCACTTTCGCAGCGGCGATCGCTTTCCTGACCAATGTCTGATCACTGTGAACGCCGTCTTGGTCCCCGGCATGCGCGATGTCGCTGCCTTCCTCGGTGGTGAATCCCACATATCGTTCAGTACCGTCCGGCAGGATCTGCATGTTGTAGTGTGCGACACAACGATCACCAACGACGACATCACCCGGGTTCAGATCCTGGCGATGGGCTCCGGCACATCCGAAGTTGCCGATGATCTCAGGTCGGTACGAGGAAATCAGAAACTGCGTTCCTGCAGCCGCCTGAACCATGCCGATCCCCGATTGCAAAACGGCCACGCTCGCGCTATCGAATCGACATAACCACGTTCGATACGGTCGGTCAGCGATCTCCTCGCGGAAATCTGCCGCGTCCAGCAAATGCCGAGCTTCGGAGAACATGGCAATCACCAGGCCAGCGTCATATTCAGCCTGCCGAGACATAGAAGCGACGGTCCTTACTTCAGCAGCGCAACGACGACGCTGGCCAGCAGAATGGAAAGAACGACGAACGAAACGAGCGCAAAGCGTCGGTCCCCGAGTCGACGGAACACCAGGCCCAGCCGGAGGACGGTGACCACCGGGGTGAAGATCAGGACCAGAAATGCCAGATCGAGGATCGCCATGACTTCACCATCGAGCAACGCACCGGGGATCTGATCGATCGGCATGACCTTGTGGGAGAACTCGGAACTCGACAGTTCAACAGCCAGATACCCGATTACGAAAAGGACCGCCGCCAGCAGGAACCCGATGCGCAGTGTTTGCATGGCTTCCCGGTAGAGTTCCGGTGATTGCTCGTCGATGGGGTCGAGGAGTGGATTCACGGCTGGTTCGGTCATTTGTCCTGTCCCGGAAGTGAGATACCACCTGCTTTGAGCAGGAGCGACAAACCAAGATAGAGCAAAATGATCACGAAGACGATGACCAGTCGCTGCGCCTTGAAACGGCGTGTCAGCCGCGATCCTGCCTGCGCGCCGAGCACGATGCCGATCAGCGCCGGGCTGACCACCGTGGGATCGAGATGCTCATCGGCATAGAACACGAATGATGTGGCGACGGCGGTGATACCCACCATGAACGCGCTGGTTCCGGCCGCCGCCTTCACTGGAATCCGCATGAACAGGTTCATCGCCGGTACCTGGATAACACCGCCCCCGACTCCCAGCATACCGGAAAGAACCCCGGCTGCCCCGCTCACGGTCAATCCGGTGCGCAGATTGATCGGGGAATAGTCCACGTCGGTTTTGGTGGCCGGATCGTGAAAGCGAGCCCTCAAGGGAGATTGGGCGTGCTCAGGCTGGACAGGGTGATGTGGGAGATTGCGGCGCAGGAGCATCGAGACCGCGGCATAGGTGAGGACGATGCCAAAGAGCGCGTTCAGTAGCCGTTCCGGCGCCCGTACGGCGAGCAGCGCTCCGACCAGTGCGCCACTGGCTGTCGGGATTTGCAGGAGCATCGCCAGTCGCAGATTGGTAAAGCGACTTCTCAGGTGGACCGAAGAGCCGACGACTGAGTTGAGCACGACGGCCACCGCGCTGGCTCCGATGGCCACTTTTTCATCGACACCCAGAAAGAGCGTGAACAGGGGGACCATAAACACCCCGCCACCCAGTCCCAGCATCGAGCCCATGGATCCGGCAAAAGCGGCGACCAGCACGAGCTGGAGCGCGAGCGAGTAGTCCACAATGGAGAATCCCCTGCGAAGCGCCGATCAGCGCATTCGACGTCGCGGACGTCCACGACGGTGCCATTATCGACGCTGTTTCGATCTGGTGTCGGATGGGCCAAGCGTCCTTGACCCGAATTACCGCGCGTGTGACACTGGTGCTGGTGTGGAACTGGTCCACATCCTGAACAATTTGCTCCGAAACGACAGGAAGATTCGCCCGGTTGACCGGTCGAATCACGGGGGAAGCTGGTGAGACTCCAGCGCTGTCCCGCAACTGTGACTCGAACGGCGATTCGCCGCAGAGAAGCCAGAGTACCCGTCCTGCTCGTGTCCGGCGCCCTTCGCGAGAAAGGGGAGGACTTATGGCTTTCACTCGTTCATCCTGCTTGCAGAATCCATCGCCGTGGCGTTTCAACGTCCAGAGGGCTGCGGTGTTGGTGTGCTTCGCGTTGATGGTGGCGCTCGTCGCTGGCACAATCACCGTCGCCGCACAACCAACCGGTCCCGGTTCGTCGATGGACGCGGCATCAGAATGGTTGTTGGCCCAGCGAGACAGCGACGGCGCATTTCCCGGATTCGATGGAACCGCTGATGCTGGCGTGACGGTTGACGCGGTAACCGCTCTGGCGCTGGCGGGCCGCGCCAGTGAGTTGGCGCCGAGTCTGACCTGGCTGGAGAGTGAGGCGCTGGTCTACGCACAGACCGGTCCAGGCACGGCAGCGAAACTGGCCATGATGCTGATCATCGCCGGTGAAAACCCTCGGGACTTCGCCAGTGTCGACCCGTTGTCGATCGTCGAACATGCCGCAGAGCAGGGAATGATCGGCTTTGGTCCGTTTGATCATGCGCTTGGTTTGCTGGCGCTGACGGCTGGAGGGTCGGCCATCCCGGAAGCCGCCCTGGCGGCGGTCTGGGACACCCAGGGAGAAGAGGGAGGTTGGGCGTTCGACGGTAACACTGCCGCCGGTGCTGCCGATACGAACACCACTGCGTTGATGGTCAGAGCGCTGGTTGCCGCTGGCCATGGTGGTGACGAGCGAGTGGCTGAAGCGGCCGCCTGGCTTCTGTCTCTGGTGACTGCCGACGGCATGCCATATCAACCCGGTGGTCCGGCCGACTCCAATTCGACTGCGCTGGCCCTGAGGGCGTTGGCGGCATACGGCGCAGCAAGCCCCATGGCTGAACTGGATGTGTTGCTGGAAGCCTTGATGGCCTTCCAGAACGACAACGGATCCTATTCGTGGATGCTCGACCCTCGCGATGAAAACATGTTCTCAACGGTCGAGGCCATTCCGGCCCTGGCGGTGATGGCGCCGGTTCTGGCGGTGCCAACGGCGATGCCAGATGCGCCACCAGCCAGCCCGGTGGCTTCACCCGTTGCATCTCCGGAAGCATCACCCGTTGCCTGGCAACTCGCGGCCTGATCGACCGCAGCGCCGTTGGACCGGCGCCCTCCTGCTGCTGAGTTTTCTGCTGACGGTCTGGGCGTCGTCAGCTGCTGCGTCGCAAACCAACCAATCCGCGCTGGTCATCGACTACGGCAACGGCACGATGACGTATGCCGTCGTGCCCTTTTCGGAGGCAACGATCAGCGGATTCGAGCTCCTGCAACAATCCGGACTCTCACTGGTGTCGATCCCGTTCGGGGGGCTCGGCGAAGGGATCTGCTCGATCGAGAGCCACGGCTGTGGTGTGGGCGAATGCCGCCGCCTTTGCCAGACTTCTGATCCCGAATCGCCGTTCTGGCACTACTACGTGCTCCATGACGGCGTCTGGGAACTGCAACCCCGAGGCGCCAGTGGTACTGAGGTGCGATCGGGCGAGATCCATGGGTGGTCCTGGACTGGCGCCGAACCCGGTTTGCCCTTCGTCACCTTCGACGAAATCGTCACCAGAGCGGCGTTCTCGGCTTCTGCGGATCAGGCGGCTTTTCGCACCTTCGACTCATCTGGATCGCTTGTTGCCGGGGAGCGCGACGAACCACCGTGGACCGGCTACGCAGCGGCACTGGCCATCGTCGCCTTCGCCGCTATCGTTTTGCTGATTGTGGTGCGCCGCCGAGCGCCGAAGAAGGCATGGCCAGAATGACCGGGCGACTCGATCCCCGCGCCTGGCTGCTCTGGTGGGTGGCGGTGTCCCTGCCTGCGCTTGTTGGCAGGAATCCACTTCCTCTGTTGATCGCCCTGATGGTCGTTGTCGCCGTTCGAACTCTCATCAGTCCGGCAAATCACATCGTTTCGGCCGGCATTATCCGAGTGTTTCTGGTGCTGACGATTGTCAGCGTGGTCTTCAATCTGATGACTGTGCATGCCGGCAACGTTGCGCTACTGGTAATACCAGATAGGATTCCGCTCTTCGGTGGCAATGTGACACTGAATGCCATCGTCTACGGACTGCTGAGCGGCATCGCCATGCTGACTCTGGTTGTGGCCGGCATGACGGCCGCGGAACAGATCGAGTGGGCGCGAGCCATGCGGTTGCTGCCCGACTCGCTGCTCGGCGTTGGCGCTGCTGGCTCGATCGCGCTGGCGTTTTTCCCACAGGTTCTGGCTTCGCTGCGAGATATTCGCGAAGCGCGATTGATGCGCGGCGCACCGCTGGTCACGCCTCGCGATTACGCGACGATCGTAGCGCCGATGCTGACCTCAGCGCTTGATCGAGCAGTGGTCCTGTCCGAACTGCTGGAGGTGAGGTCGTTCGGCGGCAACCCCGATGCCTCGCGGTCGGTGTCGAGGATCACCTGGCTCCTGCCCGGGGCGATCGCCGCTCTGGCGAGTGGTGCCTATCTGTATGTGACCGGTTCGACGCTGTTCGCACTTGCAGTTTCCGGTCTGGGTGTCGTGGCCATAGCCGCTACCAGATTGGCGAACAGGGACAATCGACTACCACGAACTCGCTACCGAGACCTGCGGTGGACCCATGCCGATTCGCTGGTCGCCCTCACCAGTCTTATCGCCATCGTCGTGGTGTTCCGGACACTGGCGGCGGCGCCTTATGCGCTTCGTTACGAGCCGTACCCGGATCTGACCTGGCCATCCGTATCACTGGTGCTGGTGGCAGCCCTGTGCGGACTGCTCTCTCCAGCCCTGGTTGCATCGCGTCAGGAGGGATCCACGTGGCCGGAATCCTGACCCGGGCAGCCAAGCTCGATCGCGTCCGATACCGGTACCCGTCCGCTGCGACAGATGCGGTGTCGGACGTCACATGGAGTATCGAGGCCGGTTCGTTCACTATCGTTACGGGTCCCTCCGGTTCAGGAAAATCTACCCAGTTGAAACTGCTGAACGGATTGGTGCCTCATTTCACTGGGGGGACATTCGGCGGAACTGTCACCGTTGCAGGCAGCGACACTCGCCTGACACCAACGCGTGATCTGAGCTGCCACATCGGTTTCGTATTTCAGGAACCAGATGGACTATCGATTGGCGGCCGGGTCGACGATGAGATCTCGTTTGGTCTCGAGCAAGTCGGTACGCCAGTGCCGGTGATGCGCCGATCGGTTGAAGAGGCGATGACGCTGCTCGATATCGAGCATTTGCGTTCGCGGTCCGTTGCGACGCTCTCCGGTGGCGAGCGTCAGCGCGTGGCCATCGCTGCCGCCATGGCCACGAGTCCGGGAATGCTTGTGCTCGACGAACCGACGAGTCAGTTGGATCCGGTCGCCGCCGATGACCTTGTGCGCACACTGCAGCGTCTCAATGAGGACCACGGCGTGACGGTTGTGGTATCTGAGCACCGGCTGGAACGCTTTCTGCCTCATGCCGATCACCTGCGCCTGCTCTTGCCTGACGAAGAACCGATCGGCGGCGCTCCCCGGGCGGTGCTGGCGGGAGCAGGAGTCCGGTTTGCCCCGTCGCTGTTCAGGGCGGCGCAGGCGCTGAGATGGGAGCCACTCCCATTGTCGGTGAAAGAAGGACGAGCGTTGTACCTGGAGCATTGCCCAAATCTTGCATCAGTGCCGACTCGGGAAGCACCCGCGTCTGGCCAGGTGCTGCTTCGTGTGCACCGTGGTCAGATCCGATATGACGAACGCCCCATTTTGCGAGACATTGATCTGGAACTCAGACAGGGTGAAGTCGTGGCGTTGATGGGTCCCAATGGCTCCGGGAAGACAACACTCCTGCGGGCCATAGCAGGGCTTCATGCACTGTCGGCGGGCGAAATCGTCGTCGGTGACAAAGCCGCAGTTGATCCGGTCAGTGGGAAGTCCGGCCGTCGCATCGGTTTCCTTCCGCAGCGCGCCCGCGCCCTGCTGTTCAACGAAACAGTGCGGAAGGAAATCGCGTTCTCCCTCGATCATCGAGAGCGAGGCTCGTCCGTCGCTGAATCACTGCTGCGCGAATTCGACCTGACTACCTTTGCCGCCTCCCATCCATTCGATCTCAGCATTGGCGAGCAGGAACGTGTGGCTCTGGCGACGACGCTGGCTGGCGATCCTCCCATCGTGCTGCTCGACGAACCGACCCGCGGACTTGATTCGGTGAGAAAACAGCATCTGGCCGCATCGTTGATGTCGCGGGCCCGAAATGGTCAGGCCATAATGGTCGCGACACACGATGCCGAGTTTGCCGCTTCGATTGCCACCGGAGTCCTGTTGCTCGGCGGCGGGGAAATCATTGCCCGGGGTACGCCGCATGAAGTCCTCGATGGGTCGCTCGTCTATGGAACGCAAATCAACAAGGTCTTTGGTCACGGTTTGCTGACATTGCCCGAGTTATTTCAGGCTGCCGGGATACCGGATATCAGCGATACTGCAAACACAACGGACTGATCCGAGTCAGGTGGTGAGACCATGATGAACACAGCGACGTCTGATCTGGCGGCGATGCGCATCGACTACACGAAAGCTGAGCTCGATGAGCACCTCGTCGATCCGGATCCCTTTGCCCAATTTTCTCTCTGGTTCGAACAGGCATTGGATGCGGCCGGGCCGGTCG
>WBZO01005989.1_pt1 | contig 12028 bp, 6 predicted proteins | sample 5204261 | NCBI WGS metagenome assembly WBZO01 (sample SAMN12412400, study PRJNA552823) | activated sludge metagenome | isolation source: activated sludge from anammox sidestream of wastewater treatment plant... | place: USA: North Carolina | collected 2017-09 | reverse complement strand
TCGACCATTTCGTCGTGGAAGATCTCGCGGTGTTCGATCGTGCGCTGCAGCGCCTCCTGCGGGGTGATCGTCATCGCTCAGGCCGCCCTCGCCAGCCCCTGCGCGAGGAAATTGCGCAGCAGGGCATGGCCGTGTTCGGTGAGGATCGATTCGGGGTGGAACTGCACGCCCTCGATCGGCAGGCTGCGGTGGCGCAGGCCCATGATCTCGTCGAGCGAGCCGTCGGCGCGCTCGGTCCAAGCCGTGACTTCGAGGCACGCGGGCAGCGAGGCCTGCTCGACCACGAGCGAGTGGTAGCGCGTGGCCTCGAACGGATCGGGCAGGCCCGCGAACACGCCGCCACCGCGATGGCGGATCGGCGAAGTCTTGCCGTGCATGATCTCGCGCGCGCGCACCACGCGCCCGCCGAACGCCTGTCCGATCGCCTGGTGGCCCAGGCACACGCCCAGCAGCGGCACGCCCGCGAGCGGCTCGCGCAGCAGGTCGAGCGACACGCCCGCCTCGTCGGGCGTACCCGGCCCCGGCGAGATCACGATCGCCGCAGGCCGCAGCGCGCGGATCTGCGCCAGCGTGAGCGCATCGTTGCGCACCACCTGCACGTCCTGCCCCAGTTCCCCCAGGTACTGCACGAGGTTGAACGTGAAGGAATCGTAGTTGTCGATCATCAACAGCATGTAGCACCTAGATATTGATTCTATTAGCAAAACCGACGGTTGCGGGGTCAGGATATCGATTCGAGCGCCCGCAAGCCGCAGCAACGCTCGAACGCCTCCGTCCTAGCCGACTCTGGTCCTCACGCAGCATTGTGCAGTAGTACTAGTCCTGAATCGCATTGAGTACCAATCCTTGCCGTCCGGGTCGAACTCGATACCAACCTGGGCCGCCATATCATCCGGCAGGTTGATGAGCTGCTGCCGACACGACACCGACAGCAACAATGCACTTGCACCCTTTGATCTTGCCCCCGTTTCGCGGACACCCTGCTAAGCGACATGGGACAGCTCGAACTCTTCCGGGCTGAGGTAGCCCAAGGTCGAGTGGAGCCGATTTCGATTGTAGTCAACCTCGATGTACTCGAACACATGCGCCTTGGCGTGCTCACGGGTTGCGAAGCGCTCGCCGTGGATCGCTTCCACTTTCAGGCTGTGATTCCAGCTCTCCATCGCCGCGTTGTCGTAGCAGTTGCCCTTGGCGCTCATGCTCGCGATCAGGCCGTGTGCCCCCAGCAGCGCGCGATGCTCGTGTGAGCAATACTGGCTGCCACGATCGCTGTGCACGATCACGCCTCGTGGCAGTTTGCGGTTGAACAGTGCCATTTGCAGCGCATCGCGGACCAGACCTGCTGTCATCCGGTCGGACATCGACCAGCCGACGACCTTGCGCGAAAACAAGTCCAGCACGGCCGCCAGATACAGCCATCCCTCATCGGTCCCGATGTAGGTGATGTCGCACACCCACGCTTGATTCTGGCGCTGCGCCGTGAAGTCCTGTTGCAGCCGGTTCTCCGCCACGGGCAACGCGTGGTTGGCATTCGTCGTCGCCTTGAACTTCCTTGCGGCTTTCGCGCGCAGGCCCTGACGGCGCAGGCTCTGCGCCACCTGACAGCGGCATCGTCCCAGGCGCCGCGACAGCCGCGGAGCGCCTTCTCGTCCCTTGCGATCCTCGAACCGCTCACGCACCTGCACATCCAGCGCTTCGCGGGCCTGATCGCGCCTGGACGGCTTTCGGTTGCGCCAGCCGTAGTATCCGCTCGGCGAAACCGACAGCACCCGGCACATCAGCCGCACCGCGAACTCACCTTCGTGCTTCTTCATGGTTGCGTACTTCACTTGGGCTGCTTCGCGAAGTACGCCGCCGCCTTTTTTAGAAAGGCGTTCTCCTGCTCCAACCGCTCCACTTCACGCCGCAGCCGTGACGTCTCCGACTGCGCCAGCCGCTGCGCCTCGGCGTTCTCGCCCAGCTGGAGCGCCTTCCCTCGCCACGCATACAACTGCGCCGGCTGTAGCCCGAGATCACGCGCCGCCGTTGCCACGCCATCCTTCCTGGCGCGATCCAAGGCCTGCTGCTTGAGCTCCGTGCTGAACCGCTGCCTCTTCGCCTTGCTTTCCATCTTCTTCCGGACCATCGTCTCCACCTCAGGTTGCGATAGTGAATCGCTTACCGGGGTGTCCGTGGAAGAGGGGCAAGATCACTCGGGCTGGGTGTCCTTGCCACGTATCCGGGACATCCTCTCCGAACGCTCGCTGGGGGTCAGGAAATCGGCCACGCCATCCTCCCGGCGCCTACCGGGCGCCACCCTTCGCTAGCTCGTAGAACGGCAATCCCCTGATTACCTCGCCAGCGACACCTGCCGTCTTGTAGAGGCAATGGTGGTTGGGCAGGGTCTTCACCCGCTCGGAAAGCTCGCCCAGTTCCGCCGTGAAGCCCAGTGCACCAAGCTCAGAAGCGGTGACGTTAGGCACCTTGTGGATGAACCAGGTCAAGAGGGGATCCCGGTAGTCCGTCGTTCCTGTCTTGAAGTGCCTCAGGTATTGCGAGGCGAGGATCACGCCAGCGCCGAATTCCCGCCCTTGCAGCAAAAGCTTGCGCAACACGTCGAACTCATACCGCATGATGTTGTCCGCCTCGTCGACCAGGAGATACGAGTCGATCACGCGCAATTGCGGGTCGGTGCCAATGAAGGGGCGCTTGGGCGTCCTGAGCATGTTCTCGTAGAACATGTTCAGCATGATCGCTACCAGCATGTTCTTGCTGCGGTCATCCTGTCCCATTGCGTCGAGCGATACCACCACGATGCCATCGAGGAACTCGTCGAATGGCTTGGTCCTGGCTGGATCCTTCTCGAATACCTCCATATCGACGAGGTCGTCGATGATCGCCATCGGCGAATCGGACTTACCGCCTAGCAGCTCGCGATACTCCGCATGGACGTCGTAGATGGTCGGCTGGCGTCCTTGCTGGGCGCAGGCATCGTAGGCATTGCGGACTGCTCCCTTGAGCTTGTCGCGCTGCACCGGGCCAATGCCCGAGTACACCTTGTCGAGGACGTCCGCGAAGAAGCGGAACCTGTCCAGCCACGGGGCTACTGACTCCCCCATCGAGGAAGTGTCGAATAGGTTGAATGGCAGGCGGGTCGGCCTGACCACGCGCGCACCCGTGGCCTCGACGAACTCGGGACTGCTGTAGTCGCGCTTGTAGTCGAATACCAGGAAACGCGGCTTGATCCCGCGATTCCCCTCGCTCGCCGTCGCGACCTGGAAAATGAGCGACTTGAGCAGCTGCGTCTTGCCGGTTCCCAGGTCCCCGACTACGCCGATGTTCAGGTGGTTGAGCCGCGTATCCGACAGATTCAGCGTGAGAGGGCGAGGCTCGAAGCCATCGACGGACCGGCCGACGGAAAGCACGATGCCTGCGCTACCACCGTCGTCCGCTGCCGTCGGCGTCGAAAGATGCCCTGCAGGCTGGATTCCAGACGTGCCTGCCGCGGAAAACTGGGCTGCATCGCTCGCCTCGTCTCCCAGGCCTGTCCCGGGGGGATCGGCAGGTGCCGTATTCTCCGCAGCGGAGCCAGAGGCGTCAGCAGGAGGCGGCAATAACCGCCAGTCCCCGACCTTGGCGCGTACGGCCTCGTAGAGTCCCTGGGCGTCGCCCCCTACGATTCGCCCGGCATCCTCGGGAGAGATCGCTATGCTCTCCTCGAACCCGTCCCCGTCATGGTCATGGGCATCGCTTAGCCGGGATCCGTCGATTACGACCAGCCGCCCATGGTCGTCAATGGTGACCTTGGGGCTGGCGCCCAGAATCGCGGCGGCGATGCGCTCGTGGTAGCTGGCCCATCGCCCGGCCTGATCCTTCACGAGCTCGAGCTGGCTGTAGACGCGCAGCCCGAACCCCACCATGGACAACAACAAGTGCTGGTACGCGAGCTTCCAGGCGAGCGACTTGGCGGCACGATCCTCCATCGACTTGAGCAGAGACGAGAGTGCCTTGGCCTGTGCGAGGGCGTCCCTCGCATCGTTCTGGCCCAGGGTGCTGCCTTGTTGCCTGCATTTCACCTCGATCGGGGTGAGGTGGATACGGACGGCCGCCTGGTTGATGCGGAAGCCAGCGACTAGGAGGTCCGGGCGCGAGAGCGATGCATCCTTGCGCTCCTTGCCGAGGGACCGGGCCAGGTCCGCGAGGTAGCCACGAAACGGATCGACCGGGACGATGATCGCGATGGAGGCATCGTCAGGCGAGCCGGACAGCACCGGAATGAGGCTGTTCAGGTTGCCAGATGTCCGGAACTGGTCCTGCAGGAGCCGGACCGCGAGGAAGAGGCCGAGGTCGCCGGTCGCGCCGGAATCGTCGCCAGAAAGGCCGCGTATCGTCGGGATTCCGCGGCGGGCTACCTCCAGCAGGACTTGCTCGATCTGGTGGTCACCTAGCCCATTGCACCCCGGGAGGGGGCGGAGCACCCTCCCCAGGGCGTCGCGATCGGCATCCCTTACCTGGGATAGTAGGTAGTAGCCGTTCGTGTCGCCGGCCCGGTGCGAGTACGACGGCAGGTCGTAGTCCCATAGGTATGTACCCTCGATCCATCCTCCCAGGAAGCAGGCAGGGTCGATCGCGGAGGACGACACCGCCACGAAGCTCGCCTTCTTCTGCTCGAGCATGCTGGCGACGGCGTGTACGTTGGGTGCGAACTGGAGCCCTGTCGTGTCCTCGTGCCCGCCCTCCAGGGCACTGATGCAATGGGCTACCTTGTCCGCGAACACCTCCCCCGAGGGGACCGCGGGCAACGCGCGCCGCGACTCGCTGATGAATGCGCCATGCAACTGGCGCCTGACCCTGTGCCGCACCAGACCCCCTGTCCCCAGCGGAGAACGAGTGCCAACCGCGGCGGATTCGGGTTGCGCCGCATCGAGCTGGGCAATGATGCCAAGATCGGGCTTGGTCCCCGCGGGCTGCTTGTCGAACCAACGGACATGGTTCCCGGTGTCCTCCGACAGGTTGGCGATCATGGCCTGATCGGGGCGCTCGTCGCGAGGTCTGGTGTCGAAGACCTCGAGCATCCTCGGGCCTACGCCCTGTCCCTGCCCAGGCGCCTCGACGTTGCCGAACCGCCCGGTGCACCAGGTCGCCAGTCCCTCGTTGCAGGCATCGGTGGCCCCTCCGCCACTGGACACAACGAGGCTGACGATGGGCTTGGCGGCCAGGAGATCGGAGACGTCCCCGAGGGCACGTGCGACCTGGGCCGTGCTGAAGCCGCTCGAGATGCCTCCCACGACTAGCCCGAACGTGTCGTCAAATGGTGGGCATCGCGACTTGTCGGCGATCTGCCCGAGGCGTGCCCCGTTCCAGAGCACGGACCAGTAGTCGGAACTGCACTCGACGGACAGGAAAGGCACCCGGTCGACGCCGGTCGGACCACCCGGGGCTTGCAGCGACATGGCGAGCATGTCGGGCACGCAGTCGGGATCCAGGATGCTGGCTGCCGGGCAAGGCAGGGGATCGTCGCCCTCCAGCGCGTCATATAGAGTCTCTTGCGCGAGGCAATGCCAGGCCAGTCGCAAGGGATGCAGCGGCGAAAGCATGATCGCGTCCGGCGCGCGTGCCAGCGTGCGACCATCGGCCTCCCTTGGGCACACGGCGACGACGTCCACCCAGCAGGCGACATCGCGGTCGGCGGCGAGCCAGGTGGCATACGCGTCAAGGTAGTCCTCGACCAAGGCACGGAAGGGAGGATCGTGCGCAAGCCACTTCCCGAGTGGCGCGGACTCGAGCAGCCCGGTCTGGTCGCTAGTTGCCCTTACCCGCCTGGCGATTTCCTTTCGCGCATCCACGAACCCGGGTGGGGGGGCGAACAACGCGGCCTCGGGCCTTGGGTCATGGAGGAAGCGCGCCTGGGAGAGGATCGGGCCGACAGGTGCGTCCCAGTCCGGCGACGCCCACTTGGTTGCGTAGTCATCGGAGAGCACCAGGGGAATGAACGACTTCCCTACGTTCTGCTCCTCGAGCATCCATGCCTGCAGGCTGGACGAGCGGGCATGACGGTCGAGCTGTACGACGGCCTTGGCATCGAATTTCTCCAAATGGCGGCGATTGAGCTTGATGAGGCGCTCGAACTCGCTCCTGCATCCTTCCTCTCTCGCTTCCTCGCATGCCACGTAGACCCTGCACGTCTCGGCGGCGCGGCCTGGCACCTGGAACGACACGTCAAGCTGATAGTTGCCGTCGGCATCGATCTCTACCTGGTAGTCCCCATCCTTGGCCCGGTGCAGGGGCAGCGGTTGCGGGGCCTCCATGGTTCGCTCGGTCGCGTCGTCGGGTATCTCCTCGGCCTGCGTCACGACCACGCCGGGCGCTGTCAGGAGGAGGAGCTCGTAGCGGCCGGGGCCGGGAACCGAAAGCGCGGCCTCCCAGTCGGCCCGGACACTGCCCTTGCGCGGCTTCCTCGGTAGCGACAGCTTGGTTGCCATGCGCGAGGTCACGACGATGCCTGGATGCCAGCTCGCGAGCGAGATGACCCTGGCCGTTGCGGCCTTTCGTCCTGTGGCGGATACCTTGTAGCTGAGCGGGGAGCGCTGCCCGGTCGATGGGGGTATATCCCGGTGCGATGCCGTCCCATCGACGTGGATCAGGACGGGCGTCTTGCCGTGGGATCCTCCCGTGAGGGATACCTCCAGCGGACCTTCATCCGCTGCGGGGTCGACGGATAGGGAAAGTTCGACCTCGGAGCGCACGATGGCTGGCATGCCACGGGAAGTCGGGAGGGTGGCGTTCGTGCACGTGATCGATAGGTCTCCGGCCTGCCCCTCGGGCTCGTCCGCGAGGAGCTCAGTCCAGCACTCGCTCGTCAGGACCAGCCACCACAAGGGTGGCGGCTCGAGCTCGAGGCCATCCGATGGGAGGTAGAAGGCGGGTGCGGCACGCTCGAATGCCGTCGGCACGTCGCAATTCGCCTGCACGTGCGCCAGGAAGGTGGAGAGCGCCTGCTTGGACGAGTCGGTCGTCGCCGTGATTGCCAACCGCTCGATGCTCGTCTTGAAGCCGTCGGCCATCTCGCCCGCGACCTTCTCAAGGACGCCAAGCTGCGTTCTGGCAACGATGCCACCACCTTGCAGGGGAGGCAGGCCGCAGGCGAGGGCAAGCGCCGAGGTCGGGGGCAATCCCTGGGTGTGGTCGCGGATCGAGTAGATGCGCGACAACAATCGCCATGCCCCGTCGCCAGGGGCCACTTCGTCGATTGCCGCCGCTGCTCGCCCTACGAGCAACCTCGCGTCATCGAGGGAGTCCTCGGTGATCCCTGCGTCCGTGAGTCCCTGCGTCACCAATTGCTGGACAAACCCGTCTTCCCACCACGCCTCGAATGTCGCGTGGCCGGTATTGTTGGAGGCGTTCATGCCGAACTCCTCCGTCGTCGATGCTACCGACCGGTTGCTATGCTGGCCGGGCGGCATGAGTGCAACGAAGCTGGCCAGGTTGGGATCGTTGCGGATATGCAGCAGGTGGCTTTCATCGCACCTGCCGGACGCGCCGATGCCAGGATTGGTGCCGGGTGCCTGCCCGACCGGCAGCTGCAGCAATACGGGTAGGACGGCTTCGCTGCCGCCCGTGCCATGCCCGATCGCGATGCCACCCGGGACCGCAAGCTCGTCGAAGACCTTCTCGAGGATGTCGAGCGGCGGGCCGTGGAAGACGAAGCGGGACTCGTGCCTGCCGCCGGCTTGCCTGCCCGCCGCTCCCTGGACCTTGTCGCGGATGATGCCTGCGAGGGCCTGTATGAGCCTGTTCATTCTTCCGTGCCCTTGGCAGCGCTTGGGAAGGGGGGCAGCAGCAGCATCCCGCTCTCGGCATCCGGGCTGTCGAGGACGAGGCCGAGCATCCGGAGTTGGTGGCCAAGGTCGTTGCGCGCTACGTCCTGCCTGTCCACTACGATCCCGTAGGAGGCGAGGTGAAGCCCCAGCTGGCGGATCGACCGGGGGCCGCCCAAGCCGGCCAGAGCACAATGGACGAGCGCGAGTACGGCAACTGGCCCCAGTGACACGACCCAGGGGCTGGAGGGATTGTTGCCCTTCTTCTTCAGCACGTAGCTCTGGTCATATCCCCTGAGCAACTGGATGGCTGTTTGGCGCTGGCCCAGAGCATGTCGCGCGAATTCGAGCAGGTTGGCGCCTATGCCTTTCCGGCAGTTCAGCGCGCGGGCTTCCTGTTCACGGATATCCGCGAGCACGACACGGAACCCGACATCTTCCATCGCCTGCCGGTTGTCGCGGACATGCTGGCATAGCCGGGCGAGACCCTCGCTCGACGAAAGGTCGCCTTGATATGGCACGCCTGCATCCGCCAGCGACCATAGGAGTGCATTTATCCCCAGGCGTGCCGACAAGTAGCTCGAGGCCTTGTCCTTCAGGCCATGCAGTGCCTTTCCGCCGTACGTCATGTAGTGCGCATCGCCGGGGAAGGCTTGTGCCCGCGCAGCCTCCACCCCGGCGGGCCCGCTGCCGGCGAGGGCTTCGGACAAGCAGCGCCAGATCCGCGCCTGCACATCGCACAACCATGCCACGTGGGCCACGGCGGCAAGCCGAAGGATGGCCTCCAGCAGGCTCGTCCATTGCCTTCGGGTCATGGCCTGCTTGGCCTGGATGAGTGCGCGCAGGTCCTTGGCAAATTGCCTGGCGGGCATGAACCGTACGTTGTCAAAGTCGTCGCTCGAGAGGGTGGCGACTTCCGGCCTCGGGACCGGTGCGAGCTGCCAGGGAGCGTGGCTTCCCCAGGCGGAAGTCTCTTGCTCGAGCCAGCGGGCGAAGATGTCGTCCTGCTCATCGACGCCGAGTGCAGAGAAGAGATCCCTCCACAGGCCTTGCGCGGCCTCGTGGTCCCGGGAGCCAAGCCAGACCATGCGACGCACGAGGCTTCCCGCAGGCCACGAGTTGCCGCTAAGGCGTGCCGAGCCAGAGAAGGGAGCCAGCGACGGGACCAGCGGCGTGACCTGCAAGAACCGTCTGGCAGACTGGTTGGGGAGCTTCGGGCTCTCGAGCACGCCATGGAGGACCGCGTTCCAGTCCTCGACGCCCAGCGTCGCACCGTTGGGCGGGCCTTGCCGCCTGTCGCGCAGCTTCCGCAGCCTTTGCTCGAGTTCGCGCCCGGCCTGTGGGACGCTTCCCTCGCTGATGGGTTCGAAGCCGATGGTGCGGTAGAGGGACGCGACCAGTACCTCAGAGCTTGCGTACTCGGGCGCAGGACTCATGGCGAGCGAGGAATCCCTGTATAGCGGGTGCGATGTCTTCCAGGGGGCGTGCTTGAACTCGGTCAAGGTCATGCCTGCTTCCCTCCCTGCACCGAGACGAAGCTGCCATCCCAGGAACTGCCGACCTCGGTGCCATCCACGCCTATTTTGATCCTCGCATCCATGAGCACGCCTGGGTCCCTTACGATCGGGCCGGACAACCGGGCCTTGGTCGTGTCGAGCAAGGCGACGACGGTACGGGGCAGCGATGCCAGGGAGAGGCCGCGCTCCAGTTCCTTGACGGCCTTGAACAACTCGTAGGTCACGGCTATGGGCTGCAAGGACAGGCCTTGCCCCACCTCGAGGAAGCAGATTGGCGACTTGGGCCGCCCGGTCGTGGGGAGGCGTCGCATCCTGACTTGCCGAACTGGCACGACGAGGATCGCCTGCCTCTGTTGTGGCGGGAGTGGCTGCCCGAACGTGGTCGTGAGCGAGACCTCGAAGTTCTGGCCATTGTTCAATAGGTTTCTCACCTGCTTGGCCACCTCGAAGAGTCGTTGGTCCTTGTCGTCCTCCTCGACCACCTGCTGGAAGGCTTCAAGTATCTGGACATCCGCCACGATGGCCGAGCGCGTGCAGATGCTGCGCCGGACTAGCCGGCAGGCGAAGTCACGGAGGATTCGCTGGATGCGGCTTGCAGCGGAGGGGTTCCTCCGCCGGGTAGCGGGCGAGGAGAGGAAGTCATCCGCCTTGGCCAGCTTGCGGAGCAAGTCGAGCTCGACCTTCGCGAGTACCTGATACTTGCGGACGAATTCGATGCCTCCTGTAATGGACCGGCTGAATCTGGTGTCCAGTTCACCCAGTAGTACCTTGCTCCGCCCACTGACTGCGACCTCGAGGTCCGGGCTGGCCATGGCCGGGTCCAGGAGTTCCACCAGATCGTCCAGCAGCGAAACGATCGTCGCCGGTAGGTATGAGTCCTTGCGCTCCTGGAGGAAGTGCTGGAGCCCGAGCAGGATTCGTACATCGCTCGTGTCCTTGCCCAGCCCTAGTTCCTTGAGGGATTGCCGCAACGTGCTGGCGGCTTCGGGAGCCCAGCGATGGAAGAGGGCATGCTGGTAGCTGGACATCGCGAGGTGGAACGGGGCGCTTAGCTGCTGCCGCCGTGGATTGCTGGCCTGCTCCCCGGCCTTGCCCTGCCCGACGAGGTGCGCAGCCCATTGGCACGGGTCGCGTTGCTGGTCTTGCTCGGATGGCCGGTTGCCAGCCAGCAAGTAGGAGACCAGAGAGAACAGGTCTCGGAAGCTCCAGCGCTTGCCGCTGGCGAGCTCGTACCAACGGAGGATCTGCAGCAACGCCGCGTGGTTGTCCTCGCGTGCCAGGAGGGCCTGGCTATGGCAGAAGGGGCAATCGTCGCCGGCTGGGCACTTGCCCGGGGCGGGCCAATGCGCGGGCGAGGTGGCATATGCCAGGAGGACGGAGGCAGGAGAGGGTTGCCCCTCGCCGGGACCCACCAGCAACGACTCGACGTCCATGGGCCAGATGGCGATTTGCGGGAACCCATCGAGGGGCCAGCAGGAGGGGGCCGTGGACGACAGGCTGACCGCCCGGGTAATCGCCTCGAGCAAAGTGCGAGCGTCGCCAAGGTCGTGGTCGAGCGCATGGATCAATGCATCGTCGAGGACACCGCGATTGACGCAGCACAGGTAGTAGCGGTTGCCGGGACCGGCCAGCAAGGCAAGCAGTTCCTCGATCAGCAACTCGGCGGCCGTGCGCCCCTCCCGACCCGCGGTGGCGGATGCGTCCTGCACGATGGACAGCTCCATTGGCCGTTGCACGGAGGCGAAGCTACCTGCGTTGACATCCACGACCCTGGCCACGGCTTGCCCGGTAGGGGGAAGGAAGGACTTAGACAATGCGTCGACGAGCCTTCCACCGGCCGCGAGCCCCTTGTCAAGGCAGTTGATGGTGTGCTCGATTGCCTCGGTCTTCCCGTTGCCGGGGCCACCGACGAGCAGCAATATCCGAGGCGTGTCCGGGGTATTGGATGCCACTTCCCCTGCCCAGAACTCGAGCCTCGAGATCAGGTGGGTTCTCAGCAGTTCCCTGCCGGGGCGGCCACTACCAGGATCGAATAGTCGCTTTACTCCCCCGGAGTGGTGCCCGGCCCATCCAAGCAAGTCTCCCGGGAAACTGGGGCCAGTTCCTTGCACGCTTTCCATGTTTTCCCCCTCTTGTCCTTGTTCGCTAGGCTACGGCCGCCATCGGCTCCTGCCGGCGCGGGGTACTGGCGGGCACGTGCTGCGCCGGTACCTGTACCAGCTCGTTAAGGATGGCCGCGGCTGCAAGTCCGATGGCCTCGGCGAGCAGGGGCGGGACGGCATTGCCTACTTGGGTATACCGGGGGCATTCCCTGATGCGCCGATCGCCCCCGGTCGTGAACTTGCCACGGAACCGGAACCAGTCCGGGAAGCTCTGTAGCCGCGCGCTCTCGCGCACGGTGAGGATCCTCGGCTCCATGTAGTGGAGGACATCGTCTGGCAATGTCGTGATCGTCGGCGCGGGCTCCCATTGGGACATCGGGTAAATCCGGTGCTTCTTGAGGCCGAACCTCTCGCGACTCTTCTCGTTCATTCGGACCCCTGGCTCGCACTCACGGATGATCTTCCTGAAGCGTGCCTGGATATCGCTCCTGTGTCGCGCCAGACGCATGCTGTCCATGGCGCTCCCAGGGCAATGCTTGTGCATCAGCTTCTGGTAGGTGGTCCGTGGTCCAGGGTAGTAGGCCTCCTCGAAGCCCCCTCGTGAGGAAGGGTC
>WBZO01005988.1_pt1 | contig 12029 bp, 13 predicted proteins | sample 5204261 | NCBI WGS metagenome assembly WBZO01 (sample SAMN12412400, study PRJNA552823) | activated sludge metagenome | isolation source: activated sludge from anammox sidestream of wastewater treatment plant... | place: USA: North Carolina | collected 2017-09 | reverse complement strand
ACAATAAAACCAGTAGCTTTATTCTTGGTTGGTCGTTATGGCGCAGACAACATCAGACTAAAGCTATGGAATATCATTGGAAAAGAAGATTAATGCTCATGGGTATTTAGTTACTACTGTAGTACTAGGCTTCAATTTTCAAGCAGATGTTATACAAAAACTCTGGTTTATGCTGGCTCATTACCATGGACAGATAATGAATTTCTCCCAACTGGCAACATCACTTGGAGTTAGCCAACCGACCATCAAACGTTATATTTCATATCTTAGCGGTAGCTTTATGCTCCGTGAACTCAAGCCATGGCATGAAAATATTTCTAAACGTCAGGTAAAAAGTCCTAAAATTTATTATCGTGATAGCGGATTATTACATTATGTTTTGGGTATTCAGCAATATGTTGACATCTTTAAACACCCTAAAGCAGGCGCATCATTTGAGGGTATTGCTCTTGAAGAGATCATTCGCCAAAGTAAAGTAAGCAATGACTCTTGTTACTTTTGGGCATCACACAACAAGGCAGAGTTAGATTTACTAATCCTTAAAAATGGTAAAAAATTTGGTTTTGAATTTAAGCTAGCAGAAGCACCAAAAGCGACTCCATCAATGAAACAAATCTGTGAAGATCTAGGCTTGGAGTCACTGCGGATAATTTATCCAGGAAGTCGAGAATATCAGGTTAGTGATAAAATAATTATTACCCCCCTAAACCAAGTTAAAAACTTACCATGGTAGAAATAAACTTCTATTTTAATACCCTAGATGCACACTCAAAACATGGCTCGCTATTTTAATAAATATGACTGGTTTTTTGATCGCGAACGCCGAAGCATAAATAAGCAGCTATGTAGCCGTTTACAGTTTGATTGCAAAAATGGGAAATGAATATGCAAAACTGGGCAACCACTCACTTATTTATTTTGTTATCATATCGGGGTAAGAAAGCTTATACGAGATTTTTTAAAAGCCTGCTTTCATTAATATGACCACTAATCCTTCCCTCAATGACAGTGGGCTTTTTAAAGATTTATTTATAAAAATAAGATAATCTATTTGCTTGTTATCACCACCCCATTACACCATCAGCAAGATTAGTCAAATCATTAAACCCATGTGCCGCTAGGAATTTGCAAGCCATGGCACTTCTCACCCCAGCCTTACAATAGACTACTAACGGAGCATCTTTGTAGTTTTCTAATTCGGTTATCCGTTCTGGTAATTCATTTAACGGGATCAGGATAGAACCAGGAATATGAAATTCATCATGTTCGTAGGGTTGCCGAACATCAAGAAGCATTAATCCGTTATTGGCATCGGCAAGAAGTTTCTTTAGCTCATCCGAATATAGCTGTTTAAACATCAATTATTAACCACCTTATAATTTGCAGCATATTTGGTTGCAATTGCTGACCACAGTTTCACCTGACTCACAAAATCCTCTTGACTACGAACATCATGTTGCAGCTTCTCTTCATTTATTGTTATCATGCTTGAACCTAATAGCTCACCACTAATACTATCTGTAATCTCAGCGCTTATTTCTAGTACTGAATTGGGCTCAGGCTCTCCAGAAAGTAGCTGACTTACAGGAATCAATTTAACTGGAGTATAGCCATCAGATGCATCGACTAGTTTAGCCCCAGTTACTGTTATCTTCAACGAAGTTGCATTAGTTGCAGGCTTACTAACTACCTTTAAATAATCTTTTAATAAATCAACTAGATATTGTTGTAATTCAATACGGCTATTAGTGTCAAAATACATTTCAATTTGTGACTGACTAGATTCACCGGAATAAAACACGACTGGATTAATAATCGTATTAGTATATTTACCTTTTGTCCACGTTGGGTTATTATAACTAAAGATTTTCACATCGGGAGATGTATTACTTTTGACTTCTGAAAGATTTCCATATGACTTGGCATAGCTTGAATCAAGACTGTTAGAAATAGGTTGATTATTAGTTGCACAAGCAGTAAGGAAGAAAACTACCACCCCTAAAGGTATAAATATTTTTTGTATATGCATACAGTTTTAATTACTTTCCTGAAAATTCTTTAATGCCTGATTTATCCATGGAGTCAATGCGCTTTCAAATTCAGCAACACTATTTGCCTTGTCCTTAAATTTCACCGCCGGAACAGTAATAAATGACGCACCGACAAATAGCCCCGACTGCGTATCAATAGCCCGCCCACCGATCTCAAGAGCAAGTAAACTGTTATCGCCGGACTCAATAGGAATGCGCCCAGTAATTCGCCCCATAACCGAAGTTACTGAAGTAAGTTTTCTTAATTTCCATGTAACAGGGTCAAGTTCAGCTCCGGCAACAATGATATCAAGAGCAGCAACCGATGGACCAGAATTGCTCACAACAACATAGCCCTTTTGCTGAATAAAGGACTTTGTATAGTCTTGCAGATATTTTTGCCCATTGGCAATTACGTCTGGTGAAATGCTGTTATCCTCAGGGTTACTAACAATAACAGCGGGTCTAACTATAATTGACTTATATTTATAAAACGCAAATTTGGGATTGATATAGCGCCATGCCCTGATACCTGATTCACTTGGATAAGGTTTTAACAGATTATAGCTTTCAAGAAACCCTGGGGATTCATCATCAGAAGGTAGCTGACTGCTTGGTGAGATGAATGCACAGCCGACAAACAGAAATAATGAAGCTAGTAAAAATGCCGCACCCTTTTTTGGCATATTAATTTCCTTCCTAGATGACTATTTTCAAGCTTTCTCTGCTAAACCAGAGGGCTAATATCAAACATTAATACTTATTTAAAGCATCTTAGGCTAAATTATACATTTAAATAGAGGTAAATAACCCTAAATTTGCCTGATTCATACATAAAATTTGATTTAATTTATAAATCAATATAATATCAGGCTTAATTAGTAGTAAAATTGATACTTATTATATCTAATAAACACAGGAAAATAAGCATATGATTATAGTTGTAACTGGAGCGGCAGGTTTTATTGGTGCAAACATTGTCAAAGAATTAAATGCCCGCGGACACTTTGATATTATCGCCGTAGATAACCTGACTAATGGTAATAAAGCCAGAAACCTTGCGGACTTGGACATTCTTGATTATATCGACAAAGAAGACTTTATTCAGTCTATCGTTGCTGGTGAGTACGACAATCAGGTTGACTATATTTTTCATCAGGGCGCATGTTCAGCTACTGTAGAAGCCGATGGACGCTATATCATGAAAAACAATTATGAATATTCATGCCTTTTATTGGAATATGCACAAAAAAACGAGGTGCCGATGATTTATGCCTCTTCTGCCGCAACATATGGAGCTAGCAGCAAGTTTGTTGAAGATCGCGAAAATGAAATTCCGCTAAATGTTTATGGTTATTCAAAGCTATTATTTGATCAAACCGTGCGCCGTTACTTTGAAGGTGGCTTAAAGGCTCCCGTAGTTGGATTAAAATATTTTAATGTTTATGGGCATCGTGAATTTCACAAGGGACGGATGGCATCAGTTGTGCTACATAATTTCCGTCAATATCAGGAATTCGGAGGAGTTAAACTTTTCGAAGGTTGTCAGGGGTACGGTAATGGAGAACAATCACGTGATTTTATATCAATTGAAGATGTAGTCAATGTAAACATGCATTTCTTTACCAATCACATCCAGAACCCTCATGAAGTATCAGGAATTTTTAACTGTGGAACCGGACAGGCACGCAGCTTTAATGATCTGGCAATGGCAACTATCAATGCCTGCCGAAAAGCTGAAGGCAAGCCAGCAATTGATCTGGCTACCGCAGTAACTCAAGGTATTTTGGAATATATTCCCTTCCCCGGCGATCTAGCGGGTAAATATCAATGCTTTACCCAAGCAGACAATACGCGCCTAATCAATGATGGCTTATATAAAACGCCATTCCTAACTCTCGAACAGGGCGTTGAGAATTACGTAAATCAGTTATTATCTTAATTTTAAAGTATCAAACCCGGTATAACACCGGGTTTATTTTGTACCACTTTTGGCTTTTGCCATAATTTGCGCTATCAAATCTGACTTTGGGTTTTCCTCTTTACTGACAACAGACACATCATTTATCTGTCGCGCTTTTTTTAGCAACTCTGCCTGCATAGCCAAGCGTGATTCCCTAGCCTTTTTTTCATTTTCACGCCGCTCATGATGCTGTTCAAAGCGAGATCGTGCCCGTTCGCGTCGTTCAATATTCCAGTCTTGATCTGGGTCAATTATCACTTTGATACAATCTACTGGGCAAGCAGGAATACATAAATCACAACCAGTACATTCGCTAGCAATAACCGTATGCATCATTTTGTTGGCACCGATAATCGCATCTACCGGACAAGCCTTGATACATAGCGTACAACCAATACAGGCATCTTCTTCAATAACAGCGAGCCGCCTTGGTTCAATCACTCCATTATCAGGATTTAATGGCTTCACGGGCTTACCAAGCAAATTGGCTAGTAAGGTAATTCCATCATCGCCCCCTGGTGGACATTGGTTTATATCCGCTTCATCCTTAGCCAGTGCAACTGCATAATCCCGGCACGAAGGATAACCACATCTGGTACACTGAGTTTGAGGCAGAATATCATTAATTTTGTTAGCTAGATCACTCATAACTCACTGCCAACTGCATATCAACAAATAAACCATGAAGGATACTACACACCAGCTCAAAATCATCGCGACGTTCCAGATGCCAGCTAAGAATCTCGACTGGTTTCATGCTTAGATTATCCCATAGTTCAACCTTAATCGTCTCATCAACTGTTTTCAAGCGAACTTCAGGGCTTTTCCCATTCTGGCGCATCTGACGCACCTGATTACTAAGGCGCAGCGAAATATGAATTTCCTTACGGTAACGCTCTCCCAAATGAGCTGCTTCGGAAAGATTACATGGCGGAAACGGTATTGGAAATATTGTAGCTCCGTCTGTTTTTAGGCTATCCGTAATAAATTGCATTAATTGAAGCCCAAGGGTATCAAATTTACGCTTATCAAAGGAATTACCATCAACTACATCTGCATAACCAACTACATAGCGTAAATATACATTTTCACCCAAATTTTCAATATCACCAGCAGGTTTATCAAATAAATTAATCTCGGCTTGCGATTGCTGCTGTTTATACAAATAGGAAGGTTTTAGCCTGACAACATCATCCAGCTGATAAAGTTTATCGGATACAAAAGAATTCTGCTCTTTGCCAAAGACTCCTTTAGCTAGCAACAACTGATTTAACGCTTGACCATCAAGAATAGTTTTAACCGTAGCCTTACTACCACTACCAACAACCAAAATAACCGGAATAGCAAAAAAACCAGCTTTACCACTATTGACAGCAGATTGTAAACTATCCCAGATATAATCGGCAATCTCGCGATTCGGTGCCAGATTATAAGCTACACTCAAAAACTCATCCTGCTCACGCTTTAGTAAATCTACAATCAAGGCAACCATCAACGAACTATCACTACTCTTATCTGCTAAATCAGCCTGTGCCTGACTTATCAGCATATTGGAATCTGGAAATATATTACTATACTGACGGGGATCACTCAAATTTAACGTCATAAACTAACCTAATAAAATCCTGTTTAAAAATTGATATTGCACGAATCATCAAACATAATTTACAATTAACAACTTTAACTTTCAACAATTACAGATATTATCGTATGCAAAAGCTAACTTCATGGTACCAAAAGCAAACAAACAGTAAAGAATTAAACTATGATCAGGCACAGTATAACCTGATTAAAGAACTAGATAAATTTCTGTCCAATTTTGCGAGCCTTAATTTTATCACGCGACTATTTAGAAATGACCACAAATTAGGATATTATATTTATGGTGGTGTTGGGCGTGGCAAATCAATGATAATGAATGCAATGTTTGATCATACCAATACCAGCCGAAAAACCCGCAAGCATTTTCATGAATTCATGCAGGATATCCATAGCCAGTTAGCAAATCTATCAAACGTCGATGACCCACTAGCCATTATTGCAAAAAAACTTAAATCTGACTATGATATTATTTATCTGGATGAAATGCATGTCAGTGATATTGCCACTGCCATGATTATGAAGCGGTTATTAGAAAGCATATTTGCCAATAAAATTTATATAGTTACTTCGTCAAATTACCACCCCGACGGACTGTGGCCAAATGGACTAATGCGCGAACGGTTTTTACCCGCGATTGAAGTCCTAAAAGAGTGTCTCAATGTACGCAGTCTTGATGCCGAGCAAGATTATCGCTTATTTAATGATTCGGTAAACCAGTTATTTATTATGAATGATGCTGAAGCGGTAAATAAATTAGACAAAATTTTCCTAAGAATAAATAATAGCCAACAAAGTACAACCGCAGGTAACATTGAGATCTGCAAACGTAACATCCGCTATATAAAACAGGGACAGGATATCATCTGGTTTGACTTTAATATCATCTGTGGCGACATGCGTAGCCAGCTTGACTATTTAGAATTGATAAAAAAGTTTCAGTGGTTTATTATCAGTGATATTAGCCTATTAACCACTGATAAAAAAGATGTCGCACGCCGATTTACTTGGCTCATTGATATTCTTTATGACAGTAACCGTAAACTTGCCATCTCAAGCTCTGTTCCATTTAAAGAAATTTACAGTCGCGGTGATTTTGCCAATGAGTTTGAACGAACCATCAGCAGGCTTGAAGAAATGCAAACGCAAGAATATTTAGAAAAGAACTTGACAGATAAAGCCTCATAACCGTATAATACCGCTCTCTTAGTTAGAAATTATGGTCATTCGGGGCGTAGCGCAGTCTGGTTAGCGCACTTGTTTTGGGAACAAGGGGTCGTGAGTTCGAATCCCACCGCCCCGACCATCTATCAAAATCACCGTATAATTTCGTGGTTGACGAGAGTGATTTTGCGCTCGTAGCTCAACCGGATAGAGCACCGCCCTTCTAAGGCGGGGGTTACAGGTTCGACTCCTGTCGGGCGCGCCATTCAAAGTATAACTATTTTAGCTATCCAATGGTGGATATAGCTCAGTTGGTAGAGCCCCGGATTGTGATTCCGGTTGTCGTCGGTTCGAGCCCGATTATCCACCCCATCCTTACTCAATTATCCAGTTTATATAAAATATCATTTACCCTATTACTTTATAGCATCTTCGCAGTGCATCAAAATCATTTACAAATTTATGCAATAATAATTACCGCACGAAAATAAATCTGATGCATGTATAAATGAATTTTAGCTATGGAGTTTTTATGAATAAGCGTAATACATCACCACAAATGGTAGAATTATCACCACTGGATGCCTACATCTCAAATGAAGGTATATCTCATATCCATCAAGACCTGATGCGAAAACTAAACGTTACTTTCATTAATAAAAGTAAAGAACCAACATCAGTAACTCTGGCAAAGATAAAGTCTTCAACCAAAAAACGAAACCGTAAATCAGAAATACAGTAAATACAATATTAGGTTGCGGGATCATATCTAGATCTTAGCTAGTTTTTAACTCACTAATCCAGCTATGATCTATAACTAATTTTGCTTTATCATCCAGTATGAATGCAGCCATGATTAAATCAAATGAGAAATTTACCTTACTTCCGGTATTAATTAAGAATTGGAGGAGATTTATATAACTTCAATGATTATGCTATAATTAACCTCCCATAAAATAATCAATAAATATCCAAATATGAACAATATAAAAGCTACCCTTGCATCCTTAAAGCAGGAAATTAATTCTACCTCTAGACCGATTAAACTTATTGCAGTGAGCAAAACCCATCACGAATCAGCAATATTGGAAGCGATCAATGCGGGGCAACAGGATTTTGGTGAAAATTATGCCCAAGAAATGAGTTACAAAGCTATCAGCCTAAAAGAGCACCCGATTAGTTGGCATTTTATTGGAACCATCCAAAGCAACAAAACAAAGCTCATTGCCAAACATGCCAGCTGGGTTCACACACTGACTACACTCCAGCACGCCAAGCGGCTTAATAATCAACGCGCTGATGATTCCCCGCCATTAAACATTCTTATCGAGGTTAATATTAGTAATGAGGAAAGTAAAGGTGGATTAAAAACCTATGCAGAAATTTATGAATTGGCAAAAGAAGTTACTAATTTACCCAAATTAAAATTACAAGGGCTGATGGGAATGCCAAGTAATACTAGCGATGAAAAGCTACTCAGGCAACAGTTTAATTCACTAGCACAATATCTTTATCAGCTTAATAGTAACGGCTTTCAGTTAGAGCACCTCTCAATGGGTATGTCGAATGATTATAAAATCGCAATTGAATGCGGATCAACCATGGTAAGAATTGGTAGTAAAATTTTTGGAGAACGTAACTATGACAAATAAACTAGTTTTCTTTGGTGGTGGTAATATGGCGGAGGCTATATTTAGCAAACTTAGAAATAATCCTTCATTTAATATTGAGATAATTCAAAATAATCATGAACGAGCACAAGAGCTTTCTCATAAATATCCGGAATTTCGTGTCCAACAAACTCTGGATAACTCACTAGATAAGGATGGTATTTTAATTATCGCTGTAAAACCACAACACGCCAAAGAAGCCATCGCTCCGATTAAAGAAAAAATAAAGAATTGTATTATCATTTCAGTAATGGCAGGTATTCCTAGCAAAACCATAATAAACTGGACAGACAATCAACGAGTCGTCAGAACCATGCCAAATACTCCAGCAAGCCTTGGTCTGGGAGCAACTGCAATATACTGCCCAGAATTGGTTACAGCTCAGGAAAGAACATTAATTTATAGTATTTTTGAAGCAATCGGGATAATTTATCCGGCACAAGATGAAAGCTTTGTGGACAAAGTATTGCCCGTAACTAGTAGCACTGTAGCTTTTATTTATTATTTTATTGAGGGCTTCATAAATCATGCAGTTGAACGATATGGCTTTACTGAAACCGATGCCAGAAATCTTGTAAACCAGACGGTCATGGGTAGCAGTGCAATGATTAATAAAAATCCGGACATTGCGATAGAAGAGTTACGCGCAAGAGTTACCTCAAAAAAAGGTACCACAGAACAGGGAATATTGACATTTGAAGCAAGTGGATTACATGACATAATCGCAAAAGCAATGGATAATTGTTATAACCGTGCACTTGAAATGGCAAAAGAATTTAATTAAAGAAGCTTCAAAGTGGAGTAGTATATTACACTCCACTTCCCAGCATCTCACGCGCGTGTTGCAACGTAGTTTCAGTAATATTTAATCCACCAAGCATCCGCGCTATTTCACCTACCCTTGATTCATCGGATATATACTCGACTCTGGAAAAGCTGCTTTGCTTTAGGGCTTCCTTACTTACCCTCAGATGGTAATTCCCACAACAAGCAGTTTGTGGTTGATGCGTAATACAAATAACCTGTTTTGACTTACCCAATTCTGCAAGTAAAGTACCAACCACTTCAGCAACACCACCACCAATCCCAACATCAATTTCATCAAAAACAATAACTTCAGGCGGATTATTAATACTCAATATAACATATAAAGCCAAGGCAACTCGCGATAATTCACCACCTGAGGCAACCTTATTCAATGGCTGTAACGGCATGCCTTTATTAAAACATACCTGATATTGAATATCATCCAAGCCATAGCTGGAGGCAGACTCCAACTTGGTCAGATCGACCTTAAATTCACCATTAATTGCAAGCTTATTTAATAACTGGCTTACTTCTTTACCCAATTTATTTGCTGTTTTAGCGCGGAACCCGGAAATTTCTGTTGCCAGTTGCATATAGCTGGCATTCTTTAGCTCAAGTTCATGTAAAAGCTTATCCAAATCAGTTTCCGCAGATAAATTATCTAAATCCTGCTGCCAAATCTGTTGATATTCCAAAATTTCTTCGGGACGAATTCGATATTTACGAGCAAGGCTATAAATTTCATCTATTCGCGCATCAACTATTGCCAATTGCTCAGGATCTTGCTCAATTTTATTCGCAACCAACTGTAATTCATGTTCAAGTTCAGCTATTTCTGACTCTACACTGCTAAGCAGTTGAGTAATTTGCTGGCTATTTGGTAAATAATCATTGATTTTGACTAAACGATTACCTAAAGTGCCAAGTATATCAGCGATTGAATTTTGTTCTCCAGATATCAGATTTATGGCAAAGTCTAGTTCTTGTAATAAGAAGCCTGCATTGGCCAACTGCTTCTGCTTAATCTGTAACTCATCCCATTCACCTTCAGCAATACCTAGCTCATTTAAATCATTCAACTTCTCAGTCAATATTTCCTGTTTTATTATTAAATCTTGACTAAACTGCCGTGCCTTCTCGATTTTTTGCTTTACTAGATTAATCTCACTAAATACTTTTCCCAGATTAGCAACTTTTTCCGTTACTCCGGCAAATTCATCAAGTAATTTACGCTGATTTTCTGGCTTTAGAAGCGCAATTGAAGCATGCTGAGTATGAATATCAAGCAACATCTCACCAAGTTCTTTCAGTACGCTTAGATTAACCGGAATACTATTTATAAATGATTTGGAACGTCCATTAGCATCGATTACCCGCCTACAGATAATTATGTTTTGCTGGTTATCATCAATAAATTCACGCTCAGCTAGCCACCCCAAGATTAGTTCACTATCAACCTGAAACGTTGCAGTAAATGAAGCCTGCTTCTGCCCAGCTCTAATCATATCAGAACTAGCTTTAGCACCAAAAATCAGCATCAGAGCATCAATAGTAATCGATTTACCACTGCCAGTTTCTCCAGTAATAACTGTTAAACCAGAGTAAAAATCAATATCCAGCTCATTAATTAAAAGATAGTCTTTTACCTGCAAACTTGTTAGCATTATTACCTCATCAGATATCAGGAAACTCGTTTTGACCAATCAAGCTTGGTACGTAAAGTATGATAATAATTATATCCTATCGGATGTAGGAGCTTTAATGGACGCTTTGCCTTACTGATTACAATTTTATCAAGATATTGCAGATCTGTATATTCCTGCCCGTCATAATGGATAATAGTTGGAGTGTCTTTAACAATAATCAGTTCAATCACAACATCATCACTCAAAACAATTGGGCGATTAGACATTGATTGTGGACAGATCGGTACTATTGAAAAGACCCTTGAATCAGGATGAAGTATTGGTCCCCCAGCTGCCAAAGAGTAAGCAGTTGAGCCTGTTGGAGTAGAAAAAATTACCCCATCAGATTTTTGCGAATGAACAAACTCGTTATTAACACTCATTTCAAACTCAATCATACTACCGATTTCACCGCGTGAAATAACGATATCATTAAGCGCCAAAGACTGATAAACAAATTTACCTTCACGCAAAACTTGAGCAGATAACAAAGTTCGCTCTTCCTGACGATATTTGCGTTCAACTAGAATATCACTAACTGCCTGAATCATATCCTCAATAGCAATATCGGTCATAAAACCAAGACGTCCCTGATTAATCCCTACAATCGGAATGTTATGATTAACAATTTCACGCCCAGCAGAAAGCATTGTTCCATCACCACCAATAATTATCGCTAGATCAATAATATCAAGCCACTCTTGTAAATCCCCACACTTGTAACCACTACAATCCAGTTCACCAGAAACACTTGAATCAATATAAGCCTTACAGCCAATACTGTGCAAAAACCTTGCCAGCATTGTAACCTGCTCAACCAGATATTCAGAATTCCGCCGACCAATTATGGCGACGTTTGTAAAATTTGCCATTAAATTCCATAACTATGCATTATTTATGCATTCAAAAACCACGTAAAATCAGGATTCAAAAATAACAATTGCACTACTAAGGCTTCGTTCATCACTTAAACTCAGATGACAGCGTAATATGCCTTTTGCCAAAAGCCACTCATCCAGCACTTGCGCAAGTTTAAAAAATGGTTTCCCTAACTCATCATTGAGAATACTGATATTAGACAACAATACCGGTTCACGTAAACCAGTGCCAC